>ENA-OQJI01000005-OQJI01000005.1-human-gut-metagenome-genome-assembly--contig:-NODE-5-length-63588-cov-2.152708_pt1 | contig 63588 bp, 63 predicted proteins | sample MGYA00242602_ERZ504768 | MGnify/ENA primary metagenome ERZ504768 (study PRJEB26092, sample SAMD00036368) | human gut metagenome | host: Homo sapiens | study: EMG produced TPA metagenomics assembly of the...
CTCCTGCAAGTCATTCATACACAATGCTTATATGCTTGAACGATTTATTTGCGTGTTTGGGATTAGCCCAGACCCGCAAGTTATTGACAAACTTTTTCAAAGAACTCATTTTATTTACTGCCAGAGCCGCTTAGGCTTGGCGAATTTTTAACGAACTATTGACGGTATAAAATAGCAAATAAATGGATGTCCTTTCCAAAGACCAGCGACACAAAAACATGGCTGCAATTCATTCGGCTAACACCAAGCCGGAAATGATAGTCAGAAAGTATCTGTTTGCCCACGGATTCAGATATCGCCTGAATCATCCGCGTCTGCCAGGGCGTCCGGACATTGTACTACGAAAATACCGTACCTGCATTTTTATTAATGGCTGTTTCTGGCATGGTCATGAGGGTTGCAAATATTATGTTATACCAAAAACGAATACAGAGTTCTGGGCAAACAAGATCAACCGTAACATCGCACGCGACAAGAAGGTCCAAAAAGAACTGGCTAAAATGGGATGGCATTGTATCACAATATGGGAATGTGAACTGAAACCCCAGAAAAGAGAGCAGACACTTGTTTCGCTGGAATACACGCTCAATCACATTTTTTTAAAAGACCACACTGTCAACTATTATATAAACGAAGAAGAGGAAACATTAAGAGCTGCAGAAGATACAACCTGCTGCTACACTCCCGTCCCCTCAAAATAAACAGCTCCACTCGCCCATCCCACAATTTCAAAGCCGGATCGGGCATTCCTCTACCTCCAACATTCGTAAAAACTAAAAAAAACGCACAACAGACAGAACATTCCTGAGCTGTGGGCTTTTATAAATAAAAAAGCCTATAGTTATGAAGATTACAAAATTTATCTTATGCATGGGAGCCTTGCTGACACTGAACCTGGTCCCCATACGCGCAATTGCAGGAAATGCAGGTATAGAGAATGGTGAAACGGTTATTTGCCGTGGTCAGGAATCGCATACATCTGGTCCAATGGTGCAAATTGGAGTAGATGCTCCCGACTTTCAGGCTACCAACGCAGAAATGAAGGAAGTCAGCCTGTCGTCTTTCAAAGGTAAGCGGGTTATTCTGAATGTCTTTCCCAGCCTTGATACGCCTACGTGTGCCATGTCGGTCCGCCAGTTTAATGCCCGGGCTTCGGAACTGGAAAACACAGTTGTGCTATGTATTTCGATGGACTTGCCTTTTGCACAGTCGCGCTTCTGTACCGTCGAGGGGCTGGAAAATGTGATTCCGCTATCTGTTTTCCGCAGTCATGACTTTGTACAAGGATATGGTATTCAGCTTGCTGACGGTCCGTTAAGGGGACTGACGGCACGAGCTGTCATCGTAATAGACGAAAACGGCAAAGTGCGTTATACGCAATTGGTAAAAGAAGTTTCGAACGAACCCGACTACGAGGCTGCACTTCAAGCAGCAAACGAATTGTAAAGACTGAGGTCTTACAGTACGATTCATAAAAAAACTGAACAAAAAAACATACTATCGAGCATTGGTAAAAAAAATTAATTTATTACCTTTGTTCGTATATGAAGGAACTGCTTCACATATTCCCCGCTCTGCTTGCTCTCTGTTTATGTGTTTCCTGCAAGGATACAAAAGCAAAGAGCAAGCGGATTGTGCCTGTCGGAATATTGGCTGATGGTGATCTTGCATTCCGGCGCGGTACCGGACTGCTTAGTCACGTGGTTACTTCTGCCAGCAAAGACGGGGTTTACTCGCACGTAGGAATCTTAAAACAGATTGACAATGAATGGTTCGTTATTCATGCTGTCCCCGATGAGCCTGATTTTGAGGGTGACACCGACCGTGTAAAAACAGACCCGTTATCACGCTTTTTCGCCGAAGACAGAGCCGTACGTGGCGCAATAGCCAGAATTATGGATGATTCTATTGCAGCTTCGAGGGCTGCACATACTGCCTGGGAGATTACTCGAAAGGGAACTCTTTTTGATCATGATTACAATCTGGCAGATACTTCACAAATGTATTGTACCGAACTTGTAGAATTTGCCTACCAGAAAGCGGATATCTGTCTTTCGGAAGGAAGGCGTACGCAAATCAATGTTCCGGCAATGGGAGGAACATACCTCATGCCCGACGACATTGCAGCCAACAAACGATTAAAAATATTATACAGTTTTCCGTAAACTCAAGGTTTTTCTTTTCCTATATTCTATATTTATTAACTTTAAAATGTAAACACTATGATGAAACAACTGATTCGTTTGGGATTGATGCTGGTTGCTGTGCTAGCTATGGTATCGTGTACACCCAGTACACCTGGAACCGCACTGAAAAATTACATGTCGGCACTAAGCGACAAGGATTATGAGAAGTTCATTGACGGATGCAACATCTCTGAGGCTGACTCTGAGAAAGCTAAGGAAATACGCGAGGGGCTTATTGCCATGATTCAGGAAAAGGGGTCAAAGACTATTGAGAAAAAGGGCGGACTAAAAGAGATTGAAATTGTTTCTGAGGAAATGGCTGAAGACGGCAACTCGGCGATTGTCACTTACAAGCAGCATTATGGCGACGGAAGTGTCAAAGAAGATACTCAGAAAATGATAAAGGTGGATGGTAAATGGCTGATGGATATCGGTAAATAATGAATAGGTAATACAGAAAAGGGGCGTCGTAAAGCGCCCCTTATTTTTTACCGGCGTGCCCGTAGCTCCCAGAAGGCTACAGCTGAGGCTGCCGCTACATTCAGTGAGTCGACACCATGCCACATCGGTATGCGGACTACATAATCGGACTCTGACAGTACCTCGGCTGGAAGACCGTCGCCTTCGGTACCCATCACAATAGCCAAACGGGGGATTTCCTTAAGCTCCGGATAATCGATGGGAACGGAACGGTCGGTCAGAGCAAGGGAAGCGGTACAGAACCCCATTTCACGCAGCGAAGATACGGGACGGGGAAGCCATGTCCAGGGTACGAGAAAAACGGAGCCCATCGACACGCGTACGGCACGGCGGTTCAAAGGGTCGCACGAGTCGGGTGAAAGAAGGATGGCATCGATGCCAGGGCTGCCGCTGAACGAAAGATGGCTCCGATATTGGTCGTATCGACAACACCGTGAATCACGGCAACACGACGGGCATCGCGGCAGACTTCCTCGGGAGTACGTGGAGCGGGACGCCGCATGGCACATAATACACCGCGTGTAAGCGTGTAGCCGGTAAGGCTTGCCAGAAGCTCGCGGCTGCCCGTATAAACGGGAATGTCACCGGCACGAAGAATGATATCGGCTGCATCTCCTTCGATATGTTTTTTCTCACAAAGCAGTGCAAGAGGCTGATAACCGGCATCGAGTGCCACACGGATTACTTTGGGGCTCTCGGCTATAAATATGCCTTTTTCGGGATCTATGCGGTTACGCAACTGGGCTTCGGTCAAGGTTCCGAACACGTCTACTCCTGGGTGTTCGAGGGAGGTTATTTCTATTACGGGCATATGGATATTCTTTTTCTTGCCAAAGTTAAGAAAGAATATCGGCCGGAGCAAAGTTTTTTTCTCTACCTTTGTCAGCGAAGAAAACAAACTAAAGAATAACAGTTATGCTACATTTTGATACTGACTATATGGAAGGGGCACATCCGGAAGTGATGCGCCGCCTGATGGAAGCTAATCTGGAACAGACATCCGGATATGGAAGCGATGATTATACATGCCATGCCCGTGAACTGATACGCCAGGCATGCGGACAGCCCGAAGCGGGAGTATATTTCCTGGTTGGGGGTACGCAGACCAATGCAACTGTCATCGACGGGCTGCTTGCCCGCCACGAAGGTGTACTGGGAGCAGAAACAGCGCACATCAATGTGCACGAGGCAGGAGCCATCGAGGCTTCCGGACATAAGGTGCTGACATTGCCTCAACATGAAGGAAAGCTTTGTGCTGAGGAGGTAGAAGCATATATCGCCGATTTTTACCGTGATGAAACTTACGAACACATGGTGGCTCCGGGAATGGTGTATATTTCTCACCCTACTGAATATGGTACATTGTACTCGCTCAGTGAACTGGAGGCTTTGAGCCGGGTATGCCGCAAGGCGAATATTCCGCTTTATATGGATGGTGCACGTCTGGGATATGGTCTGGCTGCTCCAGGTACAGATGTCACCTTGCAGGACATTGCCCGTCTGTGTGATGTGTTTTATATAGGGGGAACAAAAGTGGGTGCATTGTTCGGCGAGGCAGTAGTGGCTCCGCATGCGGAACGTCTGCCGCATTTTTTCCCGCTGATTAAACAGCACGGAGCACTGCTCGCCAAGGGACGCCTGTTGGGTATTCAGTTTGAAACGCTGTTTACTGACGGAATTTATCTGGAGATGGGGAAACATGCTGTCCGTCTGGCACAGAAACTGAAACAGGGTTTTGTCCAAAAAGGGTATAAACTTCATATGGATTCGCCAACCAACCAGCAGTTTGTCTGCTTGCCTAACGCGGATATCGACCGCCTTTCGGCACATGCAACCTCGAGTTATGGGGACCACGCGGAGAAGAGGAAACGGTGGTACGCTTCGTAACCAGCTGGGCAACACGCGAGGCTGACGTAGACGCATTGATCGATTTACTCTAATCGGCTTCTTCGATAGAGAAACGGTTTACGGTGACGGCAATGGAATATTTTATCAGTCCGTCACCGGAAAACATGGTTCCACCGCCTTGTATACGCATACGTACGCTCATACCATCGTTTGCCGTGAGAAGATATTCGCCGGAATGCTTCTGCTCGTTTACGGTATACCACATGCCGTTCTGTCCGTATTGTACCTCGACGTAGCTTCCATCGGTTTCATAATCCCATGAAAGCCGGTATCGGGAAGTGTTTCCCCGGTGAAAAGTAAATATACAGGTGGATTCGTCATAGTCGACATACGACAGTGAGGTCACTTCTTCCGGATAGAAATTCAGGGCTATGCGGCTTACCGTATCATTGGATATTATGTTATTCATAACATACTCGGTATAGGTTTCTCCCAAGTGTTTCTTTTCAAGGGGATAATAGTCGAGTTCTTCATTCTGGCAAGAGCCAAACCACATGGCAGCGCATATAATCACTGCCATGCTATATATTATTTTCATACTCATTCGTGTTCTGTTTCATTCTGTAACATTTCAACAGGAAAATCTTCCTCGTGAGGTGCTGGTCTTCCGGCTTCGGGCATCGGATGTGGCACAGGCTGCTCGGGCTTCATTGTCAGCCACAGGTCGTACTGCTCGTCTGTCAGAATCTTACGGAGCTTCTTTATTTTCTTTTCGGCACGCTCTTGCATCTCTTCTTTCATCTTATCATCGCCGGCTGGTGGTGTCATCACAGGAGGTCTGCCTCCGACCATCATTGGAGGCTGACCTCCACCATTCATCATCGGGGGACATCCTCCTTCTCTCATTGGAGGACGGTTCATGTCCTTTCCCCCACGGCCTATCAGGACCTCCAGTTTTTCCCTTTCTTCTTTCAGATTAAGCTTGTAAATCTTCTTATATTGCTTCTCGGTAAGATTGAGTACCTTATCCATTTCATCGGTACGCCTGCGTGCCGTTTTCTCAGGGTTAGGTATTTCTTTTTTCTGAGTATTTTCTTTTTGTTGCGGTTCATCGTATGATGTAGCGGCAACGGCTTCTGCTGAAATTGGCATCAGAGCAGCCAGGCAGACAGCCCACATTATTTTTCTCATCTTCATCATAAAATAAGTTTTTAAGGGTTGTTGTTTCGGATGACAAATGTAAAACGCTGACTTATATGTGGAAATAGAATCAACCAACCCGCCCATTCTATCGGTTAACTCCCGACAAATCAGATTTTCCGTAAAACGGCTTTACAGAAAAAGGTATATAAAGATAAAATAAGCACACTTGGTCTGCAAAATCATTCCATTCGCCGATTTTAGTTGCAACGGGTAAGGTACAAACGTATTTTTGCAGGCATAAAACTACCACAACAATGAAACATCTGCAAAAACAGCTACTTCTCGAACAAATTATTTATCTTTCCATTTGGGTGTTGATACTGGGAACTCCGCTCATCGGTTTTCTGCTCGACAATGATCATCCGCTGGAGGGAAGCGAACTGTGGAAAGAGGTAAGTGATACCTGGCTTATGGTGCTTCCTTTCTTTCTGCTGTTTCTGATACATAACTATGTACTCATTCCACGCCTCCTGCTCAAGAAATACTATACGCGCTACGTCTTGTCGTTGATTTTTACCATCGGTATCTTGTTTCTGTATCTTCCGGGATGTATACAAGTGTTCAATCCTCACCCGGGATTCCGTCAGCATAAAGAGTTTATCGTGCAGGATTCGGCCTTCGATATGCCCCACATGCAGCATCTTCCCGTACTTCCTTCTGATGAGAAAGAAATACATCCGATACGCCCGATGCATCCGCCTTTTCTGCTGATACATATTACGGTAGCTATCTTGCTGGTAGGTTTTAACCTGACCATACGTTTCTTCCTGAAATCGCTTCACGATGAGGAAATGCTTAAGGAACTGGAACATCAGCATCTGGAATCGGAATTGCAATACTTGAAGTATCAGCTTAATCCGCATTTTTTCATGAACACCCTGAACAATATTCATGCACTGGTCGACATCGATTCGGAAAAGGCAAAAAGAACAATCATTGAACTTTCGAAGTTGATGAGGTATGTGCTCTACGAAGCCAACAAGAGCCAGATTTCACTGGAACGTGAAATTCAGTTTCTCGAAAACTATATTGCGCTGATGAAGTTGCGATATACCGAGCGGCTTACCATCTACACGGACTTTCCAATAATCGTACCTCGTGTACAGATTCCTCCCTTACTGTTCATTTCACTTCTTGAAAATGCATTCAAGCATGGAGTGAGTTACCGTGAAGATTCGTTTATCGATGTACGCATAGCACAAGTAGATGAAGGTATTTTGTTTGCATGCAAGAACAGCAAACACGCCTGTACGCACGATACTTATCACGGCATCGGCATTGAGAACATAAAGAAAAGACTTCATCTGCTCTACGGCAACAATTATACATTTACTACAACTGAAGACGATACGTCTTACCATGTTTTACTTATAACCCCTCCGCTATCATGAAATGTCTGATTATCGACGATGAACGCTTGCGCTGACTCAGCTCTCGGGGTATATTTCACGTATTCCGTTCCTGACGCTGGTAGCCTCGTGCCAGGATGCCTGCCAGGCTTCCGAAATACTGGCTCACACTCCTGTTGACTTGCTTTTTGCAGACATAAACATGCCGGACCTGAACGGTATAGATTTTGTCCGCTCACTTCCGAACCCTCCCATGGTTATCTTTACTACTGCATACTCGGAATATGCCATCGAGGGGTTCCGGCTCAATGCCATTGATTATCTGATGAAGCCTTTCAGCTTTGCCGAATGTCTGAGGGCAGCCGAAAAGGCACGACAAATGTACGGACTGACGCATAACACTGCCGAACCTGAAGAGGAGAAAAGTACACTGTTTGTGAAAAGCGAATACAAGGTAATACGCATTGACAAAGAGAAAATCCTGTATATAGAGGGGATAAGTGAGTATGTGTGTATTTATATGGAAGACCGGCCTAAGCCTGTCATTACGCTGAACAGCCTGCAAAAGTTGTCGGCCATGCTTCCTCCGAACTTTATGCGGGTGCATCGTTCGTACATTGTCAATCTGAATAAAATTACCGAAATTTCCCGTTTCCGTATTCTTTTCAGCAAAGACGTGTATATCCCCATTGGAGAAAATTATAAAGAGCAGTTTATGGCATATATCCATCGGCTGGGGCTTATCTGATTGAAGAAATGGTTATCTTTGCAGCATCTCTGAAATAAAATGATCTGCTTTATGGAAAAGGAAAAAGAAATACATTCTTGTGTGGACTGCGGTACACAAAACTGCAAGTATAAAGACCGTACTTATCCTGATTTCTGCCTGACAACTAACTTGAAGGAAGAAGACCGCCAGTGGGCGCTGGAACGATATGACGAGGGAAACAACCGCCAGGTGATGATAGCCAGTGCGGAAGTGGAATACGAAGGGTACTGCCAATGGACACGCGTACAGGAAATCATGGAGTTTGCACGTAAAATCAATGCGCACCGCATCGGTATAGCCAACTGTATCGGACTGATAAATGAAGCACGTATCTTCGCCCGCATTCTTCAGGCAAACGGTTTCGAAGCGTATTCGGTAATCTGCAAGGTTGCCGGACAACCCAAGACTTCGATGGGTATTCCTGCTGAATGTGAAAGTATAGGGGCGGCCATGTGTAACCCGATTTTACAGGCACGGCTGCTGAATGAAGCAAAGACAGACCTGAATGTGGTAATCGGATTGTGTGTAGGACATGACAGTTTGTTCTACAAGTATGCTGAGGCTTATACTACCACGCTGGTAACAAAAGACCGTGTTACGGGAAACAATCCTGCTGCTGCTCTTTATACTGCCAATTCGTATTACCGGAAAAAATTCTTTAAAGGGAACGAGAGGAAGTAAATGATTCATACAAACAGCCTGAATGATACAGTATCTATACAACGTACAGACAATACCAGATTAACTATCAGTAACAGCTGTCTTATCAGGATAAAAAATTAAAAGATATAATCTAAACAGAAAGTCAATCAGCCTGTAAAAAATGTTCAGGCTGATTGACTTTCTCGGTTTATTTCAGTTTCTTACCATCGGAAAAGGCATTGCCGACTTTTTTACCAATCTCCAGGTAATCATGATGAATAGGATCGTAGGTAATCGGTTTCAACTTGGTTACATCTACTTTACCGTCTTCGCCCAATACGGCTTCATCTACAGAAATGTTGACAATCCGTCCTGTCATGAAACAGGTTTCGGGATCGTATGAAACGAGCTCACACTCCAGCGTCATGGGAAGTTCTTCGATGACGGGAGCATTGACAAACGCCGACTTTACTGCATGAAATCCGGCATGGGCAAACTTGTCCGGTTCCTTATTGCCGGATACGATACCTACATAGTCGCATTCCGCTACGCGGTCTGCTGTACCCATACTTACGGTAAATGCACGTGTCGCAAGGATATTCTTTGTTGTCTTGTGTTCTTCTGCTAGACAAATTCCAACCATGTTGTCTGTATAAATTCCTCCCCATGCTGCATTCATGGCATTGGGTAATCCGTTTTCATCGTAAGCTGCCACGATAAATACGGGCATCGGATATAACCAGGTCTTTACACCAAAATTCTTTCTCATAGGTATTTACTCCTTTCTTTAAAATATATCTTTTCAACTAGATCCTTTTTTCCAGGTATTACATTGCTTTCTCCGTAATGGCTACTTTGATGACTCCATCCTGCCGGTTCTCAAAAATACGGTATGCTTCTTCTATCTTGTCAAGCGGAAAACGGTGGGTAATGAGTGGTGTCGTATCAATCTTGCCTTCGGCTATCAGGCGAAGAATCTCTGCACAGTCGCATCCGTCTACACCACCGGTCTTGAAAGTCAGGTTCTTTCCGTACATATCGGGCAATGGAAGTTGCTGGGGGCGATCATAAAGTGCCACGATGGTAACGATGGCATTCGGACGGGCACATTCCCACGCCAGCCGGAAGGTATCTTCCGCTCCTGCAACTTCGATGACGACATCGGCTCCTCCATGTGAACTGAGCTTGCGTATCTGTTCGACACATTCTTCGGGGCGCACCACGATTACTTCCGGATAATGCTCGTGTACAAAGCGGATACGCTCTTCCGACTTTTCGCATACAACGATACGCCGGGGATGTTTCAGCATGGTACACAGCAAGGTGCATATACCTGTAGGACCGGCTCCGATAATGAGCACCGTATCGTCGGACGAAATCTCGGAGATACGTGCTGCCCAAAAACCAGTGGCAAGAATATCACCTACAAAAAAGTGCCTGCTCATCGCTTACTCCTCGGGAATACGGTTCAACCCCTGATCGGCATAAGGGACACGCACATATTCTGCCTGTCCTCCGTCGATGCGGCATCCCAATGCCCAGCCTCCCTGCTCGTCTTCGCAATTGTTTACATATCCCTGACGACAGAAAAAGCACTCTCCACAAAAGGTCTCCACGTTGACCGTCACACGGTCGCCAGGCTTTACGGAAGTGACCTTCTCTCCTACCCGTTCGACAATACCCACCATTTCATGACCGACTGTAATACCGGGTACGGCACGGGGTACACTTCCATGCTTGATATGCAAATCGCTGGTACAGATACTCCCCAGTGTGACGCGTACCACAGCATCACGCGGATCTTTTATTTCCGGCACGGGTTTCTCCATCATCTGGAACGTGCCATTCTTGATATAAGTATAGGCTAACATAGTTTATTCTTTCTTAGTTTGCTGTTTCGAATGATAAAGGTAAACAAAATTCTTTCATTTTTATTGTACAAAACAGAAATAATATCTATTTTTGGCGCAATGAAACGCATATCACCATCGGGTGATAATTTTATAGAATTTCTGAATATACAACAAATGATTGTCAAAGACACAAAACAAATGATTCGTTATGTTCGGCTGGTTTCCTGAGGAATTTCTAGCATAGAACTTAATTGATCGAATTGCTGCTGACGGGGCGGCAGGGATTGTTGTGTTCTTTGACGTACTTGGCATTCTAACCTCTGCTTTAAAAGGGAAAGTGGAGGTCCTCTGCTTTTGATGAGGCGGACATCAACTCATATCATCCGCCATACTGCTTTATACTTCAAAATCTAATTCATTTATTCATTTGTTGTTTATGGAAAATATTATTTTACGTGCTATGCGCACCTTCGATGAAAGTGTATGTGCTCCTGAATACGCCAGAAATCAATTGGCTATTGAAATCATATTCCCTGAACCTCCTGTTTTTATAAACGAGCTGGCTGTACGTGTTTACTCGGAAGACTACCAGTTGATTGGGGCGGATGTCTATTCTCCGTCTTCCCAAAAAACTCCCCGAAAGGTACGTTTTATTGTGCTGTCGGATACATTCTGGGACGAAAACCTGTATCATATTTTCGTATTTCAGAACGGACTTCCCAAATGGACTGTTTCTCTGTCTCCCTCGCCTTCTTACGAGGTATGGAAAAAAGAGAAGTTGGATGAACTGGAATCACATCCCGACAAGAAGTTTTTTTATCGAGCGCCTCTGCCCGACCGACTGGTGGCAAAACATGTACTCTGAACAGTTCCACTTTCCTTCAGCCGAAAAAGTAATCGGAAAGCTTTATTCCTACTCGGAGGCAGAGGGGTATGTCCTCACCTTCTCGTAACGGGAAACAACCTGATGACAAAGGCTTTTTCCTGCTTCATTCTGGCAGCTTATCTCACCGGTAATGACAAGTCGGAACAGGCTGTTTTTCATTGGGTGAACTGGTTTCAGGCAATCTGAAATGGAGTGAGCTAGCTGAACATATCAGACAAAAGCAGGTGATCGTGATGAATGTCCCGCAATTGGAGTATAGCGCCAGCACGGTAAACTTGCTTTCTATGTTGGGTGATATACTTAGCAAAGAAGATTTCTCCCATCCGGTATTCATTTTCCATGGTGCAGAAGAACATGTCAATCAACTGTTTCAGGAATGTGAGGCGATAACCGGAATGTTTGCCGAATATAACACTTTCCGCATCAGTTTGTCCACTGAAATGCCTCCGATAACCCTTAACGATACTGAGTTTCAGCCGGCATTAAGAGAAACACCTTTTGCCGAATTTTCAGCCGAAGAAGAACTACAGCAGATGGTCGGACTGAAACAGCTTAAAGAGGATATACAGGAGGCACGGATGATGTCGCTTTTTCTTAAAGAGCGCAGGGAACTCAATCTCGATCTATGTGGAGACAGCCGTTACCATATGCTCTTTCTGGGAAATCCCGGAACAGGCAAAACAACGGTAGCCAGACTGGTAGGGAAAATGTATCATCAGATGGGACTATTGTCGAAAGGGCATACAGTGGAAACCTGCCGTACGAACCTGGTAGGTGAATATTTGGGACATACGGAAAAAAACACGAAGGAGGCAATCGAGGAAGCTCGTGGAGGTGTATTGTTTATCGATGAAGCTTATACACTGATAGAAGGTGGAAGTGACACGAAGGACTACGGCAAAGAGGTCATCAACGCACTGCTCACTGTATTGTCGGAACCGAATCCGGATATGATTGTCATTCTGGCCGGCTATGAGGATAAAATGAAAAAGCTGCTTAAAAGTAATCCGGGATTAAAAGACCGTTTTCCGCTCCGTTTCCATTTTGAGGATTATACGGCAGACGAACTGAGCGAAATAGCTCACCGTATTTTGAAAAGCCGGAATTTCGTCCTGACTCCTGAAGCAAACCTGCGCCTGAACAGTCTGATAGAAAAAGAAACCAGACAACGGGATGAGTATTTCGGCAACGGACGCTGGGTGCATAATCTGATAGAGCATGGCCTAATCAAGAGTATGGTCCGGAGAGTGATGTCAGGGCCCCGTCCGGAAACGGCACAACTCCAGCTTTTCAGTACAATAGAGGCATGTGATGTGGAAGAGGCCGAAGCCAAACTTCTCCGTACAGCAGACTTAAAAATAACTCCGCCTTGCCGTATCGGATTCAGGGCCTGAATACAGATGCTTTAATTTTGGTCGACAAACAGTAGCTTTTCTGTATCATATCCCCTGACACGGAGTTTATCAAACAGTTCCGCCTGTTTTTCTTTGGATAAAGTTTTATCACGACTCATTATCCAAAGATATTTGTCGGAACTGCTTCCTATCAATACATAACGGTAATCGGGATCTATATCAAGTACATAATAATCGGAATAAAACCAAAGGAAAAATGATACCTTCAACTTACCGGGATCGACAGGATTCGGCTGTTTGGCACGCCCCTCTACCTCCTTGTGTTTTCCATTTTTATATCCCTCATTTTTTACTTTAATGCTTCCATTTTCCTGTAAAGAATAGGTAGCAGTGACATGTGTCATTCCTTTTTCGAAACGATGATCGTAACGAGCAATTTCATACCATTTTCCCATAAAGCGACGGACATCAAATACAGATACGGTGCTATTATCTATCGTATCACCGTCCTGGGCTGCATGACACCCGCTCAATCCTAAAAAGGCACATAAAAGTAATAATACGTTTTTCATAGTAGCTGATTTTTTTTAGACTTTTCCAAAGATACAAAACTATCGATACAATAAGAAATGTCTGGAAAGGAAATCCGTTTTATATGTCAACATTCAAAAATTATCTTAACTTTGTAAAAATCATTGCAAGCTACTATGAAAACAAAGTTATTACTAATGTCATTTGTATTGTCACTCTGTATGAGTACAACATCGTGTATTGTCACCAGGCATCATCACCGGCCACCGCATAAAAAAGAAATTCCACCAGGACATGCCAAGAAAATACATGGTCATAAATCGGCTAAATTTGATGCGCCGGGACATCATAAGCATTGATTATATGCAAGGTTCAAAAGACTGAAAACAAAATGAGGCTATCTCAAAATCAAGAACAGAGATAAGTTTAGTTACAATCTATAAGCCACAACATAAAAATCTCCTGCTTTTAGTCTTATAATAGTAATAAATAAGGGCTAAAGCAGGAGTTCTTTTATTACGAAGTTTCAATCTATAAGATTTTTATTTTGTATTTCTATTTTGAGACTGCCTCACTGTCTCAGCATGTTGCAAATCTTATTTCTTCTTCTGAGTGAATAGCCATTTCATAAAATCCGGATAATTGAAAGCAGGATTCCAGCTCCATGATTGCAGCCAGGAAATTCAATATACTCTACCGAAGCACCTGCCGCTTTCAGGGCCTTATAAGCTTGACGAGAGCCTGCTACAGGAACGACATCATCAGCATCGCCATGGAAGATGCGGAAAGCTACATTTCTGGCAGCAGACAAACGCGTCGGATTAACTGTTCCACAAATAGGAACGGCAGCTGCAAAAATATCAGGAAAACGGGAAACCATATCGTATGTTCCCATTGCTCCCATTGATAATCCCATGATATAGATTCTCGATTTATCTACCTGAGGATTTGCCAAATACATATCGAGCAATTCTTTCACAGCCTGAAACACAGATGGCATTTCTTTTCCGACTGGCATCTGGGTGGGAATAAAAGACTGCGGACGGTTTTCGTATGCCCAATATCCGCTTTCCGGGCATTGCGGGAATAGTACAAAAGCCGGATATTTTTCACGGTTAACCGGATTCAGAAACATCTGCCCGCCATGAGTCAGTTGTTTTTCATTGTCATTTCCCCGTTCACCGGCTCCATGCAAGAACAATACCAACGGATACTTTTCTCCAGCTTGCATCACTTCCGGTTCCAGCAGGCGATAATTCAGACTATCCCCCGACGAAGAAACAAAGACACTGCGTTCATACTCATCCTGCGCTGCAACAAATTCCAGACTAAAAAGCAGCACAGAAAGCAACAAAATAAGTTTTTTCATAATACGTTTCATTTATAGATTAAAAGTAAATGAGTAACATTCGAGGTATTCTTCTCCCGAGAAGAAGCTCTGTAGCGCTCTCCAAAAGTACTATTTTTTTCTTTAATAACAATTATGCTGAGATATATCACTAACAAACCGGAATGTTGTTCTATAAACAAAATGAGTCTGGCATTTACGATACCAGACTCTTACATGAAATACTTATCGAAAAAAATCGTTTTTATTGTTTCTCCAATTCAAAACCTAATTGCAATCCTTCGTATTGGTTCAACAACGAAGTAGCAGCACTGATTGTAGAATTAGAGTTGCCCAAAGCACCTCCGATGGTCTGAGCCAGCGACATCAACTTGTCTGCCTTGAAAAGCAAGCTCATCTTATTTGATGATAAAACCTGCTGCGATACAATGGCTGTAAACTTTATACCCAGCTTCGTTTTCATAGTCAGTTCTTTTGTGTCGGCATTATAAGAATAAGTACCACTAGTTGTACGACCTTTTACCGTAGAAGTATAGGTGCTGTCGGCATTAAAGACATAAGTACACCCATCGGTAAAGCCTAGTTTAGTAAGTACATCCGACATTTTTTCCTCTACTTTTTTCGACGCAAGCTCTCCACCTGCCTGTGCCAAGAAATTATCGCTTTCAAACTTACAATCCGGACCGGTATATTTCCAGGTTCCCTCCAAAGAAACTCCGGATGAGTTTGTAACTTTATTGGCAACAGCGTTAGCTACTCCCGAAAGTATGGATTTCAAATCTTGTGCGCTAGCCGCACTACTTGCCATATACATAAAGCATGACAAGCAAATTAATCTGATAATGTTCATCTTCTTCATTTTCTTTCTATTTCTTTTAAAGTGAATTTATTTGACCAATTTTTACGACAAATCGGCATGCAAAGATAGCAAATTCTGACAAAACGAGATAACATGACATAATAAAATCGGGTACAATATATTCCGATTCTGCTCTTTCCGGAAATATGCACCCGATCTATTCTAATGTCTTTCTTATTGATAGATATATTCTACCGGTGACTTCTTGAAGCGTACGTTACGGGTATTATTTGCACCAGCACCGTTGTGTTCCAGACTTGCATTATTACCCCGGACAAGCCATCCGGTCACCTCCGGATTATAACATGCTAAAAGTAACCAGTTTCTATTAACCCCATCATTACTCCACTGACATCCTACTCCGTAAAAAGTAAGTGGCTCATCACCGTGTCCAGCAACACTTCTGACAGAAAAACTCCAAAGTTCACCTAAATCCTGTCCGTCAAGCTGTACACCCGAGCGCTTTTCCAATATAATCTCACTACGATACTGCTTGTTGGTCACATCATTCTGAGGATAAAATCCTGCCCAATTTGTCGGTATAGTAAAATTAGAAAGGATGTTTTTATAATCATCAAATGTAGCATTTCATAGCCATCAGGTGAAAGCGAAGTTGGTTCGGCCTTATTGATATGGTTCGACTCGCCACTACGCCATCCGTCCAGTGTAACTTTTCCATCACGATATACTGCCTGCAAGGCCATACCATTATTCCCTTCGTAAGCAGCATTCCACAGACGTACATATTCTTCGGAAGAACAAGTCTTGAGATATTCCTGTACAGTCTGATCTGCAAGACTAGCCGGATCGTTGGAGCTTAAAATCTGATCATCAAAATTGCGAGAATCACCTATCGCATTGTAACGGCACCACCATGTACCATTCAGATAAGTAACAGGCAACCCGTAATTACGACGCTCCACTATATAAGCTTCCGTTTCCTGCCCGTCAGAAGTACGACGTACAACCAGACGTGCAGCCTGCTTACGTCCGTCAGCTTTCGGATCATTAGGTTTCCATCCACCTATCACACGGTACGTATTTGTTTCATCTGCGACCTTCTCTATTTTCACCCATGGATCTTCATTATCAAATTCTGCCACCAGCTCCAGTCCCTCAGGCATAATGAAACGTCCCATTTCATTATCAATATAACGACCAAAATCGTGCGTATAGTTCTGGCGGTCGAATTTAAATCCTTCTGAATGAATAGGATTTTCTTCAAGAACCAGCTTCAGGCAATCTTCTTCATAACTTTCATTCAGTCCCTTACGATGAAAATACACTTTCACGTTTTCTGCCTGATAACCGGGAGGCAAAAGTGTCTTACGGAACAAGAACCGATTCACTCCATCACCAGGAGTTACCGACGGCAATTTTTCTACAATAATATCTGAACTTTGTGAAGAAACAAACTCCAGTTCATCATCGCAGTTAAGAGCCAATGTAAATTCCATTGCTCTGCTAGGCAAAGAAACCACATCTCCCGACTCTGAAATGGTTATTCCTTCCGGTAACACAGATAAGCCTTTGTTTACCGTAATATGGCTATCCCAATCCGGATGCAAACCGGTTTCACCACCATCCTCCCATGCAGATACTTCCAGCTTGATATCGGCTGACAACGCATCTTTGCGGACTGTCAGTGTATAAACTGTATTTCGTTTCAGAACTGACGGTAATGCAGCCTGCTGTACATAGATCTGGCCTCCCATTTCCATTTCGACCTCTACCATCAAATCGGTATTTGTCTGTTCGCACACATAAGCCAGTCCCAGTGTATCTTTCAACAATGGCTGATCAAATGTAAATTGCAAATCTTGCATATCTGTTCCTTCAGGGGATCTGACTTCATCCTGAGATATCAAATATGATGCCTGTGCAAGATTCTTCAACGTAATACTCTTGATAGAAATAGCTCCTCCTGCTCTCATCAGCAAATCGAAACGGGCAATACCATGCTGTAACGTCATAGGCAAAACATACTGTCCCTGCGGCTGCTCATCTAAATTAAGCTTTCCAGCAAGAAAACGTGGTGCTTTCCCATCCGTTGCCTTTATCGTTGTATTCAGCCATTCCTGTTCAGTCATACCGCTTTCTTTCATCTGCTGCAAATCGATCAAGTCGGCCGTATTGGCAAGCATATAAAGTGTTCCAGACATACTTTTCAGTTTCAGTGAATAGCTATCCGACGTTTGATCGAGATTTGAATAAACCGCTGTCATCAAGCCGTTCTCGAACAGGCATGCCTGTATATCGTTAATCTCGTTTTCTCCGGCTACAGAAGATATTTTCCCGTCAACTTTAAAAGCAGAAACACTAGCCTGTACTACCGTGGAAGGTTGATCTGTACTTTGCAGAGCTTCGTGTTCATCAGAACACGAAGTCATGAATAAGGTAGACAGAAGCACACCAAACAGCCATAAATAATTTCTTTTATATACCATTGCTACCTATCTATCGGATTAATAAACTTTATTATAATTGCGGAATAATTTCTGTATCTTCACCCGGTTCCCAATCGTCAATACCGACTTTTACGACTATATCGATATCATTCTTACGTACTGTTACGGTGTAGATTGTATTACGCTTCAGATTGCCTTCCAATGTCTTTGTCAGAACTTTGTGTTGTCCGTCTATTACAGCCTCGATACTTACTTCTATGCCTGCATTTTCCTGCTCGTAGACATACAGTACTCCAGGAGTAGAAGCAGACAATGCAGTATCGAAATGAGCTGTAACATCATTACGCTCAACATCTGCCGGAGATGCAGCTACCTCACCTTGCGCAAACAAGTAACCTGACTGAGCTACATTTCTTAAAGTCAGACTCTCTATAGCAGCAGAACCAGCCACGTCAACATTTAAATCAAAACGTGCTACACCGCGCTTTAAAGTGAGCGACTGTGAAGGCTGGTTTTGTCCGTCAATAACAAGTGATCCTGTAAAGAAATTGACAACCTTACCATTACTCATAGCCATAGTAGTCTTTTTCCACTCTTCTTCACTGATACCCTCTTCCTTCATCTGCTGAAGATCTATCATATTACCAGCATTGGCAACCATGTAGATAGTACCTTCATAGCTATTGATTTGCAAATTATACCCATCTGCCGAGGTTGTAAATCTTCGAATACCTTAGTCATCGTTCCCTTCTCAAAAAGGCACGCTTTCATATCGGTAATAGTATTTTCATCTTCTATAGCTTGGCCTGAACCTTCGTAATTTATCTGACGGGTAGTTATCACCACCGATCGAGGTGTTTCGTTAACACCACCATTATCTTCTTCTTTTGAACATGCAGTAAAAGCCAATCCCAACAAAACAACACCTACTAATCCTAAATTTTTCATTTTCATCATTGTTTTCTTATATTTAATTTAGTTGTTATTATTCATATATATATTCTACAGGAGTTTTCACACAACGTATCGTACGGGTTTTTGACGAATTCTGTCCTCCAAATTTAATCCAGTTTCCTCTACCGTCACTCTTTGGATAACCTTCCAGCTGCCATGAACTACCTGCATTGCCATAAGTAGCAAGTAATATTGCCATCGGAGCAATTTCCTGTTCATTATACTGATGCCCCCAACCAAAGATTGCCCAATGAGTATTTTCATACACAAAATCATACAACCCAAGGGTTCCGTATCTCACACCATCCACAGTAAGACTGCGTTCTGCAACTGAATAATTCATGCGTTGCCCTAAATTATTATTAAAAACTCCCCATTCGCTGTAACCTAAATTACAGTTATCGCCCCACGCAAAGAAACGATAGTTATTGTAGTTAGGAATCTGGTACCCATCAGGAGCCATTTCTGTAGGAAGCATTGTACCAAAATTACCAGATACAGTTGTTCGGTAACCTTCATAGTAAAATCTACTGCCATCGTGTGTCAATTTCAGTCCTTCAGGATTTCCTGCCTGATACTGATCTCCCATTATATTCAACAATTCTTCATCGGAACAAGTTTTCAAATACTCAAAAACATTTTGCTCATCAGGTACAGGATCGTTATTAATCAAAATCTGATCTGAGTAATTCTTGACATTACCGCGCAAGTTGTATTTGCACCACCACGTTCCATTTACATTTACGACCGGCAGTCCCCAGTTTTGTCTTTTTATGGTATAGACTTCAGGATGACTTCCATCAATGTCAGAAACGAGTAAGCGTGCCTCTTGTACACGTCCATCAGCATCAGGATCGTTTGGCTTCCAACCGGCAATTACCCGATGTACTCCGGTTTCTTCATTAACCTCTATTTTCATCCACGGAGCCTCCCCCTGAGGTATCTCTAGCTCGATTTTCTTACCTTCGGGCAACGTAATTAATCCAAGTTCCCCATCGATATAACAAGCAAAATCGCATACAGCATCAGAATCGAACGCCAGTTACCTGAAAGGCCAATAGGATTCGGACGGAATACCAATACAACTCTACCTGTCTGTACCGTCTGTCTATACACATCCAGATAAATATATTCCTGTACACTTCCTGGCATTTTTCTATCGCTTTCTACCACAACTTCGGCAAACGGCTCCATACTACGTGAAGAACTTTGAGAAGCAATCGTCACGCCTTCTACCACTCCGTTTACCATAAGGTTTGCATCCTCTTCAGCCTTCAACACCAAACGGAAGTTACTTCCCATATAAGGAATGAAAACAGTATCTCCACGTTCATTTATTTCTACGCCCTCTGACAAATCAGAAGCAGCTTTATCAATCAAACCTTTTAATACTTGTCCGGATTCGGAAGAGGCACCGTTTTCCCAATCATCCACCAAAACCTCAACACGAAGATCTGCTCCGCTACCATATACTTTCAACGTATAGATTGTGTTACGCTTTAACGCTGTAAATGTAGTTTTCAGACGATGCCAAGCTCCATCATCGGATGTGACCATAAGTTCTACTTCATAAGCTCCGGCTTTCTGTTCGCACAGGTAAAACAATGTCTCTTTATTATTCTCAAATGGAGTATCACCAAAATCTTTCACAATAGTTTCCAGCTGTACGTTTACCGACAAAGCATCACCCTGGCGCTCATTAACATATCCAGTTGAAAGAATATTGCGAATCTTTACATTATTTACCCGAATGCCTTCGAACGGAGAATCTAAATCAATACGCAACACACTACGCTTTAGAATAACAGAGGTAGAGGTCATGTCTGTACTCAATTCAATCTGTCCACTCATAACAATACCCGAAGCTGTCATTTCAGAGGCAGTAGCCTGTAAGTCCAAAAACTCTTCAAGCGTTGTCTTATCGACTTGCAAAGCAGCCTTCTGAATTATATCGGATGCATTAGCCAGGAAATAGACAGTTCCACGCATCTGTAAAGGTTGTAAATGGCATACTCCTTCAGTATCAGGATTCAAGCGGTCAAACACTTCTTTCAGCATACCACCCTCAAAACGGAAACCCTCTACTTCATTTACAACTGATTCAGAATTAGAAGTTTCTCCTTCTGCCATTCCCATTGCTATCAAGCGGACTCCTATCGCACCTTCCGGCAATTCTTGTTGCATGCTATCTTCTGCACTACATCCGCAAAGGAACAATAACAAAAGAGTACATACCCCAATTATATTTTTCATTTTATCCATTATTATCTATAAATTATATCGTTTTTCTATTACTACGTTATCAGACTATTTATACCGATGAGGATTATTCCTACTATCCAGATATTTATATGAGTCAATAGGGAACTGGCTAAGATTCTGAACATAAAAATTGTTCATCAGTTGCTCTGCCCACGGACCGTAAGTAAATGCACTACTATGTCCGTATCCCATTACGTGTCCCAATTCATGGAACATAATATTACATGAATAAGCATTCCAATAATGTTCGAACCAAGCCTGCTGGTAAGCTCCAAACGTGCTTCCTCCTCCTAGTCCCAGTACACCATTGCCTGCATAAACCAATCCGACCTGCAACGTGCGTTGCTGTCTCATTTGTTGCAGCACCTGTTCAACTTTTATCGGATTCTTATTGTCATCATAAAGCTTATCTGCATTATCACGCAATATCTGTTCGTGTTCAGGCATGTCTATCATATAGGTAAAATTGAGGAACAAAGCCACAGACTCACGACAGTGTACAGGACGGATACCCATCCAGTTACCCACCGGACCTCCGTTTTCCAAATCAGGATTTCCACCATACAATCCCCAATAGACATACCAGCCATGTTCTATTTTCTGCAATTTTCCCCAATATGGGTCTGTAGACTCAACCTTGAACGTAGCGCCGGTCAACTCAGAAGCTGTCATCTGTTTAACCTCAATCTGACGTCCCCGCTCTGTACGGCACATGGTAGAACGTTGAACCAAAGGCAGCGTTTCATAGAAATCAGCAAAACTTGGTATTGTATCAAAATAAGCCAGATCAAAATATTCATCACTTATTGAAGGAATACAAGCTTTAACCAATACACTCCCCAAATTGCGAGGAGAATAGAAACGGACATGCAGTTTCCCTTCATCAGTGAAATTCAGCTGAAGCGGCTGCGCTGTATTAAACTTTCTCTGCGAAGGATCAGTATATACCTCCTTGGGCTCATCATCTTGTAAAATTTTAGAATGGTTACCTTGTTCGTAAGCAGACTGAGTCAAAAACATAACTACAGACTTATCTTCCGGATGCGTAACGTTTGTTTCTATACTATGTATATGATTAGCCTCCAGCTGTGTTTGCTCGAAAGCGTACACCTGACTTATTTCATTTCCAAGATAGCTACGCGTACGCATTGTAATTTCTCCACTAAAGGAAGTATTTTCCACTAATGGCATGAAATTATAGGTAGCTGTATCAGACAGAACCAGATCACGCATAACACCATCACTTTCACCAGCCATGTTTCCATCACCAGAAAGTGTAGTATAAAAATGAGCTGAGCCAAGCGAAACCTTTTTCTCTATTACGGCATTACGCACATAAGGGTTATTATAATCAAATTTAAAATCAATCTTACCAATAATCCGCTGTTGCTTTACATCCTGACGAATCGATGTTACTTCCTGCTTACCATTCTCTGTTTGTTCCATTGTTACCGTAAACGGAGTCTGAGAATAAAAATATTCAGCATCTAACGGTTTTTGTAAATCTGCCGGAAACTCTAACCATACATCTGAAGCAGAGTTCAACTCATGGATCATTACTTCATCAAGGTTTTCGTTTCCTTTTATCCCCAACACCAATAAACGGTAATTACCTTCATGCAAACCTTCTACATAAATTTCTGCAGTTGATGGATTATACTTGCTTTTTATATCCCGAACACGTACTCCTGCTTCATCTACAATACAATACTCCAAACGATCGTAACGGGATTCTTCTAATGTAGTTGCACGTGAGAGGTTACCTTCGTAGTCTGCATCATACAACTTAAAAACCGCCTCAGGTGTATCTGTATTAGCCGTATTATTCCACTCCTCACGGCTACAAGCCACCAGCAACAGACTACATAAAAAAGTAAAAAAAGTAATTTTCTTCATTCGTTTATTGCTTTTGCTATATATAATGTATTAAAAATATTTCTGTATATGCCTATGTTCCTTTTTAAAAACAGATACAAAATTAAGTATAATATAAAAAAAATCACATATCATTTCTCTATCCAAGAACGTATTGAATTCTTTTTTTGTTCAAAAGAATAAGGAAAAAAGCATCTAAAAGCCATTTAACATGATATATATCAATTTTTTAATCATAACATTTAATTCAAAAATAATTAACTAAGGAATAAAACCAGCAAAAGTAAACAAATGGAACATTTTTTTATTTTTCACGAATAGTGTTTTAAAATGCTAGTTTTTATGTAAATTTGTTGCATAAAAATAGAAATTATATGAAAAATACGCTCTACTCATGGTTCAGTATCCTGATAGGATGCATTATTCTGGCAGCTGGCTTTGTCTTTTTCATCAATCCATACAACATTGTTCCAGGGGGTGTGTATGGAGCCAGTATCGTACTTCATAACTTATTTCCTTCAATTCAGGTAGGAACGTTTGGCTACATGTTCGATATTCCATTGCTCATTCTTTCAGTCGTTTTGCTGGGAGCCAAACTTGGTTCACGTACGATTGCTGCCGCACTCATTACCCCTTTACTGATGAATATCATATCCAAACTAGTTTATCCTACCAAAGAAGCATTGGAAACACTCGATCCAGCACAGCTTGCAGGTGGAAGCATGAACTTATCTGATCATCTGATGTTAGCCTGTGTTATAGGTGCAGCTTTAATCGGAATAGGAACAGGAATTGTCATACGCAACGAAGCCACTACAGGCGGAAGTGATATCGTAGGAATGTTACTCCAAAAATACTGCCACATACGCTTCTCAAAAGCCATACTTTTAGTTGACGGAACCGTAGTATGTTTCGGACTGGCAGTCATTGGCTTTGGCATAGGTAGTGCAGAAGATTCTATACAACCTTCGTGGCATTTGTCACTTTACTCCCTCATCGCTATTTTCATTATTTCAAGAGTGATAGCATATATGATAAACGGAGCCAAAAATGACAAGCTGATATTTGTAATCAGCGATAAAAAAATGACAGAACTGCATACGTACATACTAAAAGATCTTGACCGTACAGCAACTTGTATTAAGAGCAGCGGACTATATACAGGCAAGGAGAAAGAAATGATTTTCCTCGTAGTAAGTTATAAAGAAGTAGCAGGCGTAAAACTTACGATAAAAAAGGCAGATCCCCGAGCATTTGTTGTAGTAACTGATGCCTATGATACTTTTGGAGAAGGATGGAAACAATTACCTTCACCCAATGAAATTCATCCAGAATAGAAAATGTATGTTTCCTTACACAAAGCATGTGTTTCGGTAATTCGGGTAGAAAAAACAGTAATTTGGTTACGTACCCATTATATAAAAGCCAATATTTTTGCAGTACACGAATATGACAAATCATAAAACGATTGTACTATGAGAATAAAGGATTTTATATTAGTATGTATTACAACTGTAATAATGTTCCCAATGACTACATTAAAAGCACAGAATATGGAAAAAGAAAAACAACTCCCCGAATACCTTAGTGCGTTTCCTTTAGGTGAAGAGAATGTACAATATGCCAGATTTTTTATCGGGAAATCATATCTGGCTCCGCTCACAAGCAATAAAGATCTAAACACTCCTGTATGTAATGTTACCTTTGAACCTGGATGCAGGAACAACTGGCACAGCCATACAGGAGGACAGCTCCTGATAGCCGTAGGAGGAAAAGGATATTATCAGGAAAAAGGCAAACCGGCACGTTTGCTACTCCCTGGTGATATCGTAGAAATAGCTCCAAACGTAATTCATTGGCACGGAGCAGCTCCTGACAGTTGGTTTTCACATCTCGCAATAGAATGTAACCCACAGAGTAATAAAAACACCTGGCTGGAACCTGTTGACGATGAGCAATACCTTGCTGCGACCTCACAAAGTAATACACTTTCAGCAGAAGCAGCAAGAAATCAGGCTACATGGTATTCCTGCGTAAATGACAAACTGGCTGTTTCTGATCCTGAGTTAACAAAAATATTTGGTAACTTTGCCTTTGGTGAGGTACAAAAAATACAGTAACCTGGATACCCGCACACGTATTCTGGTAACTATGGCTTCGGCTATAACAGTAAATGCAAAAACAACATATCTCCAAACACTTCATGCAGCTCTTTCAAACGGAATCACTCCGCTGGAAATAAAAGAAGTACTTTATCACGCCGTACCCTATGCCGGAATGACAAAGGTAGAAGAGATGGTGGAAATTGCAAATAAATTTCTGGAAAACAGAGGTGTAAAACTGCCTTTGGCACCGCAATCTATACTGCAACCCAAAGCAAGACAGGAAAAAGGCCTCGCGCTTCAGAAGAGTATCTTCGGCGATCAAATAGACCGGATGTATGAAACATCTCCAGAGAATCAATTACACATACAAAAATTCCTATCTGCAAATTGCTTTGGCGATTACCAGACCCGCCCTGTGTTTGATATACCGACCCGAGAATTACTTACATTTGCAATTTTGATCTCATTAGGAGGATGCGAACCACAAGTAAAAGGACACATTACAGGAAACGTAAATGTCGGAAATGACAAGTTAAAATTACTCGCAGTTGCAACCCAATTATTACCTTATATAGGTTATCCGAGAACACTCAATGCCATAACTTGCCTGAACGAAGTAATTCCTGAAAAATAAATGAATCTTACGTGTTTATGTTCTTCTTTTCATACAGTAAAGGAGGAACATAAACACTCATCATTTACCAACCATCACGCTATGCATTTTATCAAACTCCTATTCCAAGAGATATTTTACTTACATCTCCGTTAAAATCTGTAATAGAGGTTACAATATCTGTAATTTATCTACACCAAATTGTACCATAGGAAGTATCTTTGCCATAAATTAATAATACTATAACTATGGAGCTTTCTGATTTTTAGCATACGTAAAGACAGGCCGTGCTCTCAATACGGCAGAAATACATCAGTTTATGAATGATATGAGCAATGAGGCACGACGTATCACTTTTGAACTGAATAACGCCTACCATACTCCCGAAGAAGTACGCAACTTATTATCACGCCTTTTTGGAAAAACTGTAGATGAATCTTTCAGAGTTTTCCCTCCATTTTATACTGACTTTGGTAAAAACATTACAGTGGGGAAAAATGTATTCATTAATGCCTGCTGTCATTTTCAAGACCACGGAGGAGTATCTTTAGGCGATGGTTGCCAGATTGGACATAATGTGGTATTTGCAACATTAAATCACTACTGTCCACTAAAAATGGACAAGGTTAAAAATTAAATAAATTCGGTTCACTTGAATCATATCGGTCTTTGATATTTTTGAAATTCGATTTGTCAAACAAGTCACAGAGATGTGTTTTGTCGGTTAGAGAAATTCCGAGGATTTGGAGAACTTCATAGATGCTGCGTTCTAATTTCATATCGTGTTGGACTATTGCTACTAGGCAGTAAGTGATTATCGCACAATAGATTTGTATGCGTACAGCGTTTTCCGATGTTCCCCAAAACTTCTTAATTCTGAGATGTTGTTTTATCCATTTGAAGAATAGTTCAACACTCCATCTGTTTCGATAAAGCGATGATATTAACTCCGCAGATGCATTAAGATTATTCGTCAGAAAGATGTATCGTGTACCGTCTTCAGGATTCTCAACGATGAGTTTTCTAAGTTCTTCGGGGTACTCCTTAGAACTTTTATAAACCGTAAAGCATCCGATTACATCCGAAACTACACCTTCCGGCAATCTTCGTTTCCAGGTTTTAGGCTTGATCCGTACATTTGTTTTGGCTCGTACAACGAAGAAAGCGCCTATACGATTTATTGTATTAAGGTTGCTGAAATCGTTATACCCTCGGTCGAATATGTAATACGCTCCTGATTCGTATGGAATCTCAGACATAGCCTTTGAATCGTGAATATTGGCAGATGTAATATGCACAAATGCAGGTACTTCCGCTTCAATATCGTAGAGCGTATGCAACTTTATTCCGCCTTTATGTTTGCGAAATTTAGCCCACTCAAACACTGACAGGCACAGATCAATCGTTGTAGAGTCAAATGCATAAACATGACCGTCAAGTTCGAATATTTTATTGATTCTACGCTTGCGAGCCTCGGCAATCATGAATGTTGCGTACTCTTCGAAGATGCGGTAGTTACGTTGCTCATTAGCCTTACTAAGATTGCTTCGAGTTACAGACTTCCCGATTCCGAGATGGTAAAGTTTTCCAGCATGAGCTTCCATAGCCACAATCAAGTCTCTAAGACTCTCTCGATTGGATAGCTGACCGAACATCATCGTAAGTAGTTGATTCCAACAGGTATAGCTCTTGATATATTTGTCGCCTTCATACTTCTTTATGAGATAGTTGAAGTGATTACGATCAAGAAATCGGGTTAATTGAGCAAAAACGAACTTGTCTTTATGCATAACGGTCTGATTAATACCGCAAAAGTAAATTCAAATCCGTTGACTCCCAAAACACTTATAACAAATTGAATTTCAATTATTTCAAAGAACTTCTATGATTTTTTAGTGGACACTAATGACATGATATATATTCATCACTAAAATCTCAAAAAAGATTGTACATATTTTCCAAAAACTTCAAGTAAAATTCACCAAAAGATCGAGAATTTTTCTCCCTACAAAGTTTTTACGCATTCTCCCTTTCATCCTTTCATAAGGAACTCTTTTCAGGTGAAAGGCATGAAGCACATTTTTTGACTGACAGTATGACAAAAAAATTGTATTTTTGCAGCTGTTTTATGTTTTTATTCATTCAGGCACGAAATTTGTAAGAAAGTCGAAGAATAATTATATGCAACATTTGTATTAAGAAATAAATAAAAAAATAGATATTATCATGACTACAAAAAATCATCATCCGCAAGAAGAAGAGGTATTGAAGGCTCAACAAGAAGAAGCATCGGAACAAACCGAAACTCAAACAGAAGAAACTTCTAACACAGAAGAACAGTGCGAAGAGCCATCTGCTGAACAAAAGCTGGAAAAAGAATTAGAGGAAGCTAAGCAAACTATCGAAGACCAAAAAGATAAATAATTTAAGACTTTCTGCAGAGTTCGACAACTACCGCAAACGTACAATGAAAGAAAAAGCTGAATTAATTAAGAATGGTGGAGAAAAAGCAATCAGCGCAATTCTTCCTATTCTTGATGATTTAGAACGTGCCTTGCAAAACATGCAGAAAGCCGACAATGTACAGGCTATGTATGAAGGTATAGACCTTATTTCACAGAAATTCCTGAAAGTTCTCGCACAAGAAGGTCTGCAAAAGATGGAACCGGTAGGAGAAACATTCGACACCGACTTTCATGAAGCAATAGCATTGGTTCCTGCTCCGGACGAAACACAGAAGGGTAAAGTTCTAGATTGTGTCCAAACAGGATACAAGCTAAACGACAAAGTTATTCGCCATGCAAAAGTTGTTGTAGCACAGTAATTTCCTAATCCTTGTTTTTATCATTATGGCAAAAAGAGATTATTACGAAGTGCTGGGCGTAGACAAATCAGCTTCAGCAGACGAGATAAAAAAAAGCATACCGTAAGAAAGCAATCCAATATCATCCTGATAAAAATCCAGGAGATAAAGAAGCAGAAGAAAAATTTAAAAGAAGCTGCAGAAGCTTATGAAGTACTAAGCAATCCAGATAAGCGTGCACGTTATGACCAGTTCGGACATGCTGGAGTAGATGGAGCTGCTGGAGCTGGAGGCTTTGGCGGTTTTGGCGGACAGGGTATGTCTATGGATGACATATTCTCTATGTTTGGCGATATCTTCGGTGGACATGGAGGTTTCAGCGGCTTTGGAGGCGGTGGCGGACAAACCCGCCAGCGTAAATTCCGGGGATCAGACTTACGTGTAAAGGTCAAGCTAAACTTAAAAGAAATCTCAACTGGAGTTGAAAAGAAATTCAAGCTTAAGAAATATGTTCAATGTTCACATTGTCATGGAACAGGAGCAGAAGGTGACGGTGGTGTAGAAACTTGTCCTACATGTCACGGTACAGGAAGCGTTACCCGTACACAACAAAGCATATTTGGTATGATGCAAACCCAAACCGTATGTCCTCAGTGTGGCGGTGAAGGTAAAATCATCAAAAATAAATGTAAGGAATGTGGCGGTGAAGGTATCGTATATGGCGAAGAGGTAGTTACTGTAAAAATTCCAGCAGGTGTAGCCGAAGGAATGCAAGTTACCATGAACGGTAAAGGTAATGCAGGAAAGCACAACGGAGTAGCCGGAGACTTGTTAGTTCTTATCGAAGAAGAAAAACATCCGGAACTAATTCGTGATGAAAGCGACCTGATATACAACCTGTTGTTAAGTGTACCTACTGCCGCACTGGGAGGAACCGTAGAGATTCCGACTATCGACGGAAAAGCTAAAATTAAAATCGAGCCGGGTACACAGCCCGGAAAGGTGCTTCGCCTGCGAGGAAAAGGATTACCTAACATTAACAGTTATGGATACAGTACCGGAACTGGAGATTTACTGGTAAATGTAAGTGTATATATTCCTGAGAGTCTGACCAAAGAAGAACGACAAGCTTTGGAAAAATGGCAGGAATCGGAAAGCTTTAAACCAGATATGAGCTTAAAAGAAAAGATATTCAAAAAGTTCAGAAGCTTGTTCGATTAATATTTCACATACAACAAAAAAAGGTGCAACATAGCATTCTTTGTATAAGAGAAAGGCTATGTTGCACCTTTTTTTCATATAAATCTGCGTTAATCTGCGTTAATCTCTGTTGCTCCTGTCATGCGACATACAAGAATATCCGTATCTTTGGTAAAAGATAAATGTAAAAAAACGCTGACATGAAACAAATATACCTGATACTACTCGTCTTATTATTCCCTTTCAAAATCTTTTCACAGACAGAAAAGGAAAAAGACATTGCTCCTTCTCCTGAAGCTACGCAAACTACAATGATAAAAGACAGCTTGATGTACCGTTGGTATCCCCTATTCCTCAAACAGGATATATACAGCCCTTTGGTATGTATGGTATCACCCCATTCGATTATGGTTATGCCACATGGCAACTGCACAAAGGCTTCAATGCTTCCATTGGCTTGAATCTGACATTCAGCCCCAGCAAATATGCTCCATCTGGAGTAGGATTCGGACAAGATGCAGCATTTATGTATGCTGTTCCTATCACCGAACGCCTCAGTGTGGCAGGAGGACTTTATGCCAGCAATATGGACTGGGGATTTCTCCGATATCATACGGTAGGAATTGCAGGAGTAGCAGCATATAAACTGACCGACAGAATCAGTATTTACGCCTATGGGAACAAATCCTTCACACCTCAACGTCCACCTTATTATTATCCTCTGCCAAACTATGCACCCGACCGTATCGGAGGCATGATTAATTTCAAGGTAGGCGAAAGCAGCTCTTTCAGTATAGGTATAGAGGGAAGAAAAAATGATTATCCATGGTGGTACTGATATATTATGTCAATAAATGATTTATCTTTGCACGACAAAAAACAACAGACATAAATGACTTATCAGGAAACTCTAGCATATTTATATAATAGCGCTCCTTTATTTCAACATGTAGGAAAGGCAGCATACAAAGAAGGATTAGAAAACACACTGGCACTCGACGAATATTTCGGACATCCACACAAGAAGTTCCGGTCTATCCACGTAGCTGGAACAAACGGTAAAGGCTCATGTTCGCATACATTAGCAGCAATCCTTCAGTCCGCAGGTTACCGTGTGGGATTATATACATCTCCTCATCTGGTCGATTTCCGTGAACGTATCCGTATAAACGGGATTCCTGTTTCACAAGACTTCGTTATTGATTTCGTGGAAAAACATCGTTCTTTCTTCGAACCGCTTCACCCTTCTTTTTTCGAACTGACTACCGCAATGGCATTTCATTATTTTGCATGCCAGCAAGTAGATGTAGCTGTTATAGAAGTAGGATTGGGAGGACGACTGGACTGCACTAATATCATTCATCCAGATTTATGTCTGATCACCAATATCAGTTTCGATCATGTGCAATTTCTTGGTAATACGCTAGAAAAAATAGCAGGTGAAAAAGCAGGAATTATCAAGCCATCCGTACCTGTAGTAATTGGTGAAACAACTCCCGAAACAAAATCAGTTTTCCAACATAAGGCAGCAGAAGTTAACGCCCCAATCATTTTTGCTGAAGAAGAGCATCTGCTAACAGATATATTCCAAGACGAAGATGGAAAATATACTTACCAGACAAGCTCTCTTAAAGACTTAAAAGGTGAACTGGGAGGATTTTGTCAGAAGAAGAACACCAATACTTTACTTTCGGCTATTCATCAGCTAGAAAAATTGAATTACCATATTTCCGAAACAGATATCCGGAACGGATTTGCTCATGTCTGTGAATTGACCGGATTAATGGGACGCTGGCAAAAATTATCGGAACATCCTACTGTTATATGCGATACAGGACATAATGTAGGAGGAATACAATACATTGTAAAACAATTATCCTGCCAAAAATATAAACAACTACGTATTGTAATCGGAATGGTAAATGATAAAGACATTACTGGAGTACTGGCAATGCTTCCTAAAAACGCCATTTACTATTTTACTCAAGCAAGTGTACAACGTGCTCTACCAGCCGATAAAGTAAAAGAACTGGCAATTCCATTTGGCCTGAAAGGTGAAGCTTATCCCGATGTAAAAACAGCATTAGCCTCTGCGCAAAAAGATGCAGAAACAGATGACTTTATATTTGTAGGGGGAAGTAGTTTTATCGTTGCCGATTTGCTTTCGACTTGCCTACCTAAAGAATAAAATAACAGATTTGTTTGTGTATCTTGAATAAAATCTTTTTATTTGCATACATTTACAAGTCATAAAAAGATAACGACAGATATAAAAAATTATGAATAACACATTTTATTACGAAAATAACCTTTGCGGCTTAAAGCGAACCGATTTCCAGAAAAATATCGGAGGCAAAGAAACTGATTTATTTATCTTGACAAACGACAACGGTGCTGAAATGGCTATCACCAACTATGGAGGTGCTATCTTAGCCATTATGGTTCCTGATAAAAATGGAAAACTGGCCAATGTCGTACAAGGACATGACAATATAGAAAGCGTAATCAATAGCCCGGAAGTTTTCTTAAGTACATTAATCGGACGCTACGGAAACCGTATAGCCAAAGGAAGATTCCAGCTTGACGGTAAAGAATACAAACTTACAATCAACAATGGTCCGAATTCACTTCACGGAGGACCAACTGGCTACCATGCACGCGTTTGGGATGCTCAGCAAACAAGCAAACAAAGTGTAACACTTCATTATCTTTCAGAGGATGGAGAAGAAGGATTCCCAGGCAACCTTGATATAACAGTTGTTTACACTTTTACCAATCAGAACGAATTAGTTCTTACTTATACAGCAACAACAGACAAACGTACAATTGTTAATCTTACTCACCACGCATTTTTCAGCCTTTCTGGTCTGGCAACACCGACCGCCAGTGTAGAAAACAATATAGTTACCATCAACGCTGATTTTTATACTCCGATTGATGAAGTTTCTATTACTACCGGAGAAATACTAAAAGTAGAAGGAACGCCAATGGATTTCCGCACTCCACATACTATAGGAAGCCGCATCAACGAACCGTTCCAACAACTCGTTTATGGAGCTGGATACGATCATAATTATGTAATCAATAAGCAAGAAGCAGGAACACTGACATTTGCTGCCAAATGCGTAGAACCAATCAGCGGTCGTACTCTTGAAGTTTATACCACCGAACCAGGCGTACAAGTATACACAGCCAACTGGCACAGTGGTTTCGCTGGATGGCATGGAGCTACATTCCCCGCACGTAGTGCAATCTGTTTCGAGGCACAACATTTCCCCGATACACCAAATAAAGGCCATTTCCCTTCTGCAGCCCTTAATCCTGGAGAAGTATACCATCAAGTTACCGTATACAAATTCGGAATAGAGCAATAATTTAATGAAACAGAACTAACCTAATTTATTAACCCTATATTATCAACAAAACCATGAATCAACAAAAACAGAATGGCAATCTCATCGCAATTATTACGATGTTCTTTCTTTTTGCGATGATCTCTTTCGTCACTAATCTTGCAGCACCTTTCGGAACGATTTGGAAAAACCAATATGCCGGTGCAAACACCCTGGGTATGATGGGAAACATGATGAACTTCCTTGCATACTTGTTCATGGGTATTCCGGCAGGAATATGCTTGTAAAAATTGGTTATAAGAAAACTGCCCTGATTGCAATGGCAGTAGGTTTCTTCGGCTTGCTCACCCAGTATATTTCAAGCTTGGTAGGCGCTGATGTTTCAGTGTTCTCAATGGGTGAATACACTATTAAATTAAACTTTATCATTTATCTGCTGGGAGCATTCATCTGTGGTTTCTGCGTATGTATGTTAAATACTGTAGTAAACCCGATGTTGAACCTGTTAGGTGGAGGTGGTAACAAAGGAAACCAGTTAATCCAGGCAGGTGGTGCACTGAACTCATTGTCAGGTACTCTTACTCCGCTTTTCGTAGGTGTATTGATCGGCAGTGTAACTCCTCAGACTGCAATGTCGGATGTAGCTCCGTTGCTTTTCATCGCAATGGGTGTATTTATCTTCACATTCATCATTATTTCTTTTGTCAGCATTCCTGAACCGCACTTGCGTAAAGGTAAAGTTCAAAAAGAACAACACCCTCACAGCCCATGGAGCTTCCGTCACACTGTACTAGGTGTTATCGGTATCTTTATTTATGTAGGTATCGAAATTGGTATCCCGGGAACACTTAACTTCTACTTGGCAGACTCTACAGAAAAAGGAGCTGGTCTGCTTACAGACGGTGCCGCTATCGGTGGAGCTATCGCTGCAATTTACTGGTTATTGATGCTGGTTGGACGTTTGGCAAGTAGTGTCATCAGCGGTAAAGTATCAAGTCGTGTACAGCTTATCACAGTATCAATAGTTGCTATCTGCTTTATTCTTATCGCTATCTTTACTCCGAAAGAAGTTACAGTATCTATGCCGGGCTATAGCGCCGACAATGGTTTCCAGATGGCATCTGTACCTCTGAGCGCTCTGTTCCTTGTATTGTGCGGACTTTGCACATCAATCATGTGGGGAGGTATTTTCAACCTCGCTGTAGAAGGATTGGGTAAATATACAGCACAGGCATCAGGAATTTTCATGATGATGGTTGTAGGTGGTGGAATCCTGCCATTGATACAGCAGTTCATCTCAGACTCAGCTGGTTACATGAATAGTTACTGGCTTATCATTGCAATGTTAGCTTATCTGTTGTTCTACGGATTAGTAGGTTGCAAAAAATGTAAATAAAGATATCCCTGTTGAATAATAAGATGATAGACGAAAATGATGGATGAAGATTATCACTTTTTGTTAAAGAAGTCTTCATTCATCATTTTTTAGTTTCTCACTAAAACAATATTAACCTTTTAAGCTTTTACCACTATGGATATAGAATTTGTAAGAAGCCGTTTCATCAAGCATTTCGATGGTACAACCGGAAGTATTTATGCATCACCCGGACGCATCAACCTGATAGGAGAACACACAGACTATAATGGAGGATTTGTTTTCCCGGGAGCTGTAGACAAAGGTATTATGGCAGAAATTAAACCAAACGGCACCAATAAAGTATGTGCTTACTCTATTGACCTGAAAGACTATGTAGAATTTGGTTTGAATGAAGAAGATGCACCTAAAGCTAGCTGGGCACGTTATATTTTTGGCGTATGCCGCGAAATGATAAAGAGAGGAGTAGATGTAAAAGGTTTCAATACAGCATTTGCAGGCGATGTTCCTCTGGGAGCTGGTATGTCTTCTTCTGCTGCACTCGAATCTACTTTTGCCTTTGCTCTGAATGATTTATTCGGCGACAACAAAATAGATAAATTTGAACTTGCGAAAGTAGGTCAGGCTACAGAGCACAACTACTGCGGAGTAAACTGCGGAATTATGGACCAGTTTGCATCTGTATTCGGTAAAGAAGGCAGCTTAATGCGTCTTGACTGTCGTTCATTGGAATATCAATACTTCCCATTCCGTCCGGAAGGTTACCGTCTGGTTTTGGTTGATTCTGTTGTTAAGCACGAACTTGCTTCATCAGCTTACAACAAACGCCGCCAGAGTTGCGAAAACGTAGTAGCTGCACTGAAGAAAAAATATCCGAACGTTGAATTCTTGCGTGACGCTACTCTCGAAATGCTTGCAGAGGTAAAAGCAGAAGTAAGCGAAGAAGATTATAAACGAGCAGAATATGTAATCGAAGAAATTCAGCGCGTACTTGATGTATGCGAAGCTCTTGAACGCAATGATTATGAAACCGTAGGTCAGAAAATGTATGAAACTCACCACGGTATGAGTAAATTGTATGAAGTAAGCTGCGAAGAACTGGATTTCTTGAATGATGTAGCATTCGATTGTGGTGTAACAGGCTCTCGAGTTATGGGAGGTGGTTTCGGAGGTTGTACTATCAACTTGGTGAAAAATGAACTTTACGAAACATTCATCATCACAGCCAAAGAACGCTTCAAAGAAAAATTCGGTCGCAGCCCTAAAGTATATGATGTAGTAATCAGCAATGGAGCTCGCAAAATCTGCTAATGAATTATTCGAGTAATCTTTTACGCAGAATAGAATTTTATTAAATCTTATACGAAGACTTTTATTCGTAGATAGAGTCAAGAAATCTCCTCCACGTATCAAACATGGAGGAGATTTTATTTATACTCATATCAAATTTTACACTCAGCACAACAATAGCCTATAGTTGTTTGTTCTTAATAATAACGCTTCTGTTAGTTTCAAACAGCCCAGCAAATACCCTGTTTGGTTTACTGACAGAAAAGTTTTAACTTTGCATTCACATTTATCAAATCAATTATCAATGACTTACAAATGTATCAGTACATGGCTTGCGATGTTATGTCTGGGTGGAACTATGCATGCACAGACAGCAGACTCCATACTAACCTATCGGGTGGAAGCAAGTGGAAATGTATCAAATGGCACGTATGCCCCATTGTGGCTAACCTCAAACCGTTACGGACTTTCAAGCGTAGAACCTAATAGCGGCTATGTCCGTGCAGGAATAAATTTTGATAAAGAATTACGCCATAACTGGCAGATACAGGCAGGACTGGATGTAGCAGCAACTGCAAATCAGACAGCTGATTTTGTTATTCAGCAAGCTTTTGCTGATTTCTCATGGAAATTTCTCCGACTAAGTGTTGGAAGCAAAGAACGTCCGGGATTTCCTCTGACAAAGAATGAACGCCTGAGTAGTGGTATGATGGTAGAAGGCGCCAATGCACGCCCAGTGCCTCAAGTCCGTGGAGAAATAGCAGAATATGTAGCTATTCCCGGAACCAAAGGATGGCTCTCGCTGAAAGGACATTTAGCATACGGAATGTTTACCGATAACGGATGGCAGGAAAGTTTCGTGTCAGCAGGAAACACCTATGGTAAAAATATTTATTATCATAGCAAGTCCCTGATGTTCCGAATCGGTAACCGAAAAAAACTTCCTGCTGAATTTGAGTTTGGTCTACTCATGGCAACCCAATTTGCAGGCGACCAGCTAAAAAAGAAGAGTGACGGTACAAGTGAGTTGATTACCGACATGCCTGATGGTTTAAAGAGTTTTTTCAAAGCTTTTGTCCCAATGAGCGGTGGAAGTGATACACCTTGGGGAGATCAGGTAAATGTAGAAGGCAATCATCTGGGTAGCTGGAACTTTGCTATAAACTATTATTTGAAAGACTGGAAGTTCCGTGCCTATCTGGAACATTTCTTCGATGACCACTCACAAATGTTCTGGCAATATGGACGCTGGAAAGACGGACAGATAGGCATAGAAATTACATTGCCAAAGAACCGATGGGTAAGTTCTATATTATGGGAAGGAATGTCTACAAAAGATCAGACCGGACCAATTTTATATGACTTGTTTGCAGGCAGTTTAGGTTATCAAATCAGTGCAGGAGACAATTATTACAATAATTACTGCTATCAAGCATGGCAGCACTGGGGACAAGGTATGGGAAACCCTCTCCTACCCGGACCTATATATAATAAAGATGGAAAAATAACCTTTAAAAGCAACCGAGTACGAGCAAATCATTTAGGCATAGAAGGTAATCCGAGTGACGAATGGAATTATCGCATTTTAGTTTCTTTTGCCCGCCACTGGGGAACTTACAGTACTCCTCTTGACAAGCAACGAAAACAGTTCAGTTCACTGTATGAAGTAACATACAGCCCCCAATGGGCAAAAGGATGGAGTACATCAGTCAGCATGGGACTGGACCGCGGTAATTACCTCGGCAACTCTACCGGAGGAATGCTTAGCATAAAGAAAACAGGAAGCATATTATAAAGTCGAAGAATAATATTCATTTATATATAGAACAATGAAAAGTATATTTTATATAACTATACTACTGCTTTGCATAACATTTAGCGGATGCCAAAAAGAGCCGATAGACCGAAATATAGAAGGCATGTGGAGGCTGGAACAGTTCACTACACACGAAGACGGCGTCGTTCATAAAGACTGTCAACGAATGTTTTTCAGCATCCAGCTATGGGTCGTAGAAGTAGCAGAAAAGCAATGTACACATGGCTATGGTACATTCATTGGCAGATTTTCTTACGAAAACGACAAACAAAAAGTTGTAATGAAAGACTTTGTACATCGCTACTCTACAGGAGATGACGGTATACGAGTAGGAATAGATAAAAACGAAAAGGGTGAAATCATCTATCCGATAAGCAAACTTCAACCGTATGGCATAAATAGTCTGGAAACGACATTCAATGTCATAAAAGCAGATGGCAAGCATCTTACCCTTGAATCGGATTACGCAACCCTTGAGTTTACCAGCTTTTAAAAATAAAAATAGTTACATTTTAAAGAATATTACTATCTTTGCATAAACTAACATATCCAATAATGAAAAACGATAAAGAACTAATGAACCGTGCAGCCGACAACATTCGTATTTTGGCTGCTTCTATGGTAGAAAAAGCTAATTCCGGTCATCCGGGTGGCGCAATGGGTGGTGCAGACTTTGTAAATGTACTGTTTTCTGAATTTCTCGTTTATGATCCCGAAAATCCACGTTGGGAAGTCGCGACCGTTTCTTCCTCGATCCGGGACATATGTCACCAATGCTATACTCAGTATTGGCCCTGAGCGGAAAATTCACATTAGAAGAACTGGCTCAATTCCGTCAATGGGGAAGCCCTACTCCTGGACATCCAGAAGTAGATATTATGCGTGGCATTGAAAACACTTCTGGCCCATTGGGACAAGGTCATACATTTGCTGTAGGTGCAGCCATTGCAGCTAAATTCTTGAAAGCACGTTTGGGAGATGTAATGAATCAGACAATCTATGCTTATATCTCAGACGGCGGTATACAGGAAGAAATTTCTCAAGGAGCCGGACGTTTAGCCGGACACCTGGGACTTGATAATCTTATCATGTTCTACGACTCAAATGATATCCAGCTTTCTACCGAATGTAATGCTGTTACAGACGAAGACGTAGCAAAAAAATACGAAGCATGGGGATGGAAAGTTCTTACTATCAACGGAAATGATGCCGATGAAATCCGTGAAGCATTGACAGCAGCAAAAGCTGTAAAAGATCAGCCAACTTTGATCATCGGTAAGACCGTAATGGGTAAAGGCGCTTTGAAAGCAGACAAATCAAGCTATGAACGCAATTGTGCAACTCATGGTGCTCCATTAGGAGGTGACGCTTATATCAATACAATCAACAATTTAGGAGGAGATCCTGAAAACCCATTCCAAATATTCCCTGAAGTGGCAGAATTGTATGCTGCTCGTCGCGAAGAACTTAAAGCTATCGTAGCAGAACGCTATGCAGCAAAAGCAGAATGGGCAAAAGCACATCCTGAACTGGCTGCCAAAATGGAATTCTGGTTCTCAAATCAGGCTCCAAAGATAAACTGGGAAGCTATCGAACAAAAGGCTGGTGCTGCAACACGTGCTGCTTCGGCTACCGTTTTGGGAGTATTGGCTACTCAGGTAGAAAATATGATAGTAGCTTCGGCTGACCTTTCAAACTCAGACAAGACTGATGGTTTCTTAAAGAAAACACATGCCTTTACGAAAGGTGACTTTACCGGTGCTTTCTTGCAGGCTGGTGTAGCTGAATTGACTATGGCTTGTTGCTGTATCGGTATGGCACTGCACGGAGGTGTAATCCCTGCTTGTGGAACCTTCTTTGTATTCTCTGATTATATGAAACCAGCAGTACGTATGGCTGCTTTGATGGAAATGCCTGTGAAGTTCATCTGGACTCACGATGCATTCCGTGTAGGTGAAGACGGTCCTACTCACGAACCAGTAGAACAAGAAGCTCAAATTCGTCTGATGGAAAAACTGAAGAACCATAAAGGACACAATTCTATGTTGGTTCTCCGCCCTGCTGATGTTGAAGAAACAACTCAAGCATGGAAACTGGCAATGGAAAATACAGCAACTCCTACTGCATTGATTTTCTCTCGCCAGAATATTGCAAATCTTCCTGCAGGTACAGACTATACTCAAACAACAAAAGGTGCTTATATCGTAGCTGGTGCAGATGAAAATCCAGATGTAATATTAGTAGCTTCAGGTTCAGAAGTATCTACACTGGTAGCTGGTGCTGAATTGTTGCGCAAAGACGGAGTAAAACTTCGTATCGTTTCTGTTCCTTCAGAAGGTCTGTTCCGCAGCCAAAGCAAAGAATATCAGGAAAGTATTATCCCAACAGGTGCAAAGGTATTCGGATTAACAGCCGGATTGCCTGTAAACTTACAAGGATTAGTAGGACACAACGGTAAGGTTTGGGGACTGGAATCATTCGGCTTCTCTGCTCCTTACAAAGTTTTGGACGAAAAACTGGGATTCACTGCAGAAAATGTATACAACCAAGTAAAAGCAATGTTATAATGAAAGTAATAGGACTAGCTTCTGACCATGCCGGATTTGAACTAAAACAATATGTTAAGCAATGGCTGGAGCAAAAGGCTGGGAGTACAAAGATTTCGGAACATATAGTACCGACAGTTGTGATTATCCGGATTTTGCTCATCCTCTGGCTCTTGCAGTAGAAGCTGGAGAGTGTTATCCAGGTATAGCCATTTGTGGAAGTGGAGAAGGCATAGGAATGACCTTGAACAAACATCAAGGTATCCGCGCTGCACTTTGCTGGATTCCAGAAATTGCACATCTGGCTCGCCAGCACAATGATGCAAATGTACTCGTTATGCCAGGACGTTTTATCAACACAGAAATGGCTGATAAAATCATGTCAGAATTCTTCACTACAGACTTTGAAGGTGGACGTCATCAAGCAAGAATTGATAAAATTCCAGTAAAATAAATATTTCTTTTAAATAAAAGGAATTAAATATATATTCACTATAGTTCATACAATGCTTTAAATTAGAACCTATTTCTAAGCATGTATGAATTGTAGTGAATATTTTTTATTTATCAGCCATTTCTTTTTTTTAGCAGGTATCTCTTGTCTTCCTATATTTTTTATCTGTATATTTGCTTACAGTAAAAATTAGAAAAACAAATAGAGATTTACCATGAAAAAAATTTTATTTATCCTACTGATGTGTTTGCCGATAATTAGTATGGCAAAAGATAAAAAAGATAATTCCAACCCGAAATATCTGACGGGAGCCGTTACAACAATCGATGGCAGAGTAGCTTTTACCAAAGAAATCAATGCTCCTGGATTATCAAAAACAGACATTTTCAATCAAATGCTAGACTGGGCAAAAGGTCGTTTCAAACCCGATGGTAAGTTGTATAGCCATGTTTCATATTCAAATGAAGAAGAAGGAGTTATAGCCGCATCCGCAGAAGAATACATTATATTTTCTTCTTCAGCCTTATCCCTTGACCGCACACGTATTTACTACCAGCTTTTAATTAATACAAAAGACGGTAAATGTGATTTGATGATGACCCGCATCCGCTATTGGTACGACGAAGCAAGAGACGGTGGAGAAAAATATTCAGCTGAAGAATGGATTACAGATGATATGGCTCTGAACAAAAAGAAGACCAAACTGGCCCCTATTTGTGGTAAGTTCAGACGAGAAACTATCGATCTAAAAGATGAATTATTCCAGTCGGCAGCTTCTGCATTAGGACAAAAATTCTTAGATACTACTCCAGAAGCAGCTCCACAAAGTGTTCCGATGCAGAAATTACAGCCTGCAATAAAAATAAACGCATCTGCCGAACTGAAAGAGGTTGGACTGGAACAGTTACCAAGCAATTTAAACGAAATAGCAGCGCTAGGACGTATCACTCTGACAGCTTCAAATGGTGAAGAAATTGAGATTAAAGCAGACAACTGGAGTGGTTTCGGAAAAATGTTCAATAAGAACGTATCTTACCTGCTGATAGATCAAAGTCGTATTGCTGCTACAGCATTGATGGAACAAAGTGACACCTATAAAATCTCATTCTATACAGATGACAACAGCAAGGCCAGCGTTGTAATAGAATGCAAAAAAGCAATGTCACAAAAGATGACTGCTGAAGAGCTGAAATCGCTGAACCAGAATGCAGATACATCAAAACAATATACGATGTACATCGGTGAAGTAACCAAAACACTGATGAGATAAAAAGAAACATTCAGACACAATAACACACGACACTATGAAACTACACAAACGCTTGAAACTGGCGATTATTTTATTAATCGCCATGCTTCCGTATATGGCATACGCTAATGATAGTATACGGATAGCAAAACGTGACTCAATTTTATCAGAAATTACAGGAGCCCAAATGCCTCAAAAGAGTTTGAAAATCCTTTCTTTTGGGGCAAAAGGCGATGGAAAGAAAGACTGCAAGCCAGCTTTCGATAAAGCAATGAAGCGTGCCTCTCAAATGGGAGGGGCACGCATTATTGTTCCAAGCGGTGAATACTTACTAAACGGACCAATCCATTTCGTTAGTAATGTTTGCCTTGAATTACAAGAAGGTGCAACTCTGAAATTCTCACCAGACCCTCATTACTACTTACCCGTCGTAAAAACAAGTTGGGAAGGTACTTTTCTGCAAAATTACAGCCCCTTCATTTACGGTTACCAGCTCAAGAATATCTCTATCACCGGTAAAGGCACAATAGACGGAAATGCCGGTACAACTTTTGCTACATGGAAAAGCCAACAGAAGAAAGGCCAGCAATTAAGCCGAGATATGAATCACAAGGAAGTTTCCATAGAAGAACGTAATTTTGGTGAAGGATTCTACCTCCGCCCGCAGCTAATACAGTTTTTCGACTGCAAGAATATCACGATAGAAGGAGTATTCATCACTAACGCACCCTTCTGGTGTATTCACTTGCTGAAATCAGAAAATATTATTTGCCGAAATATCCGTTATGACGCCAAACTTGTAAACAATGATGGTATAGATCCTGAGTATACACGTAATCTTTTGATAGAAAATATTGAATTCAACAATGGCGATGACAACGTAGCCATAAAATGTGGACGTGATAACGACGGATGGAACACAAACAGACCTTCAGAAAATATCATCATACGTAACTGTAAGTTTAAAGGACTGCACGGCGTAGTATTAGGCAGTGAAATGTCATCCGGAGTGCAAAATATATTTATCGAAAATTGCACATATGGAGGTTACTGCAAACGAGGTATCTACATGAAAACCAATCCTGACCGTGGAGGATTTCTACGTAACATCTATGTAAACAATTGCCAGTTTGGTGAAGTGGAAGATTTATTCTACGTTACTTCGATGTATGCAGGAGAAGGAATGGACAACAACCATTACTCTGAAGTATGCAATATCTACGTAAAAGATATCAGTTGTAAAAAAGCATCGGCGGCAGCTATTGTCTTGCAGGGTACCCTTGCCAAACCTATTCATCATGTAACATTCGAAAATGTAAATGTAGATAAAGCAGGAATAGGACTAAGTTTCTCGAATACAGAAACAATCAGCATTAAGAATTGTAACCTAGGCGGGTATGTAGGAATACCCTCAACTGCTAGTCAGAAAGATAACTTATTCAACAAAGACAAATAAAACACGCAATGAAAAGAAAATACTGGAGTCTGGGAGCATTATGGCTATATAGTACCATTTTACTTTCAGCACAAGAAGTACGAGTACACACCATTGGTGACTCAACAATGGCCGATTATGTAGAAAATACAACCCGTACACGCGGATGGGGAGAAATGTTTCAGGAATTTTTCTATCCAGAAGTAGAAGTAATTAATTACGCCCGGGGAGGACGCAGTTCACGTTCATTCTATCAGGAAGGAAGATGGGAGAAGGTAAAGAACAATCTTCGTAAAGGCGACTATGTCTTGATTCAGTTTGCACATAATGATGAAAAGGAAGGAGGAAAGGACGGTGCAGACGGAAGAGGTACTGCTCCATGGACTACCTATAAATCTTATTTGGAAAAATATGTGGATGAAACCCGTTCGTTGGGAGGTAAACCGATATTCGTGACTCCCATTGTAAGAAGATATTTCCAGAAGGACGGAACAATCAGCCCGAAAGGATGCCACGATCTGAGTATCGCTCCCGATGACTCTACATTAAATTATGTACGAGTAATGAAGTATGTAGCACAAGAACGGCACGTTCCAGTCGTAGACATGACAGCATCAACGAAAGCCTTTGTGGAACAATTAGGAGAAACAGCTACGGTAAAACAGATATATGTTCCCACTGACGGAACACATACACAAGCTACCGGAGCTGCATGCTACGCAGAACTTGCGGCAGAAGGTTTGAGAGAAAAAGATATCCTAAAAAAATATATACGTACCAATGTTCCTTTAATATTGAACCCTACCCTGATTAATTTTGATACGATATATGCAGGTGACAAAGCCACGAGATGCTTTGACCTGACTGGACTACATTTATCTCCCCAGCAGGGTACATTAAAAGTGAAAGCTCCAGAGGGTATGACGTTAACGGATTCTCCAGAATCAAAGGACGAAAAGAATGAACTCGTACTCACTTACACCAACGGAAAACTGTGGAACAAATGTTTTTACCTGCATTACACTCCTCGAAAAGCTAATACAGTCTCCGATTATGTGACAATCAGTTATGGGGACAATTGCCGTAAACTTCCGGTACAGGCTGTATGCAAAGAAGTAACAAACAGTCAAAATATCACAATACAGGGGAAAGTTACCGGAATGAAAGGAATTACTTTCAATGAGGGAAAATATACAATAACAGGAGCAAACTGGCCAGCAGATATTGATGAAGCTGCCAACCGGTATGTAGAAATCATAATAGAGAGCAAAGACAAGACTTTGCTTGTCAAACAAGTGTCTTTCATGTTAGATGGAGATATCTGTTATCGGGCAGCCTATGCAAGAGGAAAAGACTTTTATCCACGTACAGATATTGGAGAAGCCCAACGTCCGGTAGCAGTCAAACATAAAATAGTACTTCCGATACAAGCAACCCTCCAGCCGCATAAACAGCTGCATGTCCGACTCTTTCCATGGAGTCTGAAAGCAACAGATAACTTGTATTTCAATATTCAGGAATGTATTTTTGAGGCTACAGAAATTCAATAAAATTACTTCTTGCAAACATACATTTGTTTATAATCAGCCGAAAAAATAATTGTTTATCTGTTATCTTACCCAGCAAGACTTACAATAAACACCATCGGCACTCGGAATACCTAATATATTTATAGACAGGAACAAATAGTAAAGGGGAAATTTGAAAATGTTATCAGGTATTTTCAAATTTCCCCTTGCCTTTTACTTCAGTTAAAAGATCGCTCTACTTTATTTATCTATAAGAATGATAAACAGGAGTCATGATAAAGCTAAATTCATAATCACCATAAGGCAGCAGATATTGTGGCTCTGGAATTGCTCCCCAACTATCTACACAACCCAGTCCCATCTGAGCTTTATCTATCAATACATTGGTTAAATCAGCCTTTTCTACTTCATTAGAGTGTTCCTGCTTCTTCTCCCATCCAGAATCAAGAGATTCAATAGTATAGTGTAAAGCAGATGCTGAGAATGGAGCTTCAGCAACAAACATCAGTCCGTTTCCAGCAACATTCAGTTGTTTCCACCAGCGTATATCCGATTTCGTTCCATTTTCTTGCGGACGAATATAAGCATAGAACTGTTCGTCTACCGACTGATTATATATACCAAGATCAGTAGAAGTCTTACGATCTGCATAATTTTCAACCGGACCACGTCCATAATACGAAATCTTTTCAAAAGAAGCAGGCATTACCATCTGCATACCAAAACGGAACATGTTGGCCACTTTCGCGCTCTTATCTGCGGTCATTTTCTGAGTCACCTTAACAGCACCTTTATTGTTGATAGCATACGTTAAAGCCAACTTAGCCGAAACCTGTTTCATTTCATATTCAGCAGAAACAACAGCTATGCCATCGACCATTTCAGCCTTTAAAGACACTAATTTGATTCCAGGATTATTCCATGCTGCATACTTCTGCTGCAAACCTGCTCCAAAATCATTATCGGTCGGAGCACGCCAGAAGTTCGGAGTCATAGCTTCTCCTTCTTTTATCATCTCCAAGCCATTTACTTCATATTTATCCATATATCCGCTCTGCTTATTGAACTGGATATTGAAGTTTTCTCCCTTTACAACTATACGGTTACATTTTCATCTTTTATCTGCGGAACTACTACAGCTACGTTCTTCTCCTCTACATTGGCAAGATCCATTGCAGGAGCCTTATAAGGATTCAGGGTCAACTGTGCCTTGGCAACTACATGACCAGCCGGAAGCAGTCCTTCGCGATTTTTCTGAACGTATTTTACATTCAGCAACCATTCTGCACACTTACAAGTTTTGCCCAGATCAAGTTTAACATTAGTAGTCTGACGTGGAGCTACTGACAAATTTTCAACGCGTCCACTACGAACCGCCTTACCATTTTTCAATACCTCCCATTCCAATGCATAAGCAGATAAATCACGGAAGAAGTTTTCATTATAAACTTTAATCTCACCTTTTGATAAATCACCAGCACTGGTCCAGATGTTCTGATAGAAATAGCCTACTTCATACATATGTGGATTAGGCTTACGGTCAGGGCTGATCAGACCGTTATCACAGAAATTGTTATCACTGGCATCGAAACGGTTGAAGTCACCACCATAAGCATAAATCATCTTACCGTCTTTTCCGGTCCAGCGGCATGACTGGTCAACAAAATCCCAAATAAAACCTCCCTGATACTTCGGATATTTGCGAATCAAATCCCAATACTCTTTAAAACCACCTTCAGAATTACCCATCGCATGAGCATACTCGCACTGAATCAACGGTTTTGGACTATCAGGATTCTTTGCATATTCCTCACAGTCTTTATATCTGTAATACATCGGACAATAAATATCCGTTTTTCCGTTAAGGCCTGCTCTTTCATACTGTACAGCCCGACTGGGATCTTCAGCCTTTACCCATTCGTAAGCAGCTTCAAAGTTAGGTCCGTAACCAGCTTCGTTACCCAAAGACCAGAAGATAATGCTTGGATGATTGAAACCACGCTGAACATTGCGCTGATTACGTTCTAAATGTGCTTTCTTGTATGAAGAAACTTTTGCCAGTGTTTTTTCTTCATACCCCATACCATGAGATTCCAGATTAGCCTCAGCTACTACATAAATACCATATTTATCACATAATTCATACCAGAAATTATCGTCCGGATAGTGACAAGTACGTACGGCATTGATATTAAACTGTTTCATGATCTGGATGTCCTGAATCATGCGTTCACGAGATACATAATATCCTCCGTCCGGATCCATTTCATGACGGTTTGCACCTTTAAAAAGTACAGGCTGTCCATTGACTAAAATTTGAGCATCCTTCAATTCTACTTTTCGGAATCCGACTTTCACAGGAACCACCTCACTTACTTCATTACCTTTTTTTCAATGTAGCACGTAATGTATAGAGATAAGGAGTTTCTGCCGACCACTTATGAGGTGCATCAAGAGCAATGGTTGCAGACACTTTACCACTTCCTGCCACTTCCTTGGTTGCAACAACCTGATTCTGCGCATCAAGCAAATCCAGAGTCACTTTCGAACTGCCCTTCAACTTCAGCTCAACAGCCAAAGAACCGTTTTTATATTCGCTATCCAGATCGGGAGTTACACGAATATCATCTATACGGTTTTTATTTCTTGTATAAAGATAGCAGTCGCGGGCAACACCTGTATAACGGAAAAAATCCTGATCTTCCAAATAACTGCCGTCGCACCAGCGGAATACCTGAAAAGCAATTACATTCTTCTGCCCCGGCTTCAAATAAGAAGTAAGATCAAATTCAGCTTCCAGCTACTATCTTCGCTATATCCGACATACTTTCCGTTTACCCACAGATACATATTCGAACTTACTGCACCAAAATGAGCTATGATATCTTTTCCTTTCCAGTCGGCAGGTACTACAATTTCACGACGGTAAGAACCTACATGATTGTTTTCTACCGGTACATAAGGAGGATTATTCGTAAACTGATTTCTCCATGCATAACCCACATTAAGATAAATAGGATCACCATAACCATTTAGTTCCCATACAGCTGGAACTTGTAAGTCATCCCATCCTTTATCATTAAAATCAACTTTCCAGAAGTCTGTAGGACGTGCATCGGCATTTTTTACCCAGAAAAATTTCCAGTTGCCGTTTAATGTCATGAAATTGTTAGAATGTTCCTTGATTGCCTGTGCTGCTGCATCCATACTTTCATAAGCAAAAAAGTTTGTATGCATCGGAGCACGATTGACAGCATTTACTTCCGGATCTTGCCATTCCTTGAAGGTCTGTGCCTGAGAAGAAAGTGCACAAGCTCCCAGGATGCCTAATAAAAGATGTTTTTTCATAATAAAATTAGGTACTCTTATATTAATAAAATTATATCAATACAAAAGTAGTGATTTTTAAATTATAAAAAACAGGTCAGCCGGTTTATTACCAGCCAACCTGTTCTCTATAAGATTTATATACTAATATCAATTTTCTTCCGCTTACCCGCGCAACTGTTTATCCATTGCGGCAGCAGCACGGCGTCCGTCACCCATTGCCAGAATTACGGTAGCTCCACCGCGGACAATATCGCCTCCTGCGTAAATAGTAGGAATAGACGACTGCATATCATCATTTACAGCAATTGTTCCTTTTCGTCCTAATTCCAGTCCAGGAATCGAATTCGGGACAATCGGATTCGGAGATACTCCCACGCTGACGATAGCCATATCAATGTCTATTGTTTCTACAGCTCCAGGAATAGCAACAGGGCTGCGACGTCCTGAAGCATCCGGTTCACCCAATTCCATCTTCTGCAAAACAACTTGTTTTACACGTCCTTTTTCATCTGCTATATACTCTATCGGATTATGCAAAGTCAGGAATTCCACACCTTCCTCTTTGGCATGTTTTACTTCCTCCAGACGAGCCGGCATTTCTGCCTCCGAACGGCGATAAATAATCATTGCCTTTTCAGCTCCAAGGCGGCGAGCTGTACGTACAGAGTCCATAGCAGTATTACCACCACCGATAACAGCCACACGCTTGCCAAATGTTACCGGAGTATCAGAATCTTCACTAGCCGCATCCATCAGATTGACACGAGTCAGATATTCATTGGATGACATAATATTGATAGAATTTTCCCCCGGAATGTTCATGAAGTTTGGAAGTCCGGCACCAGATGCTACGAATACACCTTTATAGCCTTCCTGCTCCAATTCTTCCACGCTGATAGTCTTGCCGATGATACAGTCTTTGACAAACTGTACGCCCATCTTCGACAGGTTTTCTATTTCAACATCAACAATCTTGTTCGGCAAACGGAATTCAGGAATACCGTACTTCAGCACTCCACCAATTTCGTGCAAAGCTTCGAATACAGTTACATCGTAACCAAGTTTTGCCATATCTCCGGCAAATGAAAGTCCGGCAGGTCCGGAACCTACAACTGCAACTTTGATACCGTTCTTTTCAGCTATTTCAGGAACAGAAATCTGACCGCTTTCACGTTCATAATCGGCAGCAAAACGCTCCAGATAACCAATAGCTACTGCTTCGTGTCCCATCTTCAGGTGAATACACTTTGATTCACACTGCTTTTCCTGTGGACAAACACGACCACATACAGCAGGCAAAGCACTGGTCTGCTTCAAGACACGGGCAGCTTCGAGGAATTCACCACGCTCGATATTTTTAATGAATCCAGGTATATTGATACCGACCGGACAACCTTCCATACACGATGGATTAGCACAATCCAGACAACGTTTAGCTTCTGTCAGTGCCTGTTCCTCATTCAAGCCTAAGTTTACTTCTTCTTTACGGCTGTGAGAACGGTACTCCGGATCGAGCTCATTCATTTTCACACGTGGAATGGCAGTACGTTCCTTCGGCTTCATTGCTTTACGTAACTCTGCACGCCACGGTGTATTACGGTCTTCAACAGCCTTCACAGCTTCACATGTATCAGCTGTACAGCATCCAGTTTATGTATTTCTTCACGTTCAATATCCTTGAACGCTCCCATACGCTTCAACATTTCATCGAAATCCACCTGATGTCCGTCGAACTCAGGACCATCTACGCAAACGAATTTCGTCTTGCCACCCACAGTGATACGGCACGCTCCGCACATACCTGTACCATCTACCATGATTGTATTAAGCGAAACATCGGTAGGAATTTCGTATTTCTTGGTAAGCAGACAAACAAATTTCATCATGATAGCCGGACCAATGGCAAAACACTTATCTACCTTTTCACGCTTGATTACCTCTTCAATACCTTCGGTCACCAAACCTTTCTTGCCATACGAACCATCATCGGTCATAATAATTACTTCATCCGAACTTTCTCTCATTTCTTTTTCCAAAATGACCAGCTCCTTAGAGCGGCCCGCCAATACAGTAATGACACGGTTTCCAGCAGCCTTCAGAGCCTGAACAATAGGCAACATCGGAGCTACTCCTACTCCACCTCCAGCACAAACTACTGTTCCGAAGTTCTCGATGTGGGTTGCTTTACCCAACGGACCTACTACATCGGTAATATAATCACCCTCGTTCAGTTCACACAAACGAGTTGATGACAGACCGACCTCTTGTACGACCAACGTAATAGTTCCCTTTACAGGATCGGCTTCTGCAATGGTAAGAGGCATACGTTCACCTTTTTCACCTACACGTACAATCACAAAATGACCAGCCTTACGTGACTTAGCAATCAGGGGAGCTTCGATTACCAGCTTAAAAACCTTTTCTGAAAAATGTTCTTTTGAAATAATTTTATTCATTTCCTCGTACTATAAGTTAGTTATTTTTTGCAATTCATTATATTTTGCAAAGTTACCACTAAATAAAATAATACCAAAAGAAATCTTCAAAATCGCAATTTCCGTTGTATATTTTTGTCATACAACGTTCTTAATTCAACTATAAAATCATAACCGTCATAAAAATCAACAGTCAGCGTACCATTTTTAAAAGGGATTTTACTATTTTATAAAATCCACAACTCTTCCACATAATATAAACATTTCACTAAGGTAAAACCATCGCCTCACTATAGTGAAATGATAGCTTCACTTGAATGAAACGTTCACTCCACCATAGTGAAACATTATATCTATAGGGAAAAAGTAGCATAAACATACCCAGCCATATAAAAAAATCTCCTCCGGATTCCCGAAAGATTCCGAAGGAGATTTCATTTTTGTAGCCTCACTACTTATATTGCTACAATGGCATCAGGGTTTTACCTGAATAGCTTTATCAAATTCAGCCCAATGTTCATCAGTCATATTGGCAGGAATAAACAATGCCACTCCAGCAGCTCCTGCTTCAATAGAACCACGAACAGCTTCACCGATTTCTGAAGGAATCAGACCGTGGCCTTCCGGATCTTTGATATTAGCCTTATTCTGCCAGTCACGACAAATGAACAAACCACTGTAAACAGGCTTCTTTCCATTTACGGAAGCTATTTCTTCTTTAGTTATTTCTCCTACCCAAGAAGCCGGTTCCAGATAGAAATCATTATAATTCATCGGGAAGAATGCATCGATATCCCATTTGTTCCATTCCTGACGAACCAGTTTTTTTGCATATGAGTCCGGACCTGGGAATACAGCAGCACTGACTTTTTTGCCTTTTGCATGAACTGCAGCCGCAATCTTATTTACCAGACTGGTAATACGGTTGTAACGGAACTGTTTCCATTCTTCACAAGTAGAAGGGTCTTCTACCGACTTGATATCGATACCGCTTTCAGCCTTGAAATCGGCTACACATTTGTCGCAGTAACAATAATCGGCTGTAGGATATTCTTCATTCATCACCAGACCATATTTATCCCAAAGTCCACGTGCCAGAATTACATCGACATAGCGAATATAATCCAGATGAATGAAATCAACTTCGGGAATCTCTGCAATCTTACTATATTCAGTAACCAGATAATTGATTACATCCGGATTGTTCGGACACATACATTTATAATAAGGAACATATGCCTGCACAGTATATGCCGACTCGCCTTTACGGTTTACCGCATACCAAGTAGAATCTGCATCCCCTTTCAACATTGCAGGAATCCATGCATGATACTCCAATCCGGTAGCATGAGCTATTTTTGCAGCACGAGTATGTTTTTCTACATTGAAACCACCCGCATTATAACACATACCTACCAGCCCGTGGTCCTTCCATTTTTTGAAATCGGACTGTATAGACGCTTCTGTAGCCTCCTCACCTTCTCCTTGCCAACCATATACAGGAATAGTTTTCACTGATTCATTTGAGCATGAAGAAAAGCCCAATACACATGCTACCGTAGCAGCCAATAATAACTTGATTTTCATAAATTTGATTATTTATTAATAATAAAAATAGTACTGTCAGCAAATATCAGCTGTAACATAAAACAGTTAAAAACTGAATAACTCTTATAAAGTAAATATAAATTTCTAAATAAAACATCCGATAATGCTGTTTTTTTTACATCCCGATATAATTTTTGTCTATTGAACCCACTTAATCTTCCACCAAAGACCTCATTACCGTTTTACAAAACACATCAAAATTACTTTCAATACTCCTATAACTATCCACATAATTAATCAAACAACTTTTTCATATGAAACATTCAAGCCCTACCTATAAGGTATTACATATCAACACATTATACAATCAGTAAAAAAATTTTTTATCCATAAAGAGGAAATAGTTATCCAAAATTCCTATTCGATTGAAAATAAGCTTTATCTTTGTGGGTAGACTAATATATTCAAAACCATGACCGAAAAGCTGAAAGAGATAAAGAATTTAATAGCCGAAGGTTCTACCGAACACGCTATCGACCAATTAAATCAATTAATCAATTTAAATCCTGAATATGCTGCCGAAGCATATTATTTATTAGGAAATGCTTTCCGCAAAAAAGGTGACTGGCAAGGAGCATTGAACAACTATCAGGAAGCCATTGCATTAAATCCGGATAGTCCGGCAGCAGAAGCACGGAATATGGTGATGGATATTCTTAACTTTTACAATAAAGATATGTTTAATCAATAAGGTAATCGACTTATGGCTAAAATGAAAGGTGTAGTTGTAGTGAATACAGAACGCTGCAAAGGGTGCAACTTGTGCGTAGTAGCTTGCCCGTTACACGTACTGTCGCTCACCGCCAAAGTAAATCAAAAAGGATATAACTATGTGCAACAGGTAGTAGAAGATACCTGTAACGGATGCTCTTCGTGCGCCATTGTGTGTCCAGACGGTTGCTTAACCGTATACAGAGCAAAATGTGAAGAATAACTTTAAAGCAAAACAATCAGAATTATGGCAGAAGAAATAGTTCTAATGAAAGGTAACGAAGCTATCGCTCATGCCGCTATCCGCATCGGTGTAGACGGATACTTCGGTTACCCTATCACTCCCCAATCAGAAGTATTGGAAACTCTTGCCGAACAGAAGCCGTGGGAAACAACCGGAATGGTTGTATTGCAGGCTGAAAGTGAAGTAGCAGCAATTAATATGGTATATGGAGGCGCAGGAAGCGGTAAAATGGTAATGACTTCGTCATCCAGTCCGGGCGTCAGCCTGAAACAGGAAGGTATTTCATACATTGCCGGTGCAGAATTACCTTGCCTGATTGTAAACGTAATGCGTGGAGGTCCGGGACTTGGAACCATACAGCCGAGCCAGGCAGATTATTTCCAGACAACAAAAGGTGGAGGACACGGCGATTACCATTTAATAGCTTTAGCTCCGGCATCTGTACAGGAAATGGCCGATTTTGTAGGTCTTGCATTTGAACTGGCTTTCAAATATCGTAATCCTGCAATGATCCTTGCAGATGGTGTAATCGGACAGATGATGGAAAAAGTAGTTCTTCCAGCTCCTCGTCCGCGCCGTACCGAAGAGGAAATCATTGCACAATGCCCATGGGCCGCTACCGGATGCAAGGGACGCAAACCGAATATCATTACTTCACTGGAACTCGATCCTGCTGTAATGGAAAAACGTAATTTACACTTGCAGGAAAAATATGCAGAAATTGAAGCCAACGAAGTACGATATGAAGAAATAGACTGCGAAGATGCAGAATACCTGATTGTTGCATTCGGTTCATGTGCCCGCATTGCACAGAAATCAATGGAACACGCACGTGAAGAAGGAATTAAAGTCGGACTGTTCCGCCCTATTACTTTATGGCCATTCCCAAGCAAGCCATTGGCTGAAAGAGCAAAAAACATAAAAGGCATCCTTGTTGTAGAGTTGAATAGCGGACAGATGATTGAAGATGTTGAACTGGCTGTAAAATGCAGCATACCAGTTGAACACTTCGGACGTTTGGGAGGTATTGTTCCCGACCCAGATGAAGTGATTGATGCACTAAAAGAAAAAATCATTAACAAGTAAGAAACTCATGGGCAATATAGATCAGATCAGAACCGTGCTCAATGTGATATTCATGATAGGAGCAGCAGCTTCTTTCATTCTTTATTTTTCATTGGGAGAAGACAAAACTATCTTCTTTTATGTATGCGGCGCATCGCTGTTCGTAAAGATGATGGAGTTTGTGTTCCGTTTCTTTCTACGCTAACCCGATAAGGAGGAGAAATTTATGACAAAAGAAGAAATAATGAAACCCGAGAATCTGGTTTACCAGAAACCTCGTTTATTAAATGATAATCCGATGCACTACTGTCCGGGATGCAGCCACGGAGTAGTTCATAAACTGATTGCCGAAGTTATAGAAGAAATGGGTATGGCAGAAAAAGCTATCGGTATTAGTCCGGTGGGATGTGCTGTATTCATGTACAACTATCTTGACATCGATTGTCAGGAAGCAGCTCATGGACGTGCGCCTGCACTGGCCGGAGCCATCAAACGCTTATGGCCCGACCGTCTGGTATTCACATATCAGGGAGATGGTGACTTGGCTTGTATCGGCACAGCAGAAACAATCCATTCTCTAAACAGAGGTGATAATATAGCCATTATATTCATCAATAATGCCATTTATGGTATGACAGGAGGACAAATGGCTCCTACTACTCTGGTAGGAATGAAAACTGCAACATGTCCGTACGGACGAAATCCGGAAATACACGGATATCCGTTGAAAATGACAGAAATAGCAGCGACACTGCAAGGTACATGCTATGTAACACGCCAGTCAGTTCATACGGTAGCAGCAATTCGCAAAGCTAAAAAGGCAATCCGCAAAGCATTCGAAAACAGCATGCAAGGCAAAGGTTCGAGTCTGGTAGAAATCGTTTCTACATGTAACTCAGGATGGAAAATGACTCCAGAAGCAGCCAACAAGTGGATGGAAGAAAACATGTTCCCTTTCTACCCATTAGGCGACCTGAAAGATACAAGCGGAGAAAACAAATAACATTACCAAAACAAGCACTATCATGAAAGAAGAAATCATTATAGCAGGATTTGGAGGACAAGGCGTATTGTCAATGGGTAAAATTCTGGCTTATTCAGGACTGATGGAAAATAAAGAAGTTACTTGGATGCCTGCCTACGGTCCCGAACAGCGAGGAGGAACAGCCAATGTAACGGTTATCGTCAGCGACGAACGTATTTCATCTCCTATTTTAAGTAAATATGATACAGCCATTATTCTGAACCAGCCTTCACTTGCCAAATTTGAAAACAAAATCAAACCAGGCGGTGTACTGATTTATGATGGTTATGGCATTATAAACCCTCCTACACGCAAAGACATTCATGTATATCGTATTGATGCTATGGATGAAGCCAACGAACGTAAAATGGCAAAGACATTCAATATGATTGTATTGGGAGGATTATTAAAAATCCGTCCTATCGTATCAATAGAAAGCGTTATTAAAGCACTGCGTAAAACATTGCCTGAACGCCATCATCACCTGATACCGATGAATGAAGAGGCAATCCATATAGGAATGGATATTATCAAAGAAATAAAATAATAAATACCAACTCCAATCAAAACTCAGAGGCGTGCAGATAGTTTTTGTATAGAAAGTTCTGCACGCCTCTGTATCAATACATCTTCTAGTATTTTTGCACTCCGTACACGGTTTCTTTCGTTTTTATATTGTATCTTTGCCTCCATTATGAGGAAGATATTTTTTATAGCAACAATATTACTGATTTGCGGAACCATATCTGCGCAAAATACCTATCAGCAAAGTCAATTCACAGGGCAGTTCGGAAGTTCTGCTTCAGGAGTGGACAGTAACTTGTACGACCGCAACGGAAACCCGATTGATACAACTTCCGTAATTGATGCCAGTACTATTCCTATCGGACTTACATCATGGAAGATAGACAGACTTTTCGGCAACAGAACAGAGATTCCGGTAGATACATTGCAGCATAACTTTCAAAATACGAATGATACAGGAGGACCTACAGGACACTATACATATTTAGGAAACTTGGGAGCTCCACGTATCGCTCACGTTTTTTTCGACCGCAAAGATCCTGAACAGTTTTTCTTTCTGGATCCGTATGACTATACAGTCGTCAGACCGGAAGATGTCGTTTACACCAATACCAAATCTCCTTTTTCAAATCTGACTTACTATAAGCAGGGAGGAAGTAAAGACGGTGAAGAACGTTTTAAAGCTTATTTTGCCGTAAATGCCAATAAAAGACTGGGATTCGGTTTCAATATAGATTATGTTTACGGTCGAGGTAAATATATGAACCAGTCTACTGCCTTATTCAACGGAAATCTTTTTGCTTATTATCTTGGCGACAAGTATAACATGCATTTCAGTTTCATGAACGACAACTTAAAAGTTGCCGAGAATGGTGGTATTACTGACGACCGCTTCATTACTGACCCCCTGGGAATGGCAGAAGGAGGTAAAGTGTATGGCAATAGCGAAATTCCAACAAATTTATCTCAGGTATGGAATCATAATACCGGTTACCATGCTTTCCTTACCCATCGTTACAACTTGGGATTCTACCGTGAAAATCCAGACGCAAAGGATACGGTCAATACAGAAGTATTTGTTCCGGTAACAAGTTTCCTTCATACTGTAAATGTAGACATTAACCGTCGCAGATATATTTCATACGACGAGGAGCAGAACCAGAAATATTTTCAGAATAACTATTTGACAGACATCCAGCGTGATGAAACAGAACATCTTGCCGTAAAAAATACCATAGGTATATCTTTACGTGAGGGATTCAATAAATGGGCCAAGGCTGGACTGACAGCTTTCATGAGTCATGAGTACCGCCGTTTCACAATGACAGATACCCTTGCTCAAACTCCGGGACAACGTATTCCGACCGACTATGTTGAAAATACCGTATCGGTAGGAGGACAACTCATCAAGGAACAAGGAAAGACATTACACTATGACGTCATGGGAGAAATAGCCCTGGCTGGAGAAGATGCCGGACAGTTTCAAATAGAAGGAAAAGGTGATCTGAATTTCCGCCTGTTCAGGGATACGGTCAGACTGGAAGCGAATGCATACATCAAAAACCTGAATCCGACATTCTATTACAGACATTTCCATTCCAAGCATTACTGGTGGGATAATAATGACTTATCGAAAATCATGCGTACCCGTATTGAAGGGAAACTGAGTATTGACCATTGGAAAACCCAACTGAAAGCTGGAGTAGAAAACATTAAGAACTATACATATCTTGACAATACTTCTGTAAAATATACCGAAACAGCTTCGGATAAAGAAGTTGTAAGCTATAAAAATGATGTAGCCGTAAAACAGCATACGGGTAATATCCAGATATTCAGCGCCACATTGAATCAAGATTTCCAGTTGGGTATATTCCATCTTGACAATGAAGTTACTTATCAGAAATCGAGCAATCAGGATGTCTTGCCATTGCCCGACCTGGTATTATACCATAACTTCTATCTCAAATTCGGTCTGGCAAAGAAAGTGCTTCAGGTAGAATTGGGTACAGATGTCCGGTATTTCACTCAATACTACGCTCCCGACTATGCACCTGCTATCGGACAGTTCTATCTGCAAAATAAGGAAACCCGTTTCAAGCTAGGAGGTTATCCATTGTTGAACGCATATGTCAATATTCATTTGAAACGTACCCGTATTTTTATAGCCATGTATAATCTGATTCAAGGACAAGGAGAAAAGAGCTACTTCCTGGCTCCTCACTACCCTCTGAATCCCCGCTTGCTGAAATTCGGGTTATCATGGAACTTCTTCGATTAAGAACTACATCACTATGCTAAGAAAAGGAGTACGATATATCATCATAGCACTGGCTATAGCAGCAGGTATTATCATGCTGAATACACAAGAAGAAGAAAAACCGGCTTCTTCCCCCCGTGACTATGCCGAAATACTCAGTTCCGGACAGCTGCGTGCCGTAACCGAATATAATGCAGTAAGCTATCATGTCAGCAAAGATACATTACAAGGATTCGATTACGAACTATTGAATGCTTTTGCTTCTGAGAAAGGACTGAAACTGGAAATTACTCCTGAAATGAGTTTTGAAAAGCGTCTGCAAGGTATCATCAACGGTCAATACGACATACTGGCTACCGGAACAGTCGTAACGACCCAGCTAAAAGACTCATTGCTTTTTACACGGACTCTACTATTAAGCAAACAGGTTTTAGTACAACGAAAGAAAGAAGAAGGAAAAGACAGCTTATACATCCAGAGTCAGCTTGATCTGGCACATAAGCATCTTCATGTGATAAAAGGATCGCCGGCACTGCTGCGTATACATAATCTGATAGACGAAATAGCCGATACTATTTACATAAATGAAGTAGAACTATATGGACCGGAACAATTACTGGCTATGGTTTCGGGAGGAGATATCGATTATGCAGTATGCGATGAAAACATTGCCCGTGCATCTATCGATGATTTTCCAAATCTGGACATCAATACCGACATCAGCTTCACACAGTTTTATGCCTGGGGAGTAAGCAAACATTCTCCTGCCCTGCTGGATAGCCTGAACGTCTGGCTCAATGATTTTGTCCAGACACCAAAATATAAAAAGCTATACAATAAATATTTTAACTGATACATACACCGTACACTATGATACAACTGAATAACGTATGCTGGGGATTTATCGGTTGCGGTGAAGTAACCGAGAAAAAGAGTGGACCTGCCTTCAATATGATAGACGGTTCGAAAGTAGTAGCAGTAATGAGCCGTGACGAAGAAAAAGTAAAATCGTATGCACGCCGTCACAATATACCTCGATGGTATACAGATGCTCAGGAACTGATAGGCGACGAGGATGTCAATGCTATTTATATTGCCACTCCTCCTTCTTCACACGCTACATTTGCCATTATGGCGATGAAAGCCGGCAAGCCTGTTTATATAGAAAAGCCGATGGCCGCAAGTTATGAAGACTGCGCCCGCATCAACCGTATATCGCAAGAAACAGGTGTTCCTTGTTTTGTAGCTTACTACCGCAGATATCTGCCCTATTTCCAAAAGGTACGACAACTGGTTGAAGAGGGAGAGATAGGAAATGTAATCAATGTACAGATACGTTTCGCACAACCTCCGCGAGCACTCGATTACAACAGCACCAATCTTCCATGGCGTGTACAGCCCGACATCGCAGGAGGAGGATATTTTTACGATCTGGCACCCCATCAGTTGGACTTTCTTCAGGAAATGTTCGGATGTATACTCGAAGCAGAAGGTTATACAAGTAACCGTGGAGGGCTTTATCAGGCAGAAGATACTATCAGTGCCTGCTTTAAGTTTGCTTCCGGACTGCCTGGTTCAGGTTCATGGTGCTTCGTTGCTCACGAATCGGCAAAAGAAGACCGTATAGAAATTATAGGTGACAAGGGTATGATTTGCTTCTCTGTCTTTACCTATGATCCGATTGCCCTGCACACTGAACGCGGTCGTGAGGAAATACTCCCACAGAATCCGCCATATGTACAACTTCCGTTGATTCAGGCTGTGGTAGAACATCTACAGGGGAAAGCAATCTGCACATGCGACGGGGTGAGTGCAACTCCTACAAACTGGGTAATGGACCGTATTCTAAATAAACTCTGAAAAACTTTATTCATCGCGCCACTCAATACAGACGTCATGAAATTTTTCCGACATATCGGCATAATCCTACTGCTTCGTCAGACGATACAGGCACAGACCGAAAAGCAGAATAAATTTATGCAACATTTGGAAAAGATTTTTACAGAAACAGATACCACCTACATCGCTCCCAACAAATATAACCTGACGTTTATGGTGGAACAAAGTTTCTGGCATGAACGTTACCGTCTGGGGACCCGAATAAACGAAGAAAGACAAAACATCAGTTTTGCACCTACTCCAACTCCTAAGATAGGAGCCTATTTCGGCTGGAGATGGATATTTTTAGGAATGTCATTCAGCATTCCCGATCTCATAGGCAAAAGCCAAAGCGGCAAATCGAAGAAAGAATATGTTTTCAACCTATACAGTTCACGAGTTGGAGCAGACTTTTATTACAGAAAAACAGGTAGCGACTTTCATATAAATTCCTATTCAGGATTCAATCTTCCGGAAGATTATGTAGGTCAGAAATTCGAAGGCTTCCAAAGCAAAATAGTCGGCCTTAATGCATACTGGATTTTCAACAACAAGAAATTTTCATATCCGGCAGCATACAGCCAGTCTACTAATCAGCGCCGCAGCTGTGGTTCGTTTATGGCTGGTTTTTCATACTCACACCATAGTATTTCTTTCAATCATACCAAACTACCGGCCGAGATGATTGAACAAATACAATCGTCACTAAAATTCAACAGCCTGAAATATCGTGATTACAATTTAAGTTTCGGATACGGATATAACTGGGTATTTGCCAAGAACTGTCTGCTCAACGTTTCGCTAATGCCAGCTATCGCTTATAAAAAAGCTAAAATGAACGGAAAACCAACAGATATGGAAAACGACTGGTTTGAGTGGATAAACGATATTAATTTCGATCTGGTAACCCGCGCAGGCATAACATGGAACAACAGCAAATATTATATCGGGGCCTCACTCGTATTAAATACGTATGACTATCGCAAATCTGATTTCTCGATGACAAACTCTTTCGGAAGCTTACGTATATACGCCGGATTCAATTTCTGGAAAAGAAAAGAATACAGACAGGAAAAGTAATAAAAAAACTTCACCCCAAGTAATATCATTACCCGAGGTGAAGCCGATAAACACACACAATTATAATCCTATCTTTTAGAAATGTACTCCTATAGTAAATAACAATTGATGACGCTCATTGTTCACTTTTGTCGGTGATAATAATAAATTTCCTGACTGGTCAAGACCTCCGTCAAACGCGTAAAAATCACCTTTATAGAAATCATATTTATAAGCAACATCTGCATAAACCAGACGACCTCTGTAACCTAATCCGACACTGACAGCCTGACGCGATTTCAAATTCAGATATTCGGCATCGGTACGAGTATTGTCGGTAACCGGAATATTCTTGAAGGCATCACCCGTAATAGGAGTAGAACGGAAATTATATCCGGCACGTACACTGAAGGCAGATGAAACTTTTGTTTCCATACCCACACGGAACGAGTGAACCCCTTTCAAGGTCTCCTTAATAGCTGACTGACCGTTCAGTTCCACACCTTCAGTATTCTGAAGTTTGGTTGCAGAATAGTTTTCAAACTCATATTCAGCGTCCAAAGCCATAATGCCTCCTACAATCGTACCGACACTAACATTGAAGCGCCACGGAGTAATCAGTCTGTAATCCCATACATATTGCCCGCCATATAAATAATCCGCTAAATTCTCAGTATAGCTAGCCGACGGCAAATTACTCGTCAGCACCGATGTATAACGGTCGGACATATTATATAATATAGGCGTATGTATAGCCAGACCAAAACGGAACGGAGAATATTCGAACGGACGAATGATAGTACCAACCTTCAGATCGATTCCTGTACCTTCTGTTTTATACGTATTGTTTAAGGTGAAATTAGCCAGATATTCTCTATCAAATCTTTGCACGTTTTCTCCATACGAAGAGTAGCGCAAGTAATCAATATCATAAACACCTAAGGTTGCACCAAAATAAAAGCGGTCGCGAACATTAAAAGAAACATTGAAATCATACTCATTGACAGAGCCTGTCTCACGACTATAATATTCCCCATCAATACCTTCCCAACCATAAATCTTGGTAATATTTCCTTTATCATCCCAATCCACATTTACCAGACCGGTACGTGCTCCCATAGCACCTAAATATGGAGTATCATAAAACGAACTTTCAGTATAAGGATTGTTGGCATCCAGCAGACCGTTAAAATGATTATCAGTCTGATATCCAGCTCCATCTATCATATCAGCCATCTGCCAGGTAAGCGAATTTCCATTCAAACCACCTTTCGAAGCGAACTGACGGTTAAAATTAACACGCTTATGATAATTGAATGCGAAATTCAGAAAACGCAAATCGGTCTTGTTGCCAATTTTCGTACTCCATACAAAACCAACCTGATCGAACGAAGCACGATTACGGCTTTCATCCATCACACTACCATTAAAGTCGCTATGCGATTTGTTGGCATTAAAGCCAAAACTCAACGCAACATCATTACTTCTGTAAAGTCCGATGCCGGCAGGGTTTGTTCCAATAGTAGACAAATCTGCCCCCAATGAACTCATAGCTCCTCCCATACCGACAAAGCGTGCCGTACCATTTACATCGTTTCCTAAGAAACGAAGTGCATCATATTGATTTTGTGCTGCTGCGGCCGAAGCTAATGCACCAGCCACAGTCAGAACCATTATTTTCTTTTTCATAATTCGAATGACCTTCTAATTTTTGTTTCTTTATCTTCTGCTTGAGCTACCACCTCTTGAGCTGGAACGTGAAGAACTTCCTCCCGTTGCTGAACCTCGGCTATAGCTGCTGCTTCCTCTTGAGAAAGAGCTTCCTGAGCTACGAGGAGTGGAATAACTACTGCTGGAACGAGTATTCGAACGGTTATTGTTATAGTTCGAACTGCGTCGGGTACTGCTAGGACGGCTGTAGATAGATCCTGTACGGTCTACTGTACTACTAGGACGTACGTAGCTGCTTCCGTTTCCACGTGACGGACGAGTTATTGACGATGGACCGTTCTGCTGGAAACTTGATCCTCCACCCGAAGGACGAACAGAAGTAGACGAAGAACTTCCTGCTCCACTTCCCGGACGAACAACCCGACCTACACTACTTGAAGACCCTCTTCGTGAGCTAGTTGTAAATCTGCTGGTATTACCAAATCCTGACGTACTGCGTCTGGAAGAAGAATATCCTGTATATCTTGACGGGCGGTAGTCTGTATGTCCGACACGGTAGTTGCCTGCCCAGTACGGATAATGATGGTGATGATGCCAGGCAGGTCCCCAGTAACCACCCCAGTAACCGCCATAGTAACTTCCCCAATAGCCACCCCAGTAGCCACCATACCAGTAAGGAGAATACCAACTGCTATAATACCACGGAGAAGACCATCCCCAGCTGAATCCCCATCTCGGGCCTGCAACGCCCCAATTCCAGCGCCAGTCCCACCACAACGGGTTCGTAGATGTCGGGAAAACATATGCATACAATCCGTCTTCATAAATATTCCAGTCCCATGAAGCATATCCCCCGTATACAACATCCCAATAAAGCGGGCTGCTTACAGGTATGGCATATCGCGGACTGCGGAAACGTATGATTCGCATGGCATATTCATAATCATCCTGAGAACCTTCGAAACCGTTAACCCACTCTCCACGCTCTCCATAAGGCTTCTCTTCGATATACAGTGTATCGTTCTGCATAGAAAAGGTATTATCGCGTGAAGTATAACGGCGATTGTATTCGTCAATGTCACGAGTCTTTCCTGTAACGTCCCTTCACCACGATAGTCGACCCTGGAGCTGCATATACCGTCGTATTGTTTTTGAAGTCCTGCTTCGGAACGGACTTAACCTCTGCCTTCTGTTCCGTTTTC
>ENA-OQJI01000006-OQJI01000006.1-human-gut-metagenome-genome-assembly--contig:-NODE-6-length-62533-cov-2.115614_pt1 | contig 62533 bp, 49 predicted proteins | sample MGYA00242602_ERZ504768 | MGnify/ENA primary metagenome ERZ504768 (study PRJEB26092, sample SAMD00036368) | human gut metagenome | host: Homo sapiens | study: EMG produced TPA metagenomics assembly of the...
ACTTTCCTCCTTTATTATCAGCAGGTTAGCTCTCTTTTTTCAGCACATTTCTTCATGCTTAACCATTCGTTTTTGACAACATTTCAATGACCTCTTTAGTGTTTCCGAACCAGCTTTTGCCGGTTCTGTTGTTTAACTTTTAATCTTTCGGTAAAAATTTACCGAAGTATTGTATATAAAGGAGAAGAACCTGTTTACACGGATAAACTTTATGGCGATCTGGAATTGGAACAGAGTGTAGACTTTGGAGTTCCTTATACGCTTACTGCTTATTATGGAGAGGATGTTGCTGCTGGTTACGACAAGCTGTACGTAAAGGGTAGTCAGACATTTACGGTATCTCAAGGTGATAAAAAAAACTGTTTCTATTCTTTGTAAACCTGCCAATGCCAGAATTACTTTAGTTTATAAAGGAAATGATGATAACGATGCATTCGAAGATTACTTCCAGGATTGTACCGTTACTGTAAAGACCGACTATATGGATGAGGCTTGGACTATGAATAAGTCGAATGAAGGTCAACAGCTTTATCTGAAAACCGGTGATGAAGGTACAAATGCTACTTTGTCCTTCTCTTTAATCGATAAAAACGGCGAACCTGTATCTGTTGATGGTTTCGATACTTCTAAGGTAATCGATTTGAAACCTTGCTATTCTTATACTTTGACTATCAAGCCGAATAAAACAGATATTGCAGGAGGTAAGCTGGGCTTGACTATTACTGTTGATGATGGGGTAACAGAAGAAGATGTTACTGTTAATATCCCGGGTGATTACATTCCAAATTAAGATAAAATACGAATAAAATGAAAAAATATAAGAGTTTAATATGGCTTTTAGGCCTTATTGTAGGTTTGTCATCTTGCGAAATGCGTGATGAACTTTTGGGTAAAGGAGGAGCCGGAGAAAATGCCGGTACATTGGAACTCGATTTGGCTTCTATATATAATGGAGTTACGTTAAGCCGTGCAAACGAGACTGTTGATGGCGGAACTACAACCGGAAGCTTTAATGAAGAAGATGTAAATGTAGACAACTATACATTGATTGTAACAAATACTGAAACTCAGGAAGAAGCAGCCAGAGGTAAAGTCAGTGAATTGAAGAACGAAAACGGTAAGGTAGTTCTTCCTTTGGGTGAAGGAAGCTATGCTGTAACTGCTTACAATTACGAAGGTGAAAATGTAACAGTTTCCGAGCGTCCTTATTTTAAAGGGGAACAGACTTTCTCTGTAAAGAAGGGTCTTGCTACAAATGTTGATCTGACTTGTAAGTTGGCATGTGTTGAAGTATCAATAGGTTTGACAAGCTCGTTTGAAGAAGCCTTTAAAGACGATTATTCTGTTGTGGTAGACAATGGAGATGGAGCTAGTCAGGTATTCGATAAAAATTCTATTGGAAAAAAATATTATTACCAGACACCTGACCATCAGAGCTGCTTGAACGCTTCTATTAAGGCAACTTCTGTAGAAGGTAATTTTGTTGAACTGAAAGCAACCATTCAGAAGCCTGCTGATGCAGAAGGTGGTGAGTCTGATTTGGAAGGAGGAGATTCTTTTGAAATTAAACTGACTGAAGAAGGTTCTACAGAGTCCTCTGTTTCAATTGGTATTACAGTTGATTTGACATTTACTGAAGTGGGTGAAACTATCGAAATCCCTGTAGGTAATATTATTTATGACGGTCCGGAAAACCCAGGTGAAGGTGGTGGTGAAGATCCGGAAGCTTCTATCACATTCGAAGGATTGCCTGCTACTTATACTTGTACATCTGGTGATTCTGAAATTGCTGGTTTACAGAATGTTCACATCTTGGCTCCTAATGGTATTAAAAATCTGAACGTTACTATTTCGGGTGAGATTGCTGGCCTGTTAGGTATGGTTGGCCTGCCGGAAACATTTGACATTTGTAATATGGACGATGATCTTAAGGGAAAAATCATAGGTTTAGGTCTTGTAACAGAAGAGGAATACAATCAGCTACATGCTGGAACTTGTACAGACTTTACTTTCAAGTTAGGAGGATTGTTAGTTTTGATTCCACAGGTGGTAACATCTGGAAGCAGTACGTTCAATTTAGCAGTTTCAGATGGAGTAAATACTAAAGACGGAGATATTACAGTTATTGTAAATCCAAAGGAAGGAGAGTAAGAGTTTATGAAATTAACAAATATAATGATAGGATTATTTCTGGGTGTAGGACTGATTTCTTCCTGCCAGTCAGAAATAGATGAAGCCAAAGGATATGGTTATCTCCAACTTTCTTCCGTTGATGTTAATAAGAGTGTGACTACTCGTGCTGACATTACAAGTTCGGAAGCAATAGCTGTAGATATATTGAATGCTTCGAATGCTGTGGTTAAACATGCTGACGACTGGAAAACTCTGGATGATGTTCTGTTGCCGGTAGCAACTTACACAATTAAGGCTTATTCGGCAGATAAAAAACATGGAAACTCAGGGATTTGATGCACTTCCTTATTATGAAGGACAGAGCAGTGTAGCAATTGAGGCAAACAAAGCAAAAACTGTTGAAATCACTTGTAAGCTGGCACAGACAATGGTTTCTGTAAGTTGCTCAGAAAGTTTTAAGTCTACTTTTTCTGATTATACTTGTTATATAGAAGGAGCCGATGCGCTAAGTATTCCTTTTGTTAAGGATGAGTCTCGTACTGCTTATGTAAAGGCCGGTCAGTCTTTGACCGTAAAAGTTGATTTTGGCAATGGAAAGACTTTTTCTCAGGAAATTGTTTCAAAGTCTAAAGCTGCATATCACTATAAAGTAACATTGGATATTACTGATAGCAATGCTGGAATTGATATCTCTGTAGACCAGACTATTCACCAGTATGATGTTACGGTAAAAGTACCTACTAAGCAGGAAAGTGCTGATATGGTAACCAGTGATATCAGAAACGATGCTTCTAAAGTTTGGGGACAGTTTGCTTATCTGTCGGGTGCTTGCAACCTGGAAGAAATTACCTCTCCGGTACAATTCCGTTACAAGAAGAAAGCCGATTCCGAATGGACTACAGTAGAAGCTGTTCAGGAAGAAGGTACCAAGAACTATTCTGCAAAGGTTGCTCCGCTGGATTTCGGTACTCAGTACGAATATTACATCTTGTGTGGAGATAAAGCAGGTGAAACTTGTACGTTTACTACAGAATCGTATGTGGAAATTCCGAATTTAAACTTCGATACATGGAGTCAGAATGGAAAGAACTGGTATCCGAATGCTGATGCTTCTAATAGCTATTGGGCTACAGGTAATGAAGGAGTAACTACTTTGGGTAATTCTAATAGTGTGCCGGTAGAAGGTAGCGACGCTCGTAATGGTAAGGCTGGAAAGCTCGAAACCGTAACTGTTGCTTTGGTTGGATATGCAGCAGGTAACTTACTGATTGGTAACTATTCTACAAATCTTAATAATATGGCAGCTAGCGTACAGTTCGGACGTTCTTATAACGGTGCTCGTCCTGTTAAACTGTCTGGATATTATAAATATACTCCGGGTACTTCGATGAATAAGAATGGAAAGATTCCTTCTGATCGTACATTGACAGTTGATGAATGCGATATTTATATCAAGCTTTGGTCAGGAGATGCGGTTATTGCTGAATCACATTTTGTGACTAACCAGACTGTTTCTGATTATACTCATTTTGAACTTCCTATAGAGTATACAGATATGACCAAGCGTCCGGATAAAATTACAATCGTGGCTACCTCAAGTCGTTATGGTGGTGAGTTTGAAGGCTCAGGTATGTTGAATACAAAGGTGGTCGGACAGGTCGCTGCCGGCAGTACCCTTTGGGTAGATGATTTTGAATTGTCATACTATTAATATTTACATGAAGAAATATTTGATTCTATTATTAACCTTTTTGTGCGTGACTTCGGTTTACGCACGAAAAGGTTATGATCGTAATATAAAGCCCTCCTTATTTGTTCCGAAAGGATCGTGGATGGGAGGTGTCACATTCTCTTATACAGAATTGACAGGTGATAATTATAAGTTTCTGATATTGGATGATGTAAACGGTGAAGGGTATACCTTTAAGGTAAGTCCATATGCTGGATATTTTTTCCGTGATAATATGGCTGCCGGTGTTCGTCTGAACTATAATCGTACGTATGCAGATGTTGGTAATATCAATCTCGATTTGGGAGATGATTTGACTTTTGATATCAGTGACTATAAATATCTGGAGCATGAGTACACTGCTGCCGGATTTTTGCGTACTTATATGGGACTTGGCAACAGTAAAGTCTTCGGTTTCTTTAATGAACTTCGTTTGACATATGGATACGGCCAGGGAAAAACGTTGTCCGGGTCGGATGAGAAAGCTACGGGTACCTATCAGACCTCTCATCGTTTACAGATTGGAGCTGCTCCCGGTCTGACAGCTTTTGTAACAAATAATATGGCCGTAGAAGTATCTATTAATGTTGTCGGTTTGGATTTTAAATGGATTGAACAGACAACTAATCAGGTAGAACATGGTTCGTACCGTCAGAGCTCGGCTGATTTTAAGATTAATATATTTTCGATAAATATAGGTATCTGTACCTATTTTTAAACTGATGGATTATGATAATGAAGGCTTTGAAATATAGCTTTGCTTTTCTTTTATTGCTGAACATGTCTTCGTGTATAGAAAATGATATTCCTTACCCTTATATTGAGGGAGTAATTCAGGAATTTCAGGTGGAAGGAATGCAAGGGGAGGCTGTGTTCAATAATCAGGCTCGTACTATTGAGCTTACTATAGGGGAGGATGCTTTTATTGACAGTTTACCTGTTACGAAACTGATTGCCAATACGGAAGCTTCAATCTATCCGGATGTTGCTGCATGTATTAAACCGAATGGTTTTCCTAATTTCAGTTTTAGTTCGCTGTCAGAACTTCCTGCTAATGCCAATACGGCTATTGATTTTACGAATCCAGTTAGAATTTTGTTGAAAACTTATCAGGATTATCAGTGGAGGGTGACTGTAAAGCAAGAAATTGAACGTGTGATTGAGGTGGAGAATCAGTCGGGTACTGCTCCTTCATTGGACTTATATAATCATGTTGCTATTATCTATGTCACAGAAGATGCTGATTACCGGAATATCAAGATTAAAAAATTAAATCTGGAGGGCTCAAAAACAGTATTAGATCCAGATCCGGCAACAGTAACGGATTTTACTCGTCCACGTGTGTTTAAAGCTTACCGTAATGGCAGATATATATGCGACTGGACGGTGGATGTACAGAAATCATCGGTAGCTGCTTCTGTAGAAAAAGTAAATGCATGGGCTACTAAGGCTTATATCAGTGGAAGTTTTCGTGCTGGAACTGATATTTCTGTGGAATATCGTGTGAAAGGTAATGAGGAATGGACGAAATTGGACAATTCGGCTATTACTGAAACTGGAAGCACTTCTTATTCGGCTGAACTTACAGGGTTGCAGAGTGGTACGGATTATGAAGTACGGGCACTGGCCGGAGGTAGTGAAGGCGATGTATATTCTTTCCAGACAGAAACAATTGTTACGCTTCCTAATATGAATTTTGATACATGGACCCAAGATGGAAAAACATGGTATCCGAACCCTGTTGCCGATAATCTGGATGATCCGCAGGCTTATTGGGCTACAGGTAATGAGGGAGTGACTATTTATAAGGAATCGAGTACCGTACCTGTTACAGGTAGTGATGCTTATAAAGGAAAGGCTGCCAAAATGTATACGTACGGAGATATTTTATTGGTCGGTGCTGCTGCCGGTAATTTGTTTATCGGGACTTATAAAACGAATGTAGGAAAACCTGAGTCGAGTCCGTCGTTTGGACGTGCTTATTCTGGAGCCCGTCCTACAAAACTGAGTGGGTATTATAAATATAAATCAATGCCTATTACATACGCTGGTACTGTTCCCGGGAATTTGAAAACAGATCAATGCCATATTTATTTAAGATTATGGGATGATGCCGGACAGGAAATAGCTTATGGTGAGTTTATTGGTACAGAGACTGTTACTGAATATACGAAATTTGAGTTTGATATTAAGTATAGTAATACTGAATCGAAACCTGCGAAAATCGCGATTGTTGCTACTTCCAGTAAGTATGGCGGTGATTTTGATGAGAATGGAAAGAAAGTAATCGGACAGGTTGGCGACGGCAGTACGTTGTGGGTAGATGAATTTGAATTAGGTTATGAATAAATTGGTTATTGAATATATGAAGTGGATAGGAGGCTTGTGCTCGCTGCTGCTATGTATGCTATTGGGAGGGTGTCAGGAGAATGAGGCAACTGATTTATCTGGCAAAACGGGATTGCTTGTTACCTTGACTGATGAGGATAATAAAGCATATTCACGTAAAGCTCCTTCTGAGTTGGAAGATCCGCTGACAGAAATGTTTCAGTTGAAGATTTTATATAGTGGTACCGATAAATCTGCCTATAAGGGAGCTTGTAAGGAATATGTTTTATTACAGGAAGGCCTGTACGATTTGACTGCTACGTATGGTGATAATCCCGTGATTGCATTGGATGCTCCCTATTATGTAGGAAGTTTGAATGCACAGGAAGTGATAAAAGGAGAAATGACTTCAGCTTCTATATCTTGCTCTGTGGCCAATTCTCTGTTGTCTGTCATTTATAACAGAGAGAGTCTGAACAAGATGTATGAATCCTATTTCGTAACAGTATCTGTAGGCAGTGAGTCTGTCAATCTGGATGCTGATTCAGGAAAGAGTGCTTATTTTCGTGCAGGTTCGTCGGTGAAGCTGGTTTTCCATGGCCGTTTATCTGGTACGGGAAAAGAGGTCGTATATGATATTCCGGATCAGGAGCAGTTTGCAAATATTGCAGTAAAGACTCATGTAAAGGTTACATTAGGTTTGGATGATTCAGAAATTTCATCGGGAGTCGGTATTTCTATTGAGAAACTTGAAACGGAAACGGTTTCTATTGCTGAAACAATACCTTCAGAGTTTATGCCTAAGCCGAAATTGGAATCGGATGATTTTCTGAACAACGAGCTCTCGTTCGCTGAAACAGAAAAAAAAATCAGCAACTATTCGTCTGAAACTTTCATCTGCCTTGCAGGAGTTGAAGTTGAAATTTAATTCGGCAGATACTAAGTTTGCTGGATTGGAACAAGGAAAAGAATATTTGTTGTCTAGTGCTGAAGATAAGTCTGCGATTGAAAATGCATTAGGTATTTCCTTACCGGAAGTTGGAGCAACGGAGGCTGTTTTGGATTTTACTTCTTTATTACCACAGTTGATGACGGATAAGGGAGCAACTGTTACATCAACAATAGAAGTGGATGTGAAGGCCAATAACCGCTGGGCTAGTGAAGATGCAACAGTAAATCGGGTTTATACACTTAAGTGTAATAAGCCGGAGTTCTCTATCGTAACTAATCCGGGAAACTTTTGGTGTAAGGAATTTAGTGTAGACAGCTGTGATATAAAGACTGGAGATATTGAAACGATTTCGCAGAAAATTCAATATCAATATCGTAAGAAAGGCGACGAGCAATGGATTGATTGTGACCGTTTGGTGCAGTTTGACGACTATCCTGTGGATAAGCAATATCAGATACGTGCTGTTTATCGTGAGGGTATCGAAACAGAACCAGTGGATGTGGTACTGGAAACTCCGCAACAGTTACCGAATTCGGATATGGAAGAATGGAGTACAGTGAAAGGTGAAACCTTTACGCTTTCAGACAGTTGGTTTAAGAAAAAGACCTATTATAAATTCTATCCATACTCTGAAGGAGAAAGTGACAAATGGTGGGATACTAATAATTTGCGCTCTCAGGATGGTAATATCGTTTTAGGATTAGGACATCCTGTAGCCTTTTCTCCATGTGTGAGTTATTCGGAGGATGTTAAACATGGTGGCAATCGTGCAGCTTTGATTTATACCTCAGGGCATGGTGGTGGAGATAATTCTACGGGAGAGGTTATTTATCCTGGAGGAGCATTTGCTGGGAGTCTTTTTGTCGGAAATTATTCTTGGAATGATGGAACCGAGAGTTTGAATCGTGGTCATGTCTTTTCTGCCCGTCCGACTGCTGTAAGGTTTTGGTATAATTATTGCCCGAAAAATCAAGATGCTTTTAAAGTATATGTTGAATTGAAAAATGGAGATGAAGTAATTGCTACAGGAACCTATGTTCCTACTGTTGTTTCATCAGAAACTGGTTGGCAGGAAGGACGTGTGGATGTGCAATATGGAGAGTATCCTAAATTTGCTACTTCTATTTGTGTACAATTCTTGTCAACGGATAAAACCTCTTTCAGTGATAGTGATTTTGATAAAAATAAATCGATTACTTTCCCTGTAATGGGAGATTGGAACGCGCATGTGGGTAGTATGCTTTATATCGACGATATTTCTTTAATCTTTGATAAATAATATAATGAACAAAAAGATTCTATATACGATATTATCTGTTTTCCTGTTGATAAGTTGTCAACAGGAAAATGATACGGTACTTTTGCGAGAAGGATTTCTATCTGTTTCTGGTATAGAAGTTCAATCGCAAACTGTGGCAGAAGTCGCTTCGCGTTCAACTGATGATATAATCTGGACTGTTGAATTGTGGAAAGGGAGTGAGATGCTTCGCACACTTTCTACTGAAGAAATGCAGAATAAAATCGAATTGGATGCTGCAGATGACTATATGTTGAAAGTGTATAGTCCGAATTATGGAGTGGAAAAAGGCTGGACTAACGATGAGAAAGGCGAGCCTGTTTATTATACGGAAGTTCCTTTTGTCGTAAAACAGGGAGAAACTACTGGATTGAAAGTTCAGGTTCCTACGATTACATTTGCTGTAAGCCTAAATCTGTCGGAAGTGATCGGGGATTGGTTACAGGAATATGATTTTACTGTGACTGCTGGAGATAGAACTGTAGCTTTAGACAATGGAGATATTGCTTATTTTCCCTATTCTGAAGGTGTTTCTTTCAGTTATCAGTTGACTTTGACAAATTCTGATTCAGAAACGAATACATTAAATGGTGATTGGGGAAAAGATGAAGGAGAAGTCATAAACACAAATACGATATATACTGTTGTTTACAACTGGGATACTCATTCTTTGTCTTTGAAAGAGTAAAGAATTGATAACATTCAAAAAATCTTTCTTGTTCTTTATGAATAAAGGAGGATTTTTTTGTTGTGAACAGTATTTACTGATATAAAAAACGGGTGGAACGTTATTCGCATTCCACCCGTTTCTGTTTTTATGTTAGGGATAATCTGTTTATACAATACCCTGAGCCATCATAGCTTTGGCAACTTTCATGAAGCCGGCAACGTTTGCACCTTTCACGTAGTTGATATAACCGTCTGGTTCTGTACCATACTGTACACAAGCTTCGTGAATGTTCTTCATGATGCTTTTCAGTTTTTCGTCTACTTCTTCCTGACTCCAGCTCAGTTTGATAGAATTCTGAGTCATTTCCAAACCAGAAACAGAAACACCGCCAGCATTAGCAGCTTTACCCGGAGCATAAAGAATTTTAGCTTCCTGGAATACACGGATAGCTTCTGGAGTAGAAGGCATGTTTGCTCCTTCCGAAACAGCGATTACACCGTTTGCAATCAATGCTTTTGCATCGTCGCCATTGATTTCATTCTGAGTTGCAGAAGGAAGAGCGATATCTGCTTTTTCGTTCCATGGACGAGCACCTGCTACATATTTGCAGCCATACTTTTCTGCGTATTCGCGGATACGGCCACGGTACAAGTTCTTCAGTTCCATGATGTAATCCAGTTTTTCACGGTCGATACCGTCCGGATCATAAATATAACCGTCTGAATCAGACATTGTAACAACTTTTGCTCCCAGTTGGATCAGTTTTTCTACTGTGTACTGAGCTACGTTACCTGAACCTGATACAAGACAAGTTTTACCTTTAATATCTATGTTGCGTGTCTTAAGCATTTCCAGCAAGAAATAAATATTTCCGTAACCAGTTGCTTCAGGACGAATCAATGAGCCACCAAATTCACGACCTTTACCTGTCAATACACCGGTAAATTCGTGAGCCAGCTTTTTGTACATACCGAACATGAAACCTACTTCACGACCACCAACACCGATATCTCCGGCTGGAACGTCTGTTTCAGGACCGATATGACGCCATAACTCCAACATAAACGCCTGGCAGAAACGCATTACTTCTGCATTTGACTTACCACGTGGAGAGAAGTCAGAACCACCCTTACCACCACCCATAGGAAGTGTTGTCAGAGAGTTTTTGAATGTCTGCTCGAAAGCAAGGAATTTCAAGATACCTAAGTTTACAGAACTATGGAAACGGATACCGCCTTTGTACGGGCCGATTGCATTGTTGTGCTGAACGCGATAACCCATATTAGTCTGGATATTGCCTTTATCATCCATCCAAGTTACACGGAACTGATAAACTCTATCAGGAATGCACAAGCGTTCAATCAAATTTACTTTGTCGAATTCTGGGTGTTTGTTGTATTCTTCTTCGATAGTGCCTAACACTTCTTCTACTGCCTGGTGATATTCAGGCTCATTAGGAAATCTTCTTTTCAGATCTTCCAATACTTTAGCTGCATTCATAAATTATCTATTTAGTTGTTGGATTATTTGATTTTCTAAATTGATCAATTTTTGATGTGACAAAAATATAGATAAAAATTTATTTATGCAACATTTGATAAATAAAATCAAAGAAAAAATATCAAAATATTTGATTTTGTGAATTAAATATGTGTAAATGCTTATTATTTATTGTTTTTCATAGACTTAGCGATAGGAATAAATACCAAAGCTCCTGAAATGAGAAGCATTGTGATAAGCGGTCCGTCAATACGTGGAGAAGAAGTCAGGACTACAAAACAAAGAGCTGCCCAAAACAGGGTAAGTATGACACTTTGGGTTTTTGTTAGTGGTTTTCTCATAGCTTTTGTTTATGGATAAAAAAGGAAAAGCTGAAATCGGGAAAATGACGAATTAAAATTCACAGAAGAATTACTTCATTTTCTGATTTCAGCTTTTCCTTTTATAAAGGGTTTAACATTGTTTCTTTTTCTTATCTACTATTGCATCGATGCAGGCAATAGCGGTGATATTCACGATATCACGTACAGAACTTTCTATATCGGTAAAGTGGATAGGTTTGTTCAATCCCATCTGAATCGGACCGATAACCTCTGTCTCACTCATATTTTGTATAAGCTGATAAGTTGCATTTGCCGAACTTAAGTTAGGGAATACAAGCGTATTGACTTCTTTTCCTTTCAGGCGTGTGAAAGGATATTTTTCATCACGCAATGCATTGTTCAAGGCAAATTTTACCTGCATTTCTCCGTCGATAGCAAGTTCCGGATATTCATTGTGCATGTAGTTTATTGCTTCGTGTACTTTTGCCGGGCTTCCTTCAGTATCTGAACCAAAGTTAGAGTATGAAAGCATGGCCATAACCGGTTCCTGATTGAAGAAACGTACTGCCTTTACTGACAATTTTGCTATGTCGATGAGTGTATCGGTATCCGGATGACGGTTGATCAATGTATCAGCGATGAAATATGTTCCTTTCTTGGAATTCAGGATGTGCATTGTTCCGAAATGGTTGTATCCCGGCTGTATACCGATAACTTCCTTGGCTACCTTGATAGTATTTGAATATTTGGTGTACAGACCTGTAACAAATGCATCGGCTTCTCCTGTTTCCACCATCATCATACCGAAATAGTTACGTTCGAACATCTTGTCGTTTGCTTCGGCAAAGTTTGCTCCTTCGCGGGCACGTTTTTCACACAGTATGCGTGCGTAACGTTCGCGGCGTTCTGCTTCACGGTCGTGACGGAGATTTACGATTTCTATTCCATCCAGATTCAGGTCGAGTTCTTTGGCAAGCTTAGCTATTCTTTCTTCATTACCTAACAGGATTGGGTTACAGATACCTTCGGCCTTAGCTTCTACTGCAGCTTTCAGCATGTTGGGGTGAGTTCCTTCGGCAAATACAACGCGTTGCGGGCAGCGACGTGCTGTTTCATATAACTGGCGAGTCAGTTTGTTTTCCTGACCCATCAGTTCACGCAGATGATTCTTGTATGCTTCCCAGTCGGTAATCTGCTTACGTGCGACTCCCGATTCCATTGCAGCCTTAGCTACAGCCATGGAAACTTCTGTTATCAGTCGTGGATCTACTGGCTTCGGTATAAAATATTCGGGACCAAATGTCAGGTTGTTGACATGATATGCTTCATTTACTACATCAGGTACAGGCTTTTTAGCAAGGCCGGCGATAGCTCGTACAGCTGCCAGTTTCATTTCTTCGTTGATAGCAGTAGCACGTGTATCCAATGCTCCACGGAATATATACGGGAATCCGATAACGTTATTAATCTGGTTAGGATAGTCTGAACGTCCGGTTGACATCAATACGTCAGGGCGTGATGCCATAGCATCTTCGTAAGATATTTCTGGAGTTGGGTTTGCCAAAGCAAAAACAATCGGATGATCTGTCATGCTTCTTACCATATCTTGAGTAAGTACGTTTCCTTTTGACAGCCCGAGGAAAACATCAGCTCCCTTGATCGCTTCTTCCAATGTATGTACGTCAGTACGATCGGTAGCGAAATATTTCTTTTGTTCGTTCAGGTCGGTACGCTGCTTGGAAATAACCCCTTTACTATCCAGCATGACGATATTTTCCAGACGTGCACCCAGCGATACATACAGCTTGGTACATGATACGGCAGAAGCTCCAGCACCGTTTACAACGATTTTTACATCTTCTATTTTCTTTCCTGCTACTTCCAAAGCATTGATCAGACCGGCACTTGAGATGATTGCTGTTCCGTGCTGGTCATCATGCATGACAGGAATGTCAAGTTCTTCTTTCAGGCGTTGTTCTATCTTAAAGCATTCGGGTGCTTTGATATCTTCCAGGTTAATACCTCCAAATGTAGGAGCGATAGCTTTTACAGCTTCGATAAATTTGTCAGGATCCTTTTCGTTTACTTCTATGTCGAATACATCGATGCCGGCATATATTTTAAACAATAATCCTTTTCCTTCCATTACGGGTTTTCCGCTCATGGCACCTATGTCACCCAATCCCAGAACAGCTGTTCCGTTTGAAATGACAGCAACCAAATTACCTTTAGCAGTATAGTCGTATGCTGTTTCAGGACTTTTCTGGATTTCAAGACATGGTTCTGCAACTCCCGGCGAATATGCTAATGACAAGTCTCTTTGTGTTTGATAAGGTTTGGTCGGAACGACCTCAATTTTACCCGGTTTGCCCTGTGAGTGATAGAGCAAAGCGGCTTCTTTTGTTATTTTGACCATAATTTTATTGGTTTTATGAATTATCAATTAATGTGTAGCGCAAATGTAGGAATAAAATAACAAATGGAAGATTTTTTCTTTTTAAAAAACTGTAATTTGTATAATATGCAGAAGTTTCTGTCGATAATATTTGTCAATTAGTCGTTTTAATTTGGCTATATGTAATAACTATCCTAGTTTTATGGTTATTGTTAGTTAAACAGTTGGTTTTGTGAGTGATTTTTTCATTATATTTGCACGGTTAAAAACTAATCGGGTTGAAAAAGTTTTCTATTAAAACGATAAAACGAGGGTAAGAAAAACATTAATTTTTTTTATAATATGAATATGAGTGTAAAAAAGAAACAGAAGTTTTTTTTTCTAGCCGAATTTCCCTTATGGCTTTAGGGTTATCGGTTTTGACTGCCTGTGGTGGGGGCCAAGGCGGCATGAAAATGGGTGACAACGAGTTTGCTGTGCAATCGGTTACAGTAACTTCTAGTAGCCAGACCACTCAGTATCCGGCTACAATCAAAGGTTTGCAGGATATTGAAATTCGTCCTCAGGTGTCAGGATTCATAGTGAAATTATGCGTAGATGAAGGAGCTACAGTTCGTAAGGGTCAGGCTCTATTTCAGATAGACCCAACTCAGTATAAAGCTGCTTACGACCAGGCTAAGGCTGGTGTAGAATCTGCTAAAGCTAATTTAAAGACTGTTACAGAAACAGAAGCAAATAAGAAAATGCTGCATGAACAGAAGATTATCAGCGATTTTGAATATCAGACAGCTGTAAATAATTTGCTGACAGCTAAGGCTAATCTGGCGCAGGCTGAAGCTGCTTATGCTGCTGCAAAACAAAATTTTGGCTTCTGTACAGTTACAAGTCCGTCTGATGGTGTTATCGGAACTTTCCCGTACCGTGTAGGTGCTTTGGTTAGTGCATCGGTAGCTCAACCATTGACAACTGTTTCTCAGATTGGTGATATGTATGTATATTTCTCTATGACAGAAAAACAGTTGTTGGCTTTGACAAAAGCTGGTGGTACATTGAAAGAACAGCTGGAAAAAATGCCGGCAGTAAAACTGCAACTTTCTGATGGTACTATGTATGATGCAGAAGGTAAAATTGATGCTGTAAGTGGAGTTATCGATCAGACTACAGGTTCTGTTAGCATGCGTGCTATTTTCCCGAACAAGCAAAATATTTTACGTAGTGGAGGTATGGCAAATGTTGTATTCCCTTATGCAATGGATAATATTATTTTGATACCTCAGACAGCTACACAGGAAATTCAGGATAAGAAATTCGTTTATGTATTGCAGGCAGACAGTACACTGAAACATACGGAAATACAGGTTTCTAACTTGAACGACGGTAAGAATTATATCGTAACCGGCGGTTTGAAGGAAGGAGATAAGGTAGTAGTGGAAGGTGTTCAAACTTTACAGGATGGACAGAAGATCGTTCCTATTACTGTTGCTCAAAAAGAAGCTAAATATCAAAAAGCCCTCCAGGATCAGCGTGATGGAAATATCCAGACTGCTTTCAATTGATTGTGTGGGGAGAATAATGTATTCGTATAATATTATTAAGGAATAGAATGAAACTAGATAAATTTATTAATCGTCCGGTACTGTCAACGGTAATATCTATCTTGATGGTTATCCTGGGTATAATCGGCCTTGCTACATTGCCGGTAACACAGTATCCGGATATTGCGCCTCCTACCGTATCGGTAAGAGCTGCCTATACGGGTGCCAATGCGCAAACTGTATTGAACTCAGTTATTGCACCGCTGGAAGACCAGATCAATGGTGTAGAAAACATGATGTATATTCAGTCTAGTGCGTCAAACAACGGCTCGGCCGATATCAGTATTTATTTTAACCAGGGTACTGACCCGGATATGGCTGCGGTCAATGTACAGAACCGTGTTTCTATGGCGCAGGGTTTGCTGCCAGCCGAAGTAACAAGAGTCGGTGTGACAACTCAGAAGCGTCAGAACTCTATGTTGTTGATTTTCTCTTTGTACGATGCAGAAGATAAGTATAACATCGAGTTTATTGAAAACTATGCCAAGATTAACTTGATTCCGGAAGTTCAGCGTGTAAAGGGTGTGGGTGATGCCAACGTGATGGGTCAGGACTACTCTATGCGTATTTGGCTGAAGCCGGATGTAATGGCGCAATATAATTTGGTCCCATCTGATATTTCTGGTGTATTGGCCGAACAGAATATTGAAGCTGCTCCCGGACAGTTTGGTGAACGTGGAAATCAGACATTCCAATATACTATTCGTTATAAGGGACGTTTGCAGCAGACAGAAGAATTTGAAGATATCGTTATTAAAGCATTGCCAAATGGAGAAGTTCTTCGTTTAGGTGATGTTGCTCGTATCGAACTCGGACGTTTGGCTTATACCTTTAATAATACAGTAAACGGACATAAGGCTGTAACTTGTATTGTGTTCCAGATGGCAGGTACTAATGCTACTGAAACTATTAATAACCTGCTTGATGTTATCAGCAAGGCAGAAGAAAGTTTGCCTGCCGGTCTGAAGATCAACGTTGCTCAAAATGCAAACGACTTCTTGTATGCATCAATCCATGAAGTAATCAAGACTTTGATCGAAGCATTTATCCTGGTGTTCATTGTTGTATATGTATTCTTGCAGGATATGCGTTCTACATTGATTCCGGCTATTGCTATCCCGGTAGCTTTGATTGCTACATTCTTCGTATTGAAGCTGATTGGATTTAGTGTGAACTTGTTGACTCTGTCGGCGATGGTGCTTGCCATTGCGATTGTGGTCGATGATGCCATAGTGGTGGTAGAAGGTGTCCATGCAAAATTGGATCAGGGATATAAATCATCTCGTGAGGCTTCTATTGATGCCATGAGCGAACTGGGTGGAGCATTGGTTTCAATTACATTGGTCATGATGTCTGTGTTCATTCCGGTAAGTTTCATGGGAGGTACAGCAGGTACATTCTACCGTCAGTTCGGTATTACCATGGCTATCTCTATTGCATTCTCTGCACTGAACGCGTTGACACTGTCTCCGGCTTTGTGTGCTATCTTCCTGAAACCACATGATTCAGAACACAAGCCAAAGAAAATGAGTGTTATCGATCGTTTCCATACTTCATTCAACGCTGCTTACGATTCATTGTTGAAGAGTTACAAGAAACGTGTTGTATTCTTTATCCATAAGAAATGGTTATCATTAGGTTTGGTAGCTGCTTCTATTGTTTTGCTGGTATTCTTTATGAAGATCACTCCTACAGGTATGGTTCCTAATGAAGATACAGGTACTATCATGGGTGCTGTAACTTTACCTCCTGGAACATCTCAGGAACGTGCAATGGAAGTTTTGGCTAAAGTAGATAGTTTGGTTGCAGCCGAACCTGCTGTTGAATCTCGTACTATTATTTCCGGATATAGCTTCATTGGTGGTCAGGGACCTTCTTACGGTTCTGTCATTATCAAGTTGAAAGACTGGGAAGAACGTTCTATGATGCAGAACTCTGATATTATTTATGCAACATTGTTCATGCGTGCGCAGAAAATCATCAAAGATGCACAGGTATTGTTCTTCGCTCCTCCTATGATTCCGGGTTACTCTGTATCAAGTGATATCGAGTTAAATATGCAGGATAAGACCGGTGGTAGTTTGGATCACTTCTTCGAAGTAGTCAATAACTATAGAGCTGCGCTTGAAGCACGTCCTGAAATTAACTCAGCAAAAACAACATTTAACCCTAGCTTTCCGCAGTATCAGCTGGATATCGATGCCGCAGCTTGTAAGAAAGCAGGTATCAGCCCGAGCGATATTCTTTCTACTATGCAGGGATACTTCGGAGGTTTATATGCATCAAACTTCAACCGTTTCGGTAAGATGTACCGTGTAATGATTCAGGCTGAGCCGGATGCTACTAAAAACATGGAATCTCTGAACAGTATCAAAGTTCGTAGTGGTAACGAAATGGCTCCTATTACACAGTTTGTCAGCATGAAGAAAGTGTATGGTCCGGATATCATCAACCGTTTCAACCTGTATACTTCTATGAAAGTCATGGTTGCTCCGGCTTCAGGATACACTTCAGGTCAGGCATTGCAGGCTATTGCCGAAGTTGCTAAGGAAAACTTACCTGCTGGATTTGGTTACGAATTAGGAGGTATGGCACGTGAAGAGGCATCTACAAGTGGTAGTACAACAGGTATTATCTTTGTGTTGTGTTTTGTATTCGTTTACTTGTTGCTGAGTGCTCAGTACGAAAGTTATATTCTTCCGTTGGCTGTATTGCTTTCAGTTCCGTTCGGTTTGATGGGTAGCTTTATTTTCGTTAACGGATTCGGTGCATTAGGAAATATACCAGCATTGAAGATGATTCTGGGAACTATGTCAAATGACATCTACATGCAGATTGCATTGATTATGTTGATGGGTCTGTTGGCTAAGAATGCAATTTTGATTGTAGAGTTTGCCCTCGACCGTCGTAAGCAAGGTATGAGTATTTCCTGGGCAGCTGTGCTGGGTGCGGCAGCTCGTTTGCGACCGATCTTGATGACCTCTTTGGCTATGATTGTCGGATTGCTTCCGTTGATGTTTGCGTTTGGCGTAGGTGCTCACGGTAACCGTACTCTGGGTTCTTCAGCTATCGGTGGTATGTTGATTGGTATGATTCTGCAAATCTTCATTGTTCCGGTACTGTTTGTTATATTCCAATGGCTACAGGAGAAGATTAAGCCGATGGAATGGGATAGCCTTGACGAAAGTGAAGTAGAGGCTGAAATCGAACAATATTCTCCTACTGCTAAAACTCATAAATGATAAAGACGATAATGAAAAAACAAATATTAGGTGCGATGTGTCTGGCTGCCATGATGAGCAGTTGTCACATCTATAAAGCTTACGATCGTCCGGAATCGATAGATGCCTCAGGCATCTATCGTGACCCGGCGTCGGCTACCGATACGTTGGTTGCCGATACTTCAAATATGGGAAACTTGCCATGGAAAGAAGTCTTTCGCGATGCAAAATTGCAGGCTTTAATTGAAGAAGGATTGGCAAACAATGTAGATATGCAGGCTGCAGCTCTTCGTGTACAGGAAGCTAAAGTGATGCTGACTGCCGCTAAACTGTCGTATCTTCCTCCTATTAATCTGGCTCCTCAAGGAACAACAACTAGTATGGGAGGAGGAAGTTATGTAAAAGCTTATCAACTTCCAGCTGTTGCAAGTTGGGAAATCGATTTGTTTGGCAAGATTCTCAATACAAAACGTGGACAGAAAGTTGCTTATGAACAAAGCAAGTATGCGGAACAGGCAGTACGTTCACAGATTATCTGTGGCATAGCCAATATCTATTATTCGTTGCTGATGCTCGACCGTCAGGTGGAAATTACAACAGAAACTGCTGCCATCTACAAAGAAAATGTACGTGTAATGGAAGCTATGAAAGTGGCTGGTATGACAACTGAAGCGGGAGTTGCACAAATGCGTGCTGCTAGTCATCAGGTAGAAGCTTCGCTGATGGATTTGAAACGTCAGGTACGCGAAACAGAAAACTCTCTGGCTGTATTACTGGCTAAAGCTCCGCAAACTATCGACCGTAATACTCTGGGCGAACAGGTAATGCCTGAAGAATTGACAGCCGGTGTACCATTGCAGTTGTTGGAAAATCGTCCTGATGTAAAGATGGCAGAAATGACATTGGCAGCAGCTTATTATACCACGAACTCTGCCCGTGCAGCATTCTATCCAGGTTTGAACATAACAGGAACAGCCGGATGGACAAACGGTTCAGGTATATCTGTAGTTAATCCGGGTGAATTTATGTTGCAGGCACTGGCTTCATTGGCTCAACCTATATTCAATAACGGCAAACTGGTAGCCAATTTGAAAGTTTCTAAGGCAGAAGAAAAAATTGCCAAGATGAACTATCAGCAGACGATATTGGAAGCTGGTAAGGAAGTAAGTGATGCATTGTTCTTATATGATACACAGAACAAGAAACTTATAGAAGACCGTGGACAGGTAGAACAGTTGGATAAAGCTGTTACTTATACCAAAGCTTTGTTCCAGAGTGGAGAAGCCACTTATCTGGAAATTCTGACAGCACAGCAGAATTTGCTGAGTGCACAGCTGAGCGAGGTTTCTGATAGTTTCCAGCGTATGCAAGCTGTTATAAACTTGTATAGTGCTTTGGGAGGAGGAAGAGAATAATTAACCTTAAATATGAAAGAAACTATGATTAGTCCTTTAGCTTACGTTGACCCGTCTGCCAAGATTGGGAAAAATGTTACGGTACATCCGTTTGCTTATATCGACAAAAATGTCGAGATAGGCGACGATAATGTGATTATGCCTTATGCCAGCTTGATGAGTGGTACTCGCATGGGAAATGGCAATAAAGTGTATCAGGGAGCTGTTGTTGCTGCAGTTCCACAGGATTTTGCTTATACAGGTGAAGATACATTAGCCTATATTGGCAATAATAATGTAATCCGTGAAAATGCTGTGATTATTCGTGGTACACATGCCGGACATGCTACAAGCGTTGGCGATGGAAACTTCATTATGACAGGTGCACGTCTGTCACATGATGTTGAAGTTGGAAATCATTGTATTATCGGAAATGGCTCGCAGGTATCTGGTAATTGTATTATCCAGGACTGTGCGATTCTTACATCCAATGTGCTGATGCAGGGTAACACACGTTTGGGAAGTTACTCTCTGGTACAGGGAGGATGCCGTTTTATCAAAGATATTCCTCCTTATATCGTGGCAGCTCACGAACCTATTGCTTTTTACAGCATAAATACGAAAGTGCTCGAGCTTGCTGGTTTCTCTGAAACTCTGATTAAACATATTGCTCAGGCATATCGTATTCTGTATAAGGCAAATACTTCTCAGCACGATGCATTGCTTCGTATTCAGGAACAGGTTCCTAATAGTCCGGAAATCGAACGGATTATAGAGTTTGTAAAAACATCGAAGTTAGGCATTATTCATTAATTGTATTTTATGGCAGGCGTAAAGAGAAATAAGTGTGACAGAGCAGAGCTGAGGAAACGAGTAATACTAGAAGCTTCCCGTGCTTTTGCCAAATCTGGCATCAAGAATGTTCATATGGACAGTCTTGCGTGCGCACTTTCTATATCCAAACGGACTCTTTACGAGCTATTCTGCGATAAAGAACAGCTTTTGCTGGAAGTGTTTGCCATGCACCAGCAAGAGATGAGTACATACATTAGCGAAGTTGCTTCCAGAGCTGAGAATGCTCTGGAAGTAATCTTTGCTTTTTATAAGCGTAAGTTGAATGAGTTGGGACAGATAAATCCGCTTTTCTTCCGCGATTTACGTAAGTATCCTAATGTGTTGACATATATACGCGAACATCAGAAATTGAACGATGCAGCGGCATTGGTACATTTCCAAAAGGGAGTAGAAGAAGGCATATTCCGTAATGATATAAATTTTGCCATTATTAATCAGGCAATGTCGATGCAGATGGAAATGCTGATATATTCGGATATAACAGAAAATTACCCTATTTCAGAAATCTATAGTGAAGTTACTTTCCTGCATATGAGAGGAATTACTACCCCGAAAGGTATGCAGATGGTAGATGCTTTTTTACAGTCAGTAAAAGAAAAGCCTTGATAATACCCCCTATATTCTTCAAAAAACCTCTATCTTTGCAGCTGTTTGCAAAGAATCATCGATGAAGAATAAAATAACAATAACTTTTGCCTTTACATTACTGGTAGTCTGCGGACTATTGGCACTCTATTATTTGCCTCCTGTAAATTTTAACGGGAGTCCTTTGCGTAAGGTCGATTTATTATCCGACTTACGTCCTGATCCTGTAATCGAAGAAGTTTCCGATACCGATTCCATACCTTTGCCTGTTGTGGCAAAGCCTATATTTGTTGATACTTGTAAGGCTGGTATGACCTGTATAGAAGACTATGCAGATTCTCTGGAGTTGGGAATGGGAGCTTTCTATGAAGCTTTGGAGAATCGTGCTTCACTCAATCGTCCCGTTCGTATCGCTTATTTTGGCGATTCCTTTATAGAAGGTGATATATTGACAGCCGATTTACGTACTCTGTTCCAGCAGAAGTTTGGAGGAAGAGGTGTAGGATACGTGCCTGTAACTTCCCGTATTGCTGGATTCCGTCCCACTGTAAAACACACTTTCAGCGGGTGGGAGAGCCATGCTATAACCGATTCCGTAGCCTTTCATCGTTCCATGCAAGATATATCCAATCATTATTTTATCCCTCGTCAGGGAGCATCTGTCAGTCTGAAAGGTGGTAAAAATTATACTTCTTGTTTGGATACATGCGATATATCTTCTTTCTATTTCTTTTCGTCTGATTCCGTAAAACTGTCCGTGCAAGTCAATGGAGGTGAGGATACAGAATACATTTTCCCCGGCGACAGTACGGGAATGCAGGTTGCCCAGGTAGAAGGTAGAATAGGAAATGTATCTTGGAACGTATTGCAGGCTGGAAAAAATACCCGGTGCTTTGCGGCTACAATGGATTCGAAAGAAGGAGTTATACTCGATAATTTCAGTACCCGAGGCAGTAGCGGACAGCAACTGACCAGCATTCCTCTGTCTATCCTGAAAGCATACAACCGCTTGCGTACCTACGATCTGATTGTTTTACAGTATGGATTGAATGTCGCTTCCGAAAATGTATCGAACTATTCTTATTACACACACGAAATGGAGAAAGTTGTCAGACATCTGAAAGAAGCTTTTCCTGAAGCAGCTATTCTGATAATCGGAATCGGTGACAGAGAAAATAAAACAGAAACCGGAGAGTTGCGAACTATGCCTGGAGTAAAAAATCTCATCCGCTACCAGCAGGCTTTGGCTGCAAATACTCATGTTGCTTTTTGGAATATGTTCGAAGCGATGGGAGGGGAAGGAAGTATGGTAGAAATGGTAAACAGCAAACCGGCAATGGCAAATTATGACTATACGCATATTAATTTCCGAGGAGGAAAACATCTGGCAAAAATATTGTTCGAAGCGCTGATGTACGACAAGGAACAATACGAAAAGCGTAAGGCATATGAAAATTAATGCACTATGAAACAGCTGAATGTTCTGATTTTTTATCTGCTTAGTGCTCTGGGACTATTAGTTGTGAGGCCGGGGTATGCACAGGATGCTATACCTGTATGTCCAAAGCCGGATACACATTCATCTCCCGTCTATCCAAGCCGTGAGATGAAACAACTCATGCAGTTTGTTGCAGTAGACAGCCCGATGCCCGATGTTTTCAAGAATGTTACAGAAAACGAACTGACAGATCCTGCGGGCTCTTTATATCCTTTTTGGGAAAAGCTCGGAGAATTAGACCGTCCGTTACGTATTGTACATATAGGCGATTCACACGTCAGAGGTCATGTTTTTCCCTATGTAATGCGTTGCTGTCTGGAAGATGATTTTGGAGCAAAGGCAGTAGAGCATATTCCTGTATCGTACCATACCTCTGGAATAGCAAAGGAAACAGGTTCGAACGGCATAGTATACCATATTCTTGGTGTAAACGGAGCAACCTGCCAGACTTATTCTACTCCGGAACGCATTCATGAAATTGTAGATTTACATCCTGATCTGGTCATACTGTCATTCGGGACCAATGAGGCACACGCACGTCGTTATAATGCATCGGAGCATACACAAGCTATGAGCCATCTGATAAATATGTTGAAGACAGCGTGTCCTGATGTTCATTTTCTCATGACAACTCCTCCGGGAGCATATGTCAGAAACGGGAGAAGAGGCAGAGTTATCAATCCACGTATACCGCTGGTTGTAGAAAACGAGTTGGAATTTGCCCGTGAGCATGGCATTGCTATCTGGGATATGTATGACATCGTAGGAGGCCGACAACGTGCCTGCCTTAACTGGAATGCAGCAAAAATGTATCAGCGAGATAAAATACATTTTACCCGCGAAGGATATACTTTACAAGGATTATTATTACATGAAGCATTTATAAAAGCATACAATAATTATGTGGCAACTAGATTGGACTAAACTGGCAGACATACTGACTTACGATCCCCGGCAGCCGATGATATTCAGCAGCGGACTGTTTCTGTTTCTTTTCCTCGGATTCAGCCTGATATACGCACTTTTGCAGAAACGTACTACGGCACGTCTGCTTTTTGTATCAGCTTTCTCTTATTATTTTTATTATAAGAGTAGCGGTGTCTATTTCTTTTTATTGGGAGTCGTTTCTGTAAGCGACTATCTCTTGGCCGCTAGAATGGCACGTACCGAAACTCTTTGGAAACGTAAAATGCTGGTTGTAGTGAGCTTATGTATCAATTTAGGGCTGTTGTGCTATTTCAAGTATACTAACTTTTTCTATGAAATACTCTGTCCGTTGTGGAACGGCCATTATGAAGCTTTCGATATCTTCCTTCCCGTAGGAATATCTTTCTTTACGTTCCAGTCGCTCAGCTACACTATCGATGTATACCGCCGTGATTTGAAGCCACTCGACAGTCTGTTGGACTATGTGTTTTATGTTTCATTCTTTCCACAGCTTGTAGCAGGTCCCATCGTACGTGCCCGTGACTTTATTCCGCAAATCCGTCAGCCCCTGTTTGTTTCGAAAGAAATGTTCGGACAAGGAGTATTCTTTATTGTGAGCGGATTATTTAAGAAAGCCGTTATATCCGATTATATAAGTATAAACTTTGTAGAGCGTATTTTCGATAATCCCAGTCTGTATTCCGGTTTGGAGAACCTATTTGGTGTTTATGGCTATGCCTTACAGATATACTGCGACTTTTCCGGATACAGTGATATGGCAATCGGTATTGCTTTGCTGTTGGGCTTCCGTTTCCCGATAAACTTCGATTCACCCTACAAGTCGGACAGTGTAACCGATTTCTGGCATCGCTGGCATATATCTCTGTCCAGCTGGCTGCGCGACTACCTGTATATTTCGTTGGGAGGGAACCGGAAAGGCAAGATACGTACCTATATCAATCTTATTCTGACCATGCTTCTGGGAGGTCTGTGGCATGGAGCCTCATGGAATTTCATTATCTGGGGAGCACTTCACGGTGTAGCTCTGGCCGTGCATAAATTTATCCGCAGTCTGTTCCATCGCCCCAAGAACTACCGCAGTACCGGCTGGCGACGTGTTTTTGCTGTCATCATTACCTTCCATTTCGTATGTTTCTGCTGGATATTCTTCCGTAACACCGAATTCGAAGGTTCGGTATCGATGATTCGTCAGATATTCACTTCTTTCCATCCCGAACTGTTCGTACAACTCGTAGAAGGATACTGGAAAGTATTCGTGCTGATGGGAATAGGATATGTGCTTCATTGGTGTCCGGATAGCTGGCAGAATGCATGTAGCCGTGGCATGACACGCATGCCGTTGGTAGGACAGGCATTGATTCTGATAGCCCTGATATTTCTGGTCATACAGGTAAAGAGCAGCGACATACAGCCGTTTATTTATTTCCAATTCTAGACTGAAAAATGGGGTGATTGATTTTTCCTTTTATCGTATAATAACTCATATATGTGAAGGGTGCAAAAGGGGAAAAATATAAGAAAACTTGTTTAAGAAAAAATTGCTGATGTTTCATGAAACATCAGCAATTTTTTATAGAAATCTGTACGAAAGTTACAATTATTTGTACAGATTTTCAGTAGAATTTGCTGTCCTTTCTTCTTTTGTAGATTTTATTTGTATCGGAATGCCAGTATATAATATACACCAATTGATAAAACACATATTATCAATGAAATAACTTTTAAGATTGCTGCCCATTTATAATAGTCAGATAAAATGCCTGCAACCATAAACATTGTCAAAAAGATATTGAAGATACGTATGAGTTTAATGACCAGTATATATTGTTTGACAACATTATGTTTTCCAATGCGTACCGGAAAATTGATACAACGTACGGGGGCATAGGCTCCTCCAAACAATAAAGCAAATACTACTATACTGATGAATATTCCATATACTCCATAATCGGAGAGGAGGTCTGTATGGAAATAATTCCAGCATACTATTCCGATGCCAGAAAGCAAGCAGAGAGCTGCTGTACCTTCCAATATCCTATCTGCGATAGATGGATGATAATGTATTTCAGGAGCGTTTTTTCCGGAAAACGGACCTAAATTGATGGTGAACATATTATTCTTCTTTTGTATCAGTTTTCTTTGTTTTCTTTAATCTTCCGCTTTTGCGTAATGCTTCGTTGATAATCCACTGAAGTTGCCCGTTGGTACTGCGAAATTCATCCGCAGCCCATTTTTCGATAGCTTCCATCGTTGCGGCATCTACACGTAGAACGAAACTTTTAGTCGTATTCTCTTTTTTTGCCATTGGCCGTTTTCTTGATTAATGATTCAGCGTTCCTGTGTTCACAACCGGCTGGGCGGCTTCGTCGGCACAGAGCACAACAAGCAAGTTACTTACCATAGCAGCTTTTTTATCTTCATCCAGCTCTACGATATCTTCCTGAGAAAGCTTGTCGAGCGCCATGTGCACCATTGATACGGCTCCTTCTACGATTTTTTCGCGTGCGCTGATAATAGCAGAAGCTTGTTGACGACGTAGCATGACGGCAGCGATTTCCGGTGCATATGCCAGATAATTGATACGTGCCTCTACGACTTCAATGCCGGCCATAGCCAGACGTTCGTTCAGCTTTTGTTCCAGTTGTTCATTGATTTCTTCTCCTCCCGAACGTAGAGTAAGTTCATCGGTTCCCGCTTCATTGTCATCGTAGGCATATTGTCCGGCTACTTGTCTGAGAGCTGCATCACTCTGTATTTTCACAAAGTTCTCGAAAGCATTCATACGATTGGCTACAGCATTTCCAACACTGATTTCTTTGCCGTTACCAGAAGAGGTCGTATCGCTCGCCATAGTTTGTGAATCAATCTCGAACATGGCTTTGTATGTATCTTTCAGTTTCCATACCAGTACCAGACCGATAAGAATCGGATTTCCTATTTTATCGTTTACCTTGATCGGTTCTACATCAAGGTTACGGGCACGTAAGGATAATTTTTTCTTGTTCATGAAAGGATTTACCCAAAAGAATCCTGTCTCTTTGAAAGTTCCTTTATATTTCCCGAAAAAGACCATGATACGCGCTTCATTAGGTTCCAGTTGCATATAACCACCAAATAAAATAAACCAGATAAGCAAGAGTACTCCACCCAATATGAAGAATGGAGTTGTCATTTGCATAAAGCAGCAAATAATGATGCCTGAGATCAATAACAGGTGCATAGCCAGCATGAGAAATCCGTTAGCTTTAAATCCTCTGAAATTTAATTCTTTTGCTTCCATAAACTCATATTTAATTGATATTATTTTGATATCACAAATTTATGGATAAAGAATAAATAAAACAACACGAGAGAGGATGTTGTTTAGCATCCTCTCTCGTGTTGTTTTATTGAAATGCAGATTATTCTGCCATGCGTGTATATGTATATTTATCATAGAAACTACCGTATTCGTCTGCTCCAGTTGTTTCGATAACAAGTCTGTCTGAAGAAGCTTCAAGTATTTTTGCGGTAGATACATCGACTCCCTCCATGCTTTCCGGAATCATATTGTTTCCTTCCAGGTAGAAGTTTTCACTATCGTATCGACGCCAAGTACCACTATAGTATTCATAGTGAGTTACAGTGTATTTATTACCGTCTGTTTTTTCTATAGTAATTTTTTCGCAGTCATCTGTAGGTTCAAAAGGATTGAAGTTTTCATTATAAGAAATTTTTTCACCTTCATAATAGTAATATCCGTTAACGGCAGTCATACCCCATACTCCTTCTAACTGATTTACTTCGATAGCTTCATCGTCTTTAGAACATGATGAAAAACAAAAAAATACTGATCAGGAGTGTTGCTAAAAACAAAATCTTTTTTATTGGATTAATTTTATTAATTTTTATTTTTCAAAAGTGTATAAAGCTACGAGAATATACAATACAGTTTTTATGGTTCTATGACTATATTGATTTTTACTGTATATATGAGGTGTAAATTTAGGATTATCAGGGTATCCTTTATAAAAAAACTCCTGCCATTTTGAAAAACAGCAGGAGTTTTTTCATTTATAGATTTGCAAAATAAATTAAAAATCATCAGCAGGGAAACCTGTGCGGCGGAATCCTGAAACTTTATAAGTCAGTCCGTCTGGGTCATCATCAAACTGTATCATGTACACAATACTGTCGGCAGGCATTCCACTAGGAGTAAGGCTGCTCCTTCGAGTATTTTTCCATCAGTTATCTTCACTTTGCAATCGTATGAAGTATTGTCAATGAAGTCGTTGGTTGTAAATGTTCTGTTATTATAGTCTACATTTACTTTAACTTTATAATCCCAAAAATTTGCTCCGTCTTCTAGCCACATTTCAGTAGATACATTGGCAGCTGTATTGTATGTGTACATGCGAAAATGTCCTAAACCTACATCACCAAGCTCTTGTCCGTTACTTATAGCAGTGGCAGTAACCCACCAGTCGCCTGCCATCTTTTCAACAGATGTTCCTCCTGGCTCGGTATCGTCATTACAAGAAGTTAGTCCTACAGCCAATATGGCAAATAAAAATATGATATATTTTTTCATAAAGCTTCAATAATTATTTAGTTAGTGTAACGCTTAGAGGTGTTCCTCCATAATCTACGGTCATAGTGACTACGCCTGTTTCTGGATTATATTTTCCTTCTGTTAAGCTCAATGCAAGTTCTGAAGCAAAATACCAGTTTCCTACTTTAATTAAAGTGAGTGTATTATCTGCGTTCAGTTTTAATTTTGCTTCAGCATGGAAATCGTACATTGGCTCAAATCCCGGATTCATTCCATAAAACTGCAAGCCTCCCAATAAATCATCAATAAGGTAAGTTCCATCTTCATTTTCTGTAATCAAGATGGGTGCGCCTGTATAGTGACGAGTTCCAGCCTGTGATTCTCCCTGATATGCACTTGCAAAACTATCAGGATTAACTACCATTACTTGACGAGTTTTGGTTACTGAAAATCCATCAACGTTGGCTACAGAATAAACTAAGTTATAAAATCCAGGTGTTGAGCTGTCTACACTACCAGTGACCTTTACCTTTTCACTGATATCTTCCCCGTTTTCGGTTGCTTCATATCCAGGCTCTGTATAAGTTTCACCTAATGATAGTTTTACAAAATCATCTCCTTTCAAGTTTAATTCTGCAAAATATGTTACCTTAGAAAGGTCTTCTACTGAGTCTTCACATGAGGTGGCAGTTCCCAATAAGAATGCTCCCATGAGTATGTAATAAAATATTTTTTCATTTCTATAAAACATTTAAGTTATTAGTTCTTGTCCCACCATACAGGAGTACTTACTGGTACTGCTTTGGGAGTGTTTACATTATACATACGTGCACTCAATGGGTATGTCATACGTTTTACCAGTCCATTACCAAGACCGTTGATCCATGGCTCTATTAAATCACCCGGAACATAACTTGAGTTACCTTTAAAAATATCTAACTGAGAAACAGTAGTAATATTCGGACAATCGGTACGGCGTATTTCACTCCATGCTTCCATATGATCCATACAGAATAAAGCTGCCCACTTTTGCATGTATACTAAATGAAGTTTATCGTTTGTTGAGGTAGCATTGTCCCATAATGCCAAAATTCCTGCTTCTTGACCACTCATACTACGTGCTTCAAAATCGGCTGTAACTCCAGCATTATAAGCATTTTGAGCTTTTCCTTCATCATTCAGGAAACGTAAATTAACTTCTGCGATAAGGAACTGAAGTTCTGCTTGAGTAAACAGATAGAATGGCTGAGTTGCTCCGTTTCCGTCAGAATGTTGATAATTGATGGCACTTACATTTTCATTCTTCCAAGTATCCGAACCGTTGTTGTCATCAGATTTTGTTCTACCACCCGGAATCTGTCCTAAATATTTGCCTTCTTTTTTGTTTTTATTGATAGCGTAAGCTATACGTGGGTCATTATTTGCCTGATAGTAAGCTACGATCGGATAAGCTGCACACTGGTTACCCGGTGTATTTACTGCATTCGTTTCATACCATGGATTACGTTTTGATGTTTCGTCTGCGAAACCTGTAAATGCAGCATCACCAGTAAAGAAATTATTTTCTGCTACTAAAGTTTTTACTTTTTCAGTATAGGTAGCAGCATCTACTCCTGCATCTATGAAGCGCAGATACATACGTAAGCGTAATGCGTTAGCCAATCCTTTCCATTGTTTCATATCACGGTTAAAAATCAGATCTTGCTATCCATAGATGCATTATCTGTCAAAGCTGCTTCTGCTGCATCCATTTCTGCCAATACACCTTTGTATACATCTTCTCCGTTATCCCATTTCGGATTGCTGACTGAGTTACCTTTTAACGCTTCACTATATGGAGCTTCGTTAGTATTGTCGACCATTACCTGTAAGACATATGCACGCAATACTGTTGTAGCAAAACGGTCAGCAGGGTTTGTACTTTTTTCTAGAACTTCTTGAGCATCCATCAGTGCCCCTGCATAAATAATGCGGTATGAATAGTCCATCAGCTGTGAAGACTCATTGAACATATACTGACTGATTTCTATGTATTGGCTTTGTTCTGGATTCTGTTCATAATACTGTGCAAAATAACCCGCATAGTTATGAATTTCTCCTCCTACAGCAGCTGCAATACCTGCTTCAACAGAAGGAAAAATCAAGTCTGGCGTCATTTGCTCATTGCTTGGGTAGTTGGGATTTTCATTAATGTCAAGGTCACAGCTTGTGCATAAACTTGCCATTAATAAGGTATATAATGCTAATTTTTTCATATATAAACTTCTTTTTTAATCGTTAGAATTTCACATTTAAGTTGATACCGAAGTTACGTGAAGTTGGGTTTGAAGAGTATTCACCGTAATTACCTGACAGGTCGTTACCAAATGATGTTGTTTCTGGGTCGATAAATGTGTTGCTTGATGGTGTCCAGATAAAGAGATTATTTCCGTATGCTGAAATACGAACCCCTTGTAGCGGAGTTTTAGCTAACCATTTTTTTGGTAAATCCCAGCTTAACACAACAGTACGCAACTTAACATATGATTTGTCTATTAAATCGATTTCTCCACCGATACCTCCCATAGGGTCGTAATAGTAGTTACAGATATCTGCGCTTGAAACAGGTGTTGTATTTTCTACATAACTGATGCTGCCATCAGCATTAGTAACCTTATTTACAGAGTTGGGAATAATGAATGTATTACGGTCGTTGTATGCTGTTTGTATTGCATTACCTGTGAAGTAAAGAGTATTCTTTGTCTTTGAATACATGATACCACCTTGACGAATATCAAAATCAGCACTTAATGATACACCTTTGTAAGTAAGTGTAGTAGAAACACCCATCTGATAACGGTTATTCATATCACCGTAAGTAGCAAATTCTGCTGCTGCAACTGGCAGACCTGTATTGGCATCAGCTACGATTCTGCCTTGCGGATCACGTTCTACAGCTTCGGCTTTGAATACACCTAATGGTTGTCCTACAATTGCATACATACTAGTACTACCGTTCAATCCATATATAACTGTTTCACCTCCCAGTTCTTCTGGTAAGCTTACAACTTTACTCCAGTTTTTGGTAAAGTTTACTGTAACATCCCAACTGAAATCTCTAGTTTGGATAGGAGTTCCGCTTACTAATAATTCGACACCTTTATTGCTGATCTTACCTAAGTTGATATTTTGAGAACCATATCCTGTTGCTGGATCCATGCTTAAAGACATGATCTGTTTATCAGAATTACGATTGTAATAAGCAGCGTCGAAAGAAAGACGATTATTGAAGAAAGCCATATTTAATCCGAATTCGTATTCGGTTGTCATTTCTGGACTTAAAGTATTACTTCCTAAAATATTTCCTAATGTATAAGAGTTTACTCCACCTAATGGGAACTTCAGATAACCAAATGGAATGGAATATTGAGCTGAACCGTATACTGGGCTTAACATATATACATCAGCATCGTTACCTGTTTTACCCCAGCTGGCACGTACTTTACCGAAAGTAATGATGTCTTTTATTTCGTCATTTAAAAGTTCGCTGAAAATGAAACTACCAGTAACACCAGGATAGAAGAAATCACGATTTCCTTTAGGTAAGGTAGATGACCAGTCGTTACGAGCTGTTACTGTTAAATACAACATGTTTTTCCATGAACCTTCAAACTGTCCGAATACACCCATTAAACGGCGGAGTTCGCTATATTGAGTTACAGTTGGAGTTTGTGATGAGTTTGACAGATTGAACCAAGTAGGAATGGTCAGGTTGTTTACTGCTGATTTTTGATAAGAGTATTTACGTTCGTTTCCATTGAATCCGACCAATGCATTTACATGAAAATCGTTGATTGGCATGTCAAAAGATAACAAGAAGTCTTGGTTGATTTCACGACGGCGAGTCGTCATGATGCTATATTCTCCGTATTGACCGGCAAACGGGCTACTTGCTCCCATACCTTCTCCATTAGGAGTTCCTTCATAATATAACGCGTACAGATTTTCTGTTCCATATTCAGTTTGTCCTGTTGTAGAATCCAAACCCATACGATATGTAAACTTAAAGTATTTCAAAAAATCATAATCTAATTGGAACTTACCATAAAAACGTTCAGAATTATAAGTGTTTAAATTATGTTCCAATATATAATAAGGGTTCATAACGCCGTAAGGAGTATAATAATATCCCGGAGTATTGAATGGATCATTCAAATCGGCTAGGCTTTCTACATTAATATCTCGTGGAGTCTGCCATAGAGAATTAGCCATTGACAGTCCCTGACCTGTTGTTGCAAACTTATTATCCTGATATGCATAGTTCAAAGAAGTACTAAATGTCAGATTACCAATTTTATGACTACCTCTTCCAGAGAAAGTATACTTATTATATGAGTCTGCATCTGTAGGAATAATACCATCATCACTGATTTGTGAGAATGATACAAAGTAGGTACTTTTATCTGTAGCTCCGTTGAAAGATAAACTATTATTATATCTGAAACCTGTATCGAAGAAGTTTTTCATATTGTCTTCTACAGCGACATAAGGTTTTATCTTTTGTGAATTGTTATATACGTTACCATACAACTGCATTGAACCGTCAAAACGTGGTCCCCAAGAACCATTTTCTAGCGTAGTATGTGATCCACTCCATCCCATACCAAATTCATTCTGCATTTCAGGCATGCGTAAAACAGAAGACCATTGAACACCACCATTGTATTCAATTCCTAATCCTTTACCTTTTTTACCGCTTTTTGTAGTAATCATTACTACACCATTGGCTGCACGGCTACCGTACAAGGCTGTAGCAGCAGCTCCTTTCAGGATAGTCATGTTTTCTACGTCATCTGGATTTACAGCATTAGCACCATTACCAAAGTCGAACCCTGAATTCAACCCATCGCTAGAAGATACAGATGAGTTGTCCAAAGGTACTCCATCAACAACATATAAAGGTTGGTTGCTGCCACTTAATGAGCTTACACCACGGATGATAACAGAGTTTGATGCTCCTGGGTCGGAGGATGTGGCAGAAATCTGTACACCGGCAACCTTACCTGCAAGGCTGGACATTACATCTGAAGTACGGCTTGCAGAAATCTTTTCACCGTTTACCGAAGTAGCGGAATAGCCTAATGCTTTTTCCGATCTTTTTATACCCATTGCTGTTACAACAACTTCATCCAATTGTTCTGCATCTGAACGAAGTACAACCTTAACAGTAGGCTTGATAGTTACTTCTTGGCTTTCCAGACCAATGAACGAAACAACCAAAGTTTTTGCCGGACTAAACTAATAGGCAGTTTTGGGAAAACTGATACATAATAAAAACAGTTTCATGTAGATTCTGATAATATATCTAGATGCAATGTGTACTTTTGTCTAATGGAATACTTTGATTTTCTACCTATTTGTTGTTAGGTTAATTCTTCTATTATACATTCTACATTTACCTGTTTAATCAAAACTTGCATTTTTTTAGTTCCTTGATTATCGTTTGCGGTAGTACTTCACCATAAACTTGGGTTGTTTTTATATTACGATGTCCTAATAGTTTTTGCACGGTAGAAAGCTGTACACCTTTATATATTAATAAGGTAGCATTCGTATGACGTGCTGTATGGAAAGAAAAATGTTTTGTTATTCCTGCTAGTTTTCCTATACGAATTAATTCTTTATTAACCGAAGCGTTAGGCTTTATATGAAAAAATTCTTCTATATCTGGATAATGATATAAAATGCGGATAGCTTTTCCCTGAAATAAATAGCCAAGGGGAAGTTGAGTGACAGTTCCTGTTTTTTGTGATTTGAAAACCAGCCATAATTCTTTATCAGTTTGAATAAGATTTTGTTTTTTCATACTTATAAAATCAGAATAACGTAAGCCTGTATAGCAGCAAAATAAGAATGCGTCGAGAGTATGGCGAAGTGTATTCTTCTTTCTGGAAAGATTGATATGTTCTAACTTATCCAATTCTTCTGGTAATAAGTATGTATGGTGGCTTTCTGTTGTTTTTATCTTATATTCTGTAAAAGGTGAATCTTCTTTAGCTATAATTCCTTGACGGACAGCTTCATTTATAATCGTTCTTATATGTCGTAAATGTTTTGCGATGGTATTTATTCCTAATTTTTTGTTCTTCATAAATTGCTCGAATGATAATAAAAGTTTGTAATCCATCTGTTTAAAAGTAATCTCATGAGCAAAACTTTCTAATAGGGTAAGTGTGGTATACAAATTATTTTTTGTACTACTGCGTATGGGGGAATTTTCTATCCATTTTCTACCAAAAGAAATTATTTTATTGTCGGAACTTGTTTTTTCTTCCATTTCCTTTAGTAATTCCAAACAAATTTCTTTTCCTTGTTTCCAAGCATTTATCTCACGCATTTGCAAATTCAATATGAATTCTTCTAACATGTAATTTAATTCTTCAGCATGGGGATGGTTGCAAATTATTGATTTACGACTATTCCATTGGTCGGGTTTAATATAAATATGAGTAGAAAAATAAGCTTTTTTCCCTAATAGATAAGCTTCCACTTGAACTAAAGCTTTTCCCTGGCTATCTAACCGTTTTTTGCGGTTATAAACTATGCGATACTTAATCTTTTTCATTTTCAACTATTATGTGAAAGTATTATATCTTTATCTTAAATAATCTTTATTGCGTTTATATATACAATTAGTGAATATATATGCATTGATGGTCTAAAAAAACATATAGGTCTCTTTACAAAAATAGACTTAGAAATTGAATATTAACCATCGCTTTTTTTTAGAAAAACGTAATAATAACAAAGAAATTATTGTCATTTTCTATATTTTGTTTTTTTCTTATATAGCTTTTAATAATGACAAAGTGAAATGCTTTAGAGTTGAAAATAGAAGCATTTTGGTGTAAAAAACGTGGTGTAAGTGTTAAAATAAAAGGTTTATATTGAGTTTTTTCTATCGAAAAGTATACAGTTATTACATTTTTAACTATTTTTGCGACCGAGAAATATAACTAATGAAAAATTATTAATTCAAAGTTAAACTTTAAGAGAGAATCTTATGAAAAGAAAATTGATGCTTTTAATGACCTTCCTGATGATAGGTATAGGTCTGGTAAACGCGCAAGTTTCAAAGGTTACTGGTACAGTCACCTCTGAAGAAGACGGTTTGCCGGTTGTTGGAGCGTCTGTCTTAGTTAAAGGTACTACTGTAGGTACTGTAACAGACATCGACGGTAACTTTACAATCAACAATGTGCCTAGTCCGGCAAAAACTTTGGTTGTTTCGTTCATTGGTCTGGAAAGCCAAGAAGTAACTATCAAGCCTACTGTTAAGGTCGTACTTCGTTCAGATTCAGAACAATTGGATGAAGTTATGGTTGTTGCTTATGGAGGAGCTACCAAACGTTCTTTTACAGGTTCAGCTACTGAAATTGGTGGAGAGCAAATCTCGTTGAAGAATCCGACTGAACTATCTAAAGCATTGGCTGGAGAAGTTGCCGGAGTACAAGTGATGTCTACTTCTGGACAACCTGGAAGTAATGCTAGTATCCGTATTCGTGGTTTAGGTTCAGCATATTCTAGCCGTTCTCCGTTGTATGTTGTAGATGGTATTCCTTTTGAAGCTGATTTAAGTGGTATCGATCCAAGTGATATTGCTTCTATGACAGTTTTGAAAGATGCTACTGCTACTGCATTGTATGGATCTCGTGCTGCAAATGGTGTAGTCTTGATTACTACTAAAAAAAGGTGAAGCAGGTAAAACACGTGTTGATGCTGAAGTTAAATATGGTGCAAACATGCGTTTGACTCCGCTTTATGATGTAATTGATAGTCCGGAAAGATTTACAGAGCTTACTTGGGAAAGTTTACGTGGTTATGCAGAAGTTGCTGGTGGGTATGATCGTGCTACAGCTGCAACATGGGCTTCACAACAGTTGTTCGGAGGACAAAATGGTATTGCTCCTATATATAATATGTGGAACGCAGATGGTGACAAGTTGATTGATCCTTCTACAGGACGTTTTTATAGTGGCATTACACGTAAATATACTCCGGAAAAATGGGAGGATTATTTGTTTAGAACAGGTCAGAAATTTGATGCTAGCCTTAAAATCTCAGGTGGTAACGAGAAAATGACCCATTATACAGCTTTTAGTTATCTGAAGGATGAAGGATATTATATTTCTTCGGATTACGAACGATTCAATGTTCGTAACAATATGAGTAATCAGATTGCCCCTTGGTTGAAAGCTACAACATCATTATCGTATGCATATATGATTACCAATAAGCCGGGACAGTCTGATAGTAATATGAACAATGGTTTCCAGTTTATAAACGGTATGCCTTCATTGTTCCCTGTTTTTGAACGTGATGAAAACGGAAATATTGTACAAGATACAAGCATTGGAGGAAATAAATACGATTATGGTATGAATGCCGGTTATAGCCGTCCGTTTGCTGCTGGTATTAATCCTGCTGGTGCATTGCTTTTGGATAAAGATGAAATCAAGACACACCAGTTTAATGGTAATGCTTCATTTGAGGCTCGTTTCTTGAAACACTTCAAAGCAACTGCTAATGTTGGTTTGCAGTATTATGGTCAGGCTGAAAACGAATTGACAAATCCATATTATGGTGATAGTGCTGGTAAAGGACAAATTGTGAAAACTCAGGTGAATTATTTGAACTTTACTGCTAACCAGATTTTATCATGGACTCAAAGTTTTGGAAGAAATAATTTTGAAGCTTTTGTTGCTCATGAATCAACAAATAGTACAACCAACGTATCATATGGTGCTAAATCAAAAATGGTTCGTCCGGATAATACAGAATGGAGTAATGCTGTTATAATGGATTATATGGAATCGTATACTTATGGTTATGCGATTGAAAGTTATTTTGGTCAGTTGCGTTATGACTGGGATAATAAATATTTTATTCACGGAACACTTCGTGCTGATGGTAGTTCACGTTTTGCTAAAGGTCATAAGTGGGGAACATTTGGATCTATTGGAACTGCATGGGCTATTACTAACGAAGAATTTATGAAAGATATCAAATGGTTGAAGAATTTGAAATATAAATTGAGCTGGGGTGTTCTTGGTAATCAGGATTTTATAACAAGTCCTGTTGTCGCTGGATACTATCCATATGAAGATTTGTATCAGATTAACAACTTGAACGATAATTATACTTTCAGCTTTGTTTATAAAGGTAATCCTGATTTAACTTGGGAAAGAAGTTCTACTATTAATACTGGTATTGAATTTGATATTGCTGGTATACTTGAAGGTGAAGTTGAATATTTCCATAAAAAGACAACTGATATGTTGTTTATGAAGCAGGTAGCTCCTTCTTTGGGATATGCTTCTTATCCTGTTAATGATGGAGAGCTGGTAAATCAGGGTGTAGAATTTTCTTTGACTGCACATCTTTTGAATAAGAAAGATTATAAATTCGATTTCCGTGTTAATGGTGGATATTATAAGAATGAAATGACTAAGATGCCTATTGATGAAACTACAGGTAAAGAGAAGGCTTTGGAATTAAGCACTTACTATGGATGGGCAAAAGGACATTCTTTGTATGATTTCTACATGCGTGAATATGCAGGTGTAGATCCTCAGACCGGATACGCTATGTATAATCAGTATTATAATGTATTGCCTGATGGTACTAAAGAGTTGATTACAGATATGGAAACTTATAAATCAACTAAAACCATCAATAAACTGGAAGTAGAGCAGACAAGCGACTGGAGTCAAGCTACTAAGAAATTTGTTGATAAATCAGCAATACCTGCTTTACAAGGTGGTTTTGGTTTTGATTTATATGCAAAAGGATTTACTTTGAATGCGACATTCTCATATAGCTTGGGAGGATATGGTTACGATTATAATTATCAGAAATTAATGCATAATGATGGGGCTGGAAAGCATAATTGGCATAAAGATATTGAAAACCGTTGGCAGCAGCCTGGTGATATTACAGATGTTCCTCGACTTACCAATAACTATGGTGGAGGGGATGACGGTACTAGTTATGCTAATGCAACTTCAACACGTTTCTTGACTAGCCGTTCTTATCTGAACCTGTCTAATCTTCGTTTGGGATATACTTTCCCACAAAGCATTACTTCTAAACTGCACCTGGGAGGTCTGAGCGTATATGTATCTGGAGACAACTTGTTCTTCCTTTCGGCTCGTAAAGGTTATGTGGCTAATGCTTCTTCAGGTAGTAGAGATACGGTCAACAATGATAATAATAATGACTCAGGAGAATCAGGCAGAAGCCAATACAGCCCATTGAGTACAATTATGGGAGGTATTAAAGTTCAGTTTTAACTAAAATAAAATCAGAAATTTATGAAATTAAATAAATACATTCCGGTTGCTGCTTTAAGTTTGATGCTTCTAAACAGTGGATGTTCAGATTCATTTTTGGAAAAAAGTCCTTCGGATTATATCACATCTGGTGATTTGGAAGAAGTGGCTAAATGGAATACCAATATATTGATGGGACAAGCATTAGGTACTTATTCTACAACATTTGCAATGTCTACAGGTGATGTAAAAGGTCATGATGACTTCGGACAGAAAGCTGTTGATATAGCAACAGACTTGATGAGTGGAGATATGGTCATTATGATGAAAGGATATGGCTGGTTTGAATATGCTGGTGATTTGACTTGTTCAACTCGTACAGCATCTCAGTTCTCTTATCAATTCTGGAGATATTATTATCGTCTTATCAAAGCTGCCAATGAAATTATTGATGCTGCTGGAGGTGATGAAGCGAAACCTACTGGAGAAAATGGTGTGTATTTTGCACAAGCCAAAGCTTTGAGAGCGCATTCTTATTTTAACTTGGTAAACTTATATGCCCGTCCTTATCAGGAAGATAAAACAGCTTTAGCAATACCTATTTATCGTACTCAATTAACTTCGGAAGCTGCAAAGAAATCAAGTGTAGAAGAAGTTTATAAACTGATTGTTAAAGATTTGACAGATGCTATTCCTATGCTTGAAGGATATGAACGTCCTTCAGGACAAAAGGACCAGATTAATCAGGCGGTAGCAAAAGGTATGCTGGCTTATGCTTATCTTATGATGGGTGAAAATGGAGAAGCGGCTCGATTGACTCAAGAGGTGATTGATTCGAAAGAGTTTACCTTGATGAATAGAACGGAAGTTATCAATTCAGGATTTAGTTCTGTTTCTATTCCTGGATGGATGTGGGCTATTGATCTGACAACAAGTAACTCTCCGGCTCTGCCTACATTCTGGGGACATATGGACTTGTTTACATATAGCTATGCGTATGCCGGCGGTGAAAAATTGATTGATACTAATTTGTATAATTCTATACCGGATACAGATGTTCGTAAAAAATGGTTTACTGAAACAGATGAAAAGGGAGAACAATATGAATTGACAAACTGGTGGAAATTCTATAACAGCAAGCGTATCTTAGGAAACAGAGAATGGTATGACGATGAAGTATATATGCGTGTCGCTGAAATGTATTTGATAAATGCAGAAGCTAATGCACGAGAGAATAATCTTTCTGATGCGAAAATTTCTTTGAAAGCTTTATTGGATGAGCGTGATACAGAAGCAGCCGCAAAAGTAGAACAGATGGGTAAAGAAGGGCTTTTGGATGAAATTTACTTTAACTGGCGTTTGGAATTATGGGCTGAAGGACGTGGATTGCTTACAATGAAGCGTTTCCAGAAGAGTATTACTCGTTGTGCAGAAGATGCTATGCTTCCTGGACAAACTTATGATTATAAAGATGAACGCTTGACATTTAAAATTCCAGAAAAAGAGATTATAAATAATCCGAATTTGGATGATTAAGTTAAAGCATAAGCACTGATATTTTAGAACCCCGTCATTGGCATTAAACTGTTGATGACGGGGTTTTATTGTTTCGGATGATTTTCATAAAATACATAGCATGATGTTTGGGGCTGTATGATAAATACTTATTGTATGAATGTTTCTTTAATTTTTTGTTTGATAAAATACTTGGTGCGTGCTTTTTCGCTATATTTGCCACAATTAGACATACAACTATACTGAATGAAAGAATTTGTTATATCAGATGCGCAGACTGAAAAGGCTGCATTGGTGGGTTTGATTACCCAGACACAGAACGAGCGTAAAACGAATGAATATTTGGATGAACTTGCTTTTCTTGCAGAAACGGCAGGAGCTGAGGTCGTAAAACGTTTTACTCAAAAAATGGATTATCCCAATACTGTGACATACGTAGGTAAAGGTAAGTTGCAGGAAATTAAAGAATATCTTCTTCAGAAAAAGGAGGAAGAAGGAGAAGAAGTGGGTATGGTTATCTTTGATGATGAACTTTCTGCCAAACAGATACGTAATATCGAAAAGGAGCTGAATGTAAAGATTCTGGACCGTACATCGCTTATTCTGGATATTTTTGCGATGCGTGCACAAACTGCCAATGCCAAGACACAGGTTGAATTGGCACAATATAAATACATGCTACCCCGTTTGCAACGTTTGTGGACTCACCTTGAGCGTCAGGGTGGTGGTTCCGGAGCCGGAGGTGGTAAGGGTTCTGTTGGTCTTCGTGGACCGGGTGAAACTCAGCTTGAAATGGACCGTCGTATTATTTTGAATCGTATGGCTTTACTAAAACAGCGTCTGGCTGAAATAGATACTCAGAAATCTACTCAGCGTAAAAATCGCGGACGCTTGATTCGTGTTGCTCTGGTTGGATATACGAATGTCGGAAAATCGACATTGATGAATTTATTGGCTAAAAGTGAAGTCTTTGCTGAAAATAAGCTGTTTGCTACTCTTGATACGACAGTACGTAAGGTGATTATTGAAAACTTGCCTTTCCTGCTTTCCGATACGGTAGGTTTTATTCGTAAACTTCCAACTGATTTGGTCGATTCGTTTAAATCTACACTGGATGAAGTGCGTGAAGCTGATTTATTGCTTCATGTGGTAGATATCTCTCATCCTGATTTTGAGGAGCAGATACAGGTGGTAGATAAAACAATTGCTGATTTAGGAGCAGGAGGAAAGCCTACCATGATTGTATTCAATAAGATAGATGCGTATACCTATGTAGAAAAGGCTGAAGATGATTTGACTCCGAAAACGAAGGAGAATATTACGCTGGAAGAGCTTATGCATACATGGATGGCTAAGATGAATGATAATTGTATCTTTATTTCGGCTCGAAATAAAACGAATATCGATGAACTGAAGGAAATTGTTTATAAGAAAGTAAGAGAGTTGCATGTGCAGAAGTATCCTTATAATGATTTCCTTTATCAAACTTATGATGAAGAATAATTATGATAAATTACCGTTCGCTGACTGATGAAGAAATAAACAGGCTGGAATCGCAGCTTTGTTCGGCTTCCGACTGGAAGGATGTACGGGTGGCTGAACGTTTCACTCCTGACTATGTACATCATGCTCGTTTTTCCGGGAAGGTGTGTCTGGGAGTATTTGAACACGAATTTACATTGCCGGGAGGTATCTGTAAGCATTCCGAATTATCGTATGTGACTCTGCATAATGTGACAGTGGGAGATAACTGTTGCATTGAAAATGTAAAGAATTACATTGCTAACTATGAGATTGGGGCATATACATTTATCGAGAATGTGGATATTATTCTGGTAGACCGGAAATCTCGTTTTGGAAATGGGGTAGAGGTGTCTGTCTTGAATGAAACAGGAGGTCGTGAGGTTATGATTCATGACCGTCTTTCTGCACATCAGGCATATATTATGGCACTTTACCGTCATCGTCCGCAGCTCATTGAGCGTATGAAAGCGTTGGTTGAGGCTTATGCAGACGAACATGCTTCGGATAGAGGAACGATAGGTTCGCACGTCACGATTGTCAATTCGGGATATATTAAAAATGTGCGTATCGGTGACCATTGTGAAATAGAGGGAGCTGGCAGACTGAAGAACGGTAGTATTAACAGTAATGCTGACGATCCGGTACATATCGGTTACGGAGTGGTATGTGATGATTTTATTATCTCCAGTGGTTCGCACATAGAGGATGGCACGATGATGACTCGCTGTTTTTGTGGGACAGGCTTGTCATATGGGGCATAATTATTCGGCTTCGGATTCTTTGTTTTTCAGCAATTGTCAGGAGGAAAATGGAGAAGCATGTGCTATTTTTGCCGGACCGTTTACGGTGACTCATCATAAGTCAACTTTGCTGATTGCCGGGATGTTTTCATTTATGAATGCGGGTTCAGGATCTAACCAGAGTAATCATATGTATAAGCTGGGGCCGATTCATCAGGGAGCGTTGGAAAGAGGTGCTAAGACTACTTCGGATTCATATATCCTTTGGCCTGCACGTATCGGAGCCTTTTCACTTGTAATGGGACGTCATGTCAATCATCCTGATACATCGGATTTACCTTTCTCTTATTTGATAGAGGATAAAAATACGACTTATCTGGTTCCGGGGGTTAATCTTCGTAGCGTCGGCACAATTCGTGATGCACAGAAATGGCCGAAACGTGATTTGCGTAAAGATCCTTTCCGTCTGGATCAGATTAATTATAATTTGCTCAGTCCATACACAATTCAGAAGATGATGAAAGGACGGAGTATTCTGAAAGAGTTGGAAAGAGTATCGGGAGAAACTTCGGAAACATATTCTTATCAGAGCGCAAAGATTAAAAACTCGGCGTTGAATAAAGGTATCAAGTTTTATGAAACAGCTATTCATAAATTCCTGGGTAATTCGGTTATCAAGCGTCTGGAGGAAATACATTTTAAGAATGATGAGGAAGTACGACAGCGTTTATTGCCGGATACTTCGATCGGACAAGGTGAATGGGTTGACATTTCTGGCTTAATAGCTCCAAAAACAGAGATAGAGCGATTGATGAGCGATATAGAAACAGGTGTTTTGCATACTGTTGACCAGATACATGACCGTTTTGCAGAAATGCATGCCAATTATTATACCTATGAATGGACTTGGGCGTATGGAAAAATGCTGGAGTTCTACAGACTGGATGCCGAAACAATAACTGCAAAGGATATTATAAACATTGTGCATCAATGGCAACAGTCTGTGGTATGGCTGGATAAGATGGTATATGAAGATGCAAAGAAAGAATTTTCTTTGTCTTCGATGACTGGCTTTGGTGCTGATGGTAGTAAGGAAGAGCAAATGCTTGACTTTGAACAAGTGCGCGGTGTGTTCGAAAGTAATCCTTTTGTAACAGCCGTTTTGAAGCATATAGAAGTGAAGACTGAACTTGGAAATGAATTAGTTGCTCGTTTAAGCAATATATATAATTAAAAAGAATGTGATTTATGAAAGGCGTATGGCTATTTTTTGTTTTTAGTTGTATGTTTTTGTTTTTGCAGGCGGGAACTTATCGTAAAAGAGAAGTTAGCCGCCCGTGCTTTATTACGACAAATACGTCGAAAATAGAAATAAAGAAAATCATATTAACGGATGAGCAGACGCAGGTAGATGCTGTTTTGTATGGTGAGCCGGGAGAAGCTGCTGTTATCTCTTCGAAAACATGTCTGCGTACCACGCAGCAAGAATTTAGCTTGCGTGAAGCTGAAGGGGTGTCTATTGATGGAAAAACCGAGCCGGAGCTTATTTCGAAGTCGGGGAAGCATCATGTAACTCTTTCTTTTGCTCCGATTCCTGCAGGGGTGCATGCTGTTGATTTTGTAGAGAAAGAAGAAGGATGGATTATATGGGGAGTACAACTAAGTAAGGCAGAACCCTATGTATATATACCAAGTTTTTTGCAAACTAATCATCTGGAGCAAAGTCAGGATTTGCCTGCTCCCCGGTTAAAAGCAGGTAAGTCTATAATAAACGGTTATATATTAGGTTATGATCCTCAAATTGCATTGGATGTTGTTTTTCGTCATTCAGACTGGCTGTTTTATAATGATTGGGGAAAGACTGTAAAGGTACGTCAGGATGGTTCTTTTCATATTGAAACCGATTTACTGCTCGCCGGAGGGGCAAAACTTCAGATAAATAAGGCACAGTTGGATCTTTTCCTTTTACCAGGTAAAGAAATGACTGTGTATATTCATCTTCCCAGATTGAGTATGTCGGCTTCCCGTTTGTTGAAGGATGAGTATGACCGGAAGCAGAAAGCGTGGTTTGATGGAGCTGAATCCTTGTTGAATACGGAACTGGCTACCTGGGGATATCCTCTGGCTCTTAACGATGATCCTGATTTCTCAAGTAAGACGCTGGATTTATCTGATGAAGAATATAATAAACAGGTGCAGTCTGAGCTGGAAAGACTTGAATCGGATTTAGACCATGACCAACGAGCCGGTAAAGCGTATAAGGAATACGTATCTGCAAATATGCAGATAAATGCTCTTGTTCTGCAAGGTGCCCGTACTAAAATGCAGGGGATTGTAAACTCTCCTTATGATAAATATGGTTACGATTATGTGACATACTTACAGTATCGGGAACGTGATACGGGGGAAACGTTAGATTTGTGGGAAGATATAAAAAAGGCAAGAAATATTTATCAGAATGTTGTTAAAGAAGAACGTCTGAAATCGGCAGACAAAAAAATGCTGGCTTCGATAGAACATCCGGAAATAAGTGCATATGTAAGAGAAAAGATAAAGACCATGCAGGCTGTTGCCGAACGGGCAAAGGCTTCTGAAAAATATGTTATTGCAGAGTTGGATACATTAGTGTCGGGAGCTGATATATTGCCTGCTATCATATCTCAGCATCGGGGTAATGCTGTACTTGTTGATTTCTGGGCTACATGGTGCGGTCCTTGCCGGAAAAGCATGCCTGCGGTAAATGTACTAAAGCAGCGGATGTCATCGAAAGATGTAGTATATGTTTATGTTACAGGACCATCTTCTCCAAAAGAAGTCTGGAAGACTGCTATTGCGGAAATAAATGGTATACATTATCGTTTGACTCAGAAACAATGGGAATATCTTTGTAATTCGTATGGCATTACAGGAATTCCGGGATATCTGGTAATCAGTTACGATGGTAAGCTTCAGGATCGTTATGTAGGATTTCCTGGAGTTGACATTTTGCAGAGAGATTTGTTGAGAGCTATGGAGTAGGAGAGTTTCAGTAAATCTCTTACTGAATCATGAAAGTGAAATACGGCAGAGTTTTTGAATCATTCGGAACAAAGATTTTATCTTAATTAAGGAAAAATTTCGATAATACTTCGTACCTTTGTTGGCATAGTAACTAACAATTAATTTCTTATCATTATGGCAACACCAGAATTCAAGTATCAGCCGATGTTTGAACACGGAAAGGATACTACTGAATACTATTTGCTTACAAAAGATTATGTGTCTGTAAGCGAGTTCGAAGGAAAACCTATCCTGAAAATTGAAAAAAGAAGGATTGACTGCAATGGCTAACGCTGCATTCCACGATGTTTCTTTCATGTTGCGTCGTTCTCACAACGAACAGGTAGCCAAAATATTGAATGATCCGGAAGCTAGCGAAAACGATAAATACGTTGCTTTGACTTTCTTGCGTAACGCTGAAGTTGCAGCAAAAGGAGTTTTACCTTTCTGTCAGGATACCGGTACTGCTATTATACATGGTGAAAAGGGTCAGCAAGTATGGACTGGATACTGTGATGAAGAAGCTTTGTCACTGGGTGTATATAAAACATATACAGAAAACAACTTGCGTTATTCTCAGAATGCTCCGTTGAGTATGTATGAAGAAGTAAACACACGTTGTAACTTGCCTGCACAGATCGACCTGGAAGCTACTGAAGGTATGGAATATAACTTCCTGTGTGTAACAAAAGGTGGTGGTTCTGCTAATAAAACTTATCTGTATCAGGAAACCAAAGCTATCTTGAATCCGGCTACATTGGTTCCGTTCCTGGTAGAAAAGATGAAGACTTTAGGTACAGCTGCTTGTCCTCCTTATCATATTGCATTTGTAATTGGTGGTACATCTGCTGAAAAGAACTTGCTGACTGTGAAATTGGCTTCTACTCGTTTCTATGACAACTTGCCTACTACAGGCAATGAATACGGACGTGCATTCCGCGATGTAGAACTTGAAAAGCAAGTATTGGAAGAAGCTCACCGTATTGGTTTGGGAGCACAGTTTGGTGGTAAATATTATGCTCACGATGTACGCATCATTCGTTTGCCTCGTCACGGTGCTTCTTGTCCGGTTGGCTTGGGTGTTTCTTGTTCTGCTGACCGTAATATCAGATGTAAGATTAATAAAGATGGTATCTGGATTGAAAAACTGGATTCAAATCCAGGTGAATTGATTCCTGAAGAATTGCGTCAGGCAGGTGAAGGTAATGCTGTGAAGATTGACCTTAACCGTCCGATGCCGGAAATTCTTGCAGAACTCGATAAATATCCTGTTGCCACTCGTCTGTCACTGAATGGTACTATTATTGTTGGTCGTGATATCGCTCATGCTAAACTGAAAGAATGTTTGGATCGTGGTGAAGATTTGCCTCAGTACATTAAAGACCATCCTATTTATTATGCTGGTCCTGCCAAGACTCCTGCAGGTATGGCTTGTGGTTCTATGGGACCGACAACTGCCGGACGTATGGACCCGTATGTTGACTTGTTCCAGAGTCATGGTGGTAGCATGATTATGTTGGCTAAAGGTAACCGTAGCCAGGCTGTAACCGATGCTTGTAAGAAGCATGGTGGTTTCTATCTGGGTTCTATCGGTGGTCCGGCTGCTATTCTTGCTCAGAATAATATTAAGAGCATCGAATGTGTAGAATATCCTGAACTGGGTATGGAAGCAATCTGGAAGATTGAAGTAGAAGACTTCCCTGCATTTATCCTGGTTGACAATAAGGGTAATGATTTCTTTAAACAGATCAAACCACGTTGTACTGGAAACTGTAAATAAGTAATTTATTTCCAACTATAAGAAAGGCATCATCCTCTACTGATTTGAAAGAGGATGATGCCTTTTCTTTTTATGTTCCTAGTCGGTTTATTATTGAGGATTAGCGACGACTTCGAATATTTCAGCTTTGCCTTCCAGAGTGACTTTGGTTACTTTATCGTTTGTCAGTTCAAGTTTGAAGAAAGGCGAAGAAATACTTGTTTCGGATACCAATTCTCCTTTTTTATCAAATTGTTTGACTTTGAGCGGAGCTGAAAGTTTATCCATCAATAATGTATAAGTTTTTGTTCCTTGAGGAACTTCGAAAGTTAATGCATTAGAAACCTTATAAAAAGTAGACAGATTTTGATCGAATGCATAAACAACTTGTTGTGGATTCTCTGACTCCAGTTTGAATCCTAGATTTTCAACATGAAGCGGGTTGACCTCGAAAGAGCGGACAGAAGCATAATTTTTGCGTTCAGATTCCAGTCTTTTCAGTCGTACGTAACGTGCTTTTACAGCATCTCCTTTCCAGTTGATGACATATTGCTTATTCAATTCTTTGATAAGGGGAGTCCATGTTTTGCCGTCAGCAGAACATTCCAAAATCGCATGGTCAAAGTAGTCTACATCGTCTACAGAATTTCGTCCTTGCAGGATTGATATTTCTGTCACGTCACGGATGTCTCTCAGGTCTACTCCAATCCAGTCACCTTCTTTTTGTCCGATACCTGACGTATAGTAAGTAGTAGTGTCATTATCAAGCATTAATTTAGTAAGGATTGTACCAGAGTTACCAAACGAACCAATGCCTTTATAATCTTTAGGTGTTGTACCCAGCAGTTTCTTTAAGAAACCATGAGCCATATCGTCCATTGCATTTTCATAGAACGGTTGCAGTTTGAGTGTTCCGAATTTATGAGCTTCATAAGCTTTACGATCTTCTTTACTCATCAAGTTCTGCACATATTTGTTCCAGAAGCTACTGTCGTCGTTGCCTGAGCGATAAATTTGAGCCAGTTCAATAGCTTGTTTCCCTCTTGTTCCCAGCTTCCCGAATTCTGTCAGCCACGGACGGAGTTCTTGCAGCAGGGCTTTATTCTCACATCCCTGTTCCATTTCAGCCGGGACTTTTTCTATTTTTTCGAATTCTGTTTTAAGAGCCTGAGCCGTGGCATCATTCCATTCTGCAATCCGGAATGTCTTAGTTTCCCAAGATTCATCTCTGCGATATCCGTTTTCAGTGTCACTGGAGTGAATGGCAAATGTACGGTAAGCATCTTTGGCTTTTGGAGTCAACTCCTGCAATCCTCTTTCCCAACTGTCTATAGGATTATAGTTTGCGATATTCCATGTGTAGTCTGCAACTCCGTACAAAGCAAGCTTGGAAGCCTCACCGTGTTCCATTGGGTTGCTGACAACACCACAGACATTTTCTTTAGTCAGCGAAGTATCCAGACCGTATACGGGACCTTGTAGAATGAAGTTACGGATATAATCGGTTACCGGATAGTTCCACCAGTAATATGCCGGTCTTTTGATACGTGAGTTAATCCATTCCATTGTTTCCGGAGTCAGGTCACTGCATACCACATCTCCTGTCCAGAATACTTTTATATCTGGATTCAAACTATTTCCATAAATAGCCAGGCTCCCTTGCGGAGTAGGATTAGCCCAAAGCTTAGAGTAGTCTGTCGGGCAGACTGTCAATGGAGATACATCACCTTTGGCTTTTACAAAGTCATCAGTCAGACGGTTTAGTAATTCTGTCTGTTTTAACGGATTGGTTCCTTCTCCTGAAATGTCATCGAAGAAAATTGCGAAATCTCTTACTCCCAGGTCGTACATCCAGTTAAACTTATTGACCAGATTCTGATAATCTTCTTCGTTCCATTTGATGTCTTGCCCCGGATGGATGGCCCATACAAAATCTACGCGATTCCGTTTACACGCCTGAACCAGTTCCTTGATATTCTGAGCTTCTTTTTCGGGATAAGGAAGTCTCCAGTTCGGACAACTATGAAATGGATCATCTTTAGGACCATATAAGTAAGTGTTCATTTTGAATTTTCCGTAGAAATCAATTAATGACATACGTACCTGATGTGACCATGGTGTGCCGTAAAAACCTTCTACTACACCACGGTTGGGTAAGTCTGGATAATCGTTGATATCCAAATAAGGTAATTGTTTTTCTGCAGCGATAGGGCTTTCTATAAGTTGGCGCAATGTTTGGATGCCATAAAAAGCTCCTCGTTCATCATATCCAACGATTGTAACTCCTTTTTTGTCAATACGCATGGTGTAAGCTCCAGAAATCTCCTTGACCCCTTGCTTAAGTGCCACCTTTTTTCCAAAATCGATAGTTAGTTTCACTCCTTTCTTTGTCAGAGTAAGAAATTTCAGATCTTCTGAAAATTTTTCTTGTTTATCTTTAAGAACCAATCCACCAGCAATATCCAACATATTGTTTCGATCTACTGTTAGTTTGTGGGGAGTCGGATTGATGATAATTCCCTGATGGTCTATCTTCTTTCCGGGAACGGGCAATACTTGTTGGATTTCCAGTCGTTGTGACGATAAATCAAACTCAGTTTCTTGTGCAAGGAGGTTACTGCATGCCATTGCGCATATTACTCCTGCCATTAGTGATTTTTTATAGTATCTTTTTTCCATATAAAATAGGTTTTGCTTTACAAAGCTATTGATTTCCTTGTAAAAGAAAGTTGTTTTAGGGCAAAATGTTTGCTTGAACTTGAAAAATATACTTTAATAAAAGATACTATTGTTTCATCTTTTTATTTTAAGTTCGCCAATACCATTTGATACGAGTAAAAAACATAGTTATAAATACAGTTAAGCTTGTTAATATAATTCCGTGTAAAAATCCTAGCCAAGGAGATGAATAAAAATATTTTAATAAAGGAGTTATTCCTAAGATATTTAGTATTGGATATATCAAAAGATCTGTTGCTACATAGGCTATCATCGGATTTTGTCCAGACATGATTAAGAAACGTGTGGAACGAACACATTTGAAGTAATCACAAATAATATTGAAAATAATCAATGTCATAAAAGCTAATCCTGATGTAACAAAGAAATAGCTGAATGTTGCATAATCTTTTTTGATACCTTCTTGAAAAGGTTCAATAAAAAGCCCTAATAGCAGGAAGAAACTTCCTAGGTCGAACAGTTTGTACCAAAGTGTTCTAATATCAGTTTTAGGTTTACCTTTAAGTAATAAATATCCGGTTGTTAGTAAAATAATAGTAATAATCAGGTTTGCTTCAAGAAATCGATTATATAAACAATATAGATTTACTAATATGACAGATACCAGAATACTCAATAAAGCAACTCCTGTTATGACTTTTGTCGGATAGATATTCTCATGGTTCTCTGAGAGCCATTTTTTAGAATCTCTCCTGCAAAGCTTCCTGGGATAACAATGAACAGATATTCCAGATATTCAAACCGGTACAGCCAAGGTATAGGAGAAATATTCAGGTAATGTTCTACCCATGAGCTTTCGATATCTTTACTTATCATCAAAGCTCCTAATAAGATTAAAATACAGATTCTTAGCAAGCGATTATGTATAGTAAATATGTAAAGTAACGAGCCGAATATAGCCATATTGGCTAATATTAATATGATAATATTACTAAAATATAGGGAAAAGCTTCTTTCATTGGCATATTGTGTCGTTACCAACATAATAATGGCGATTAGATAGGCTGATAGTTTTTTTATGATTTTTTATGTATTTTTTCAGGTAGTTGATATGGAATACGCATAAACATAGGAAATAAAACCATAAAGCAAGTTATTGCTAATAACCAGGAACGTAAGTCTTGTGGAGAACTTATTACGTAAGGATAAAAATGTTGGATAAAAATAGCAAAGAAGGTTAATTGTATTCCTCTTTTGATCGCATCATAGCATAGCATTAATTTGCTTCTTCCTTTTTCTGCATGTCTGCCGATGGAAAAAGGAAATGCAGCTCCCATAGCAAAAAGGAAAAATGGAAAAACTAAATCTACCCATGTGATACCAGGTATTTCCGGGTTAAAAATATGCTCAGGAGGAGGGGTTTGGGCGTGACTCATCCATCCTGGTAAAATGGAGGATATAATGGTAGCTGATAATACCATTGTGATGATAGCATATCCTCGTAAAGCGTCTAGTGCTAAAGCTCTTTGATTCATTGGTTGTGTGTTTAGATTTATGTTTTATAAATATTCTGCAAATAGAGGCGTAGTTCTCATCTCATCGAGATTGAATGACTGACGCCTCTATAAATGATGGTCACCTTTTTATGCGTTATCCCTCCATCATTAATCAATAAAAACCTTAATATAACTTATGAAATTTATTTCTGGTATTGTAAAAAGAAAGATGAAAAATCTTGTGCCGATTGTATATATTCATGTCCAAATCGGTCGGTTATTTTTACACTTATTTGAGCTTGTGGGTTTTGGGGTATAGCCTTGAATAGATGATTTGTTTTAACCGGAGCAATCCAGCTATATGTCTGTACAGCTTCTTGACACATCTTTTCAGCTAGTGGATCATAAGCTGTATACTGAGTCATTTCTCCCATGAGTTTTCCATCTTCCATCCATTCAACTTTCCATAGCTTATCCCAATTCCATACATTAGCGATTATTGCTTGTGGAAATTCTTTTGAGGCTCCAGGCAGATATACTCTGGCCTGATAGTTATCAGGTTTTCCGATGCATTTATATTTCCAGATAAGCTGATTGCCGTTGACTTGATAAATACCATATCCTCGTGGAGTACCATCTAGACAGATATCGGAGCACCACCAAGTACCACAGATTGCAGCTGTATTGTGTTCCATAAGTTTGTCATTGTAACATATATTGAGATTGTAATGCATATGTCCTGAAATAATGTGCGTGGGATGATCCTTAATTAACTGGTGAAATGCTTCTGCATTGACAGTCTGGTCGGCTAGTGTATTATAGTCGAATTGGAACGGTTGTTGTTTTTCTGTAAGTCGGGTAGGTATATGCATGACAATTACAAGTGGAGTTCCTTCTTCTAAAAAAGAGAGATCTTTTTCCAACCATTGAAAAGTTTTTTCGTCGATGTAGCCGATATAATAAAATTCTCTTCCGATGTAAAAGTTATTATTTAAAATAATATAGTGTACTTTACCTTTGTTGAAGGAATAGCATGTAGGACCAAAAAAGCTTTCGAAGCTATGCTGTGAGGTTTCGAAAGAACGTCCGTTATAATCCATATCATGATTTCCTATGGCACGGTATACAGGGATATTCAATGACTTGATTGCTTCAATATATGGTGGAAATAGTTGGGCATTATCGCCCGTAATATCTCCACAGTCAATACCGAAGATATCCGTATTACGATATGATGCAAGTTCTTCCTGATAATCATTTAGAAAAGTATGATATGTTTCTAAATTTTCAGGTCTGATAGCTTGAACATCGGCTTGGGCAAAGAATACATGATTTAAGTCATCATGAGGGTTCTTTTTTAAGATGAAAATTATAGTTCTTATCTGCAGAACGATCTATTGGCTTATAGAATAATGGAATCGTATTTTCTTTGATTTCTGTCAGGTATCCAGATGGTGTGGATATAAATACAAATCGACTTTCATTATCAATATTGAGGCTATAGTTACCTTGTTTATCTGTTTGTACGCAATTCTTTCCATCGGAAACAACAACACCACAAATGCCTTTATTTTCGCAAAATACAGTACCTCTTATCTGATGCAGGTGCTGTGTCATTCCGGTTGTTAATCCAAAAACCGATAATAATATGCATAAAATATGTCTCATCAGATATTTTTTTATTAAGATTTACATTTTTGTCCAGTCCAAAACAGTTCTATTTCTTCGAGTGTCTTTCCAGCAGTTTCCGGCATCAGTTTCCATACGATTAGCATATAGGGAAGACACATGAATGCAAATAAGAAAAATGTTCCGCCAGGAGTAAGTGTTTCTAGCATCCAAGGAGTAAGCTGTCCTATTAAATAAGTTCCGATCCATAAGGATAATCCGGCTACAGACATTGCCAGTCCTCGTATTTTTGTTGGATACATTTCAGAAAGCAAAACGAATATAACAGCACTGATAGAACCTGCACAGAAAAATATGTATGCTAGGAAGAATAGTAATAAATATGTGTTAGATAAACCAACTTTCTCTCCTGCCAAGAAATAGATTCCAATGGCGATAAGAGATATAATCATACCTGAGACTCCATAATAAATGAGTTTTTTACGTCCTATTTTATCAATGATTAGCAAAGCCAAAACTCCTGTTACCATATTGACTGTGCCGATTAGAATTTGGTAGAATAGGGAATCTCCTCCTGATAATCCTGCATCTTCAAAGATAGAAGGTCCATAATAGAGTACGGCATTTACTCCCATAAATTGTCCAAGCATAGCTATACATACTCCGATGATAACTGCTTTTAATATGCCAGGTTGCCACAACATAGACCAGCTGGATTGATGTTCGTTTGCCAGAATAGCTTTGGTCTGTTCTATTTGTAATTGTGCTTCAGAAGTGGTAAGATAAATATTTTGAAGTACTTTCTGAGCTTGATTTTCTCTTTGTACGACAATAAGCCAACGTGGGCTTTCGGGAATAAAGAATATTGTTATCAGAAAGATAATAGCTGGTACTGATTCCATCCCGAGCATACTTCTCCATACTTCTGATATAAATATTTTATTAATCCATTCTATATTTGATTCGAATCCGCTTTGTGAGAAACTCAATAAATAAAAATTAGCAATGTATGCTCCTAAAAAGCCTACGGTTACAGCTACTTGATAAAGTGACACTAGCCTACCTCGATACTGTGCTGCTGCAACTTCGGATATGTATAGAGGGGAAACAATTGAAACTACTCCAATAGCAATACCTCCTAAAATACGGGCAGCTATTAAGTGATTGAAATCAGATGAAGCTGCACACCAGATTCCTGATATAGAGAATAAAAGAGCAGCGATAATCATTACCCATTTTCGTCCTAAACGGTCGCTTAACATTCCTGCAAACATTACACCACATATAGAACCAATTAAAGCACATCCTACATACCAACCTTGTTGTAATGCATCGAGTTGGAATTGATCGGTAACCTGACTGATAGTTCCAGAAATGACAGCAGTATCATAACCGAAAAGTAATCCTCCTATGGCTGCAACAAAGGAAAGGAAAATCATATATCCCAGATTGAATTTAGTTGATTCCATTATAATTTCTCCTTATTATTTAATGTCAAAATATTCTTTATACCTGTCGTAAAGATGTCCTGCTTGCAGATAAGCAGACTGAGGACTCATGAAATGCGAAAATTCAAAAGTAATGGCTTTATCATATCCGGCTCTTTTAGCTGCTTCTAGCTTCATTCGTAGTTTATCGAACTTGATTGGAAGGAAGCGGATAGGCATATCACGATCAAATGATTCTGCATTTGTCCAGCATTTCATGCCGTATTTATCTGCTAGCTTTTTTGTTGACACTGAAAAAAAGCGTCAAGTTCATCGTAGTCGATGTGGCCATCTTGGAAAGCACAAGCATCTACTACATTGTGTATAGCATCGAATATTTCATTCCATTCACGTTCGTGTTCTTGTACGGATACAGCATCTTCTTTTGTTAGATTACCTGTTCCCATAACGGCTTTTTTACCGTCAATCCAAGGTGAAATAAACGTAGGAAGTCCTCCTGATACATCTTTACATTGTTTCCCCAATGCTTGAAAGGCACCAATAGCTCCTTTAGTTTTTCGACTGATTTCTCCGCTTATATACCATCCTCCAAAACTTTTATATTTGGTACCGTATTGTTCCCATACTTCATCGATAACATACTTATTATCTTCTATTTCCCATGTAAGGTCACCTGTATCCCAGTATTTTCCCGAATCATATAGCCCGAAGTAGAATTTCATTTTATATTTTTCAGCTAATTGCAAAAATAAATCTACTAGGTCCATTGATGGCATGTAACATCCTTTATTTAATAGATATTTTGATGGATAAGTAATAAATTTACGATAACCAGAACGGATAAGGATTACAGTATCGATTCCAATGTTTTTCATATATTGAAAATCACGATCCCATTCTTTTACTCCCCAATTCTGATGTGGTATGTCATGTGATATTTCATCCAAAAAAGTCCCAGTGATGCGTAAGCCATTGTTTTTGGGAATAATTAACGGATTGTTATCATTTTCTTTTTTCATATTGCTTTCATTGGCCAATGAGGCAATAGCGGGCATTTCATTTTCTGAGTGCAGGAAGGAGGGAGCTGCAAAAGCTGCGGCACCTGTCAGTAATGTCTTTTTTATAAAATCTCTACGGTTCGTCATATTGCTTAAATTTTAATTTTTTCTGTTTTATATTTTGATATAAATATTCTTTCTGTATAATGTGTATCCTATTATTCCGATAACAACAGCTATAGATAATGCCATGAGTAGCGATGAAAAACAATTATCTCCAAAGTAATGAGCTAATACATGCTGATAATACCATGTATGAAGTGTGTTTCCTCCAATTGAAATATGTATCAGAGCGATGAATAATAGTTCGCCTGCTGTATAGCAGAATAATGGATTGACGCCATATACAGTAAAAAGTTTGAATCCTTTTTGATATTTTCGGATATCAATTATCCAAATAAGTAAAGATAATAGTAGAATGCCGGCACCACAAGTCATAAATACATAAGTGGGCGACCAAATTTTCTTGTTTATCGGACAGCCATAGCTGAATAGATATCCGGCGAACAAGAGTACAGTACCTATCAGAAAAAGTTTCTCTAATTTACTGTGTATATTTTCTTTTTCAATGCAAATTTTGCCAATACAGTATCCGATGAGTGTATGTGATATGGATGGTATCGTGCTTAATATTCCTTCAGGGTCAATACCATGATCGTTGTAAAGATGTGAAGCTCCTAAAATATATTGGTCAATAACAGCGATTATATTTTGTGGTCCATAGACAAATCCATTGCCAGTCACTAATATAATTTGATATATGAGGAGTAATACAGTGATTAAAGCAGGAATATATTTTTCGTGAATATTTGTACATATGATAACTGTAAAAAAGTAACAAAGAGCTAGGCGCTGCAATACTCCTGGTATTCTTAATTCTTGAAAGCTGCACATACCCTTAGCACACCAGTTGATGAATAATCCGATGAGAAATAATAAGATGGTACGTTTAACTACTTTCTTTATTAATGGTAAACTAAATGAAAAATTAAATTTTTTGAGTGATATATAAGTTGAGATACCCATTATGAACATGAAAAAAGGAAACACCAAATCTGTCGGTGTTAGTCCGTTCCATACAGCATGCGTCAATGGCGTGTAGACATGTTTCCATGAGCCAGGATTGTTGACGATAATCATACCTGCAATTGTAATTCCTCTTAAAACATCCAAGGAGATAAGGCGCTGTGCTTTTTCCATAATGATAAGGTTTTATATCAGTTTGAAGATACAGATTATCAACATCTTTGATAATCTGTATCTTTATAAGGCACTTATTTATTGCTGAACTTCTTGCTGACGATTTGTATCCCACCAAACGTGTACAGTAGAGCCGTCTCCTTGATTTTGATTAAGGGAGGAGCTTGTTGCATTTTCACTGTTCTCACGTCGTTCATCGTCGGTATATCTTAATTTTCTGATGAATTCATGATTGGCAGGATTAATGTTAGCATCTTCACTATGCAGAACAGGTGAAAGTTTCGGATATCCTGTTCTACGGCATTCTGCCCATGCCTCTATGCCATTAGGATAAAGGGCTAGCCATTTTTGTGTTCCGATTTTTTCTAATTTTTCTGTTCTTTTGTTATCGTTGTCGTTCCATGCAACTTTACCTGTTGTCATATAAGTTTCGTCGTTGGTTGATGGAGACAGTGAAGCGTCACTTAAGAATGAACGCTCATCTGCTAAAGAAGCTTTAATGCCTTCTTTGTAATTTTCTCCAGCATCTCCAGCGCCGTTCCAGCCAAGTAGAGCTGCTTCAGCCTTTAACAGACAAACTTCACCGTAAGTCATGATTTTTAGAGGAAGAGTAACTGTTATATTTAATACATCTTCCGAAGGGGTTGTTTGAGAGTTCCAGTCGGGATATGCTTGTAATCCAAGGCAAACAGAATGTCTTCTTACTCCGTTTTCCGGCAATCCGATTTCTGTTGCATTCATTCCGTTTGACATGCCGGCAAATTGTTCTCCAGTATAAGTATTGTCTCCATTTCTTAAAGCTGCAACGTAATCTTGTGTTTGTCCAAACCAGAGAGGCATACGTGGATCAGTGACTGTACTTTCATTTTTTAAAATATTTTCCATAGTTTTACTCATACAGAATCCGTTCCATAAGCTCATCATGTATAAAGGATGTCCCCATCCCCAATCTCCGGTAGCAGAGGCTGTCATATAGGCATTGTCATCATTGCTGGTCATTACTCCGCTTGCCAAGGCTGCTTCACCTTCTGATTTTGCACGTGCCGGATCGATATATGAAATTCTCAGTGCATAGCGTAATCTTAATGAATTACCAAACGGATCCATTTTTGAATATCGCCTCCAAAGACTAGATCATTGTCTGAAGTACAGGTTGTTTGTCCTTCTCTGTTTTCTTTTAATATGTTTACAGCCTCTGTTAATTCTTTAAAAATATCTTGATAGATAGATTCCTGAGAGTCATATTTGTTTTTTGTCTCTCCTAATCCAGCTTCTGAGTACGGAATATCTCCAAATGTATCTGTCATGCCAGCTGTGTTATAGGCTTGTGTTATGCGAATCATCTGGCATATATTTGTTTCTTCTGGATTATTCTCAGCTGTTTGCTTTGCTACTTTCATGTGTTTTAGAGTTTTGTAATATGGTTGCCAAAACCCTTCATTGGACCATGAATCGTTGTAACCGTATCGGTCGGATGCAAAGCCGGCGTCTGCATTTGCAAAATATTGACAATACATTTGCGCATATAAGTTGTCTGCTCTTTGGTAAGGTGTACAATCAAGGTGGGCACCTACTTCCTGTACATAAGGCAAGATATATTTTAAACTTGCTTCTGTAACAACTCCGGGATTGGTATTCATGGATTCGAACTTATCAGTACAGCTGCTGAATAGTTCCATACCAACCAAAAATATACTGGATAAAATCAAAGATTGTTTCATAGCTCTAAATTTAGAATTTAACATTTAAAGAAAATCCAAAACTTCTAGTAGGAGGCATTGAACCATATTCGAATGCCTGAGCATAGTCAGCACTAGAAATAGCTGATTCTGGATCTACAGGTGCATCTTTGTAGAAATAGAAGAGGTCACGTCCTACTGCAGAAACCTTAACAGCTTGTAGCTTGAGTGGCTTAAGCCAGGAAGTTGGAAGATTCCATCCTATAGATAGTTCTCTCATTTTTACATAGGTTCCTTTATACATAAATTCTTCGGCTACACCACTTGAACTTCCTATTTTAGTATAAAATTCTTGTGCTGTAACAGGAATGGTATTTACTTCTCCTGTTGAAGCTAAAATGCCATCTACAACCATTTTGTCACGTCCTTCCAATGTTCGTGCAGATGTTCCTGCAGAACATGCGTTGGCATCAGTCATAGAGATAAAGTCGCCACCATAACGTATATCGATCAAAGCATTAAGAGACAGATTTTTCCACTGTAATCCGGTGCCTATTGAACCTGTCCATTTTGGTAACATATTACCAATAACCTTATCTGTCTCAGTAAGAGGTAGTCCATCATCACCAATCAAAATATTGCCATTGGCATCTCTCTGATAAGCGTTGGTTGCAACAATATCACCGTATTTTCCACCTTCGTTGATAACAACTGATGCGATACTGGTACTACCTAGTGTATAACGTTTGATTCCTCCACCTAGTTCTATACATTCGGTTCGGTTTGATCCCCAGTTTAATGTGATATCCCATTTCCAGTCTTTGGTCAGAATAGGTGTTCCTGTTACGGTCAATTCATAACCTTTACTGCGAATCTTACCTGCGTTGATCAACTTGCTGGTATATCCTGATGGAACCGGAGTATTGATGGCAAGAATCTGATCGGTAGTTGTACTTTGATAATAAGTAAAGTCAACACCTAATCGGTTTTTGAACATACGCCATTCTAAGCCAGCTTCGTATGAATTGGTACTTTCCGGTTTCAAGTCGCTCAGTGGAAGTTCATCCGGTAATTGCATTTCAAGAATGGTTCCTCCATTTACCAGACTACCATATTTACTGTATGCATAAGCCAATTTATAAGGATCAGTATCATTTCCGACTTTTGCCCATGATGCTCTAACCTTTAGGTAATCGGTCCATTCTGGCATTTTCAGCATTTCAGAGATAATACCACTCAGACTGACTGAAGGGTAGAAATACGATCTATTTTCTTTAGGTAAAGTGGAAGACCAGTCGTTACGTCCGGTCACATCCAAGTATAACATACTTTTCCAGCTCAGAGATGCATTACCGAATACAGATTGAATTTCTTTTTTATAGAAAGACTCAGATGCTTCTCGTTTGTCGCCGTTGCCCATCCAGATGAAGTCGGTAATCTGGAAAGTACCTGCATCGCCTGCAAGACCTTCATACGATTGGTTTTCGACAGAAGTACCGAGATTGGCTGTTACACCGAAATCTCCGAATGTCTTGTTGAAGTTCAATATTAAATCGGCAGTAAAGTCCTTATGAGAAGTTTCACTATGAACATATTGTGAAGCTGTCGATCCATCAGACTGATGAATAGCGTATTTCCGGTACTGGTCGTTGTACCAGTCTACACCTACTCGTCCCGTCAAGTTCAGGTAACTGGTCAGTTTTAACGATGCCTTGATTTGTCCTAAGAAACGGTTTCTGGTATTTTTATTTCCGTTATCGGGCAATATCATTCCATAAGGGTTGGTATAGTTTTCTGCCGGGCCTGTCCAGTTTTGTACCTGTCCGTTTGATTTAAACATATCAGTGCTAAGGTCAGATAGACGAATACCACGTGGCATGGTAATGAACTGCGACATTAACCCGTAACTACCTTGTGCCGGAGCGTTATTAGTCTTTTCTATCATGTAATTGGCTTTTGCTCCGATAGTCAGAAAATCGTTTTTGAATTCAGTGTTTAAGTCGAAGTATTGTCGATTGATAGAGTGGTTAGGAACAATACCATTGTTTCTGCTGTCTGTAAATGATAAACGTCCCGTAAGTTTGTCGCTTCCTGCTGATGCTGTTACAGTGTTTGAATATTGTACGCCGGTATCGTAGAATTCCTTGATGTAGTCATCTTGTGGAAGCAATGCATATTGACCATAATCTGTATTGCCATAGATGACATTTTTCCAGTTGTCAACCATCTGACCTTCCATTTTCGGACCCCAGCTACCTTTGGCTGAAGTACTGAATACCCCACTGGACCCTTGACCATAAATATTTTGATAGTCGTATGGATTGTATACTTTGCTGAATTGGATATTGCCGTTATATTCCAGCTGTAAAGGTTGCCCTTGTTTTCCTTTCTTCGTGGTAATTATGATGGCTCCGCTTTGTGCTCTTGAACCATAAAGTGCGGCAGCATTGGCTCCTTTTAAGATAGAAATACTTTCAATATCTTCCGGATTAATTTGTGAAGCTGCACTGGCAAGGTCTGTACCTCCATATTCATCGGCATCACCATTTGAATCATCATTAATAGGAATGCCGTCAATTACCCAAAGAGGTTGATTTTTGCCACTTAGTGAGTTTAGACCACGCATAATGATACGCGTTGATCCTCCCATTCCGGATCCTGATTGTGCAATTTGTACACCGGCTACTTTTCCTTGTAGCATATTGCTGAGACTGATAGATTTGTTTTCTGTCAGATTATCTGTCTTAACCTCCTGCATGGCATATCCTAACGCTTTTTTCTCTCGCTTGATACCCAGTGCTGTGACAACTACTTCATTGAGTTGTTCTGACTGAACACTTAGCTGGACATTCAATCTTTTATTATTCCCTATGGTAACTTCTTTATTCTTGTAGCCTATAAAGGAAACTTGTAGGATATTTTGATTGCTGGGAACTTGTATTTCGAAATTTCCGTTCATATCTGAAATTGTACCGATAGAAGTCCCTTTTATAAGAATATTTGCACCAGGAATACTATTACCTTGTTCGTCTGTTACAGTACCAGAAATCGTACGACCTTCTTGTTGTATAATAGATGATACCACGGTTGATCCTGATAGAACATCAGTGGCATATACTGCATTTTGGCAGGTTAAAGCAATGGTTACAAGTGATATCCTTGAAATCCATTTTTCGCGTTTGAAATTTTTTTTTCATAAGAATGTGGTTTTAAAGATTAAGGTAAAGATAGGTTATGTATATAGCTTTTCCAGTGTTTTCCAACATTGGTAAAGCCCTCTAGGAACATGGAAGCATCCTTTCCATTTACCACCTTTTAGTGGAAGTAAAACCTCACCTCTTCGATTTAGATAACCAAACCATTCCGGATACTTTGGATCTTTAAAATGACTCCATGTATATTGATGAACCTTTTTGAAAACTTCTAGACATCGGTTGTCTTTTGTCAGTTGGTAACCTTTTATCATGGCGATTAATGTTTCAATATGAACCCACCATAATTTTTGATCCCATTCTAATTGTTGAGGTGGAAAACCTTTGCGATCCATGAAATAGAAAATACCACCAAATTCTTTATCCCAGCCGTAATCGAACATGTTCAATGCTGTATCTTTAGCTTTTTCTATCAGGTCAGGACGATTGAGACGTTCTCCTAAATCCATAATAAACCACATTGCTTCAATAGCATGCCCGGGAGTTATTTGTCTTCCTTCAAAACAGTCGGCCAAGGTTCCATCACTATTTACATTTTCTACAATGAGTCCTCCTAATTCAGGTCGGTAAAAGATATCCATTACTTCATGTATACACGTATCTATTGTACTTTGCAGATAATCTTTGTCGAGTAAATGTTCTATTTCTAAGGCTAAATTACAAAGAATCATAGGAAGAGCAAAGTTTTTTAAGTCTCGTGTACCGGGGTGGAGTTTATTCCATTTTCCTTTCGGGTTATCTGTTTTGGAAAGAATAATATCGAATGTCTTTTTGGCAATGTCAGCGTATTCTTCACAACCGGTAGCCAGACTTAACTGTCCAAAGGCCATTGTTGCGAATGTATATGAAAAAATATTATATGGCTCTACCAGAGGTTTTCCTTCTCTGTTCAATGAGAAATACCAGTTGTAATTACCGTCGTGTCCATATTTTTTTAAGAATTCGCCACCTTGTATGGCACAGTCCAGCCATTCTTGCTTTTTCTCCAATTTATTATATAACATAGAAAACATCCAGACTTCTCTACCTTGTAGCCAGATGAATTTGTCGGTATCGAAAACTTTTCCGAATTGATCCAAGCATGTGAAATAACCACCGCATTCTTTATCTTGGGAATGTTGAATCCAAAAAGGAAGTACATTATTAAGTAATTCTTCCTTATACTGTTCTTTTAATTGTTTTAAATCGTCCATAATACTTTATTTATCGATTTAATTGTATTAATAAATGTAGAGTACTCTTATAATGCAAATATATAAAATATTTTATTTATTATACTATCGGTGTATTA
>ENA-OQJI01000007-OQJI01000007.1-human-gut-metagenome-genome-assembly--contig:-NODE-7-length-58740-cov-1.613925_pt1 | contig 58740 bp, 108 predicted proteins | sample MGYA00242602_ERZ504768 | MGnify/ENA primary metagenome ERZ504768 (study PRJEB26092, sample SAMD00036368) | human gut metagenome | host: Homo sapiens | study: EMG produced TPA metagenomics assembly of...
ATCCGAAAGGTTGAAACGCTTAACGGTTAGGATTACCTAACGTGTACAAAAAGTGGATGAAAAACTTTTAATTCAATGTCTATGGGGGACAGGATTGACAAGCCGACCAATCACAAGCAACAAATTAACGCTAATTCGTTATTTGTCCCGCGCGAATATTGTCGATTTACAGCCTATGGGGGACGGATTGACAAGGTAAATTTGCCCGATAGGTGTACAAAAAGTGGATGAACGTGTACAAAATATTCTGCAAAAACTACGGTAATTCGACAATCAGCGCAAAATGTTTTCTTCGTTTATGGTATACGAATCGTTTCGTTCATGGCCGCAGCTTCCCCACAGTCCTGTGCCTGATATAAAATCTGCATATTGGGTTGTGTTCCGTCTGGGTCTGGGTCGGTTTTGGTTGCCTGTGCCATTTCATAATGACCTGTGACGGTGCGGCAGACGGACACACGATCACGCAAAGTCGTGTGAAGGTTGGCTACCATTTCGCACAGAACGGCAAGGTAATCTGAACCGTGATTGCCATAGATCAGATAGCACAGCAGGTCGATTTCCTGTGGATGGGCTTCTTTGATATGCTCTACCAGCGCATCTCTCTTTTTCTCGGTGCTGGCATCGCCAGCCAGGCTTTCCAATAAGCCGGGATGCAAACAGGCGTCTATGTACGGCTTGGCCGCAACACCGCAGCACACGAACCACTTTATGATAGTAGGAGCATCTGGGGTCATTGTCCCTTGCTCGTAACGAAAAATGGATGTCCGGCCTACACCCATTTTGTCCGCAAGCTTCTGTTGGCTAAGCCTAGATTCTGCTCTTGCCATCTCTAACGCTTTTGCCACTCGTGCCCTATAATCATCCATAAATACCCCTCTTTCGACAAAACGATACAAAAGCAAAGAAATTTAACTGATATATTGTTCAAAATGTGAAACAATAATTGAAAAAAGTCGCTGTTCCATTGAAACAGCGAGATGTGTTATAACAGTATTGTCAAAAAATCCCAAAGAGAAAGGAAACGCAAAATGAAAGAAACTGTAATCTGGAACCATGAACGTATGCCAATCATCGACGGAATGCCAGCCAGCGTTCCCGATGGGCAACCACACACACCTGAACCGTGGGAGGAAAGCTAATGAACCGAACTGTAGATGCTCTGATTATTCCATACGCCCGCAGACGGACGCTAGAGCTTGTCCTGAGCCTTTCTGGGTACGAAGCTGATAAAGATGCTTACCTCGAAGCAAAAGGCATCCTGGAACGTGCCGTGGCCGCCTTAGACGATGGACGTGACCCGGCAGATAGCATCGAACGCATTGACGGACAGCTTGTGGAACTGTGAAAGGAGAAGAAGATGGACTTTACGAATGGATTCTATAAAGCCGAGAACCCTGTCGTTCTTGAAGAAGTGAAAACTTTTCTTCAGTCAATGGAACGGCGTGGAGCGACCGTAAAGGACTTAGACGATGCCATTGTGCAGCTAAACAATGTTTCACACAGCATCAGCACAAATGCGCTCGTCAAAGCAGATGTGCTAGACGATTTACCGGATAACCCCTTTCGTTCCATGCTCAACGGAATGTTACAAAGCAAAGGGTAACTTAAACTTAATGTGGCTCTTAATCATTGTCATTGCAATTTTTGGCTTCCCTGATGTGAAGTAATGGATGCGAAGAAAACGTTCGATTTTTACGAAGTTGTTAAAAATACATTGACTTGACAACTAAAAGGTGTATAATCATATCAAATGAACGTCCGTACTTACCGATCGGGAGGATATGTCACAATGAGTGAACAGGAAAGAGCTAAGATTGACCGATTTATTGCATGGCTACTGGAACACCCTGAAAAGATTCCGGCAACGGAACAAGCACTAGACCTAGAGTAACAGAAAACCCCTTGCGCAGAGCTATACCAGCCCGGCACAAGGTGTTCTTTTATTTTACCGGGTCAGAACCACTTCTTTTTTCGGTTTCTACGGTAACGATATTTTCTGCTATTGCCATATAGCACGCGGTCATTGCCTTTTAACAATGCCTGCATGAACCAGAAGCAAAAGGCACAGCCACACAACAGGTAATACACAAGCTTACCTCACATCTTCTCGATCAGGTTCATCAGAGCTTCACGCTGTTCCTTCGGCATGGACTCAAGTTTTCTTCTAATCCGCTCCACTGCTGCATCAACTTCACTTTGCGGCTGCTGGGGCGGGTTTTCTTTTTGGTTGCCCGTAAGAAGGTAGTCAACCGTAACATCGAAATACTGTGCCAGCTTAACGGCATTTTGATTGGTCGGCTTTGCATCGTTCCCTGCACTTGCTTCTGTTCTCCAATAGCTATAAGCAGATTTCGGAACGCCAGCTTCAGTTAAAGCACGAGACGGCTTTACTCCCTTTTGCTCACATAGCCTTACGAAATTGTCAAAAAACACAAAACATACCTCCAGCGTTTGTACAAGATGACAAAGTTCTACCACTTGAACAAAAACACTTGAAAAGTTCTACTACTTGTGCTTTAATAAGGCTACCGGGTTCAATCGGTAGAACAAATTAAAGACTTTGAACAAATAGAAAAACGTTCGATAATGTTTTTGCTTGACACCATAATATTATCATATTCTTTCAAAAAGTTCAAGTACTAGAACAAGAAAGGAGAAAAAATTTGCTTCCTAAGTGGACAGGCGATGTTGTGGGAACACTTCACGTTAACAGCATCGAAATCAGAGAGCTTGCTGCAAAAATGGGATGCGCACCGGAATACTTGGGAAAAATCCTAAACGGTAAGCGTGAGCCTAAAAATGCGGAAGCTAAGGTGAAAGAAGCTCTGGAAGAGCTGTTGAATGAAAGAAAGGGGGAATAAGTGGTATGGAACAGATTATCACCTTAAAGGTAGACCTTGAACACCCGAACGAAGCGCACCACGCCATTAACAAGGCGGTGGAAGCCTACGAGAAAAGCAAAAATCGCTGGGATGCCTTTGAAATCAACGAAGCCAAAAGCAGAGCACGAGACATTTTGTACAACCTGTGCAATGAAGGTTACAGTATGATATGGACGGTCACGGATGGTGCCGTCGGCCTGACGATCTGGAAAAGCTTTAAGGAACCTTGTGTTGGCCAGTGCTATATGCCAAAAGAAAGCCTGTTTGACATCTGGGTCGAAAAGCTAGTTGCGCTGTGCATTGCCACAGGTCGGGAAGTCCCGAAGTTCATCACAGATAAGGCTGGTGAGTGCTGGTGATGAAATTTCGTAAAGCGCAAAGTCGCAAGCGCAGACTAAAGCTGGCAATGGCAGCTGGCGTATCCAGAAACGATGCCAACAAGGTGTTGTGGATGGAGAAATCCATTAACCAGTGTTTTGAGTGGCACAACAGAGAAGAAAGGCTAAAAGAGGAGAAACGGCGTGGAGAACAAGTATTGTGAGCGCTGCGGTGCCTTTCTTGGCCTCGTAAACCCATGCAAGAAATACTGTGAAGAGTGTAAAGCCATTGTTCGCAGAGAACGGCAGGCCCTTATAAAGAAAGGAATCAAGCCTGAACCGGAACCGGCTTTATGTGCTTGGTGCAAGAAGCCAATGATCCGAAAGGTCTGGTCTCAGAAGTATCACCCCGAATGCGCAGCAGATGCAAACAAGGATTTGACCAAAAAGTACAAAGCCAAAAAGAAAAAAGAGCTGAATGAGCTAAAAGCATCTGGCGAGTTCAAAATCACTTGGGATGTGCAGGAACCAGAACGTGCGAAACCTCAAAAGCACGAACCTCCAAAGTATACCGTGCGCCAGATGAACGATGCCGCAAAACGATACGGAATGAGCTACGGCCATTACAGTGCTTTACTTGCACAGGGAAAGGTGAAGGCTCCTGATGAACGGTAAATACTACGGTCAGCGTGAAATCCGCTGGCACAGCCGGGAGAAAGACCGGCTGGAACACATTCAAAGAAAGGATAAAGATGAAAGCATTCGTGGAAATTGCCTGATCTGGGGCATTGTCCTGGCATTGGTTCTAGCAACGTTCCTGCTAAACTTCTGGCTGGTGCATCATATCAAGATTCTGATCGGCGCTAAAGCGACTGGTACATTATCGGAATCTGCGCTCTGATGGCCACCTGCTGGATTTTCGGCACAGGTAAGAAAGCATGACGTTGGAAGATGCAATGAAAGCAAGGTACTTCAACATCAACGACCTTAGCCGTAGATCGGGAGTATCAAGACCGACGATTTACAGCATCTTGGGCAAGCGAAAGAAGCAGAAAAGTTCCGTTCGTGTCGATACGCTTCTAAAAATCGCAAAGGCGCTGAATGCAAAAATAGTCATCAACGAGAAAAAGACGAACGGATTTGACATTGTTTTAAAAGAGGTGAAGAGAAATGAAAACTGTTAAAGGCACTGTATTGTGCTTTATAAGCATATCCATCGCCGTTGCAGCGCTTGGATGTGGAAATGCTATCAATGGCGCTTCTAATGGCTGGGGGATGCTTGGATATACGCTGCTGTCCGTGTCTATGCTTTTTACCGCTTTGATTCTCGCTATTATCGGCGTTAGCGCGGAGAACGAGCGTATTGAACGCGAAAATCGCAAAATCAAGCGAATCGTCCACCACACCAACGAGTGGAGGGATGTTCAGTGAAATGCCCGATGTGCGGACAGGAAAGTGTCACGACTGTAGACACCAGGAACGAGGATGATTGTATCATCCGTAGAAAGCACTGCTTGAATAAAGAATGCGATTACCGGTGGTCTACCATTGAAATCGACACAAGCCAGTGGTACTCGGCTCTTCAAATCCAAGAGCACAGAAAGCAGAGAGGACGGCCCAGAAAGAATGATTAGCGTGAGCTTAGATAGATTCGGCAGCGTGACAGAACCGAAGGACGGCGTGTACTTTATGACCAACGAGCAGATGGCAGAAGCCAAAGAAGCTGACCGACTGGCTGAAATCGAGGACTTGCAGTCTGAAATCGAGGACAGGGAAGCAGAGCTGAAAGACCTTCGTGCACAGTTGGCAGAACTGATGGCTGGTTGATTTTGTACAGCCGTGTTAAGCCAAAGAAAGAACAATGAAGCCTAATGAAGCCGAAGAAAGGAAACGTATGGACAACAGCAAAATCCACGAAGCTCTGATGGCTGTTCAATCAGAGCTGAAAGCCCCGAAGGGGCAGATGAACAAGTTCGGTGGATACAAGTACCGCTCGTGCGAGGACATTCTCGAAGCGGTCAAGCCCATCTTGAAAGCGCACAGCCTTGTGCTACGGCTTTCCGACAAGCCTGTTATCGTTGATAGCTGGCATTATATCGAAGCCACTGCAACGGTTGAATCGCAGGATGGTGCCACCTACACGGTGACTGCATACGCTCGTGAGCCTGAGTTTAAGAAGGGCATGGACGATTCGCAGATTACCGGCACTGCAAGCAGCTACGCTAGAAAGTACGCTCTGAACGGTCTGTTCTGCATTGACGATACGAAGGATGCTGACACGGACGAGTATCAGAAGCAGACCGCCAGAGGAGCAAGAAAACCTGAGCAGGAACCAGCACAACAGGAAGAAATCCCGCCCTGTGCTTGCTGTGGAAAACCGTTGCAGCCTGCGCGGTACAACAACCGTACCAGAACTCCGCTAGAAATAAAGCGGATTACTGAAAAGAAATTTGGGCGCGTCCTGTGTTGGGACTGTGCCCAGAAACAGCCGAAGGAGGGCTAAACAATGCTCAACTCTATCGCAATTCAGGGTCGTCTGGTTCACACGCCAGAAGCTAAGGTCACGAAGTCCGGCAAGGATGTTTGCACGTTCAGCATTGCTTGCGACCGTCAGAGCGGCGGTCAGAAGGAAACCGACTTCTTCAACTGCACTGCATTTGGTAATACGGCACTGTTTGTTTCCAAGTGGTTCCAGAAGGGCAGCCTGATTCTGGTGACTGGTAGCATCCAGACCCGGAAGTATACCGACAAGCAGGGAAACAACCGCACCGCAACGGAAATCATGGCGAACAAGGTTGACTTCTGCGGTGGCAAGTCTGACAGCAAGCCCACCGATCGGGCGCAGGATGCACCGCAGAACTACTCTCAGGGCAACGCAGATGACTTCTCTGTGATTGACGAGGACGATGGGTCGCTCCCTTTTGAATAACGGTTACGCTACCGGGACAAAAGGCGAGAAAGGAATAGATGGAAGAACTTTGGAAAGACATTCCGGGATATGAAGGGCTTTATCAAGCATCGAATCTCGGAAGAATCAGAAGTGCGCCGGGCAAAACAACGTCTTCTGCAAGGTATAAAGTCAGAGTTTGGAAAGTAAGAATTATTAAGGCAAAGACAGAAAGAAGATGCCGAAATTCAAAAGGCAAAATGGATGAACGAGTTGAACTTTGGAAAAATGGGGCACACAAAACCATGTTGGTTTCAAGGCTTGTCGCAATGGCTTGGGTTGATGGTTACAAGCCTGAATTGACTGTAAATCATATTGATGGAAACCCATCAAACAACACACCAGAAAATTTGGAATGGGTAACCATTGCAGAAAACGTAAAGAAAGGCTTTCGAGAAGGGCTTTTTGAAAAGTGCTGTAAAGATGTCGCGCTTGTTTCTCCGACTGGCGAAGTTCACTATTTTGGAACATTAAGAGCCGCATCAAATTTTTTGGGAAAGAATCACAGCTATTTGAACAATCGCCAAAAGCGAAATTACAAGACTGGGATTGATTCAAATGGTACGCATTGGCTAATTAAAGCATGACCGCCTACCTTATATAAAAGCTGCGCTATCTGGCTGGACGGGCGTTTGGAAAGATGAAACACTTGGGCGACATCACAAAGGTTCACGGCGACCAGATAGAGCCTGTGGACTGCATCACGTTTGGCAGTCCTTGTCAGGATTTGTCCATTGCTGGGCGCAGGGCGGGACTTGCCGGAGAACGCTCCGGGTTGTTCATGGAAGCGGTTCGAGTCATAAAAGAAATGAGGTCAAGCACAAATGGACTGTATCCAACTTTCGCTGTTTGGGAAAACGTGCCAGGAGCGTTCAGCTCCAACGGAGGAGAAGATTTCAGGGCCGTGCTGGAAGAACTTGCCCGCGTGGAACAACCAGACGCTTCAATTCCTCGACCTCGGGTAGGGGGGGCAGGTGGAGCAAAGCCGGAGCAATCGCCGGAAACGGATGGTCTCTGGCTTGGCGACAGCTTGATGCTCAATATTGGGGAGTCCCCCAGAGAAGAAAGCGTATCGCTCTTGTCGCAGATTTTGGAGGTCAACGTGCCGCAGAAATACTTTTTGAGCGCACGAGCGTGTCAGGGAATTCTGACGAGAGCGTCAAGGCGTGGGAAGCCACTCCCGGAAGTTCTCAGGCAAGCCCTTATGGACGTGATAGGGGGGGGCGATTCCTACACCCTGAAAATCCGTAGCGGATGCGCCGGTGGTGGTAAAGGTGCGCTGGTACAAACCGAAAAAAGCGCAACGCTTTCAACACTCCAAGACCAGACGTTGTTTCAGCCGATTCATGTGCTGAACGACCAGGGCGGCAACGTGATGGACGTGAGCTACGATGTAACCGGAACTCTCAGGGCACAAGAACACGGACACCAGCCGATAGTTTTTGACGCTCGTGGAAACGGCGATGGAAAAATTGTACCGACCATTACAGGAGACCACGAAAACAGAATCACAGATTACACGGCTATTGCAATCGAACGCAAGACCTTCAACGAACAGTCTTTCAGCCACTACAAGGAAAGTGGCAAATGTTCAACCTTGAAAGCAAAAGCTGGAAACATCGGCAATGGAAGCGAGTGTCTGATCGCAGAGAAACATGATTCATCGAAAGTGGATGGCGTTCAGACGAAACCGTTCTGTGCTGGCTTTTCTTACAAAGCTGGAGCAAAAGCAATGGGAATCGGATATGAAATAGAAAAAGCTGGAACATTATCCGCAGAAAGACACGATTCTGCCGTGTTGGAGAAAACCATCCGTTGGATTGTTCGCCGTTTGACCCCTGTTGAATGTGAACGGCTACAAGGATTTCCTGACAATTACACCAACATTGGTGACTGGACGGATAGCAAAGGAAAGAAGCATAAATACGCTGACAGCCCACGGTACAAGGCTCTTGGCAACTCAATCGCTTTGCCGCAATGGTTTTGGCTGGTGCAAAGGATGCGTCCTTATCTGAAAGAAAAGCCTACGCTGGGCAGTCTGTTCGATGGCCTGGGCGGTTTCCCTCTGGTATGGCAAAGAGCATACGGCAAGGGAACTGCACGGTGGGCAAGCGAAATCGAAAGCTTCTGCGTAGCTGTAACAAAAAGGAGATTTGGCGAAGAATGATTACTTGTTGCAAAGACTGCACATCACGCCACCAAGCCTGCCACGACACCTGCGAGAAGTACAAGGCAGAGAAGAAAGACTTTGAGGAACGCAAGGCGTTTGTGTATGAGCTGAACCGCAGCCAAAGCGTGTACCACCGTGATTATGAGGACAAGCACCGGGAACGTGGCAAGAAACGGTTTCTCGGAAGTGAATTTAGAGGTGAACGATAAATGGGAGCTTTTATTGCAAGACAGCCTAATGGTCTGTTGTGTCGGTTTTCTTCGGTAGTCGATTGCATTACCGATTACAACATGACCGAAGATGAATACATCGAAATGTGTGCAGAAAAAGCACGAAAAGAAGCACGAGATGTTCTTGACCACTATATGCAACCGTTTGAACTGGTGGACAAGCGATTCTACCCAAACAACATGACAGTGGAAGAACATAAGCGGATTATGAAGGAAATGGAAAAGCCCGCTGACAAAGCAGCTCATATTCCGTGAGCTTAGAGGTGAACGAGGATGAATAAAAGAAAGTATAAGCCGGGCAGTTACATCATTTCACTTGATGACTTGATGAAGCAGGAGTTTGTTTACTGCGCCGGAAAACTTGTTCACAAAGGATGGTTTGGTAGCTGGCAACTGCGATATGCAAATAGCGAACTTGCTAAACTGCGTATCAGAGAAGCTAAAAAGGTCGAGGACAACGAATGAACACCGGCAAGCAGTTTGAAGCAGACTTCAAAGCATCCGTCCCATCTGATGCGTGGTGCTACCGCCTGAAAGACAGCGCTGCCACCTACTACGGCGGCAACGAGAACCTGTCCTTTTCCATCGACAACATCTGCGATTTCCTTGTGTACCGATACCCGATGAACCACCTGTTTGAACTGAAAACCATCGAAACGCCCTCTATCCCGCTGGAAAAGGTGTTCGGCAAGTACGACAAGGCAAAGTGCAAATACCGCAAGGAAAAGCACATCACCGACATGGTAGACGCGATGGGTTATAGCGGTCAGACCGCCCATGTGATAGTCAATTACAGGGCGGTCAACCGCACCTTTGCAATCCCTGCCAGCAAAGTTCTGGCGTTTCGTTATAACGAGAGCCGGAAGAGCATCCCTTGGCAATGGGCAGAACAAGAGGGGATAGAGGTCAAGGCAAAAAGGTTGCGTGTCCATTGGCGGTATGACGTGGATGAGCTGCTAAAGAGATTGGAGGAAGAACATGAGGTTCGATGATGTTGAGGTTGAGATTTGCGACCGATGCGGCGAGTGCTTTTCGTGGCACGGCGAAGTGAACGGAATCCGAAAAGTGAAAATCAAACAATGTGGCTATGAATGCTCGCCAGACAGGTCGTTCGTTCTTTGCCCCTCTTGTATGGATGCACTCAACGACTGGCTGAAAGGAGAACAGAAGTGAGCAGTCGGATGAATAAATTTGGAAACTGCCCCCTGTGCGGAAAACAGATCAAGCCGACCAACCTCCGCAAAATCGCACGGCAGAACCAGTTGTACGGCTTTCGCATGGCTCTGGATGGCATTGCCGCCACATGGGGCGCGCTGATTCAGAACCTTCGGTGCGATGCAGACCTGACCGATGAACAGGTGCAGAAAATCATCCGTATTGGTGACAGGTATTGGGAGATGGTTGGCAAGTTCAAAGAAGAGGACATGACCCCTGACGAGTTTGCAGATTACCTCACAGCAAAGTCAGAACAGGTTGAAAAAGAGCTGAGGGAAAGGTGGAGCTGATGGATAAGGAACAGCTTGCTATCGCACGGTTGCAGGACGCTACAAGGCTATCCGAACATCGGTACAAGAAACCACTCATGGTCACATACTCTGGCGGCAAGGATTCACAGGTGCTTGTTGCGCTGGCTGAACGTGCAGGAATCAACTTTGAGGTGGTCAACAGCCATACCACCGCAGATGCGCCGGAGACGGTCTATTTCATCCGTGAGCAGTTCAAGGCGATGGAAGAGCGTGGAATCAAATGCTCCATCGTCATGCCCCGATACAAGGACAAACCCGTGTCCATGTGGACACTGATTCCACAAAAGCTGATGCCGCCGACAAGACTTGTGAGATACTGCTGTGCCGTTCTGAAAGAGAACACTGGAAAGAATCGGTTTATCGCTACCGGTGTTCGGTGGGCAGAATCAGCACGGCGCAAAAACAGTCGTGGCATTATGGAAGTGATGCACAAAGACCCTGCAAAGAGAATCATCCTCATGGGTGACAACGATGAAAAGCGACAGTTGTTCGAGACCTGCAACATCAAGGGCAAGATGACCGTAAACCCTATCGTGGACTGGTCTGATGATGATGTGTGGGACTACACACACAGCGAACACTTGCCTGTCAATCCGTTGTATTGCGAAGGACAGAAGCGTGTTGGCTGCATCGGTTGTCCAATGGCTGGTAGGGGGGGGCAGACAGCGTGAGTTTGTGCGCTGGCCCGCCTACGAGAAAATGTACATCTCAGCATTTGAACGAATGCTTGATGTCAGAAAAGCAAAAGGCTTACCGTGCGACTGGCAGACCGGAATGGACGTGTTCCGCTGGTGGATGGAAGACGACAACATCAGTGGTCAGTTGAGCATGGACGATTTGATGGAGGCTAACAATGTTTGATTTTTCAAGTGAGCTTTTTGGGTTTATGAATCAACGACCTCGTTATGAGCGAGAACTGAAGGAAGATACCGTAAATGGCTATCACATTGGCACTTGCGCCGTTGACGATAGAGATTGGAATTACGAAACGGCAATTCAACACGAACAATTTAGGGGTGGGGAGTGGATTGTTGTTCGAGGATATGACAGCAAAGAGGAAGCAGAAACCGGGCACGATATGTGGGTAAAGAACGCAAAGGCTGGTTTCCAAAAGCTGTACGATGTATTTGAAGAAAAGATTTATCCGAAACAGAAGCAAGAAGAAAAGCCGGTTCACTTCATTTTGACCTATGCCTGTGATCGATGCGTGACCTCCATGAAGCATGAAGCGTACATGACAAAGAAAGAGTTTCAAGAAGAAAGGATTTGCCCGTTTTGCGGTGGGGAACTTCGCATGAGGGAGTTTGAAATTATGAACAGGTGGTAAAAATGATGTTTGAATTTGCAACTCGCTGGCTGGTCTGCCTAGTCCTGCTGGCGGTGGTGGTTCAGTCCGAACGGACAATAAAAAACATGGCAGACAACCTGTTTGAAGAACGTCAGGCAATGCTCGTCTGGCTGTTCGTTAACGTGTGTTTGGCCGTTTGTACGGCTGTTGTGATGGGGTGGAAATGATGGACAACGAACTTTACTGCCCGATGAAGATGACCAGCAATCCGCTTGGTCGGTGCGTCTGCGAGAAAGAAAAGTGCGCTTGGTGGCGACCAATAAATGATTGCTGCTCGATTGCGTGGATTGCATCTAAGCTATCCTGTATGGAAATCTATATGGGATTAAAGGAGTAATGATATGAATTGCAAATTTTGCATGATTGATGCAGAAACGGTTGAAATCTATTTACCAAAGAAAGTATTTGATGGTGTAAAGAGTGTCGTGCTTACAAAAGAAAACTCAAATATAAGCAAGTGCTTTCCAAGAGATGTTTTTCATGGAGATTGTTGGATAAACGCAAACGATAATGACCCGAATGTTGATGGGATGTATCTTATTTATTATCACTGGCTCGATAAGGACACGAGCCGTTGGTATTATCTTTTTGGCGTTGGTGTTTTTAAGAATGGAAACTGGAAATCAAATGAAGAAAGGGACATTATTTGCTGGATGCCGCTTCCTGAACCGCCAAAGGAGGCCTGACACATGGCAACACCCCCGAAGCGTGGTCGTGGCAGACCGCCGCTGACCGAAGCTGAAAAGAAAAAGCGTGAGAAGCGGGCGCAAAAGGCGAAAGAAGAAGCCGCTGCGAAGCGTGAGAAAGAGCGTGAAAAGAAGAAACAACAGATGCTTAACAAGCGGAAATCTATCCGCTCACAGGTGAGTAAAAAGGTGAAGGAACAACAGGAGTTGGCGATCACGAGGTCTAAGATGCTGAACACAGGCGATTTGCAGTCGAGAATCGGTGGCGAAGAGGATAAGAAGGTCATCGGCATGATTGCAGCCAAATATTTTGGCGACCTTCCGAGCGTGGATATGAACAACCCGATCGAAGTGCAGCAACGCCTTGACTTCTTCTTTGATGCTTGCATCGAAGCCAGAATCTCCCCTGTGGTGGAATGGATTGCACTAGTGCTGGGCATCGAATGGGTGAGCCTGAAGCAGATTATGGCGGGCAAACGCCGTGACGACAGCTTGCAGCAGAAATACATCCTCAAGCTGATTCTGCAAATGCAGTCCATGTGGGCGTATAACGGTATGTATGGTCAGGAGAACCCGGCAGAGTGGATTTTCCGAGCTAAGAACTACTTTGGTATGCGTGATAACGTGGAAGTCACTGTTGCACCGCCTGAACAGCCGTTGGGCGATGCTCAGAGCGCAGAGCAGTTGGCTCAGAAGTACCAGACGCTTTGCCGAAAGGGATTGACGTGGAGTACAGAGAGGTGGGGGAGTGATAACCTGTGGCAGACGAAAGCTATTATTGGTACAAAAGCCACGGAATCTGCGTTAAGTGCAAAAAAGAACAATGCCTCACCCAATCGCATTATGTGCGATGAATGCAGAGAAAAATGGAACGCTATAAGAAGAGAAAAAAGCAAAGACCCCGAATACAAAAATTGGAAAAAGCAATACAACAAAGAACATAAAGAAAAAATGCTTGAAAATGGGCTTTGCCCCATGTGTGGTAAACCGCTTTATCAGGGACATAAAACCTGCTACGAACACTGGCTCAAAAACAGAAAAAGATGGAAAAGGTATGAAGAAAACCATCGCGGGACAATAAGGAGCCAATGGCGTGAAGCTGGGCTGTGTCTTAACTGCGGAAAGCAAAGAAAAGCTGGAAGTTCGTTTTGCGAATACCATCAAGCTATGATGGAAAAATCTTTAGAAAAAGCAAGAAAAGCGGGAGGATGGACATCCGATTATGCTCACAAAAAATATTTCACCAAGCGACACCCTGATTGACTTTTCAGACCCATGCCTACGCACGTTCCTGCCTGTCCTCTTGCAAGACCACACGACAGGCAAGAATATCATCTGGGCGACAGACCCACCGCCTGAACTGGGCGTAAGCTTTGCAGATGAAATCACGCTGGAACAGTTGAACAAGGTTCAACTTGTCCCTCGTGTGCAGAAACGGCTTGCAGACCAGAAGAAGCGCACCAGTAAGAAAGCAGAGGTATTTACGCCGACATGGGTTTGCAAGAAGATGACAGACGTTGCAGAAAACGACCTGAAGGGCGAGGATTGGAAAGAATACATCAATAAGACTTGCCTTGAAGTAACCTGTGGCGAAGCACCGTTCCTGACAAGCCGATATGATACAACAACAGGGAAGATGATTGCCGTGCCGGACAGAATCGGTCTGCTGGACAGAAAGCTGAATGTTCTGGCAGAGCAGTTCCACGACTACGATATGTGGATGTGCTGGGCAATTAACGCCTACGCATCGACATACGGCTATGAGTGGCAGGGAGACAATCTCTTGCTGGCAAGGTGCAACCTATTCCTGACGCTAATCGAAAATTTTAGGTATCGGTTTGAGGCTGAAAAGCTGGAAATCGGCTTCATGCCCATTTTTCTTGACTGCATTGCAGACACCATCTCATGGAACGTCTGGCAGATGGATGGGCTGAAAAAGACCATTCCCGGCACGGACATTCCGTGCAAAATCAAAGACTGGAAAGCCTACAAAGAAATCCTGTTTAAGGATGTTGGGGAGGAAAAATAAAATGAGCAGTTCCGTGGAATATGCAAAATCAGAACTTGCACGTATTACGAAAGACGGAGACGGGTTGCAGGATGCAATCAATAAGAACATTCTTGATATTGTTGAACTTTTTGCAAGTCAAGGACACGGTGTATTATCTGCTGGATACGCAATGTCCGCTCTTGAACGTCTTTTACGGTTCAAGCCACTTACTCCGCTGACTGGCGAAGATGATGAATGGACAGAAGTGTCGGACAAAATGGGACAAAGATGCTTCCAAAATAAACGATGCTCAAGCGTGTTCAAGACCACTGATGCACAAGGTAACACGATTGAAGTACATGACATTGACGCAATCGCTTATTCCGACAACGGTGGTCTTACGTGGTTTACAAGTAGCCGCTTTCGCAAAAGCGTGACGTTCCCCTATGAGCCACCTACGCACCCGGAAAAAATCTATATCGAATACACGAAAGATGTTCCGCTTGGCTGGTCTGGAGACAAGTATGAGATTATTACTGACGACAAGGAACGTATCGAAGCGTTGAGAGCTAAGATGCAGAAGAAATTTGATGAAAAGGAGCGCTAATGCAAACTGACAGAGGGATCTACCACAAGCGAGTGTGCGACCGCTGCGGAGCAGTTCTTGGCGGCAGGATGATGAACCCTGACGAATACTTCAAGGACTGGGCGTGGCGCAGAGACACAGGCGACCTGTGCCCGGAGTGCTATGAAGAGTATAAACGAGTGATCGGGCGGTTCAACAGAGGAAAGAGAGGACAAAGAAAATGACAAGATGGTCTGTATGGCGTTGTAAGCAGTGTGGAATGACCATCTACAATGTCGAAGATGCAAAAATTTCTAGCAACGCATTTGACGAACTTTTTGGGCTTGAGACTATTTGCAACAATTTAACGGGTTTTAGCCTGCCGACCGTCAAATACACGCACAGATGCGACCAGCAGACAATCGGCTTGTGTGAGTTTATCGGTTGGAGGAAGCAAGAATGAAATACAAAGTTGAAATTGTGGCCTATGAATCCTATGGGGAAATCAATCTTGGAACTTTTGATGTTGAAGCTAATAATGAAGAAGGAGCTGAGCTGAAAGCTCGAAAAATGGCGAGGAAGAAGCATCCGAATCTTGAGGATTTCGACGTTATGGCTTTGGAGATGATAAAATGACCTACTGCACCACCGAACATTGCTCTTGCATGGGCATCAAGCAGTTCTCTGCTGGCAAGGCTATCCGATGCACAGCAGAATCCTGTGAGAACAAATCTGAGCCGTCCTGTGGCTCTTGCAAATGGTACGCGGAGCCGGAGGGCGTGTGTGTGAATGACCAGTCAGAACACGTTGCAGACTTCGTGTGGGACGAACGTGGATGCAAGGAATGGGAGAAGAAAGATGAGCTATGATATTTCGCTGTGCGACCCTGTAACGCATGAAACACTTGAAGTGGATGATACGCACTTTGTTGCTGGCGGTACTCGTTCCATTGGAGGAACAAAGGAACTGTGGCTTAATATCACCTATAATTATGGAAATTACTTTCGTCGTGATGATGTGTTGGGTAGAAAGGGCATCCGCTCCATCTATGGCAAAACAGGCGCAGAAAGCATCCCGATGCTTGAAAAAGCTATTTCTGCGCTAGGTGACGATGTGGACGATAGCGACTACTGGAACGCCACAGAGGGCAACGCCAAACGTGCCCTGTACGGTTTGCTTGCGTTTGCAAAGATGCGACCTGACGGTGTATGGGATGGAGATTGAAGGGAGAAAAGAACAATGAAGAAAGCAATTTTATCTGTAGCATTGGCGGCATCTATCGCATTGTGCGGATGCACAGAAGCATCTCGTGTGAATCACAATATTTCGCAGCAGGCAAAGAATTTCAACGTCACTCGCAGATTGTCTGTTGTTAATGCAAGAACTGATACGCCGATGCTTGAAATAATCGGGAACATGGACATTTCCAATAACAGCAACAATGAACTTGTGGTGACTATTGAATTGCCCGATGGCACATACAAAAAGCATTACGTCTATCTTAACGAGTACACAATGTACATTGTGGAGGATTTGAGCGGTTCTGACGTGGACAAGTATCATTACGAAATCAACATCTTGCCGCAGCAGTTACAAAACTTCGTTCTCACCTACAATCCGTAAGCGAGGTATCGGATAATGGCTAACACTCTTTGGCATACAGCAAGCGAACCGCCACGAGAGCGGACGCAGCCTTTGTTGCTTGCGACCAAGACAACGTGGCGCGACAAAGATGGAAAAATGTTGCAAGGATTCTCGCCGACAGCGTACTTTCTTGGCTGTTACGCAGACGGTCAGTTTTGGGATGAGATAGGCGAGAGACTGCCGAAAGATGTGACGGTGACGCATTGGATGGCGTTTCCGATGGTATGAGGTGTTGAGCATGAGCAATTGGATTAATGTCAAGGATAGATTGCCCGATATTCCGAAAAACGATTTTGCCAGCGATTATGTTTTGATTCACGACAAAAAAGCTGGTGACTGGGTAGCCTATTATGATGCAAACGGTGGTTGGTGTGAAGCAAGAGAGTGCATCCCATTCAAAAATGTTACACATTGGATGCCTATGCCTGAACCGCCTACGGAGGATTAAAGATGGATGGATTCGAAGCGTTAACGGAAGCGATGAACCAATGTGCTGCATCAGCTGAACATTTTGCAAATGCTGTCAGACAGTCCGAAACGCAGTGCAGTTACATCAAGCAGAAGCACAATCGACCTGTATACCGTAAAAGTGCAAAGCTACATGAATGTTGCAAAAGAATTATGAGAACGAGAGAGGGGTTTAGAAAATGACGGAACTTAAGAGATGCCCGTTCTGCGGCAAGAACGCAGTTTACATTGGAGTGTGTGATGATGAAGGAAACTTTCATGGTCGTTTGGGATGCGAGTACGAACAAGACCCGTGGAGCGGGCTTTCTTATGACTTGCATCACGAAGGATGGGGCAAATGTATCCTTTGCACGGATGGAGACAATCAAAGCATGGGTGGCGTGCTATTTGACACGGCAGAGGATGCTATCGAAGCGTGGAACAAACGCTACAAAGAGGATTGAGCATGGACAAAAAACGAGACAGTTTTACATTCCAACGATATTACTTTGAAGCCATCTCCACACTCAAAAGTAAAGAGAAGCTGGAACTATACGATGCAATCTGTGCATACGTTTTTGAAGAAAAAGACGCAACTTTGAACTCGAAAAAAGCAGAATCTTGTTTCATTTTGATTAAGCATCTGCTCGATGAAGAGTGGAAAAGAAGCGATATTGCGTCAAAAGGATGGTCTACACGAAAGTCAGCTCATCCTCATGTCATAAATGAGGTGAAAGTCAGCTCATATATGAGTTCAAAGTCAGATGACAATGAGCCCATTGTATCAACTGACAGTCAGACGAGCGTCAAGACCTTGCCGGAGAGCGCGGTCAAAAAGAAACCTGACATTTTCTCCGACTTTGCTCATGGTGATAAAGCCCTGCTGGAATCCCTGCGAGAGTTCGCACAGATGCGTACAAGAATCAAAAAGCCTATGACAGACCGGGCAAAACAGATGCTCTGCAACAAGCTGGAAAAGTTTGATCGGCATGACTGGAAAGCCATTCTTGACCAGAGCATCTATGCTGGATGGCAGGATATTTACGCATTGAAACAGGATGACCAGTACGAGCAAAGTACGGAGATGGAGTTTCCTAGACTATGACAATGGACGTTCAAACGGTATTTATCGGTGCGCTAATGCTCTGCAAGCCGGGCGTTGCGGATGAAATCATACCAGACCTTGAACTTGATTTGTTCAGACCTGAGCTGAGAGACGCTTTTGCGGCTGTTCAGGGCTATTGGACGGCTAGGGGCAAGATAGATATAGTCGAGATAAACACGCAGCATCCAGACGTAGCGCAGACGCTCTTAGCGTGTGTACAAACCTGTGAATCAGAGTGTGTACGAATTGACAGGGAGCAGATGCAGCGTTGGGCACAGCTTATCAGAGAGCAAGCTGCACTCACTCGTGTGCAAGGTCTGGCATTTCAGATGACCAGCGAGCTTACCGACTATTCTGATCTATCAGATATTTACCAGCAGATGGGCGAAGCAATGAGCCTGAAAGCTGAGGAAGAAGATGCGTGGACATACGAGGATGTGCTGAACGACTATGTGCTTCACATGGACGAGAAGCCTGTGTATATCAAGACAGGCCTAGAGCGTCTGGATGAAGCGCTGCACATTTCTTCGGGTGATTTCATCATCATCGGCGGCAGACCGTCTGCGGGCAAGACAGCCCTGTCCTTGCAAATAGCAGCAAGCATAGCAAAGCAAAACTACACCGTGTACTATTTCAGCTTAGAAACCAGCAAACGCAAGCTGGGCGCACGTCTGATGGCTAATCAAATATACTGCCCTTTGAACACGGTGAAAAATAAGGCGGTCAGCTTGAATGAGATTGACGGACAGGCGAAGAACATGAAGATGCCCCTATATATCCGCTCCGCTGCCGGAAAAAACGTGGCGTGGATGAAGGCTCAGGCTCTCCGTAAAAAGGCTCAGGTCATCTTCGTAGACTATCTTCAACTCATCCACGAAACAGGCGCAAAGGACAGATATGCCGCCATTACATCCATATCCATTGCCTTACACGAGCTGGCGCAGACCACAGGCATTGTCGTGGTAGCTCTGGCGCAGCTTAATCGAAACCCATCCAAGCCCGGAGCAACGCCTACTAACTCCGACTTGCGAGAGAGCGGTCAGATTGAACAGGATGCAGATGCAATCATTCTTCTGTCCGGCGATAACCCTGACAAGTACCTGTTCCGGCTGAGCAAGAACAAGGAAGGCGAGATAGGCGACCTCCCCATTACGTTTAACAAGCAGATTCAACGGTTCCAAGAGTATACTTGGATGGACTGAAAGGAGAAACACTGTGACTAGAAAGCGTTTTAAGAAATTGATGATGGCGCATGGATGGTCTGCCAGAAAGGCTGAAAAAGAATCCCGGTGGGCTATCCAGTGGTGGCAAGCCAAAATTGTAAAGCAGCCGGATGATGACTGGAAGTCACTCGGCGCTATATCAGCGAGTATCTAAAAGATTATTATCGGGTGAATGGCTCTTACGATGCGCTCTATTACGTTCAAACTCAATTATAAAAATGCAGTGGCTGTCAGCAATGGCAGCCTTTTGTTTTTGCTAACTCCACGAGAAAGTCTGTTTTAGGCGTTTTGGATGCTAGGCGATAACTTTATCGACTTAATCACGAAAACGCGCCACAGACGCTCGTAGGCGGCTCTCCGTTGATGCTGATGGTATATCTCAAACTATACCATGCGATTAGAACGATGCAGAAGCGGGAAGAACGAATTTTCAGGGTCAGACGTGAAAGTTATCGGGTTAGCCAGAAAAACGCAACAGACAGGCTCCTACACGCCTTTCCGGCGATGATAGCAGCCAGATTGGTGAATGACAGATACTATTTGTCCAATCGCAGGGCTGATTGAAATGAAAAACGCTTCGACTATCACTTTCGGAAATGGCTTTCAAATTTTTGTCCCCTTTCCCCCTTGTTTCCTCTTTCCCCCTTTTGTCCCCCTCTTTCCCCTACAACCCCTATTACCCCCTATAATCCCCCTAATATCTTCCGTGCTCCCCCTTTCCCTCCCTGTGTGTTTAGCGCGTCCGCGGGCGTTATATGCGCGAGCGCGCGCGTTGACGGAGCCGGGTGTGCCACGATAGTTCAAAAGTGAATAAATAACAGTTATGCGAAATTGCAAGCTGGTTCTTTCCCCCTATAACCCTCTATCTCCATATAACCCTCTATCTCCAAAAGCTACACCGTTAGCCAGCAGAGCAGACCGTAGGCAAGAATTGGCGTGAGGTTCGGATTTGTGGATGGTCTACGACTATTTCACATGGATAATTGACTTCATTTTGTAGTCGGCTTGATATGTACAAATGTTGCATAGCGGTATGAGCGGTTGATTACAAATTGAAAGCGAATGACCAGCTGGATAGTCTTATTAGATAGTTAAAAGTATTGAGGTATTGCCGAATAAATAATCCTAGTCGATTGATATGATATGGTTGTAGTTGTCAGTAATTAAATCGGAGAAGAACTAACCGAATCAGATGATACAACTATTCCATTGGAATAATAGTTAAAAAAGATTGAGTAATTGTTTGCGACTATTATAATAAGTACGATGGATAAAGATTTTGAGGTAATATGATGTGGATTAAAATTAACAGGTGTCAAGACACATACTGATTTTTGGGGATGTCTGATGGCTTAGCGACTATCGCATCTCTTTTTCTCTAAAAGGCGAACGACTATTTCACACAAAAAATGCACGACTATTTGACGATAGTTCGCAAGAAAATGCTGCGACCATTACTCTACGACTATCAGAGAACTACTCTTTACTATACGATATATAGGACTTTCAAAAGCTTGTCGTCTGACGACTTTACGACTATTTCACGACTATTTTATCGGAAAAACTACGACTATTGGCTACGACTATTCCAGAACTTGTTACGACTATTCCAGCCGAAACATTACGACTATTGCTCGCCCTTATTAGCTATCGGGCGAAAGCCCGAAAAGAGATGCGGCAAGAGCCGCCAATGGTTCCGCGCCGCCGGGCTGACCCTGTACAGGTGGAGACGTTGACCCCTCAGTAGACACTCCGGGTGTAGCACTTGCCAGCGATCCGCAGACGGTAGGAGCTGACCCCGCCGGGCTGGCATGGTCTGCGGTATGTTGCACCGCTGCCCCCCCTATATACCTTATTATAATAGGCGGCTGCGCTGACTTGTGCAGCGTCCGGCGTGGCGCAGGCGGTATTATATCCGCTTGTGTCGGTCTGGTATCGTGAGCGGTTGAATGGGTCAAATAGCAGGAAAAACACCTGTAAAGCCTTGTGCGCTGTTTTGTGTCGTTGGCGGTATAGTTGCATTGACGATGCAAAACGCGCTGTAAACGCTTGTATGGGATTGTATTGCAGTAGGGCAAAACAAAAGCCCTGCACCCTCAGCAGATACAAGGCAAAAGAAAAACCCGGCCATTGCTGACCGGGTGAGATGCTTCTTATTTGCTGGCCTTGAAGAGCGCAGAGAAAAACCAAAAGAAAAACAAGATACAAGATAATATCATTTTGCGTTTACCTCCGCCCAAACTTTAAATCCGTTGTGTCCGCCGTGTGCGTTGATGTCATTGCACATGGCTTGTATTTCTTTTTCGGTCATTTTTTCGCCATAATCGCCGTTTGCAATGCTGGTTAGCTCCTCAGCTATCCATTTATGCCCATAAAAACCGCCATTAGTGGCGGTAGTCCCGATACCATAAAAAATTGTATACATTTTCAGCCCCTCCCTCAGCTGTTAAGAAAAGCAATCATAACGAGCGCACCGCTAATCATGCCGCCCACATACCAGAGGGCTGCCCACTGGGTAAAATCAAGAGTAATCATTTTTTACACCTCATTTAATAGCAAATGTATTCTACAGATTCCCAATATTCGTCATTTTCGGCATTCCAAGAACGGATTTCAGTTTTTTTAATTCGCTTAATAACGTCGTAGGCGTGGCCGTGATATACAGCATACCGATATTTTGCAGTATCTAATGCGCCAGCTTTAAGCAGCTTTGCACGAAATGCTTTTGTCATTGTCTTACCTCCTTACTGCTCCGCCCGATTGTTGAGCCAGACCAGACAGAGGAGAAAACCGGAAATCATACCGCCCACATACCAGAGGGCCGCCCACTGGGTTGCATCAAGTGCCAGCATATTACTGCACCCCCTTGCAATACAGGCCGCTGGCGCGGCAGATGGTGCGGATACGGTTGCAAGCCTGGTACAGTGCGCGGGCTTGCACGTCTAACCACGTTTCGCGGCTGTTGGGGTTGTTCATGCCGCCGTCGGTGCGCTTGAGTTCGGACGGGGTGCAGACGCGGGCGGCAATATCGGCATCATAGCAGATGGAGCAGCCGCCGTTGCTGTACTGCTCCCAGCAGCTTGCACCGTTGAGCGCCCACCGCTCAAGTTCTGCACCGTCAAGAGGCAGGCGCTCCATTATTGTCCGCACCCTCCTGCACATCGTCCAGCAGGTCGAGAGCGTACAACGTGACGGCCTTACTCCATGCGCTGCGATCGTGGCGGGTGTTGAGTTCGGCGCGGATGGTATCAGCGAGTGCGGTATAGTCGGGAGCGGTGGGGGCGTTGCTCTGCTCTGCTGCGGCCTGCTCCATCTCGTCGAGGATAGCAAGGGCTTTGCGGTAGTCCTCGCGGCGCTCCTCGCAGCACTTGGGAGCGGTAATATAGCCGTTGAGCTCCGCGCGGAAATCTTGCTCCCAGTTGGTGCAGTCCACACGAGGTGCGCCGTTTTCGTCAAGGTCGAAATCCTCCTCAAGGATGATTGCAGCAAAGAGGTCTTCCGCCCACAGGCGTTCCCAGTACTTTGTGATGTTAATTTTCATGGTTTTTGTCCTCCTGTTTTGTGGTGGTGTGGTGGTATACATCCTCTGTACATTTACTATTATACATGATTAAACGTACAAGTCAATAGTATATTCAAGATTAAACGTACAAGCATATAAAAACGTTGCACACGCAACACACAAGCACTGTGCATTCCAGCACCCTACACAATCCCGATCATCCCGGTGCGGCCTGTCGTGTGCAGTCGTTCCGGGTGCGCTGGGGTTACCCGGGGGGAATAGGGCCGGAAGCCCGGGTGGGGGTGGTGAGTCCCGTCCTCCTCCGACCAAAAATAAAAAAAGGCGTTTTTCAGTGTCCTTATTGCCAAGACCCACCACACCTTCACAAACCAAAACCCATCTGATTGTGCAAGTCTCCAAAAATTCCGAAAAAATACAAAAAGGCCCCTCTCCCGGTCTAATCTGTGCTATACTTGACCGTAAGAAAGGGGCATTGTAAAAAATGGCAAAACTCGTAAAGTGTAAACACTGCGGCGCAAGGATATCCGTTACCGCTAAAACCTGTCCGCAGTGTGGTGGAGAGAATACACCTCCAAAGCCAGCTTATAAGCGGCTGTGGTTCAAAATCCTTATGGTAATGTTCGTATTGGCTTTTATTATGGATTTGGTAAGCCCTCGTAACAAAACAGATACTGCGGCTAGCTCTGAAAGCGAAAAACCAACATCATCCGTTGCGTCATCTGTAAAGACAGAATCTGAAAATCCGTCTGTTACTTCGGAAGAAACCGTAAAAGAGAACGGTTCTATTGTTTTAGTTGATGAAGTTCTTGGTGATTATGGAAAAGAAGAAACGAACAAGAGTGGCTATAAATATATCTGGTACATGGTTCCGACTGGCACATACGAAGTTGAGAATCAAAACAAAGAAGCGACAGTATTTGTGGTGTCTGATGCAAATTCTGACGATGTGAGTGATGTGCTGAAATTTGAAAAAGCTGGCGAAAAGCAGAATGTTACCGTTAAAAACGGCTACCATATCGAACTTTCGATTAGTGCGGAAGTCTTGCTAACACCAGTTGAATAAAGGGAGGAATCACAAAATGAGCTTTATAGGAGCAATAATCGCATAACACAAAAAGCCAGCGGCTAGATGTTCTCTAACCACTGGCTTTTCTTATAGGCTGTTTACTTCACAATTTCACTGTGATATGGATGGTACTCAACATTGGGCAAGGGCATCCAATACTTCACATCGTGCATAATGCACTTGTTGCCCCGGAGCAGAACCGGCTCGATCTCGCCGTTTTCGTCCGGTTCAAAGGAAAGCTGACCGCTATCGACAACCTTTCCGTCACAAGCGATAACAGGCTCGTGGACGCACTCGCCGTAGTCAAAGGTGCGCCAGAGTTTCAGCATGGTCTCGAAAGCGTAGTTGAGGTATTCCTTCATATCCTGAATCTTATCTGCGGTAAGCATAGTTGTTCTCCTTTCACATGGGCATCTGGGTCTGACCGTTCGTGACCTGAACCAACATAACGGAGTTTGCGCACGGTCTCCACTTCTTGATGTACTCGACAGCTTCATCGAACCGCTTCTTTGGCACGTTGTTTCTACTGTTCACGTTGAACCAGTCCTGAATGTCCCGGTTGCATTCCATAAACAGCTTCTGAGAGACGCTGCGGCTCTTGTAGGCCGGGCTGTCCATACCGCCAAGAGCGTTGATGACCACCGTGTTCACGACACGCTTCAACACACGCTGCTGGTTGTAGTCGATGGTCATAGTGTTCTCAAGAGCAGAAATGCGCTGCTCTTGCTTCACGGTACGCTGGTCAATCACAAGGATTGCTTGCAGTTCCTTAGAAAGCCCTGCGAACTGGTTGGCTGCCGCGTTCTTCTCAAGGTCGATCAGCTTCTGGCGAATCTCCATGCCCTCAGGTGTCCGCTGAATCATTGCAATGTGCTTTGCCATGTCCAGCTTGATGATGTGGTCGATTTGAACCTGTGGCATTTTACGCCCATCTTCACGGTGAACATTTTTGTTCTCCGTGAAATAGTCCGTGCCATCGACAAACCCGTATTCCACCATACGGGGAAACCAGATGTGATAAGGGGTCTTGATTTTGAGCTTTTCGTGCAGTTCCCTACCCAGCACTACCTTTTCGCCAGTGTCGGTGTCGTACACGGGAATAACATCTTCGGAGAAGATTCGGATGGTTTCAAGATTATTATTCATAGAAATTTGACCTTTCTATCTTGCGAGAGCAGGCCATCTCTGGTATAATAACCCAAAGAGGGTCTATACTCTCTGAGTGTGTGATGATACGTTCGCTTCTGTCGCCAAACTTTAGCGAGCGTATCATTTCTTTTCATTAAGCATCGGATGAAGCAAGAAGAACGATTCTCGCAGCGCAGAAGACAAGGAAACCATGTTCTTGATGCAGTAGTCTTGCAAGTGATTGAACTGGCGTTCCGTCAAGCTGATAGTTAATGTGCGATTGTATCTCTCAGCATAAGGATTGCTCATATTAGCCCACCCCCCTTCGATTGTTGGTGATATTAGTATAACTATGTTTTGTGCTAAGTCAAGGTATGAAACACTATCCGTAGTACTGCTATCTGTACTATCTTCCCGTTTTCTACATTTTGCACAAAACTTAGCTATCCTTTTTGGATGCTCCCGCTTCGTACCCTGCCCGGTAGTTCAGCTCGGACAGCTTACCCAGCGCTTCTGCGTACTCCCTGTCCTCGCTGGTCGGCTCTTTGCCGTGTGCGAGTGTTTTCAGAAATTCTTCGGTTGTCGTAGGAAAGTTCATGTTTTTTGCTCCTTTCTATTGCAGAAGTTGCTTGCTTCTGCTATAATAATTGACAGAAACCGAGACTGCGCCCTTGGTTGCGCAGCTTCTGTTTTGTGGTGGAATAGGTCGTCAGTGCTACTTTGGTCTGTGGGGCTGACGGCCTATTTTTTTATGCCACAAAGGATAAATCTACCGTTGTTGGCTGATTCATCGTGTGTTCTGCTGTCTTAGATTATAGACGCTTGGTATATAGTTGTCAACAGCCCAATTTGTATAATTCAGTCACACATCTGTGACATTTTACGCATTCTAACGTAAATTTACGTTATTTGATAGTACTTCCGTAAACGGATTAGTTTACCCTAGTGATAGTAACTCAAAAGATATTTTTCGATAATTCGTAAGGCTACTATTCAAGTATACAGTTTGTAAAGCAACGAAAAAGTTTACAGCCGTCTGACCACCCTATTGATAGTAAAAAGTTAAAAATACGCAAACTTTATCTTGACGATTAAACGTACATGGTGTATAATAGGGTCAAGAAAGAGAGCTGGTAAAAATGAAAAATGTAGCTGCGTATGTCAGAGTTTCCACAGATGGGCAATGTGGCGAAGATAAATTTGGAATGGAAGCCCAGAAAGAGCAAATCGAAGAATACTGCCGCAAGAATGATATGAATATCATCAAGTGGTTTACTGATGCTGGTGAATCCGGTGCAAAGGAAAGGCCGGGATTTGACAGTATCGTGTATGGCGATGTTTCCAATCCTCCGTATGAAGCGGTTGTTGTTGCAAAAAGCGATCGAGTTGCAAGAGACATCAACGTTTATTATTATTACAAAATGCTTCTGCTCAAAAAAGAGATTTCTCTTATTAGCGTTGCGGAAGATTTTGGGAAAATGGGAGTTTTTTCTACAATGCTTGAAGCGTTTACACTTTGCTGCGCTCAAATGGAGCGTGAGAACATCACGAAAAGAACTTCTAGCGGCAGAGCCATTAAGGCTGCAAGCGGTGGATATAGCGGAGGCAAGGCTCCGATGGGGTATGAGGTTAAGGACGGGGAACTTTCAATTAAAGAAGATGAAGCAATAGTTGTTCGGCGTGTTTTTGAATTGCGTGATGCTGGCAATACAATTCGTGGCGTAGCGGACAAATTGAATGAAGAAGGCTACTGCGGCAGAAATGGAAAGCCGTTTACCTCTAGCACAATTCAATCCATTCTTGGGAACAGAAAGACCTATGAAGGCTACTACCGTTATGGCAAAAGCGATGAATGGGTTAAAGGAAAGCAAGAGCCTATTTTGTAAAAGATACGGAGGGCATTTTCATGATTGAAAAGAAAGTTGAAGAATCAACTGCTTGCAATGCGTTTATGAAGAACGCAACTGCTGTAATTCTTGAGTATGTGCTTGAAGTTGGAATTGATAAAGCTGTAAAAGATTGCGTTAAAGATAGCGAAATCGTTCATTGTTTTCCCCATCTTGAATCCTACGCAAAGGAACGCGGATTCATTTAACCCGCCAGACATGGTATGGATTGCTGAACAGAACAGGTGACATTGTTCGCAACCTAGAATAAAACCGAATGAGAAAGGAGAATACATTGAAAACGATTGACGGAAAATATGCGTCCGCAAAGGTGTTCACGGACAATATTGAAGACAAAGCGTCTGAGCAGATTTTGATGCTTTGCAATCAGAGCTTTGTTGACGGATGCGAAATTCGAATTATGCCAGACGTTCATGCTGGTTCCGGGTGCGTAATTGGGTTTACGGCAAACTTGGGCAAGAAAGTCATTCCGAATATTGTTGGCGTGGACATTGGCTGCGGAATGCTTGTCGCTGAACTTGGGATTGAACACATCGACCCGAAAAAGTTAGATAAAGTAATCAGAGAACGTGTCCCGGCTGGAATGAATGTTCACGAATCGCAGAAAATGTCGGATTCTTTCCTTAGCCAGCTTGACTGCAAGGACAGCTTGCACAATGTTGACTGGATTCTTCGTAGCATGGGTACTTTGGGTGGCGGCAATCATTTTATTGAGTTGGACGAAGATGAAGAAAAAAACCAGTACCTTGTTATTCATACTGGAAGCCGAAATCTCGGAAAGCAGGTTGCCGAGTACCATCAAAGCGTAGCCATTTCAAATCTTAAAGGAAAGAACAAAAGAAAAGACGCTACGGAACGTGTGATTGCAGAACTGAAAGCGCAGGGTCGTGAACAAGAAATCTCGCAAAAAATTAAAGAATTGGATGTTCAGTTCCCCGATATTCCGAATGAACTGTGCTATCTTGAAGGCAAAGAACGTGATTCCTACCTTAATGATATGCGAATTTGTCAGGCTTTTGCAAGGATGAATAGAGCAAGAATCATGCATACCATTTTAGACGGTGTTGGAATCAATTCCATGCTAACCCATGCGTCTTTCTTTGAAACCGTACACAACTATATTGACGAATCAGATGATATTATCCGAAAAGGTTCTGTCTCCGCTAGAGATGGTGAGAAGTTGATTATTCCTCTTAATATGAGAGACGGAAGCCTTATCTGTGTTGGCAAGGGCAATCCTGATTGGAATTTCTCTGCTCCGCATGGTGCTGGCAGACTATATAGCAGAACAGCGGCTAAAAAAGCATTCAGCGTTGAGGAATATAAAAAGCAGATGAACGGAATTTATACTACGTCAGCCGATGAATCCACGTTGGATGAATGCCCGATGGCATATAAGCCAGCGCAGGAAATTATCAACGCAATCTCCCCAACAGTTGATATTGTAAAACACATTAAGCCCATTTACAATTTCAAAGCTGGAGAATAAAACCGAAAGGAAATCAACATGAAACCCGTAAAATTGTCAGATCAGAGCTTGAAACTGATTGAAACATTGTGCGATTACACCGACAAGCCTGATATTCTCAATGCCATCGCAGACGCTTTGTACTACGATGCGGACGAACTGAAACGCAGGCTCAACCAGCTTGCAGAAGAAGTCAAATAAACCGCACATTCTATCCGTTAAAACGAATTTTAGTAAATAATTTTCCAAAAACAGCATTATAAAACCGAATATTTGATTTTTGTGCAGTTGTAGGCACTCTTTACATTTTCAGGTAGGGGGTGCCTATTTTTTTATGCAGCCAAAACAGTGTATCGCCATCATCGACAGCATCAAAGCGTATGCAAAGCAGAATCCGACCGAAGCACAGGTCTATGAGGACTGGTTTCAGGCGGTGGTGAACCTGAGAGATGCTCTGCCGCAAGACAAGCGGTTCGATGCCTACAAATACTCTGGTGAGCTGCGCTCTGTCTGTGCAGCCATGATGGGCAAGATGAAAACAAGCGAGGACGTGGCGAAGGTCTATGACATTATCGGTCGGACATACCTGTTTGAAGCAAAAGACGTGTTCGACAGCTATTGCATCTACCTTGAATGGAATCGTGCGCCGGAGAAGAAGTTCTATCAGCCTAGACGCAGGGTTCTGAAGGTGCTGGCGGACGACCTAGAGGACTTGTTTTATAAGCGGATTGATTTCTTGGGAGTTAGTTTACCTGCTCGCGTCGGAAAATCGACGCTATGTATTTTTTTTATCACATGGCTGATGGCAACCGCCCTGACGTTGCATCGGTTATGAGTGGGCATTCCGACAAGCTGACAAATGGCTTCTACGGTGAAGTGCTGTCCATCATCACTGACCCTGTAACTTATAACTGGGGCAAAATTTTCCCTGACGTTCAGCTTGTGGACAAAAGCGCAAAGGACGAAAGTGTTGACCTGAACCGAAAGAAGCGTTTCCCCACCCTGACCTGTCGCTCCATCGGTGGTACGCTGACTGGTGCTGTTGAAATCGGCGAGGGCGGCGTTTTGTACAGTGATGACTTGATTGAGGACTTGGAGGAAAGTCTGAACGTTGAACGTCTGAATAACAAGTACGATGCCTATCTGAACCAGCTGAAAGACCGCAAAAAGCAAGGCGCATTGGAACTGATGGTCGGTACACGCTGGAACGTGCTTGACCCTCTGGGGCGCATCCAGAACCAGTATGCAGATAACCCAAAGTATCGCTTCCGGGTGATTCCTGCGGTGGACGAGAACGGACACAGCAACTTCAATTATGACTATGGCGTTGGCTTTGACGATGCCTACTATGCCGATATGAAAGCCAGCATTGACGATGCAACATGGTGGGCAAAGTACATGGGTAAGCCTTATGTGCGTGAAGGTTTGCTGTTCCCTGCCGATGAACTGCGGTATTTCAACGGTGTTCTGCCTGACGGAGAACCCGATCGCAAGCTCATGGTTATGGATATTGCATGGGGCGGCGGTGATTTTACCGCCTGTCCTATCGCTTATATTTACGGAGATGCCGTGTTCATCCCTGACCTTGTGTTCAATAACGGCGATAAGACCGTAACCAGACCGGAAGTCGTGGGCAAAAATCATCCAGCATAAAATCAATGTGGTGCGTGGTGAAGCCAACAACGGCGGTGACGAATACTGTGACGTGGTGGACAGCCAACTTCGGCAGCAGGGCTATCACTGCTCTGTTCGTAGCCAGCGTGCGCCAAGCGGTCAAAGCAAGCTGTCAAGAATCATCCAGTATGCGCCGGACATCAAACGGTTCTATTTTCTTGACGAGAAACACCAGTCGAAAGAGTACAAGGCGTTCATGGAACAAGTCACGATGTTCACGCAGCTTGGCAAAGTTCCGCACGATGATGCACCTGACAGCCTGGCACAGCTTGCCGATGAACTGTATAACGGAATCAGCAAAATTGAGCCTGTCAAGAGGCCGTTTTAATAATTCCCCTAAATAGCCGGTTTCGTAGGCATTAAAATTTGATTTGCCTGTTGACATGGCTTACAATAGTACCAGGAAGATTTGCAGCTTCCTCTAGGTATTGCGTTGGCGAGATTTTTAAGTCATTTTTACTCGTCATTTGTTGTGTAATACCCTACTTTCTTACTCACCCACGACAGCCGCCTTTCTCTGTCGTGGGGATTATATGTTGCGTTTCCGAGTGGACGGAACGTTGTTTGTGCTCCCCCAACTGACACGAAGCGGTTCAAACCCGCTACGCAGCACAACTATCCTCTTGCTTTGCATGGGATTTCTCTTTTGACACCTCACCGCTATTCCCGGCTCTCGATGCAAAAGGCTTTTTTGAATTTTCTCCTTTTGCAAAGAGCAGCGGTTAACCAATTAAGCCGGGTTTCTATCGCGGAGTGGAGCAGTCAGGTAGCTCGCTTGGTTACCAAGAGGTCGCTGGTTCAAATCCGGCTTCCGCGTCCGAATCGCAGCCTGAACCATTGCCTGTCCGGCAAAAAGAAAGACTGTGAAGGTTTTCCAGGGCGGGAAATAGCACGGCTGGAAGTGCGAACAGTTTCCCAGCAGCTTCTAACAGGTTTGTGCTCAACAGCCTGTTTCCAGAAATCCAACGAAAGGAGCGCTCATGTTAGTTAGAATCTGTTGCCCTTGTATCAGGCAAAATCCAATCTATAAGAACGTTCGCTGCAACCGCTATCTTGGCGAAGTGGACGGACGATATCATTTCAAGTGCGACAGATGCAAGGGCGTTATCGAAGGAGACACAAGGGAAGGATGGGTGAAAATCATCCATCCACCGGAAAAGTAAATAGCTTTTGAAGCGCAGTTTTGGCGCAGTGAGATAGACCTTAACAGGTTTGTCTTGCTGCGCTTTTTATTTTGCCGGAAAGGAGGAACGCATGGCTGAGTATCAGATAGCTGTTGACGGCTTTTTGAATAATCCACTGACCGGACGCAGACCGATTGAAACGCCGGAGACGGAAATCAATCGGGCGAATGTTCTGAAAGTAGTTATGGGTAATGCAGACCCTATCCACCTGCTGAACAAGAACGAGATTCACTTTCTGCACAACTACTACTTGGGTAGCCAGCCTGTCCTCAGCCGCACGAAGGAGTATCACGCTGAAATCACCAACCGTATTGTAGAGAACCACGCCAACGAGTGCGTGGGCTTCTACACGGGATACATGAGCGGCACTCCTTGCTCTTATGTGCGGTCTGAAACGGCAACTGGTGACGGCGAGGAAATCGCCCGCCTGTCCAACGCATTGCAGTATGAGGGCAAGGATGCGCTTGATCGGCGGCTCTGGCAGTGGATGTTGGAGTGCGGACAGGGATACCGCATTGTTCTTCCTGACAAGGGGTACAACGGCAACTACCCTGACGAAACGCCCTTGCTGGTGGACGTTCCAGACCCGGACATGGCGTATGTGATTTACAACTCCGGCATCGGACACAAGCCCATCGCCAACGTTCTGCACATCCCACGCAATTATCAGAATGACCTGAACGACCTGATTTGCGTGTATACGCCAAACCAGTACTTTGAAATCGACAACGGCAAGGTCACAAAGTCGGAGAACCATTCTCTCGGAATGCTGCCGATGGTCGAATACAAGCTGAACCCGGAGCGGATGGGCTTGTTTGAACCGGCTATCCCTGTGCTGGATGCCATCAACGACCTTGAAAGCAACCGTCTGGACGGCGTGGCGCAGTTCATTCAGTCCATCATGGTGTTTACCAACTGCCTTGTGGATGATAACGCACTAAAACAGGTCAAAGAACTTGGGGCAATGTGCTTGAAATCTACAACCAGCTTGCCCGCTTCCGTTTCTCAGATTGCAAACGAGCTTGACCAGCAGCAGAGCCAGACCCTGCTTGATTCCATGTTGAACGTGTACCGCAGCCTGACTGCCATGCCTAGTGCCACTGGTAGCGAGAACGCAACGTCCGACAACGTGGGCGCGGTCATCGTCCGTAACGGCTGGAATCACACCGAAGCAAGGGCACAGCAGTACGAGAATATGTTCAAGTTCGCTGAACGCCAAAGCCTGTCTGTAATGCTGAAAATCCTGCGTGACACGGCTGGTTCTAAGCTGATGGCAAGTGACATCAACATCAAACTTCCTCGCCGCCAGTACGACAACCAGCAGAGCAAGGTTCAGATTTTCACACAGATGATTCAGCAGCCGATTGACCCGCAGCTGGCGTTCACTACGCCCGGCCTGTTCCCTGACCCGCAGGCTGCTTACGAAATGAGTAAGCCCTTCCTGATTGCTGCTGGCAAGCTAAGTGAGGACGGGAAAGCGCCGAAGCCGCAGGAACAGCAGACAGACCATATTGTTGACGCTAACAAAATGGTCAACGAACGGGCTGATGGGGCCAATAAAGAAACAGAGGACGAATAGTCCTTTGCCATAAACACGGCAGGGAAGCCGGGATACAAATTTCGCAGCGTTGCAGGGAAGCAACGGTAAAAAAACGCAGGAGGAAATTAACGATATGAAACTCAATGTATTGCTTGGTGATGCCTACAAAGAGGGCATGACCGCCGATGAAATTATTTCTGCGCTTGAAAAGGTTGCAGACCCTAACGCAGAGGTCGAGAAACTGCGCAACGCCGTGACGAAAGCCAATGGCGAAGCTGCTGAGTACAAGAAGCAGCTCAAGGCAAAGCGTACCGATGACGAGAATGCTGCACAGGAACAGGCTGACAAGATGGCAGAGATGCAGAAGCAGATTGAAGCCCTGACTGCCGACAAGGAAAACCTCGTCAAGGAAAAGACCCTTGCATCTTATCGTGAGAAGTTCGTCGCACAGGGTTATGACTCTGAACTTGCCAACAAGGCTGCGTCTGCACTGGCTGACGGTGACATGGACAAGGTGTTTAAGTTCCAGTCGGAGTTTATGACTGCCCACGACACCGCATACAAGGCTTCTCTTCTGAAGGATATGCCCACACCTCCTGGTGCGGATGGCAAGGGCGGTTCTGACAGTGAGGGCGTAGCGTTTGCTAAGAGCCTTGCACAGCAGAACGCAAATACTTCTAAGGCATCGAGTGACGCAATGAGTGCTTTCCATTAACAAGGAGGAAAACATGAAGTTTACCCGAAACACGGTCAACGGAATCAACGATACCATCCTTGCTTCCAATGACTACACCGCCATTCCCTTTACCGTGACCGAAGCTGCTGCGGTTAAGGCTGGCTATCCCATGACGCTGGCTGGCAAGAAAGCTGTTGCTGCTGGCGAGACTGGTTCTAAGACCATCAACGCTGACGGCATCCTGCTGTATGACGTTGACCCGGCAGAGAACCCCAACGCTTCCCTGCTGATTCGTGGCGTTATTGACACCAAGAAGGCAGCAGCAAGTTCCAGCTTCACCTTTGACGCTGACGCAATCAAGGCACTCAAGACCGCCGTCCCCGGCATCTTCTGCCGTGACAACATCAGCGTGAACGCTTAATAGGAGGTAAAACAACATGGCACTGAATCTTAAGGAAGTCTTTGCCCCGGCTGCGATTGCCGCCTATTGGACGAATGACCCCACCAATGCGATGCCCTTTGCATCTGACGCACTGTTCCCCGCCAAGAAGAAGGCCGGTCTCGACCTGAAGTGGCTGCGTGGTCACAAGGGCGTGGGCGTGTCCCTGATGCCCAGCGCATTTGACGCAAAGGCTACGTTCCGTGCCCGTGAGGGCTTCAAGTTCGATGAGACCGAGATGCCGTTCTTCCGCGAGGGTTACCATCTGGGCGAGAAAGACCGTCAGGAAATCCTGCGTGTCCTGGACAGCAACGACCCTTATGCTCGTGATGTGATGAACCGTCTGTACGATGACACCGCACAGCTTATCACTGGTGCTCGTATCGTTTCTGAGCGCATGATCTGGCAGCTGCTGGCTCCCGCCAATGGCGTTCCGGGCATCACCATCAAAGCAAACGGCGTAAATTACACCTACAACTACGACCCGGACGGCACTTGGAAGTCCACCAACTACAAGGAAGTCTCTGCCGCAAAGTCCAAGTGGAACGTCACCACCGCTACCCCCATTGCTGACCTGAACGCCGCAAAGGATGCTGTTCTGGCAAGCGTTGGTGAGGTCGTGACTGAGGTGTACATGAACACCGCTACCTTCCGCAACATGATTGCTGCGGACGAGGTGAAAAATCGCTTCATGACCGTCACTGCAAAGGCAAACGCCGTCCTGCTGGACGCCGAAGCGCGGCAGATTATCGAATCTGCAACCGGTCTGAAGATTCATCTGTACGACAAGATGTTCAAGGCAGACCAGTACAGCGCAAGTGAGAAGTATCTGCCTGACGGCATGGTGGTGGTTGCTCCGTCCGGCGCTCTGGGCAGCACTTGGTACGGCACTACCCCTGAGGAAGCCGACCTGCTGTCTGGTCAGTCTAGCGCATCCGTGTCCATCGTGAACACCGGCGTTGCCATCACCACTGAGCTGACCATTCATCCGGTCAACGCCAACGTCTATGCTTCCGAAATCGTCCTGCCGTCTTTTGAGCGCATGGACGATGTGTACTGCATCAAAGCTTACTAAGGCGAAAGGAGGAAAGCAGCATGGGAGACCAGTATTCCGAAGCGGCAGTCAAGCTGGGACAGTACATCGCCCCTGCACTTGACCGTGAAATCACGGACGAGGACTACCCACTCTTCGACCTGCTACTTGATTTCGCCAAAGACAAGATATTTTCGCAGGGCTACCCATTCGGTAACAGACCGGACGAGTTGCCCTCGCAGTATCAGTCGTTGCAAATACGCATTGCAGCGGAACTGTACAACCATATCGGCGCAAATGGGCAGACGAGCTATACCAACAATGGCATTACTCGTGTGTGGGAAAGCTCCGATGTGGCGCCAATCCCTGTTGAATGAAGTGGTTCCGAGAGTAGGTGTTATCGGCTGATGTTCAATGGAAGCCCGCTGGATAAACGCCCGCTGTGGTATTCAAACCCGGTCGGCAAGAAAACGTCTGTTGTGGACGAGTGGGGAAACGAGACTGGCGAATCCGCATACGAATCGTGGAGTACCCCTGCAAAGCTGATGCTGAATGTCAGTCCTCCTACTGGTTCTGCGGAAGCGAACCCTTTTGGAGCGTTCACGGATTACAGCTACGTTGTCAGTTCGTCCAGCAAAAAGCGCAACACGCCTCTTTATGAAGGTACGCACGTCTGGTTTCAGACGGACGTTTCAAAGCCATTCAATTACATTGTGGTCAAGGTCGCAGAGCATATCACAGACACGTTATATGCGCTGAAAGAGGTGGCTGCAAGTGAAAATTAAAGTGAGGTTGAGCGATGCCGGACTTCGTGACGCGGAACGTCAGATACAAGAGTACAAGACCACCCTGAACAAAAAGGCTAGAGCGTTTGCTTTTCGCCTTTCTTGGTTGGGGCTTGAAGTCGCAAAGGTGCGTTTCGCTAATGCGGAATACGCTGGCTCCAATGACGTGAAATGCCATATCAACCAAAAAGACAAGACTTGTACCATCGTTGCAGAGGGCAAGTCAGTTGCCTTTATCGAGTTTGGCACTGGCGCACATCATAACGGATATGGCGGCGAGCTACCGCCCGGTGTTGGCACGCATGGCTCCTACGGCAAAGGGCAGGGCGCAAACCGCAGATGGTACTATTACGGCGAACCCGGCAATGCTGGCACGCCTGTCAAACAGGTGGATGGCAAAGGCCAGTTGAATTACACCAGCGGCAACGAGCCAGCTATGGCTATGTGGGGAGCTGTTGAGGAAATGGCTTCTCAAGTCGAAGCAACGTGGAGGGAGGTTTGGAATAGTTGATCGATTATTTCAATTCTATCTTCACGGCTGTTGCTAAGGAGCTGCGAAAGCAAGTGCCCGGCATCTTCGTTACTGGTGAAATCAACGACAGCAACGTTAAGAAGTTTCCGTGTGTGCAGATAGAGGAAAACAGCAACCTTCCTGTGCACATTGATTCTGCTGGACACAGCAAGTACGCTGCCGTTTCTCTGCGTGTACGTGTATATTCCAACAAAACCAGCGGACGCATTGCAGAAGCTCGTTCCATCGTTGAAATCGTAGATTCTGTATTGGAACCGCTCAATTTCTATCGAAAGTCATTTGCCCCGTTGAATGGGCTGTATAACAATTCCGTCTATCGGATTGATTGCAGCTACGGGGCAACAATCGGAGAGGACGGAATGATTTACCGAAACTAAGGAGGTAAACATTCTATGAGTATTGCTATCTCCGGTCTGAATACCACCCTGTATTGTGGCGACAGCGCAACCGCTCTGACGAAGCTGTGCGACATCAAGGATGTGCCCGACCTGATCTCTGAGCCAAACCTTCTGGATGCAACCACCTTGTCTGACCCCATGCAGGTCAACATCTTTGGCATCATTCAGAGCGACACCAAGTCTTTCACCGCCAACTACAACAAGACTGACTACAAGAAGGTCAAGGAAGCTGGCTACGATGAGACTTCCGAGAGCAACGCCGTAAAGTACTACGCCCTGAAGATGCAGGACGGCTCCGGCTTCACTTGGCAGGGTATGCATCAGGTTGGCTTGTCCGGCTTTGGCGTGGACGAGGTTGTGGAAATGACCATCAACTGCATCTTCACCAAGAAGCCTGAGTTTAGCGAGACCCTGACTGTCACTGGCGGCTAAACCGCAAAAATCGAATCAATCAAACCGGGCAGAACTGAACAACGGATTTGGTTCTGCCCCTATTTATAAAGGAGAGCATTTATTATGGCTGCTAAGGTTATCAACTTTCATTCCCCCGATGGCAAGAACACTTACGAGCTGACCTTCACTCGTGACAGCGTGGAAGCTGCTGAGCGTGCAGGTTTTCAGATTGGTCAGTACACTCAGATGACCAATCTGCTGTCCAACTCTCGTGCCCTGTTCTACGGCGCTTTCATTGCTCGGAACAAAGGCATCCGGCGCAAGGTCACTGACGAGATGTTCCAGCACATCGAAGAGAAGGAAGAGCTGATGAGCGCTTTGCTTGAGATGTTCATGGACGCTTCCAAGTCCCTGCTGGCAACTGACACTGAGGACAAGACCGCAAAAAACGCAACGTGGGAGATTGTGTAACTGCACAATCTCAGGAAGCAGACGGAGAGGGAGCGCCATTCTCCTTCTCCAAGCTGTTCCACGATGTAGAAGCCTATTACATCTCCATCGGCATGACCTACGACCAGTTCTGGTACGGCGATGTCTGGCTGGCGAAGGTCTACCGTGACGCAGAGGAGCTGCGGGAACACAGAGCCAACGCAGAAGCGTGGAGAAACGGCTTTTACATGGCATCTGCGCTTTCCTCTACGGTTGGCAATATGTTCCGAAAGAAAGGGTTTAAGCCCATCAAGTACATGGATAGACCGCTTCCCCTTACTCAAAAGGAGAAAAACGAGTATGAATACCAACGCGCAGTTGAGGCGCAGGAGCGAATCAAGAGAACGATGTTCTCTATGATGGAAAGTTATGGTGGTAGTGATGGCTGATGTTGATATTACAAGCTTATCCGTAGAGATTTCTGCGGAATCGCAGGGCGCAGAGCTTAATATCGACAAGCTCGCTACCGCCATTTCTAATTTGCGCACAAAGGGCAATGTGGCAAAGGTTTGCAGTAGCCTTGATAGGTTATCTGCTTCTATTTCCGCTCTTAAATCCGCATCTACTGGGCTGGACGGTCTTAGCAAAATCACGTCTTTTATGAACGGCCTTGCTAATGTAGACCTTACTCAAAGCGCAAAAGGCATCCGCTCTGTTGCTAATGCTTTGAACAAAATTTCGTCCGTCAATCTTGGAAACATGGATTTTTCCGGGCTTGGCAGTAAGATGAACAGCTTGAAGAACGGCCTTTCCCCTATTTCTTCTATTAGCGATTCTTCCATTAAGAGTTTGCGTGGCGTAAGCAGTGCAATCAATTCCATTGCTAAAATCCCAAGCATTACAAAGAAGCTGGACTCTAAAACACTTGATGATTTTGCGGAAGTCTGCAAAAAAGTAGCATCTGCTATTTCTCCGCTTGCTTCTAAGTTAGACAAGGTCGGTAGCTCTTTTTCTTCGCTTCCATCTAAAATTAAAAGTGCTGTCAATTCTACAGCCCACTTTTCTTCGGCAAACCAGAAAGCAAGTACCAGCCTTTCAAGCTTGGCAAGCCAGTTGGAAAACATCAAGAAACGTGCAGCACAGCTAGTTTCCCTGAAAGCTATTGCCACTTATCTTGCCAATGCCGTTACCAAGTTCAATGACTTTTATGAAGCAACAGACTTGTTCAATAACGCAATGGGCGAGTTAAGCGGTCAAGCAACAGAGCTTATTAATAAGATGGAGTCTCTGCTTGGCATCGACCCGACAGAAGCAATGACAAACATTGCTACGATCCAAAGCCTTGCAACTTCGTTCGGTCTGGCAAGCGATAAAGCGTATATCTTATCCAAGAACCTGACCCAACTTGCCTATGACGAATCGTCTTATTGGAATAAAGATACCGCTACTACCTTTACCGCAATTGCTTCTGCTATCTCTGGAGAACTTGAGCCTATTCTCCGCTTGGGCGTTGACTTGTCTCAGGCACGGTTGCAGCAGGAACTTCTTGCTTTGGGCTTTAATAAACAGGTTTCTAGTCTGTCTCAGGCAGATAAGGCAGTTCTTCGCTACATTGCCATTATGAAGCAGACCACAAACATTCAAGGCAACCTCGCGCAGACCATTAGTAGCCCCGCCAATATGGTACGCATCTTGAAGTCTGAAATTTCGCAGCTCGCAAAAGCTGTTGGCCAGCTTCTTTATCCCGCGTTTAAGGCAATTCTCCCTGTTCTGATTGCAGCGGTTGACCTTATCAAAGAATTTGTTGTTTCGCTTGCATCTGTGTTCGGGCAGAAAATTGAATTTACCGATTTTAGCAAGACACAGAAAGATATTGGTGGCGTGGCCAACGCTATGGATGACACCGCCGATGCTACAAAAGCGGCAGCAAAAGCAGCCAAAGACTATACGATGGGTTTTGATGAATTAAACATTATCGACCCTTCACAAAACTCTGGCTCTTCCGGTTCTGGTGGTGGTGGCGCTGCTGGTAACCTGCTCGGCGACGTTGACCTCTCTCAGTATGATATGTTCAAAGATTATGCTGGAAGCGCTGTTGATGAGATTAAGGCGAAGTTAAAATCTCTCGATTCTTTTCAAATCGGAACCCAAATCGGTGAACAGCTAAATAAACTTATGGGCATGATTTATGATGCCATCCATTCTGTTGATTGGGCCTCGCTTGGAGCGGTTTTTGCAGATGGCATTAACGGGCTCGTGGATTCTGTAGACTGGGATTTATTTGGCCGATTACTTGCAGACCGATTCATTATCGAGTTTGAGCTTCTTGGTGGCTTTCTGTCTCAGCTTGACTGGACATCTGTATTAAATGCCTTTATTGATGGCTTTTCTGGATTCTTTCACGAACTTTCAGATTGGATAGCAACAGTAGATTGGACTAGCATTGGAAAGCAATTGACTGATAAGATTTCCGACGCTCTTCAAAATGCTGATATCGAAAAGCTTGCAAGAGTTCTTTTTAACTTTATCACTGATAGCATTAACGCTGTTTCTGATTTCTTGGCTGGAACAGACTCTTACCAGCTCGGTCAAGACCTCGTTGACTTTGCTATTAGAGCTGTTACTTCTGTAGATTGGGCCGGGCTAGCTCAAGCCATCGGTCGTTTCTTTGGCGAAGCGTTCATTGAAGCGCTCGACTTCATGGGCGGTCTAGTTTCTCGAATTGCCGATTATTTTGAAAAGAAAGTTGCAGAGGGGCCGTTCGATAATGTTGGCCTGAATATCGTCTACGGTATTTATTACGGTATTCAAGACGCAATCACGAATGTTGCTTCTTGGATTGTTGAGAATGTGTTCAATCCTTTTATCAATGGTTTTAAGTCTGCCTTTGGAATTAATTCCCCGTCTACCGTAATGGCCGAACAGGGCGGATACATTATCGCCGGATTGAAGAAAGGTATTACTGATGCTATTTCTAGCGTAACTGAAACTGCAAAGAAAATTCTTTCTGCAATCAAGAGCGCATTTGACAATTTTAGTCTTTTTGATATTGGCAAGAACCTGATTCAGGGCCTTATTAATGGCGTGAACAATATGATTGAAACAGCTAAAAATGCTGTCGCAAATGTTGGAAACGCAGTTATCGACAAGGTTAAGAACGTTCTCGGCATTCACTCCCCTTCTACTGTGTTTGCAGAGATTGGCGGTTACATCGACCAAGGCCTTGCAAACGGTATCGCTGCTGCTGTCTCCTACGTCGCCACTGCTATGCAGGGCGTTGTAAATGCTGTGCAGGAAAAAGGCAACGCGCTGATTGCCGCCGGTTCTACTCAGGCGACCAACTACGTTACCGGGTTCTTGAACGGTCTGGATACCCAGTGGCAACAGATTGACCAGAGTTTACAATCTGATTTCTTTGGTAGCATTGGTACTCTGTGGGATGCGATTTCTAACGGCGACCTTGAAAAGCTCGGCACATGGGCGGCTTCCTATTTCTATCATGCAATGGATGATGAGCAGCGAAAGCAAATCAAGTCCATTGCCAATAACAGTTTGCAGTGGTTGACACAGGGCTTGAGCAGTGTTTGGAACAACATTGCTGGTATGGCTTCTAGCTTTATTAGTCAGTTCGTTCCTTCCGCTATGGCTGCAACGTCTGCTCAGACGAGTTTGAACATTGCAATGGATGCAAACCCTGTTATGCTGGTTATTTCCCTGATTGGTATGTTGGTTGGTGCTCTTGTCAATTTTGCCAATAAGAACAAGAGTATCGCTTCGTTCCTGTCTAATCTTTGGTATGGAATCGGCGATTTCTTCTCGATTGTTTTTGAGGGTATTCTCCGCGTTCTCGGAACGGCAATTCAAGGCATTGTTGCTGGAATAAATGTTTTAATTGACGCACGCAATTTCTTTAATCCCTTTGATAAATGGGGGCATATCAGCAACCCTCTTTATGATTGGGCTGACAATGTTGCGAGTAGTCGTGCGGAAAGCCAGCGTAAACGTCAAGAAGCAGCCAATAGCAGCTTTGATGATTCCAAAGACCCAACTAACTACGAACAGCAGTACAAGGAACTGCAAGAAAAGTACAAAAATGGTTCTTATCCAGGAACGAAAGAATGGGATAAGAACAACGGAACATTCTCCGGTTCTTATGGCGGCACCACCAGCGTAAACGTCAACATCAACGAAGAGGAAATGCGTGAATCTGTTTACAATGGCACTTACAACGCATTCCTCGATATCTTTCAGCGGTATGGTGATGAACTGACCGGTGGCAAGGAACTCAAAATTTACCTTGACGGAAAGCAGATTACAGCATCCGTTGAGAAGCGGCAGAACGCCCGTGGGCAGTCTTTGATGGGCAGTGAAGTTTACAGCTACTAAGGAGGTGGCGGTTTATGGCAATTCCAGCACTGGTAACGGTAAATGGCGTAGACTTGCCGGAACCTTCTTCTTACGAAGCGACCACTAGCACCATCGTGGATTCTGGACGAAACGTTCAAGGTAAAGTAGTTGGCTCTGTTGTGCGGCATGATGTAGCAAAGGTGTCCCTGAAGTGGAACTACCTCACCGCACAACAGTGGGCCACTATTCTCAGCCTGTTCACGACACGATTTTACTGTTCTGTTCGCTTTTATAACCAGGCAAAGGCCGGATACGACACGCGGCAGATGTACGTTTCAGACCGAACATCTGGTATGTGGCGGCGCGGGCCTAAAACCGGTAATGTGATGGGCTGGACGGATTGCTCGATTGCGCTTGTGGAGGTATAGCCTATGGTACAACCTTCTCAGAAGTGGCTTGACAAGTTTTCCGAAACGCTTGTGCCGGAGATGTTTGTACGCATCACCTATGGCGTTACAGAACCCGGTTTGCAAGAAGACGCGATTCCTAGCACAAACGGCGAAACGTTCTTTAGCAATGTATCTTCTATCGTTGACAGTGAATCTCACACTTATACAAAATATTCTACCGGTGAATTAAATTTCACTGTTTTGGACGGTAATTATACCTTGCTTGATAGAAGCGTAAAATCTCAGGAGGCTGGTTATGTTAGCGAAAATTGTGTTTCAACTTCAAACCACCCGATTATTACGCTCTCGTTCAGCAAAGTTCATACCGTGACCATTCCTGGCATTACCATCACATGGTCGTCAACGTTCAATGAATGGCCGACAAGTTTCAAGCTGACCGCTTATTCTGGAAGCGCAGTCGTGTCCACAAAAACAGTGTCGGATAATTCCTCTATCACCACTGACATTGACTGGGAAATTGCAAATTACGATTCTATTTCCATTCAAATCTTGTCGTGGTGCTTGGAAAATCGTCGCGCAAGGGTTGAGCAAATAAAGATGGGCCAGTTCATTGTGTTTGAGAAGAAAGATATTTTTTCGTACAAGCACGATTCCACAAGAGACCCGATCAGCGGCCAACTCCCGAATGATAGCATCACTTTTACGGTGGATAACAGCACGCAAAAGTGGAACCCGATCAACCCGGAAGGTCTTTACAAATACCTGTATGAGCGCCAGCCTATCTCTGTGGAGTACGGCATGGACTTGGACGGAACGGTAGAATGGATTACAGGCGGCAAGTTCTTCTTGTCTGAGTGGAGTGTTCCTTCTAATAGCATTGAAGCAAGCTTTACGGCCCGTGATGCTTTTGGCTATCTGATGGTTTCTAACTATACAGGAAGAATGTATGGCACTCTTTATGAGATGGCCTACGATGCGTTGGAACTTCTGAATGACAACGTGGCAACGTTTCAGATTTCCGAAGAGCTGAAAAATTATAGCACAGATATCACAAGCCAGGATAAAAGCAATTATAAGGACTCTGACATTTTGCAGATGGTTGCTAACGCAGCTGGTATGGCAATATATCAGACCCGAGAAGGCGTGATTGTAATTGGACGCATTCCTGACATCTCTACTGCAAAAGCAAACCTTGCCGGTGAGATCGACATTGTTAACAACTTCAACTGGCCTGAGATTGCATTCTCTTCTCCGCTGAAAAATGTGACTTGCTCGATTGACGTAAAATCTTCCGATGGTTCGAGCACTACAAGCAAAACGTATTCTTACCCGGAAAACCCAACAGGGAGCGGAGCAACGCAGACTGTTAGCAATGAAATGTTGTCTCAAAGCGTTCTCAGCCAGAGCAGGAATATTTTGACAGAAGCATACAAGGTGCTTTCTAACCGCCGCAAGGTCACATTGAAATATCGTGCAAGCCCGCATTTTGACGCTTTGGACTATGTTCTTGTTCATCACCAGTTTGGCTATTCCTCTGTACTGTTGACTACGAGCTTTTCTTATCAGTACTCCGGCTGTTTTCACGGGACGGTCGAAGGGTATCTCTTGGAAGGAGCTGATGTTCGTTGACCCGGTGGATCACAGACAGAACCGATGATGATGTTGCGCAAGTCAAAGCGCTTGCATTGAAAGCAAAGGCAGGAACGTGGACAGAGAAAGAGCAGGCGGAATGGGCAGCTGGCATGAAGGGCGCTCTGAGCTACATGGACTACAACCGCATTGAAGGTGGAATCCAAGAGATTGCGTCCATCTTGAACGCATCTGTTTCGGTGAAAACCGATTGGGATGTAAACGGATACCTGACTGTCTCGGATGCTTCTCGTTGGCTTTCCAATATCAGAGCTATTCGTTCTTTGTGCAGCGGCAAGAATGATACCCCCGAAACCCCCGCTTCCCTCAATCATCTGCACTATACGATTATCAATCAGGTCGAAGAAATTCTACTTGATATCGAAACGATAGCCAATAACCATCTAATCTACTGCTCAGAGCCGGTCTGTGGAGGTGAACCTTACTATGCACTTTGTTGACCGAGAAGCAAAGTACCCGAACCGATGGACAATGAAAAAGTCTGACGGCACATCGGAAGTTATCACACTGGTTCGCAATGACGAGCCTATCGTTGAAGGCACTCCTATGAATGCTGAAACGCTGAACACCCTTTCAGATGTTGCAGGCGCTGACATTGCGAGGATTGCCGCTGAAAAAGCAGAGCTGAATGCAAAACTGTCCGAAGTAAACGCCAAAACATCCGCACAGGAATCACAAAAGCAAGCTGAAAATTCCGCTGAGAGTGCTCGTCTTGCAGAGCAAAGCGCAAACAAGGGCGGTTGGATGGACTTTGAACAGGAGAACGGCATTCTTTATATGATTAAAAGCGATAGCTTGACCGAAATAAATATGCAAGACAACGGCTCTGGAATTTTGGAGGTGACGTTTGAATGAGTAAAACAATTGAAATCGGCCCTTATAGCGCCTATGCCATTGCTGTAAAGTATGGATATGTTGGCACAGAAGAGGATTGGATTAAAGCAGTCGAAGCGGCCCGAAAGAGCGCGGAGACAAGCGCAGCCAATGCAAAGCGGGAAGCGGACGGGGCTTCTACTTCTGCTGCTACTGCCACTGAACAGGCCGGAATTGCAACCACAAAAGCTGGCGAATCCGCTGCATCCGCTAAGGCATCTGCATCCAGTGCATCTGCCGCTGCAACCAGTGAAGCCAATGCAAAGAAATACTCGGAAGAGGCCGGGGCTAAGGCAAGCACCGACAAAACCCTGAGCATCGAAAATGCCCCTGCCGACGCAAAGGCTACCGGTGACGCTCTGGCAGGTAAAGCTGACTCCGTCGTTCCACATGATCTTTTCATTCCGATTACAGGGTGGCAGACGGACACAGAAGTTGCAGAGTACCCGCATTACATTGATATCACAGCAGATGTTACGTCCACGACTGTGGTATCTGTCAGCATCGACCCTGCAAGCGCAGACGTAGCCGGTAAAGCTATGCTTGTAAACCCCGAAACTCGAACCGGAGCTATCCGTATCCGTGCACACAACATTCCAACTGCGGAAATCTCCGCCCGGTGGTATCCCATCAAGTATGGTGGCCAGTTCTATGGTGACGGCTCCATTTATTCCAACTTCCTGCTTGCGGCACATCCTGTGGGTAGTATCTATCAGACCATCAGCCCGGAAAACCCGGCTGTGACTTTTGGCGGCGGCACATGGGAACGAATTGAGAACAGATTTATCATGGGTGCAAGTGATACCTACCAGGCAGGGAGTACGGGAGGTAGCACGGCGCATGAACATGAGTACAAATTAGAGTTTATGTGGCGGCTTGGTGCTTTGGTCGGATATCGACATCCGCCATTGCCACATATAACTACAAAACACAATCATGGAACGATAATAACAAAAAAGTTAATGACGGACAGTATACACTCTCCAATGATGGATTTTCCTCGACATACGGTGAGAAGCCCGGTGGAGAAACATACTCCGTTACAGGAAACACTGCATCTAGCTCTAGCATTCCTCCCTACTACTCCGTGTACATCTGGCGCAGAGTGGCATAACCGAAAGGAGAAACAATGGCACTAGGAGAACTCAAAAATGGCATTGGCCCTGATGCCTATGCTATCTATCAACAAGTCCTTGCGGCGGTAGTCGAGCGAGACCACCCCGTGGGCAGTCTGTACATCAGCGAAAACCCTACCAGCCCGGCCGAGCTTTACGGCGGCACATGGGAGCGGATTGAGGATTGCACTATCTGGGGCGCAAGCAGTTTACATCCGGCTGGTACAACCTTAGAGGCTGGACTGCCGAACATTACGGCTAAAGTGACCAGTCAGTATGGCATTTTTAATGCCGACTCAGAAGGAGCGTTTTACTTTATGGATGGAGCCAATTATAAATATCCAGCAACGGGACTAGGCGGCGCGTTAATACACGACCTTCGCTTTAGTGCCGCCAACTCCAACTCTATCTACGGCAACTCAACCACCGTCCAACCCCCGGCATACTGTATGTACATCTGGCGCAGAGTGGCATAACCGAAAGGAGCACACATGAAAATTATTGACAGCAACGACAACCCCATCGAAGCCCCCGACCTGACAAAAGGCTACCTCAAGCAGGAGACCCAGACTGTCCACCACGATGCTGTGACGGGCGTGGAAGAGGTCAGCCACTACGAGTACAAGACCTACCCCAACGGCGGAAGGGACCGCTGGAAGGTGGTGGACGTGCCTGGCGTGGCCGCAAAGGGAGCCTATGACGAAGAGGTGGAGGTGCAGCGGTATGTGCTGTACACCGCCGAAGAGCTGACTGAACAGGAAAAGGCCCGCAAGGAAGCAGAGGAAAAGGCACAGCTGCCCACCGCAGAAGAGCGCCTTGCCGCTCTGGAAGCGGCTATGCTCGACCTGCTGGCCGCACAATAAGGAGGATGTTATGGTTTTGTTCTATGTGACCCAAGTCAAGCTGCACCGTTTTGACGGCGCTTTTACCATCGACAACGTACCTGACCGGTACAAGGATGCCGTGCTGGCAAAGCTGACGGAGGAGGGATTTTATGAGGTGGAAAGAAATGCTTAATTTCCTGCGGGATATCTTTTCTGCGCTCTCCCACGCTGCCGGTGACAGCGCCGACAAGGAAGAGCCTGCTCCTGCACCGGACGTGCCCACTGTGGACACCGTGACCGGGTGGGCAGGGGAACCGCCTTACCGGTACATTGACGTGAGCCGGTATCAGGGCACCATCGACTGGGCGCAGGTGGCAGCGGCGGGCTACAAGGGAGCGATGCTCAAGACGGTGTCCACCAACTACAAGCTCTCCAAGCGGTCGGACGGCCTGTATATCGACCCGACCTTTGAGACCAACTACCGCAACGCCCGGGCTGCGGGTCTGGACGTTGGCGTCTACTACTACACCTACGCCACCAGCGAGGCGATGGCCGATGCAGAACTTGCCCTGCTGCGGCAGGCAGTATACGGCAAGGAGTTTTCTCTCCCCGTTTGCGTGGACGTGGAGGAGAACAAGCTCAAGCCCATGAGCACCCTCGACCTCACCAACCTCACCGCCTACGCGTTGGAACAGGTGGAGAAGATGGGCTTTTACGCCCAGCTCTACACCTACACCGGTTACAAGTACGAGCTGGACATGGCGAGGCTGTCCTCTCGGTGGGACGTCTGGCTTGCCGACTACACGGGCGATCCGCCTGCTGTTACCTTTAAGTACAACGCTCACCAGCACACCAGCAAGGGCAGCGTGCCGGGCATCGCGGGCAACGTGGACCTCAACGTCACTACCCTCAACTACCCGAAAATCATCCGCAAGAAGGGCCTGACCCGTCTCCGGGAGGGCAAATGACCGAAAAAGAAGCTTTGCTGTGGGTGCTGGGCATCCTGGGCAGCCTGTGCGCTGCGGCCATCACCATCGACAAGGTGCTGGAAATCATCCATAAGTACATCAAAAAGGCGCAGGAGCCGGACAACGTGCAGAACAAGCGGCTGGATGAGATGGACAAGCGCATCGGCACCTTAGAGCAGGGCCAGCTTCAGCACACGCAAGCCCTTGCCCGTGACCTGCGCCGCTTTGACGAAATCGACGAGGTGAGCCGTCTGACCCTCAACGGGGTGCGCAACCTTTTGGACGCGCAACTGTCCGGCAACAATCGCGAGGGGATGCAGAAGAGCCGCACCGACATCGACAACTATCTGTTAAAAGGAGTGACCAATCATGGTAGCACTGGCAACTAAGCTTTTTGACCTTATCCCCGCCCCGGTGGCGGCTGTGCTGATGCTGGGGGGCGTGATCTTTTACGCTCTGGGCTGCATCCGGCTAGGCTACGGCGCAGCCGTGAAGCCTCTGGTGCTTGACCTCATCGAGCGGGCCGAGCACGAGATACAGGGGACAAAGCGCGGCGCAGAGCGCAAAGCGTGGGTCGTCAAGATGCTCCGGGCCGCTCTGAGCGCCAGCAAATACGGCAGGCTCATCAGCTGGGCCATCACCGATGAGACTATCGGCGCGGTGATTCAGTTTTTCTTTGACCGCATGAAGGCGGCGCTGGAAAAGGAGTAAGGAGGTTATTATGGCAAGCACTACATACGCACAACAATGGCTGAAACAGGCTGTTTTTGTAAATGAGTTTAACTTTTTCAGCCTCAAAAGTCGAACTCGTCACCAGTTTGCCGTGCTTGGCACTATGGTGCGCAACGCCGGACAGCTCCCGCAGCCCTTCTGGCTCGGTGCTGCCTGTGGCGGCGGCTCGCGTAGTGCTGCCCGCTGCGCTGCGAGGACTTGACAGACAGCGGATGACCGCCGCGATCAAAAGCGCACCGCTTGGGAGGGTAGACCGTAAGATAGCCTTACTGCGGTACGTTGAGCGGCTTCCGCTGCCAGACATTGCAGCACAGACACATTACAGTCGGACGGCGATAGGCTACCGGCTGAAAGGCATTGAAAAAATGCTGGATATGTGATATACTAATTATGGTTATAGGATTAGCTTTGAGCTCCTGCTCAGGCAATTCAAAAGCGGCAGGCTTTCGGGTCTGCCGCTTTTCTTTTTGCACGGATTGTGGTATAATAATCTCAACAAATCCACCCGGCCTCTCGAAGAAGCGCATTAGGGTGGATATTTGCCAGCTAGCCCAGTGCTTTATCTGGGAATGAAAAAAGCGGTTGCCAGATAGGCACCGACCAGTCTCCTGCCCGCCTACTTACAGTGCGTACCATGCGGGAGACGCCTTTAGACTTGAAAGGCTGCGGCCTTTGTAGAGAGCGGCATTGCCTGTGGGCGGTTCCACTCTTGATTTTTGTTTTATTCACACTGGTTTTGTCGAAACTCTTGTCTTGCAAGTCAAAACGTGATATTTTATTCTTGCTTCCAATGTGAAGCCCTTAACAGTTAAGCGTTCATGCGGATTTTTCCGTGTGGGCGCTTTTCTTTTTTGTCCTTCGTTGTGCGTTCGTTGTCCTTCACTTTTTGCTGATGCAGTACACTGGGAGCACAAGGAGGGACGCTTTATGAGCTATTATCCGACACCCGGAGCACCCTACGTTCCGCAGCAACCCGTCAATCCTTACGGCGGTATGGGTACAGTTGGGCTCGCCACTCCCCTGCCGAACACGCAGATGCAGCAGGCGCAACCGCAGCGTCCGCAGCCGATGAATGGGCAACAGCCTGTTCAGCAGTCGGCACAGGACGGCGGTTGTCTACTCGGCAGACCTGTTTCCAGCAGAGAGGAGTTCCTGGCGATTCCATCTGATCTGTACGGAAGATGGACGTATTGCCCGGATTTGCGCAGTGGCGTGATCTACTGCAAACGTCTGAATCCGAACACTTGCGAATCTGACGTGTTAGAGTTTTACAGCCCGGAAGCGTGGCAGCAGATACAGGCGCAACAGGCACAACAGACTGCTGCACCGACACAGCAGTATGTGCCTATTGAGCAGTACAACACCCTCGTCCACCGTCTGGATGAACTAGAAAAGTGGCAGAAGAGCTTTTCTAAGCCCGCTGCCACCGCGAAGAAAGGAGAATAAGCAATGTCCTCTCCGTTTGATATGATTACTCACAGCCCTATCATGCAGCTGGCAAATCTGGCTCGTGCCGGACAAAACCCGATGGGACTTATCCAGCAGCTGGGTGGGCAGAGCGCACCCATCATGCAGGGGCTGAACCTGATTCAGGGCAAAAACGAAGCACAGCTCCGAACGATGGCGCAGAACTTAGCCAAAGAGCGTGGCATCGACCTGAACCAGTTGGCAAGCGTCCTGAATTTGACGCTTCCGAAGTGAGGAGGCTTTACAATGGATGATTTTGAAAACAGCCATTCCGAAAAAGATTTTGACATCAACAATCTGTGTGGCGATGACAAAATATGGGTTCCTTTAATGCTCGGATTGATTTTCGGCGCTGTCAGCAAAACGTGGGACGACCCGAAAGATAAAAAAGACAATCTTCCAAGCTGACTTAATAATCCCCAAATAAGCATCCCTCTAAGCGAAACGCTTCTCAGTTTTGCGGACTTGACAAAAACCGCTTTTGTTTGGCTTCGCCCATCGCATACGGCGGTGGGATAGCATAACGCAAAACTGAAAGGAGTTTTGTTATGGACGATTTTGCAACTGGCTATCTGGCTGGGCAGGACGGCGGCAATAACAACGGCGGATTCTTCGGCAACGAAGGTCTGTGGGCTGTTATTATCCTTGCCATCATCTTTGGCTGGGGCAACTACGGCAACGGGCGCAACGGCGGCGACAACGGCATGAATAGCTACATCCCCTATCTGGTCGGCACTGGCGCAACTGGTCAGGGCGGTGCAGACACCCGCGCGGCTCTGTCTGAGGGCTTTTTATCAGCAGGATACCTCCCGCTCTCTGGCGGGAATCCAGAGCGGCATCTGCTCTCTGGGCTATGACCAGCTGGCACAGATGAACGGCGTCAACACCAACATCGCGAACGGCTTTGCTGGCGTGAACAGCGCCATCTGTCAGCTTGGCTACCAGAACGCACAGCTGGTGAACGGCTTGGAACGCAGCGTGTCCAACGGCGACAACGCCATCAGCCTTGCCATCATGCAGGAAGGCAACGCACGGCAGGCGGGTCAGACCGCACTTGCCACGCAGCTGGCATCTTGCTGCTGCGAGAACAAGCAGCTGATCGGCGACCTGAAGTACACCATCGCAACGGAGGACTGCGCTACCCGTCAGGCTATCGCAGACAACGCCCGCGCCATCGTGGACAACTGCAACGCCAACTTCCGCAGCATGATGGACTACTTCACGCAGGATAAGATTGCCACTCTGACCGCTGAGAACCAGAGCCTGAAGTTCGCGGCTTCTCAGGATCGTCAGAATGCGCTTCTGACCACTGCGATGAACGCCCAGACCGACACCATTCTGAACCGGGTCAATCCTCGTCCGATTCCCGCTTATCAGGTGGCAAACCCCAACGTGGGCGTGAACTGCTGCGGTTGCTGCTAACCAACACACTCCCCGATAACACCGGGTGAACCATCGGGGCAGGGGTAAGACACCTCTGCCCCTGATTTTTTAGGAGGAAAATACTATGGCTTGCAAAACAAGCTGCCGTCTGTGCCCGCACTTGGTCATCAGTCAGGCGGTCACGTTTGCCGACGATACTCTGACCATCAACATCCCTGCCGGCGCATACCAGAACGGAGAGAAGTATTGCATCGTGGTTGCCCAGAGCTTGCCGGACACGACCACCATCAACGCCCCTGTGGTCATTACCATAGGTGCAGGCACGACCGCATACCCTCTGACCGACTGCAACTGCGCTCAGGCGACTGCCGAGAGCATCCACACCCGCACCCGCTATGCTACCCGCGTTGCAACGTCTGCGACCGGCACCGGTACGTTCAAGTATCTTGGCTGCTTCTGCCGTTCCCACGCCGGTGCGCCCGCGTCCATTTCTTGAGGAGGTGTAGATTATGGGCAAGACTAATTTTCGCCGCATGATGATGCTCCGTGACCACGACAAAAACCGTGAGCCGGAACGTGACCGCCTTGAGGAAGAGCGTGACCGCAGGGAACGTGAGATGGAACGCCGTCTGCGCAAGCTGGAAGGCGGCAACGACCGCTATCCCTACTATCCGCAGGAGGAGAACCGCTACATCGACCCTTACCCTATCCCCGCTACCCTGACGTAGAGAATGGGCGCAGAATGCCGCAAATCGGCTTCTCGCAGAACGGTGACTGGGACAAGCGGTCTGGGCAGTACGAACGTGGCGGTGCTGACAGCCGCTCCATCAGGATGCCGCGCCAGCACCTCACCCACGATGAAGCAGAGGAATGGTGCGACAGCATGGTAAATGCTGACGGTACGAAAGGCTGTCACTGGACGCTGGAACAGACACAGGACGTTGCCAAACAGCGCAATATCACCTGTGAACCGAACGATTTCTGGGCTGTCATGAACATGATGTACTCGGATTATTGTCAGGTCGCAAAGCGTCAGTCCGTTGACACTCCGGGCTTCTACGCTGACATGGCAAAGGCGTTCCTTGAGGACGCAGATGCCGCAGATGGCAAGGCATATCTCTACTGGGATTGCATCGCTGATAAGTAAAACAAAACCCCTGTGCGGTCGTTGTAGCCACACAGGGGTTTATTGTTATTCCCAAAGCAAACATTTTGATTTTAGATTAAATAAGTCGTGCGGATGGAATACAAGACTCTTGTCAAGTTCCACAATACTAACAACGAAAAACTTGCCGGGAACTTCTCGTTCGATTTTCGCTTTCGCTTCTTCCTTGCTGTTTGCAAACAAGACGAACGGAGTTTGGAAATGTCTGCATTTTTCGTCATCATCGTACTGGATTTCAACCCAATAGAAATTTTCCATATATCGCTCCTTTGCCATCTCAATATTTTACAGGCGGTTCAGGTAACGGCATCCAATATGTAATATTGTGCGGTTTTCCGTTTTTATCCCGCCACTCACCAAAATCCTGTTCATATCCGACAATCTCAACGTCAAACTCGTCTTGGCTAAATCCGATAACATACGGGTTATATTCATCCGGCATCTCGTTTTTTACGTTTATCCATTGTCCAATTTTAGGGGCGTTTGAAATGTCATACGAACAATATCCAATACATTGAACCGCCCCTAACTCATCCACGAGGTTCCTGTTTCCAATCTTCGTGACGCAAACATCGTGAACCCTCTGCCACCCACTCTTGTAATCAGAATATTCGTCTTTTGAAATTACGATATTTTCTGGGTTCAATTCTTTTCTCCCACAAGTTAGGTTCCATTCATTTGCAATTCTCTGCTTCATTTCGTATTCATTGGCAAACACTCTTGTTTCCTTTAGAGCGTTTTTCAAAGAACCACGATAAGGTCTATAAGCAATCATAGGCCAACCCTCCATACAACTTGGCGTTTATCTTTTAATCAATTCCTTGATATACAGCGTTTCAAATTTTGTTAAATGAGGATACTCGTTTCGAGCCATCTTTTTTGCCCGTTCTTCAACACTCAAAATACTTTCAAAGCCATCATTTGCATCAACAACATAGCGCATATAATCATGGTCGTGCTTATCATTCCAACCTTCAAAAAGAACAACGAACTTTTTCATAATGTATCTCTCCTAAATCTTATCTCCGATTTTTTGCATTGTGCTTTTGAGATTTTGGCGCATCTGCTTCCGGCATTTTACGTTTGATGCCAATAATCGCTTGCGTGATTCCAGCTTTGTTTAACTGGTTTACAGACTTACGAAATACAAAATCAATGTTCACATTCGCCTTGATTGTTCCATCATCTTCAAGATAACAGTTTGGAATCCACACGTTTTGATTGCTTCCATTGATTTTGAAACGCTTTGCTTTGTAGCAACCGTAGTCCTCTCTTACAATCAGCTCAACAGGAATGCCTTTGTAATATTGAGTGTCAGTGTTGTACTTTTCAGCCAGTTTTGCTTTACGTTTTGCTACCTCTGCGTTGATTTTAGCTTGTTCCTCTTTGCTTCTGTGCTTGTGTGGCTTATATGTGCGCATTTTTCTCCTTTCGCATAGATTATTCTTCTTTGATGTGCATTAGTATATACAACGGAACGAATCTTTTCCAACTGTGGAAGTGTTTAGGATAGCGCCTAACAAGATACCAATCGCCAAACAAATGGAAAGTTGTGTAGTATTTTGCAATTCTTGCAACTCGCTCTTGTTTCGTCATATTAATTCCTCGGCATATCTGTGTAGTACAACTCCATATCTGCTTTGTACATATCAAGTTGTCTTTTGCTATCTAGAAGCGTGTTAAAGCTAAATCCCGCTACAAAAGATACGGCGATGGACAAAATCAAGTGCGCTGCGACCCATTTACCAGCAAAGATAAAAGGAATCTGAACTGCTACAGCAAAGACATCGAATAAAAAAACGTAAACTCCATGTTTGACTATTTTCTGTAAATGGCTAATGCTTTCTTCGTAAAATTCTTTCGATTTCATTATGCGTCAATCCTCCAATCTTATCAACCTAAGTCAATTTGGTCTTTTGATGCTGCAACGGACAGGTTATAGATGTACTCCCCTGCCGTGAATCCGTGCTTGCGTGCTTCTCTCGTAACGAACGTCCGCTCGCTGTCGCTCATAAGGATTGTGATTCGCTTACTACGTTTGCCGTCGCCCTTCTGCCCTGATGGGAAGTGTAAGGCTGAATTTCCATCGTGCGCTTTGCATCGTTGACAGACAGGTTGGTAAGTGCAATCATAATCTGCTGGTTCTGCTGAACGATAGCTTGCAGGACTTCCGTGTTTTTCATCAGCACTTGCAGAATTGCATCGTCCTGTGTGTCGGGCTTATTCTCCTGCAGGGCAAGGCTGTAATAGCCATCCTTTCGGAGAGACGGAAGAACGTCATCGAAAACCCAACTCTCAAACTTCTCTGCGCCGGGCAACTTGCTGTGGGTGATAAGACGGTAAACATCTCCCTCTGGGATAAAAGTTACCTCAATCATCTTATCTTTTGCTTGCGGGTGAGGTGTACTGTGCTTTACAGTATACCGACAATGGCGTTTTACTGCATCTGGCGCATTGGTATAGCCAAGTGCCTTTGCCACGTCAGAAGCACAGAAAAGAATTTTACCATTTTCTTCAATCGTGCGGAGCTGACCAAAGGTCTTGTTCTTAAAAACGTGAAGTGCGTTACATCTCTTGTTATCCATCATATCCTCCATATACAACTGTTTAGCATCTTCCATTCCGACCTCATACGCCTTGTAAGTGATTCGAGATAATGCTTCTGCAATCTCATAATCATCCTTGTTGAGCGGACGGCCATTGCTGTTTTGCTTGAAATTTTCGAGAATCTCTTCTTTCGTTGCTGGAATGTTCATTGGCTTTACCACAAAAATCTTTCTTGTAATGCAACTATGAAGATGATATAATGGATTTATCACCCATAATCGCATGGAGTGTAATCCCTTAAACTGCCGGTGACCGCCAAGTTACGAACAGTTTAGGGGATTTTTTATTTTTGATGTTCAAGCCATTGCTGGACAGCTTCACGAACGGCTTCTCCCTTAGAAATGCCGTTTTTTTCGCAATAATCCGAAAGCTGTTTGTCCGTGTTTACGTCCAGACGGACGCTTGTGCGAACGCTGTTCGGGTTTTCCAGCTTTGGTCTTCCTATTTTTGCACTCATGCGTTCACCTCCACTTTTGAGCGCACATTAAGTATACTATTTGTGTGCTTAAAAGTCAATATCTAATACCAGAAGATACAGTTTGCAGGTATATCGTGTTTCACGACATACCTCAATCTTCCAAGAAATCTTCCAATTCAATCTTTCCCTCTGCCGCCGCAACTGCCAGAGCGTACACGAACTGTCCAATCGTCATTCCGTGCCGTCTGGCTTCACGGTTGATGTACTTGCGTTCTTCCTCGCTCATAAGGATGGTAATGCGCTTGGAACGCTTGCCATCGCCACTTGCAATGCCTTGATGCGATTCCGGCATCGGGATTTTTTTCTTTGTCAAGCCAGCTTCAGCAAGTGCGCCGGGCACATCGCCTTGTTCGATAAGACGTTGAACTTCTTTTGCCTGTTTCAGTTTCTTCGGCTTGCTTTCGCTTACTACGGCATTGTTTGGCTGTGTTTCGCTGTCTTTGGCTTGCTTCGGCTTAATACCGCTTAACTGTGCTTCATTAGGCTGTGTATGGCTGCCTGTGGCTTCACTGGGCTTAATCGGTGCTTGTTCGGCTTCGTTCGGCTTTGCTTGGCTTACTTCTTCTTCCTTTGGCTCACTTCGGCTTAATGTCTGTTCCAAAAAAATAGGCTGGAAATCAAACCCGCCAAGCAAGCCTGTGGATTTTTTGCTGGTTGATTTCATTCCTCTACGGCCTCCATTCGTGCACCACAGTTGGGGCAAAAATTGACTGCCCACATGGAGCTTTTTCTAAATACCGCCATGCAGTTTGAACAACCAATGCCAACTGCATTTACCTGCATACCGCCATTATCTAAGTCGGTATAACTATAATTTGCTCGTTCCCAATGTGCAATTGGACGTACAACATTCTCAGTTTTCTTTTTAGTCATTTTGTATCCCCCCTCTACAATTTTCTGCGCCAATGCTTTGAAATCCTCTGCGCTGGTACTCTTTGCCGTGTCACCGCTAAACAGGCTGTGCCGCTCTGCCTGCGCTTTACGAACGCCCATAGACGGTCTAATCTTTACATCTAACAGCGTTGTGCCCATGCTCTGTGCAATCACAGGGAGCTGCTCCACAACCTCTTTGGACAGGTTCTCACGGCTCTTGTACTGGTTCAGAAGCAGACCTTCAATCTTCAAAGTCGGATTGAAGTATCTGCGAACATCTCCGATGGTCTGCGAAAGCTGGCTCAAACCAGCCAGTGCGTATCGGTCTGCCGTGATGGGCACGATAATGCTGTTGGCGGCGATCAGTGCGTTCACGAGCGCAAGACCAAGCTGCGGGGGAGTGTCCAGCACAATGTAATCATACTGCCCAGATACGCTTTCAAGGGCTTCTCGCAGCCGAAAGTTCTTGCCCATGTCCCGGACAAGCTGCTCGTCAATGTCCTTCAATGCACTATCAGACGGCAGAATGTCACCAGCTTCACAGTGCTGGATTCCTTCCTCGACCGTACCCTGCCGTGTCATCACGTCAAACAGGGTGCATACGTCCTCTGTCTGTGCGCCGTAGGTGTCCGTTGCGTTGCACTGGGCATCGCAGTCCACCAGCAAGACCTTCTTGCCAAGCAACTGCAATGCGCCAGCCAGACAGGTGCTTGTGGTGGTCTTTCCTGTGCCGCCTTTCTGGTTGGCGATAGCTATGATTTTTGCCATTTTATCACTCTTTTCAGTCTTCTTCTCTTTGACACAACTCTACTTCGCATTTTAATGCTCTGGCTGCTTTTTTGAAATCGTTCAAAGAAACACTATCACTTTTCATTTTTACTTTGTCTAAAATCGCAAAACGAAGTTTTTCTTTGTCAACTTCATCGTAATAGTCTGAAACATTCAAAACGATTTTTTCGGTAGACGAATAATCCCCGCAATCAATTTTTCCAGTTTCGATTTCAAATCTGCGCTCTCCATAATCATTGAATGTTGCATATTTTCGCCCAATCTTTTTTATTTTTGAACGTCTTGGTTTTTTATAATTGAACTGCGGAAGCATTATTTGGCATATTATATATTTTTTGCCAATATACAAATCTTCTCTCTTCATCTTTCTCCTTTCTGCATCGTCTGCTCATTCTGCCGTATGTGCTACGTCTGACTACTTCAAGAAGCTTTCGTCAAACGTAGCATAATCATCAAGGTCTGCTTCTTTCAAAATTGAGTACATATAAGCGCCGGGGTCTTTTTCAATCCTATCAAGTCGCTCACTGACAAGAATCCTGTATGCATTCTCAATGATGTTCACGACAGCTTCTTTTTTCTTGTTAGGCTTGATGTTCGGATACTTCTCCGGCAATCTCTTTGCCACCAGCTTTGCGGTCAAGATACACTGGCTTTTAGACATCTCCGGCACAATAGATGCCCAATCCACATCCTCGTATGCGCACTGCGGGGCTTTCTGGCAGGTCGTTGGCTCTTTGGAACATCTTTTAGCTCTACGCTTTCAACCTCGTTAGCTTCCACGTCTATGACCGGCTCATTAGACTTGAAAGCTACATTGAACTTCACAGCAACCGCATTGCGACCTCTCATGACCTTGTCATATTCAACGCACAGGTCTGATACTTCGTTTATTTCAGCTACCGCAATGTCAATGACACGCCTCCTAAGATGCTTGAACTCTTGATAGCTAGGTTCTCTTGCACCAAGCTGTTCCCTTAATCTATCCAACGTAATTTCGGGCTGGCTCACGCCACGTCCGATGAACTCTCGGAGAATTGAATACAGCAAAATGCTATACTGCGATTTCATATTCGCTGTGTAGCGCAAGCGATACTTGACATATCCACGCTCTGCAATGTCGAAGAAAACAGGTTGCAGAAGCGGGTTACAACATAACGATACAGTAATATTCATCAAACTAGGTTCAAAGTTTACAGTTGCTCTACTGAACAAGGGATACAAGTCAAACGAGCCTGAACCGTCACCTCTAGGAACTTCAACAGAGTTGTCGATGAAATGCTTAACCTGTGCTTTCAAATTCCTAGAGTTGATTTTCAACCCCAAAAACTCGCAATACTCTTGTAACGTAAACTGAACCGTTGAAGTTTCAGGGTCTCTCGGATTGATGCGGCTAAGATACACTTCAAGTAACCGTAGTTCTCCTGCTGTGTAGTCAGTGAACTTTGCCCAAACAAGTTGTCTACTTTTTTCAACCAAGTTCCCGCCTTTAATATCAGACAATCTTATCACGCCTCCTCTCGTATAAGAGTATATCACAGATAGGTGTACAAATCAATAGCAAGTGTACACCAATTTCCACTTCTTGTACACCTAACCGTCCACATTTCGTACACCTATTTCCACAATCTGTACACCTATATCCATTTTTTGTACACCTCTTTACATTATATAAAACAAGACTATTAACAAGATTATAAAATAACTTCTACTAATAGCAGAAGAAGAAATTTTCCACAAAATCTTTTCTTTCTCTCTTAAAAAGTGGAAAAGCAAAGCAAATATCGCTAAATAAAAAGATGCTCAA
>ENA-OQJI01000009-OQJI01000009.1-human-gut-metagenome-genome-assembly--contig:-NODE-9-length-50143-cov-1.656090_pt1 | contig 50143 bp, 59 predicted proteins | sample MGYA00242602_ERZ504768 | MGnify/ENA primary metagenome ERZ504768 (study PRJEB26092, sample SAMD00036368) | human gut metagenome | host: Homo sapiens | study: EMG produced TPA metagenomics assembly of the...
ATTAACTTTGCTGAATCAGGGAATGAAACTTTACTTTCCTTAATAGCTTTCTGTAAGGATTCTATTTGTTTACGATTTAGCTCTACAGGATCTGTACATTTATTAACACCAAACGGAACTATAGTAGATACAACAACTGCAAGCATAGCCACATAAAATGACTTATTTGCAACCTTTAACTGCTCTTTATGATGTTTATTTGCTTTTTTCAATTGTTTCTCGAAATTCCGTTGTTCTATACTTTTAAATTCATTTTCAGCTAAATCCTCCAATAACGGTAAAGGGTAAATTACTTTATTTGCATATTTTTCAAGATAGTTCACAAAATCCACATAAACATTGTGTTTAGCCTCTACTGGTACTAGATACTTTGTATCGTTTGATTTTTGCCAAAATGCATCATGCTTAAATTCATACAGATTCCTATCGTAAAGTAAACGCTCATCATCATTCTTTAAATCAAAAGATAAAGTCTGTAATTTGATTAAATTATAATTTTCAAGTTCTTCAATAAAATACAAGAAATCTACAGTCTGAAAATAATTCTTTCTTAAACCATCCCAATCAACATTCCCTAATTTCTTACTTTCATAATAATATAATGATAACTCTTTAGGTTCAAGAGTCCATTTAATTGCAAAACAAGACAATTGTTCTCGCAATAATCTTGCCACCTGCAACTCTTCTAATTTAGAATTTCTTTTTATACTTATCAGTTTGTTTATTATTGCTTTTTCTTTATCAGAGAATGACCTCATATTATGCTATAAATATTATATAGCAAAGTTAATGAAAACATCTGTTATATCACTATAGAACTTCTATATCTTCAACATATTCAATATTTAACTCGTCAGCTATTTTTCTGTTCATATCAGATAAATGTCCAGTCGTTACTAGCAGTGTCTCAATCTCATAATCTTGAGATTCTAAACTTCTCATAGCTTCCATTACTGATTCATATTTAATGCATTGAAAAATTCCTCTTGAAATATCATTATCCGGTGCATATTTAGGTTTAACCTCAATAGCAACATGTTTGCCATCTGACAATTCAATATAAACATCTAATCTGTCCCCTGAAGGGAGTATATGTTCTGTTTCTATTAATTCTACATTTTTGTAGCCTAATATTTCATGATGTTCACTGATGTATTTTTTCAGTTTCTTATGTTCTTCGCCTTCACCGCCATAATAAGTAAGTGGATTCTTTATTTTATTTAATTCTTCAGAAGTAAAAGCTTCATAAGGTTTTAAATCTAGTTTATTAAGAACCCAATCCCAGTGTTTATAAGATATTGCCTTGCTGTCGAGTCCCTCTACGAATATTCTTTTTGCTTTGTCGTTCCATTTATTATAGTTAGCTTCAATATACTCAAATCCTTCTGCTGGTAACATTGACTTGGAGTTTTTACAGAGAGAATTCAATGTCGGAATTTCTTTTTCTGTTTCTTCTGATAGCTTATTGAGAACTTCTTGTATCGCATAAAGCGAATGACCTATACCTGAGAATCTCGTTTTACCAATGAGATGAATCAAATCACCATAAGTATGTCTATTTTGTCCTGTCTTAGCCCAATGAATAAGAACAGGAATCATTAAACGAACATTATCCCTTGTACGCTTGGTTTTTACAACAGTATTAATAATATCCATAGCTTATCTTAGTTTATATTCCTTAAGAACTGAATATACAAAATCTGTAGTTTTTTTCCTATCTCTACGGTTAAGTATAGAACCTATGGTTTCACCATCATACTCATCATATATAGAAACCCTTATAACTGGTTTATTTCTTATTACAGAATTTACATCCTTAAGAAAGTCGTTGAAAGCTCTTTGTCTCCATCTTGAGCTACCATTTCCTTCTAAAACACCATAATCATTACTTTTTAGAAAAAATTTCTCAGAGGAGTTTGACATCCATTTATTTCCATATTTTCCAAATGACAAGCATTTGTTTTCATATAATCGACAATATTCTTTATATTTACCTATAGAGAAATACCTATAACTATTATATATACTAGAGTTAAGTGTTATCAGTCTATATCTATTGAAATGTAATTCTTCATCCAACTCTATTATAAAATCTGGATATTTAATATCCCAGCTATAATTTATAGGGAAAGACTCTTGAATTCCACCAAGTTTCTTGTATATGTCCAGTATTTCATCATCAAGACCTGCATACTCAATCTCAAATTGACTTATTTTAGGAAAAGAGGAGTCGCTTGAGTAGCCCATTATCTCTTCAATTATACTTTTAAGGAACTGCTCTTTTCTCATCATAATATTTTTGCTTTTTTAAGTATTGTACTCATTTTATCTCTTATTCACTCTATATGTTCCTTTCGTCATAATCCCTTTCCCTGCTTCTTCCCTAGTATTAGCTTCCTTGTAGAATATCCAGTGGTGAATTGCATTACCGGAATAGAAAGAAGTATATGCTTGTTGAAAGTTCCATCCTTTTTCAGACATATAGTTTGCAGCATCGACCATACTATTGAATTCTATCTCCTCACCATTGTCACCCACAAGTTTCTGTTTATTCTTCAGTCTACTTCATATAGAATACACCTGACTTTCACCAAAATCAAATACAATTTTGAACCCAGACGATAATTCCTTTTGCATTCCCTTAATTTCGCAATAGTATTTTCTAGCATGTAATTGGATTGGAATAATACTTAGGATTCCAATAAATACAGCAATCAGATGTTTTATCATAGTTTTCTTTACTTTGTTTATAATCAAATTACTAAGATAAACATAATAACTTGGATGGACAAAAAAACAGGAAACCTTTTTATCGGTCTCCTGTTATAATTATCATTTCGTTTTCATTCTCAGCACTATCTTTCCTCCATCAATTTCCAACCATACCTTTTTTATCTTATCAGCCCCTAACAACTCAGCACTCTCTATGTAAGCTTTAATAAACTCAGGCTGCTCCATAGAATAAGTACATCGTAATGGAACTTTAGGGAATTTGGCCGGCATCCTAAAGCCTTCATATCCTTCTCCAGTTATCATGTAGGCATCAGCATCCATAATCATATCCACTGGATCAGATTTATAATCAATTCCACGATAGAAATACATGGCCACTGTTTTTCCGGCTATATAGAGTTTGAATATTACCTTGTTTTTTTCTACATAAGCATCCAAATCTTCCTGTACTGCTTTTTCAATTTCAGCTATAGTCTGTTTTTCTGTGTCGTAAACTTTTGATGTAATAAATAGTTTCATAGTTTGCCTCCTTTCGTTTTTTGTGATTTAATGTTTAGTGTAATTCCCAGTTTGCCCTTCAGAAATGATATGATATAAGTCCTGTATAAGCATCAACCCTGACTCTTTCTCTCGGGCATATCTCCAGAAGCTCCTTCAGTGTTATTTCAATGCAGAGACCAGTTCTAAAATTCTCTCCATATAAATCACGGAGAGCTTCTATATCTTTCTCGTATTTTTCAGGGATGGGCTTGGCAATTGAACTACTTTTTTCGATGACACCAGGAGTAGTTTCTCTAACCTGACGCTCTGACGATTCTTCTAAAGTACCATCAAAGAATATATTCATAAAATTTCCCCACATGAGAATAGGTATTATTTTTGTCATTAGTTAGAGTTTCAATCCACCAGAATCGCGTTTTGTCATTTTGAGAGATAGATACAAAAAAGAACGCACTAAGATTGAATGTCCTAGTGCGTCATATATTGTTATTAGCGATATATATTCTTTACCAATTTTAAGTCTTCATATTCCAGCTTCGGTTGAACTCCATTTCCTAAAGGTTTACAAAGTTCCTTTTTCATTTCACTTGAACTGGTTGTTATAATCTCATACCTTGCATCAAACACATACCCACGATATTCATCTTTTCTAAGGTCTGCAATAATATATATAGTTTCTCCTCTGCTGAAGTTTGCTATTTCATTGCTATGTGCTTGAATAATAACCCCTCCTTGTAGTTGTATAAAATACTGTGTGTAAGTACTAGGAAGAAGCCCGTTTGACCAGTATGCTGCTGCGGTATTATCTCCTTCTCCTGTAAAGAAATCTGCAATAGTTCCATATAATAATACCTTCTCACCTTTTAAGACTTGACTGAACTTTGCTATATTATGTTGTTTCAGTCTGTTTATATCTGAAACGCTCCATAAATAACTATATATATTAAAACTATTTGTTTTTTGAGCAATATACTCTTGACGTTGTCTATTTTGCTCTTGCTTTATTTCCTGTGCCTTTTTTAGTCTTCTATTATTTATGGTTGGTGCTATAACTTCAAATAATTGTTGGGGAATAGAATCTATATTATGAGTCTTAAAAGATAGAGCTTTCGTCAGGTTAGCAATAGGTGTTGAACGGTTCTGTACATTTATTGCATAGATTATGCTATTTTGCTTTTGGATTGTAAAATCAAAAGTTTCAGAATCATATATTAAAGATGCGTATCCTTGAAGAAAATCATCTTCTTTCCACTCACCTGTTATTTTAGTTTTATATAAGTTGAAAGACATAATTCCATCTCCTTCTCTTTGAAAGTTATGTATATCTCCTTCATATTTGGCAGTAGAATAAATTATATTATTACGCTTTTTATAATCGTCATCTGATATTTCAACATCTCCGTTAATTGTAGCATAGACTTTTCCATTGGGAGATATTATATTACATTTACCTGAGAATATTTTTAAATCTTGAGAGAACATTCCATTAAGAGATACATTCTTCTTGAAAAGAACTCCTGTCCCAACAAATTTATCTCCATTCCAGTGTCCTGAGTAAGAATTACCATTGCTATATAATTCACCTAGTCCTTTTCTTATATCTGCCTCCCAATGGCCGTCATAGGTAGAGCCTGTACTATAAATCATTTTCCCTTCTCTCCATCGTTTTCCACTTTCCCACATTCCTTGATAAACAGATCCACTTTTATAAGTCATTTTACCATGACCAGATATGATACCTAAATACCAATTCCCTTCATAGATACCTCCTCCCTTATAAGTCATTTTACCTTCTCCATTGGGTAAACCATTTTCCCAATTTCCTTCATAAACATTTCCATTAGCATAAATCATCTTTCCAAATCCATCAGGCTGTCCCTTTTTCCATTCACCCTCATAATAATCTCCATTTGGATATTTCTTTTTCTTGGCTTCAACTGTACCAGATACAAGTAATGCAAGTATCAGTGGTAGTAAGAATAATATTTTTTGCATGGTTTCTGTTTTTTAATATTCGTTATTTATTAGATATTTTTCTACGGCATCACGTATATTACATAGATTTTCAGGATTCTTTATAACCACATTTTCATTATTTTCGTTACAAATTGAAATTGTATAGTCGGATAAACTTGATATAAGATTCACAAAATCATTAAAATTCGTTCCATACATAACTACTCCTATATCTCTAAACCAAATACCGGCATCATTATTAATAAGTTTATCATAATTTAGACTGTATACTTTTCCTGAATTATTATCTTTAACTAATATTTGCTTTATATCATATCCTGAACTATAAAATTCATTTGTGTAAAAAGACATTCCATTTACTTTAGGTACGATTGTTATACATAACTTTAAAGCCTCAACTTCACTATTTCCCATTAAACTATAAAAAAGAAAAGGTTCAGATTTTATATCTTCATTAAATTCATCTTTAGGGTACTGTATTTCCCATCCTTCTGTATTATAATGAACTTTTCCATCCGATTGAACATTTCTTCCATTTTCTGTAAAGTTGATACTAAATTGGTTACTTTCAGGAATATATATTAATTCAGCTGTGCTAACAGGAGTAATACCATCTATAGTGAGAATTACGTATTTATATGTATTATTTTCATATTTAACTTCAATCGGATGGTTTAACTTGTCAGTAGCCAATGCTGCCAATTTATCAAAATATCTGTTACTCTTATCTTGTATAATTTTATTTTTTATTATTTCAGTTTGGACAAAGTCACGAACTTGATCATCTAAAACGCTCCAGTTTTTATTTAATATACTTTTATCACAAGAGTCTTTTAATATTTTAATCTCTTTAAAAGCCTCTTCTAATGGATTTACTTGCTGTGTAGTTACTTCTGTTTGTTGATTTTTAGATGAATTACCACAACTAATGGTCAAACAACACGCACTTAATGCTAAAAATAAGTAATGTAGTTTCATATAGATTTCCTGAATTTAGTTTTTTTATTTACTATCCAATAGTTTTTTAAGTTTACTTCGGTACAATAAGAATAAGGTGGTAGTCCTTTTTTAGAAAAGCAATACGTTCAACTTTTACGAATGGTAATTGTAATGAGCATTTAAGTTTTTTTACAAATTAGTTGTTTCTATATTATAAATCTTACCTATAAGCCTCCGAAGTCAGTATTAGATTAAACAAAAAAAGCGTGAAACTTGTCCTACTATCCATCGAAAACAGGTATCGCCAAACACCTCGTGAAGATGAATAAGAAAGAAACAATACTCTCACGCCTGTACAATATATGTACCTATACAGCATTGGCTATACGGGAAACATATACAAACAGAAAATGAGCGTAATATTGTCTTTCATCCCTTCACTATTGAAATTGGCGATTTCGTTTTCAGGATAAAAGCAAAAAACGCTTTCTATTATAGTCCAACCATTTCTCCGGTCAGACTTTACAAATATACGTTTTTTGTTCAATATTACGCTCTTATAAAGAGTATTATTTCTTTCAAATATAAGGATTTTAGCAGCTTCATGGACGGAGATAATAGGATATTTGTGTCCCAGTAAAATAAAATTGGATATTGTACTTATATTTCATACCCGAATAAAACGTTTAGTAATCAAATACTTATCTTATTATTCAAACTGTCCCACTAATAGTATTATATAAAACTGGGACAAGGGTAAGGGGGGGTATGGATTATTACATAACCGACAGGATAATGGAATATTTCATTTAGGGGATTATATCTTTTATAAAGGTTTTTTGAATACTCTGTAGATTTTTTATTCCACCTTAAAGGTGTTATGTATACTCCTTAACTCCTGACCCTGAAAGAAGAAAAAGAGACCACCATCAACCGGCAGCCTCTTTCTATATTAATCAAAGAACTTATAATCGATAATATCCAGTTCAATCCCAGGTTCTTTCATTGATTCTATCGGACTACAGATAAAGGTTCCCATGAAATTAACCATTATACCTCCTCTTTTCAATGATACAGGTTCAATCCAGTCCTCATCACTATGTCTTATCTGATACCATTCCTTATCTTCAGGTATAGTATCAACAGAAACCCTGAGTTCCAGAAATTCACCTTCAACCTTAACACCATTCTCCAGTGTAATGCTCATTCTGGTTTTGCTTGTTCTGTTGTAATCGTATGTCATTGCTATATACTCTATTATTAAACATTTGCAACTTCTTTTCCATCCTTGTATCTGTAAATGCTTAAAGATTCGGTAGTCATCCAGTTGCAATCCTTTAATCTAAAACCATACTTGTCTTCCAGAGTTTCAAGAAATGATTCAAAATCCTCATAATTATAGGATTCGTTTATTTCCTTTTCTGTCAGCTCTATTATGTTTAAGCTCCGCAGCAATAATCCAGTATCAATACATATTTAGGTTCCATATAATATAGTAATGTGTCATCTTCTAAACTCCACCGTGAAGAAAAACTGGGACGACAATAGTTTTTAAGTTCTATCATATTCTTTCCGTATGCTGAATTTGTATTTTCTCGGCTTCAGGATACAGTTTGTTTACCTTTGAATAAGCCGAGTAGATATTATTGGCACATACATGGAATCTGATTTTCTTACCACCCTGAATAACATAGAAGTGGTATCTGTAGTAGTAATTCATAATCCGTAACGTCTGATTAATACACTCACTTGTGATGGCTGGAAACTTTTTCCTTGGGAAGTTACAAATCCTTCCTTGTTCAGAATTCTCGCCATTTCAGATAATGATTTTTCCTCTTTAACCAGGACTCTCAGATATGCGGCAGCTCGTTTGTTGTTTGGATTATCGAGAGCTTTCATTCTGTTGGTCCTGTTACTGTTTTCGATAGCTTGATCCAGTTTCTCTAAAAGATTCTCCGGTTTTCCAAGCTTGCATCCTCTTGCCTTCTTGGCTTCCAATGACTGTTTTGTTCTCTGTGATATAAGCCCAGCCTCATATTCAGCTATACTGCTTATGATATGAAGGACAAGTTTATTTGCTTCAGGGAAATCACAGAATATGATTTCCACATCACTCTCCAAGAGTTTGCTGGTAAATGCTACATTTCTGGAAAGTCTGTCAAGTTTGGCAACTATCAACGTAGCTCCAGTTTTTCTACATTCTCCCAAAGCTTCTGTAAGTTTTGGTCTGTCAGATTTTCTTCCGCTCTCTGTTTCAATATATTCAGAAATTGGAATTGTGTCCTTCAGATATTTGTGTATTATTTCTCTCTGCGCCTCTACTCCAAGTCCTGAATTTTGTTGTTTCTTCGTGGACTGTCTGAGATAGGCGACATATTTCTGCTTCTCCATATTTGTTTAACATTTCATTAACACTCTTCACGGATACCAAACGAACGTTCAATACCCATTAAGCCCGTCACATAAAACACGAAATCCTGAGAATTTCGGATTTTCAGATTTTCCTACTTTTCCTAGGATTCGTTATCTCACAGATTTTCTAAAGCTCTATAATATGATATTCTTCAGAAATCCGTTTTTCATAGTCTTCCGTTTTCTCCACATTCTCGTCTATCACAGAAACGAGCATGTCTACATAAACGTCTTCTATTATTTTCTCTTCTCCCTCAGAATCGGGAATAAGATGTATCTCGAAAAGGTCTGCTCCCTCGTCCAGGATTATTCTTACTGTACCTGTATGTTTGAATCCCAGGCAATGAAACTCCAGACCTCCTTCAATCACCTTCATACTTTCAGGATTAACTCCCCAAGATATGAATATCGCAATCTGCATTCTAAGAACTGACCAGATATACTTGGCCAGTTCCCGGTTATAATCTTTATTTTCCATACACATTATCATATATAAGGTAAACACTCATTTTCCACTACGGCCTCAGTTTCTTTGCTACCTCATGTGAAGCTTTGTTTCTCGGGTCATAGTATCTGTTTCGTCAGACTGTACATTTATGATTTCTCTTATAAGTCTGAACAGGTTTTGCTGTAGTGTCGGATGATAATACTTCACCGACTCTGCAAACATCTTATAATCAAAGCACGTATTGTTTAGTGCACTTTCTAAAGCCATAGCCGCTTTGTATTCACGGCTCCCTTCAAGTTTGTATCTTTCCATAATTCTTCTTCGTCATTAAATTCGTGATACTCATTATATATTCTCTCAAAATCCTCCTTCTTCAACCGGGGATAATTCGTCTGATACATTTCATAAAGATCTTCCACTGACATTTCCGGATCCCAACTCAGTATATCCCAGATTTCAGTTTCAGCATCTATCTCAAAATATCGATGGTAATATCCTGACTCAAGATTTTCATGAGGATAGACTGACAGACAATTCTCTATAATGTGTTCTACCAGTCCCAGACAATTCAAAAGGTCTTTCTTTACTGTAAATTCATGGTCTGTGTGTGGCTCATAATATCCACAGCTCAGATTCAGACAACTTACTTTCAGACCTTTCTCCTTCAGTTCAAGCACATCAGTCATCATACCAAACTCTTCCTGATATCCGAAGGCATTAAAACCGATGTCCTTTAAAAATTCATCGCTGCACAGTGAGGTATATGATATATTTGTAATCAGGTCTTCATATCCTCTTCTGTCAGGCTCAATGACAAATCTCGCATCTTCAAAGAAACCCATATCCGCATTTCTGCTACCAACACACCCGATTTCCTCTGATACGAAAAAAGCGACTTTCATACATTCATATTTTCCAGACAGTTCAAGGCTATCCAGATACCATTCTTATCATCAGCTCCAAGCCCTTCTCTTTGTCTGTTCTTGGGACTGTATCCGAATATGATATCCTCTGTTTCTATTGCCTTGAAATCTTTTGAATGTTCTCTCTGCACCTGATCAAGATGGGCTACAATACAAGGATAAGTTTCTGCATTTCCCTTTATCATATATAAGTTTCCCACATGATCGTTTTTTATTGTTACTCCAGGGATATGTTTCTTCACATATCCCTTTATAAACTTCTTCATAGCCTTTTCGTTTCCACTAGGGCTATGGATTTCATATAGTGTCTTCAATAAATTCATACTGCAATTTTTATTAGTTGATAACCGAATGGAAGATTGAATTCATTATCAATCAGGTCAAACAGATCGTTTCCAAAACGATGAAGTTCTCCTTTTTCCCAAAGTTCATCAGCAGATATCTCTGATATGGTTTTTCTTTCATATTCACCAAGACCGCTATTCCACTCATAGAAATAAGTGATATCTTCTTCATTCTCATAGTATTCTTCATCATAGTAAGAGTAATACCAGTTTTCCCGTTTATAAGTGGATTCTGCATCGTCCAGACAATCATAAGTACAATAGGTTTCTTCTGTAACCTCTGAATACCGGCCATCGGATGTCACAAAATATTTTCCACATTCAGGACATCTCTGTACATCATCCTTGTGGTGATACTCATCAATGCTGTCTACCCAGATAAATCATCAAGGTCATCCGCATCACAGTAATATTCCGTTCCTCCTACATATACAAGAACCGTCTCATTACAATAGTATCCGTGATAGTCATCATATTCTCTTTTACTATTTTCCAGACAATCATCTGTAATTCCAAGATCCAGATTTCCTGCACCGAAATTATCGGCCACCATCTTGTCCATATCATAACATTTGAATGAATCCTGATAACTGAGTGTGTCCTCCCAGTCCAGTTTACACTCTATGGAAAATCGCCTGTCCGATAAAGAATGTTCGTTGATGTCAACGAAAGCTCTGGCATCACCACAACCAGCTCCAACTTTCTTGTATCCGTCAATATAACCTCCTGAAATTAAAGCCTCTATCAACGCTCTTTTCAGTATCTCATTACTTTCACTTGAATACTGTCTTTCCGCAAGTCTCCAGATTTTACCATCCTGATCCTTGACCTCATTGAAGATGATACATCTGGCTATAACCATTCCATCCTCATTTTCAAGATAAGCTGCACTTGCCTTTACAGCATTCTCATAAAAACTTGAACGGTCTTTGTCAACCATACATGATCCGAAATTCCCATCGCAACATTCAGAAGAGTAGATCTTGTGAAACTCATTATTCACATACAGTCTGTTCTTGGGTAATTGTCCCATGGTATAAACCTGCCATTCCGATGCAAATTCCTCACACAGATAATTCATCACCTGTTCTGGAAGTAACTTACCGAATTCAGTCTGAAGTACGATGGCTCTATAGAACTTTCCAGCCTTCATCTTGAACACTCTTTCTCCGTTTTCCATATTGATATATCTGACCGCTCTTGTGTCTCCATCCTCACACAAGCCTTTATTTCCGTCAGTTGAATAGGTTGAACTATAGTACCTTTTTCCCATCAGGTCTACAACATATGAAAGCTTCATGTTGTCATTGCTGCTTTTTTATAATCTCATTAGTTACCAGATTCTTCATTGTCGCCATATCTGATATATGAACCAGTGAATAATCTCCGGAAACTACCGCATCATGCAAAAGTTTCCCGTTCTTTATGAAGCTCAACAGAATCTTGTTCTTTCTGCTTTTTACTCCATTCCCATGTTTTACTAATCCGAATAATTCCTTGAATTCTTCGTAGTTATTGAAATTATAGTATAGCATATCATTCTGATTTTTAAATTGTTATTAAATTAAATAAAAAAGGAGGATACCACCATTGTGATACCCTCCTCGGATATTTACCAGGAACCTTCCGGGATGTTAACCCAGAAACCAGGCATATCTCTCATCTTTTCCCTGAAGTGTTTCTGAAAGTCCTACACTCAGTTCCATCGCATTTACAGTCCTGTTAAGAAACGTGTCTGCATAACTGTTCTTTACTGCTCCAGTAAGTAGATTATAGAATCTCCACATTGATATTCCGTCTTCTCCTCCTGCAAAATTGTTGTCGTTCAAATATTGTTTTGCAACATTATTTATCTGACTGTCCGTAATGCTCACAAGAGGAAGCCTTTTCTGTGCTTTCTGACTTAAACAGCTGTACACTCTCATTCTTCCCAGTATCTGACAAAACTGATGCTCGTTCAGATTCACTTCTCCGAGAGACTGCATTAAATGTATATCCCTGGCAATATTATAGTTTCCGAACAAATCCAGAGCTGACTTATACAAGTCACCTTCATTCATTGCTCTGATATCCTCTCTGTAACCATCAGTTGAGATGCACTGATTGGTACAGACCATATTCTGAAAACCTACTGCCATTGAAAATTTCTGGGCAGTAAATCTCCCTGCTAGATTATCCCTTGCATAGCTTTTACAGCCAACAACGGATAGTGTCAGATGATTTCCGTTAATATCCTGATGTATGGTTGGGACCTGAATCTCGAAAATCATCCTTTCATAGTACATTGTCCGATCACTCTCAAGCAAATCCTTTACGGGCTTGTTGATCGCTGAAGGAATTCGCCCCTTCACAATGTGGGAAACTCTGATAATGGGATCTTCTATCTTTTCCCCTTTATAGAAATCCCTTACAGCTTCATGGACTGAGCCAATGAAGCTCTGATGTGATATACATACCTCATTATCCCTTGAAAATACAGGTATGATACAATCTTTCTTGAGGTGTTCTAATGTAACCTCTTCAGTATTCGCTTCAATAAAGGATGTCTTTCTGGGTGCATCTTCATTGATAATTACTGCATCCACCGCATCCTCTTTTATAGCTGTCAATAAATTTGTTTCCATTATTCTCCTTTCTTTGTTCTGTTAATTACTGACCTTGCTGATTTTCTTCTTCAGCAAAGCTTTAAACTTCTTAAAATTCTTGAGGCAGCATAGAGCTACCTCAAAAATGATAATCAACCCATCCGTTACTTTCTCCTTCTTAGTCATGGGCCTTTCATTTTACTTCTTCCGTTTTAAATCCTCCAATAGTCTTGGGCTTTCGGTGTCTCCTTATAAATCGTTCTACATATTCGACACTTTCAATCACATTTACCACCAAGACCAGAATCTTTACTACTTCAAAAACATTTTTCATTTTCATATAAAATCCTCCTTATTAGTTTGTTAGTTAATTGGTTTATTATTCTCACTAATAAGGTTTTGAAGGGAAAACAAAAGGCAGGAAATCCAGTGATAACCAGATTTCCTGCCTACAAAGTATTGAGGATAATAATGAAAATAATCTCTATTTGAGAATCTGATATAACTATAGTATATCTGTCCCGAAATAGAGATTATTTTTCTGTGATTTTAATAGAAGCTTAATGGTTCACTTCTATTAGTCACCGCTTTCTATATTATGTATTTCCTTTCTGCTTATTATCTTCTCATTCTTTGTTCTTTTCTTCTCACATATAAGGGTTTCGGGGGATTGGTGAAGGAAAAATATATTAGGATAAGACTGCACAAAATAATTAAGCACAACAAAGAAAAAACTATCTAAACTTTCTTCCAAAATCAATAAATGGATTACAGCACACCAAGAATGGATATAAGAAATAAATGAATATGGTTTAGAAGATACTTCTGAGAAATACTTAGGAAACGTATTTATTAAGTTATCATACATTATTAGCCCTATTAATGATACAATATGAAAACAAAAGCCAACCTACCCTATTACATGAATAAGTTGGTATTTTCAATTCTAGTACATAACATTATTATATTAATTTATATGATTATACAGATATACATTGAATACTTAAATGAAATATAGCGACTTCTCACAGGTAGATTTTAAAGAAATAATAATCTGATAACCCATTAAATAGTTCTACACCGTTACTAGAAAATAGCTTGAAGATACAATATATGAATGATTTTGGATAATAAAGAAACTTATATAATATAGTTAAATACTATATCATTCAATAGAGAAAAAAGTAATTATAATCACCTTAACTATTATAATTATTAATTGCATTAGAGAGCTATATTGAGTAACTTTGTGATGCAGTATAGAACTGCAAAGAGATTATTAATTTATTGTCGAATTTATCTTGTTTACATGTAAACCAATATGTAAACTGTAACTTGAAAGGCTTCTTCAAAGAAGAGATAAACGAAAGTAGCTCAGTTAGTTACTTTTAATCTGTAGGATTAAAGGACATTAGCTTCCCAAGCTAAGGGTCACGGGTTCGAGTCCCGCTTACCGCTCTTCTTCGGTTAAAGGCTAATACACTGATAATTAGCGTATTTTAGTCACTGCATCACATGCTAATTTCTCTGATTTATAGATTAAAAAAAAGGATATAAACCTCACTTTTGAGGTTTTGCACTTATCCTTTGCGTATCCTAAAACTTTTCCTATAGATAAACAGGCTTCAATACAGCCTTCAGATTTTACCTTATGCTCTTGGAGAATTAGTTAAACAGGAAGTCAATACTCTAAAAATATAGATGCAATTATAACTCATTATACTATAAATAAGTTATATTTAATGAGCATTTATAAAAAGAAGGGATAACCGTAAGAACGATTACCCCCTTCTCTACAAATTAGAAAGAAACTTATGTAAAAGTTAATCATTTAATATCGTCATAAGCAGTGATGGCTTTTTTCAAAACGAGTACAAACATCTTTAAATGAATACAATCCATCAGAATTCAAATCTAGCCCTTTCAGTTGTAACTGATAAACCATAGGAGAGTTTTCCTTGTCGAGCATTTCCAAATTTCTCAATTGTTCAGTGCTCTGATATACCAGATTGACCGAAATAAACTCATTTCCTTCTTTGTCCAGCCATTTTTCAAATACCAACTTACAACCAATTGGAGTCTTTTTTTCGATGGAATTAGGTAATTCATAATCTTCCACTTCCAAAGCAGCATTCACACTTGCAATATTTGAATCATGTCCACATAAGAAAGTAAATTTTCGAGCTTCTGAATTAAGTTCATCATTTATGTATACAAGTAATGGATGTGCCACATTATAAGCTACAATAGGTGCTGTAAAAAGTACATCCCCATAAACATCCTTTACTCGGGCAATCTTTTCCCAGTCAGAATTAGAGATCTCATGTCCGAATGAAGCTTTTCTTGCATCAGTTTCTTCATAATATTGCAAGATAAAAGCATCAGATGCTGAATTGGCAAGCTTCAGAGAACCTTTCATTGCAGGCTCCTCTCCTTTTTTCAATATAATTTGAGTATCATAATCATCAAAGGCACAAGTTTCTCCAGCTTTACAAGCAGGTGAATCTTTCAGATCAAGAACATCTGCCAGAATTTGGTATGAGTCTTCGAGTTTCTCATTAATTCCTCTTATTCCGTTTTTGCCTCCCATTGCTGCAATTTGAGACATTGCTTCTGCACAGAAGGAGTCACTTACTTTTGTCAGGCGAGGGAAAAATACCGGATCCATCTTGCTCGGAGTGTATCGATGATGAATAGCCAGGTTGGCTACTGGCATAAATCCTGAAGAAAAGTATTGCGCTGTTGCAATTGTGCGCTGCATACTATTGGCGTAGATGTTTACTTCATCCACACTCGGTACATAATTTTCAGTAAATAATCCTTCATCAACCAGCCATTTACGGAAAAATTGTCCCATCATTGTTTCCAAAACTCCTCCTCTCAAAGTGAGTTCACTAGAAGCTGAACTCCACTTTGTCCATTGGTGAGGAGTTAATTTTCCTAAAGCGCTCCCGTTGTCAGACAACGGAGAGCGGATATTATGACGACTAAGAACAACTACTTCTTTTAAGGTATATTTTTCTTTAAATTCGGGTGAACGTTTGGTTTGAGCCCACACAAACACAGGGCAGGCAAATACCAGTATTAATAACGACAGCTTATTTAGATTTCTCATAATACAGTTTTTATTTGTCAAAACTACAAACTATAATTACAAATTTTCTACTTCTATCAGAATTTTATCTGCAAACGTGTTTCAATAAGCGCCAGTTTTGTATTCGGAGTATTGATTCTGTCGGTTGTAGTAGTGTAAGAGCCGCGAACACGCCATATCATATACTTATTGATATAGTAGTTGAATGTAGCCGACCAGTCATTCAGTCTTCCTCCCAGAATTTCAGCTTTATGATCAGACATATCTGTATAGTTATACGAAAGAACAACCTCCATAGCTCCCGGATCAGGAGTAGCAATACCTCCATCCAAGTCAGAGTACTTATAATTCTTACCTTTTACAAGTGCACGGATCGTTCCATAAGCACCACTTGCCTTGTAATTAGGCTTATCTTTTCTGTTAACATTTACATAGAAATACTGAGTTTCCAGTCCGATACGTCCTATTGCAGCATTGAGTTCCGGAGTAAATTTGTATAACATTTTGGCATCATCAATAACCGCCTCCTGAGCAACGACCTTAGCAATTCGTGTCGGGAAGGTAGTCGACAAAGTATACGCATGATGACTCAATTCTGCATCCGAATCATAACGAGGTGTTTCAAACGCTCCAGAAAGTCCGACATGGAATATCTTTCCCGGTTCACAGAATGGCTTATATACCAATCGAGTCATCATTCCTACACCCTGATTTCCCAATTTGTCGGATGTCATTTTCATAGCATCCGATTCTGTAAAGAAACTCAAAGTTCCCAGGAATTTACTTCTTGTATGCTGATACATCAAACCAATCATACGTGAATTGTTGAAAGCCTGGTTACTTGCAGGCTCTTCCATCGAGATCTTAAAAGAAGAGCTAGTAGCACTTTGCAAACCAAACTGATGGATAAAATATCCGGCACGCAGGAAATCTGACGCATCTTTATCAAAGTTATACTGAATGAATACATCCTTCATGTTCACCTTTCCATACGCATATCCCATATCTACCTTTGCCTTCCATGCACCATACGATGCACTAAATCCAACTCGCATATCGGGAATAGCAAAACCGTCATTGAACTTGTCGTCTTGTTCATTAGCCTTAAAAAGTCCCCCATCCAACAAAATACGTCCTGAAGGTTTTATTTCTAATTTTTCTTCCTGTGCTTTGGCAGCACCGATCATAGTCAAGCCTAAAGTCAATAAAAGTAATCGTTTCATAGTCTTAAATTATAGTTATTCTATTAGTTTTTTACAGGTCTAGTTTTACAAGGTAAAAAAAGTCTAGTCTAGTTTTGTGATGATAAGATTCAAGTAATTAACAAGATTGGAGAGATTAGTTTGCGAAATCACTCTTATCAACTTGTCCTTTACTTACAAGTTCTGCAAATTCTTTTTTAGCTTTTTCCAGCTGTTTCATAAAGTTTTCATTAGCATGCAAGCGTGCAACAACCGCACTTGCAACTAATCGTGCAGCATCTACATCACTCTGGAAATGGTATCCGCAAATTACTCGGCTCTGCCCCATTTCATATCCCCGTTTCAATATTTCGTTCTGTCTGTCAACATTGATTTCTGCAAGTACAAGAGCTGTAGCCCATCCGATAGCCGTATGTCCGGAAGGATAAGAACCATTTGTCGACAATTCCTGCTGCTGTTCAGGGTTGCATGTCATTTCATTATAAAAAGCAAACGGACGTGTACGCATGTAATGCTCTTTAGCTTCACGTGTAGCCAAGTCGCCGGCATCTTCGCGCATACCTAAAATCAGTTTATAAATTTCCGGTGTAGTGGTTTCTGAGATACGGACACCAAAAGCTTCAGAAAAAGCATTGGGAACACCGTCACCATTTACACGAGCATCTTCAGTAGCCTGATCACCACGAGGAGTATTTCTCTGCAATTTTCCCCATTTATACTGAGCTTCGTCATTCATAAAAAGAATTGATCCCGGTTGAGGTGGTGCTGGAAGGAGATTCAAACTACTTGCTACTTCATCTGCGCGTAGGAAATAAAGATCCGGATTGGTTCTTACATCTTTAATTTTCTCCTGAGCGAAAGTTGCCATTGCTACTAAAGACAAACATGCAACAAAAATGTTTCTTTTAATCATACTTCTTTAGATTTAAATGTTTATAAGTTTTTTGTTTTGATGTCGCAAATGTATGCGAAGAAGTACAGATAAAAAGTTGCAAAAGGTTATTTCATGTTTTTCAGGAATGCAACTTTATACAAACCACTGATAAACAGATAAATACACTAATCGTAAAGCAACATAAAAAATTAATAGCAATGTAACTTTTTACTCAAAATCGGCCTTAAAAATCCCTCTGAATTCAAACTGTTGCAGACCAAACATGCACATCAATTCCTCGGATAAATCAGAAAGTGAAGTTAGAACAAGACCGAGGACCCTGAAAAGATTACAGACTGTACAATATAAACATGAAATAACCCCATCCTACTCCATTTCCGAGTAGCGACAGGGTTATTTCGATGATAGCTGAAGACAGCTAAAAAATCAATCAATAAGACGTAATATATAAAAGACTATACTGGTAGGATTCGCTTTCACATAATCTATCAAGAAAGAATGATTCGTTTTTAGTTTGTTATTTGCCAATCTGCTGATAACCGGATTCAGATTCCCATAAATACATAGCATACCAGGGATATGTAAACGCTTTACTTTGGGATTGGCAATCAGTAAAGCCAACACTTTTGCTGCCTGATTGTTACAATTAGAAAATTCCAGCACATTATCTAAAATATCCTTATCCGTTCTGGCCATATTTTCATAGAAAACAGCTATTAGTCTTTCAATCTTTTCTGTTATCTGTTTTGTGCTTTCAGCTATCTCCATACTCAGACTGGCATCGAATTTCTTTGTAATTCTCTCTTCGTTTTCTCTTTCTATCTTGCTTCTTACAGAAGTGTATTCGCACATCAGCTCAGCCATTTTTTCCTTGGTTAGAACTTGCTCAATGTGACAATCTATCGGATATAAAACTTTCAGCAATTTAATTCTGTCCAGATTTCCCATTTCTTTCCTTACATGTTCAAGTTCTGTCACAAGGGCAGTCGTAACGTTATCAGCTTCCAGGCCACAAAGTTTTTCTTTCCGATGTAAAATATATTCACCAATCTTTTTCAGTGCTTCATCCGTAAATATATAATTATAACTTTCATCAAGGTGTTCTATTTCCTCTTTAAGACTGGACAATTCTTTCATCTTGATATTATCCGTCAACATCAGCATTTTGCGGAAAAAGATACCATTCACATCATCTATACAAACAGTTCCGTCCATGTTATGTCTGTACAAGGCAAGTCTTTCTTTAAGAGCTGTGATAGTTTTTATCCATTTTTCATTTTTTTTCTACTTGCACTACTATGTTTTCCAGATTATCCGTTGCCAGAGCTATACTCGACTGTTCTATCAGCAAAGGTTTGTCGAATACGTCATATTCACCGATAAGAAGCATCTGTTTCTCCAATGTCTTGGAAAGCCCCAAAGCTATATCCCGATTCTTTTTCATGATCAGTTCCGACAATGATTTGATACGACCTGGAGTGTCAGAAGCATTTATATCTATCTCTGCAAACATATTTTTTAATTTCTCCACTTCCTTGCTGTCATTGTCATTGGTAAAACATGCCATCGATGACAGACTTTCCAGTCTGTGATGAATGTCATCCAAATGCATTTTTACAGCCTTCTTCTTGCTGCGTTTCCTCTTTATATACTCTATTATAATAATGAAAAAAATAAGTGTCGCAAAAGCTATCACGACTGATATGATTTTCAGACTGGGAACTGTCGATTCCATATCGATCCATTTGGCCGAAGTCTTTGAAAATACACTCATTTTCATTACTCCTATATTAGAGCCCAAATATAAAGTGTCCCCTTTGACAAAAGATGCTTTCGGATGAAACGTATATCATGAAAGAATCTTCCCCGTTCTCTGATTCCGTCCTTATTACAACATACTTTACCAGTCCAAACTCCGGCAAAGCATAAAACAATGTATCGTTTACTTTCAATAATTTATTGTAGCCTTTTAAAGAAACTGAATCATTATACTCCCTGCATATCAGATGATGATTGGTCAGCATCATTAACAAAGGTTCGTGCCCACCAGTTACGGAAATATCACGTATAAAGGTTTTATTTTCCGTTCCTTTTATAGATTGAAACGAATCTTTATTACCATAATATACTCCATGATTCAGCGTAGAAAGATATAAATTGTCGGAGTTAGGAGATAAATAGAATGAAGTAATGTATTTATTGTGTAAGTCGTCAACCAAACTAGCCTTTCCATCAGCGTCAATCCGCACCAGATCATCCTGAATTCCGAGATAAATACAGGTTCCTTCGGCTTCTTTTTTCAGGTATGACGCCGTAATCTTGGTAGGCGACTGATAAAGCACTTGAGAAGAAGCAAACAAGACATTGCCTATATATCGTTGTCTGACTTTTATCCGTTTTAGAACTTGCTTATTACTGATATAATACAGAAATTTATCGTCCGCCATCATTCCCGAAACCACCTCGTCATCAGGTATTTCTGCTATTTTGAAAGCTTCCGGACTTCCTGTATGCTGGTGATATAATTCGTTGTCTGCATTCACATAATAAATATCATCTCCATCGGAACACGAAGCCACAATCTCTCCTTTTGCATTGAAAATACCCAGATGTAATGGAATATTCCATAATGCATTTTCTGTGATCAGGACTGTATATCCATTTACTCTATCAGTTGCCACTACATTAGTACAAAACTGAGGAACCTTTCTCCGTAACGGAACTGATAAGAATGACTCTAAATCATCACTCAGCAATAAATGGTTATCATCGAGAAAATAATGAATATTGCCTAATTTATAATAAATGCGAGGAGAAAATTTTAGTGTTATATTGTTCAGTAGATTACCTGAAATATCCTCTACATACAACTTCTTGTCGGCAAGCAAATACACCTTATTATCATATACAGAAACACTGTAAATATGCTCATCCTGATGGGTAACTTCCATTTTGCCATTGGCCAAGTTTATTCGGATCAGTCCATTCTGGGTAGCACACAGCAAATAATCCGATTCGTATTTACGGATGTTGTTTACGATAAACGGCTTACCGGAACGTGCAGTTTCACTGTTATCTGAAGGATAAATCAACTTTAAACTGTCTTTCTCCGAATGTGACATAGCATACAAGCCTTGACTGGTAGCTACATAAACCTTTTTGTCGGTTAAGAGAATATCATATACCGAATAATTACATCCTTTGTTACATATAGGATATTTCTCGACAAGGCGAACATTTTCTTCACCAAGCGCCCATTTCTGCAAACCTGAATTCCGAATGCCTATCCAGCAAATACGGACATCAGAAAGAACCGAATCTGTTACAACCTTATATATACGGTCGGCCCCTATATTATAAGGCTGAAGCCGACGTTGCTTCATATACCATATATCACCGGCTTCGCTGCCTATCCAGAAAGCAGAGTCACCATCGGCTGATATAGAAGAAAGACGTTCGTCGAAATACAATTCTGTTTCTCCCAGATTCCCTGTCTTTTCTTTCTCACCACACCCCCAAAGAATGAATATAATGTACAAGAATAGTAAATAAATAAAGCTGCTTTTCATCTTATTATATTTATGGTTCTTGGATATTAAAGCTAACACATGATATAGGGAATTATCCCCCATATTCCAATTAAAAATGGTTATACTAAAATAAACAAAAAACGAATATAAAATGTTCTATAAAGCTGTATAATTCCGCCTTAAAAGTAGATGTCAGCAGGTCTTGATGAATCATAAAGAATCTTCTCAGAAAACATCAAGATATTTACTTGTTTTTTTGTACAATTTTTTAAAAAAGATGATGATATTTTTTCAGAAATATGCTGAATTTTTTGACGACATATCATAATCATTTAGCCTTTGGAAGATAAATCCAATTAAGATGCTATAAATCAACCTCTTCCGGAAGAAGATCAGTTTGAATATTATTCATGCTTCCCCATAAACTATATCGAGCTTCAGGATTCATGCGTTCCAGCGTACGGAGCACTTCTTTCATATCCGAACGGTGAGAATCTTTTTCGTACGGGCAATTTTTGATCTGTTTACGATAACCTTTCGCCTGAGCCATTTCTATCAGATCGGCTTCATGTACTAGACACATCGGACGGATAATGGTCATATCAAACTTTCGCATTACCAGACGCGGAGGCATCGTACTGAATGCTCCCTGAAATGCCATGTTCATAAGCAACGTTTCCAGTATATCATCCATGTGGTGTCCCAAGGCTATCTTATTACATCCCTGTTCTTTTGCTACTGTAAAAAGAGCTTTACGGCGATTCCACGAACAGAGGAAGCATGGCGACTTGCGGGTATCAGTAGAAGGATCGAAAGACGTTTCGTAGCGTACGAACGGCACTCCCAGATTTTCGGCAAAGGAACGAAGGTAATCCATGTCCGATTCGTAAGCTATATTCGTCATCACGACATGTGCAGCAACGACTGAAAAACGAGGCTTGTAAATACGCGAACGGCGGGCAAGTAGTTCCAGTAAAGCAAGTGAATCTTTTCCTCCCGACAACCCTACCAGTATCTTATCACCATCTTCTATTAGTCCATATTGCACTACACCTTTGTTAAAGCGTTTTTCTATACGTCGCATCAATTTATCTTCTTCTGTCAATTTTCCCATTTCTTCCGATAATCTTAAAAACGGGGTAAAATTACACCAAAAGAACGATTCTCGAAAGATTTTGAAAAATTAGAATGCCGAAATAATCAAAATTTCAAAGAAACTTTGTATTTTTGAAAATAACATCATCGAAACAACACGAAAAATTATGAATAAGAAATATACGCTAGCACTTATCGCTTTATGCAGCATGGGAGGAACTTACGCCCAATCACTCACCCAGGCAAAACAATGGTTTGAAGAAGGCAAGTTTGCCGAAGCCAAACCCGTTTTCCAGAAATTAGTAAAACAGGCTCCATCGAATGCAAATTACAATTTCTGGTACGGAGCATGCTGCTATGAAACCGGTGAATTACAGGAATCACAACCCTACCTTGAAAAAAGTGCTGCACGCAAAGTAATAAATGCTTATCTGTATTTGGGAAACTATATTATACAATGTATCGCTTTGATGAAGCGACCGAAAATATTGAAGAGCATATCCAATGGCTGGAAAAAAAGAAGCGTGATACTTCTGCAGCAGAGAAAGAATTAGACCGTTGCCGTCAGGCTGCACGCATGTTAAGAGGAACTGAGAATGTAGCTGTAATTGACAGCTTTGTAGTAGATAAAAATAATTTTCTTTCGGCATATAAATTAAGTAAGGAGTCGGGAAACATTTCTCTTACCGAAGATGGCTCAGGAACTTCATTTACAAATGAGCTGGGTGATAAAATGATTTTTACACAAGCGTCTGAAGACGGGGAAACGAGTTATACTCACGCTTCAAGTTGATAGACAAGTGGGAAGATGCCAAGCCATTAAGCGGTCTGGACGAATCAGGACATAACCAAAATTATCCGTTTATGGCATCAGATGGTATCACACTTTATTTTGGAGCTGAAGGAGATGAAAGTATGGGAGGATACGATATCTTCGTAACCCGTTATGATTCGGATGACAATACGTATCTCCGTCCGGATAACATCGGTATGCCGTTTAACTCTCCATACAATGATTATATGTATGCATTAGATGACTTGAACAATTTAGGGTGGTTTGCTTCTGATCGTTATCAGCCAGAAGGAAAAAGTTTGTGTATATGTTTTTCGTTCCTAACTCGACAAAACAGGTATACGACTACGAAACAGCTGCCCCGCAAGCTATTATTGGTGCTGCTACACTAAAAGAAATAAAGAAGACATGGAGTAATCCCGATAAAGTACGTATTGCCAGACAACATCTGGCTCAGGTATTGTATGGCGGAAGTACAGAAAAGAAAAAGAGTGACTTCCGTTTTGTCGTAGACGATAATGCTGTTTATCATACATTATCAGATTTTCGTTCTAAAGAAGCACGGCAGATGTATGCTTCATTCTTGCAGAAAGAGAAAGATCTTGCATCATTGGAAGAATCATTGACAAATCTTCGTGCTGCCTATCAGCAATCGAACAAAGCAGGAAAAGAAAAAATGGCTCCCGGTATATTAGATAAAGAAAAACGTACCAACGAGTTACGACATGAGCTGGAACAACTGACTTTATCTGTACGCAATGCAGAGCTTAAAGCATTGAAACAGTAAAAAATAGACACCATTTTTATACGAGCAGATATGGAAACACTGATTATTATTGCACTTATTTTGGCGGGACTTTTACTTTTTTGCTGTGGAAGTATTTCTTGTCCCCGGCATTACCCTTGCAGGAATAGCATCGGGAATCAGTCTGCTTTATGCCATTTATTATGCTTTTCATTCCGTAGGAACACAGGCCGGATTTATTACGCTTGCCGTTGAAGCCGTTGGAATAATCGGTATAACCATTTGGTTCATGCGCTCCAAGACAGTAGACCGTCTTTCGCTTAAACAGACACTCGACTATAAACCAGAACCGCTGAAAGGAATCAACATTCAGGCTGGAGATACTGGCATGTCATTGACACGCCTTACCTTGATAGGAAATGCCGAGATAAACGGCCATATCATCGAAGTGCAATCAGCTGATGGATTTATCGAAGAGCGTACTCCCATACAAGTAACTCGTATAAATAATGGAACTGTATATGTGACACGCTACATACAACAGTAATTTTTTTAAACCTTAAAATATCAATTACCTATGATTGACCCTAACTATCTTCCGTTCATTTTAGCGGCTGGAGGAGTTGTCTTACTGGCAGTCTTCTTCCATTACGTGCCATTCTTTCTTTGGCTTTCTGCCAAAGTATCAGGTGTACGTATTTCGCTGGTTCAGCTTTTTCTGATGCGTATTCGTAATGTTCCGCCATATGTTATCGTACCTGCAATGATTGAAGCCCACAAGGCTGGCTTAAGCACTATTACACGCGATGAACTGGAAGCTCATTATATGGCAGGCGGTCATGTGGAAAAGGTAGTTCATGCACTAGTTTCAGCATCGAAAGCCAATATCGATTTGTCGTTCCAGATGGCTACCGGTATCGACCTTGCAGGACGTGACGTGTTTGAAGCCGTACAGATGTCTGTCAATCCGAAAGTTATTGATACGCCTCCTGTCACCGCCGTTGCCAAAGATGGTATCCAGCTTATTGCGAAAGCACGTGTAACTGTACGTGCCAATATCCGCCAGTTGGTAGGTGGAGCTGGCGAGGATACAGTCCTGGCACGCGTAGGCGAAGGTATTGTTTCATCTATCGGTTCATCGGAAAACCATAAATCAGTACTTGAGAATCCGGATTCAATTTCCAAACTTGTACTACGCAAAGGACTGGATGCAGGGACTGCATTCGAAATTTTATCTATTGATATTGCCGATATCGATATAGGTCGTAATATTGGAGCATCTTTACAGATAGATCAGGCCAATGCTGATAAAAATATTGCACAAGCCAAAGCTGAGGAACGCCGTGCAATGGCTGTTGCTTTGGAACAGGAAATGAAAGCAAAAGCAGAAGAAGCCCGTGCCAATGTAATACAGGCTGAAGCCGAAGTTCCAAAGGCTATGGCAGAAGCTTTCCGTACCGGCAATTTGGGAATCATGGATTATTACCGGATGAAAAATATTCAGGCAGATACAGATATGAGAAGCAGTATCGCCCGCCCGGATGCAAATCCTGCAGGACATGAACCGATAGGTAAATAATCATTATCATATAATAGCAAAAACTCAACTAACTAAATAAAAAAGAATATTATGAAAAAGTACTTTCCACCCTCAGAACTGATTATAAATGAAGATGGTTCGGTATTTCATCTTCACGTAAAGCCGGAACATCTGGCCGATAAAGTTATCCTTGTGGGAGACCCCGGACGAGTAGCTCTAGTAGCATCGCATTTCGAAACAAAGGAATGTGAGGTAGAAAGCCGTGAATTCCGTACCATAACCGGAACATATAAAGGGAAACGTATTACAGTCACTTCTACCGGTATCGGATGCGACAACGTAGATATTGTTATGAACGAACTGGATGCATTGGCTAATATCAACTTTCAGACTCGTGAAGAAAATGACAACTTCCGGCAACTGGAAATCGTACGTATCGGTACTTGTGGAGGATTACAACCTTATACTCCCGTGGGAACTTATATATGCTCTGAAATCTCTGTAGGGTTCGACGGACTGCTAAACTTCTACGAAGGAAGGAATGCAGTTTGCGACCTTCCGATGGAACGTGCCCTTTTAAATCACTTGGGATGGAGCGGAAACCTCTGTGCACCGGCTCCTTACGTTATCCATGCCAACAAGGAACTGGTTGAGCGTATTGCCGGAACAGATATGGTACGCGGCGTTACAGTAGCTTGTGGAGGTTTCTTCGGTCCACAAGGCAGACAGCTCCGCATTCCACTTGCCGACCCTCACCAGAATGAAAAGATTGAAAGTTTCGAATATCAGGGTCATCGCATAACCAACTTCGAAATGGAAAGTTCAGCACTTGCAGGGCTTGCACGTCTGCAAGGACATAAAGCTACCACTGTCTGCATGGTTATAGCCAATCGCGTAGCCAAAGAAGCCAATACAGGATATAAAAACAAAATAGACGACCTGATAAAGACAGTGCTTGAGCGAATCTGATATTTATAATTCTTCTTTTTTTATATATACAGGTTCCTCTGTTTATTGCAGAGGAACCTGTTTTGTCAAAAAACAACAGCTATTTAGAATATTTATGGAAGCAAGTTTTAAACAAGATAGCAAACTAAACAAAGCAGAACGATATCAATTTTTTCTTACACAACTTACACCCCTTATAGAAGGTGAAAGAAACGAAGTCAGTGTATTGGCGAATACCAGTGCGGCCTTAAAGGAAGCTTTCGGCTTTTTCTGGGTAGGTTTCTATCTGGTACATGACGGTGAGCTTCATTTGGGGCCTTTTCAGGGCAGTGTAGCCTGTTATCGTATTAAAAAAGGACGTGGAGTATGCGGCACAGCATGGTCGGAAGCCCGTACACAAGTTGTACCCGATGTAGATCAATTCCCAGGACATATCGCCTGTAGTTCGCTTTCCCGTTCGGAAATTGTTGTTCCGATAATAGTGAATGGAGAAGTAAAAGGAGTATTGGATATCGACAGTGATCAGCTTGATACGTTCGATGAAACTGACCGGGTTTATCTTGAAAAAGTAGTAGACCTTCTTATCAGAGAACTTTACACTCAAAAATAATTATCACCCAAACTTTTCCGGATATAAGCTGAAAAGCCGTATCTTTGTGTGATTTAAAAGCAAAAGACATCGTGAATATACAACAAACAGAAGATACTATTTGTGCCATTGCTACCGCACAAGGCGGAGCAATCGGTACGATCCGTGTTTCGGGTGCTCAGGCTATAGCCATAACCGACCGTATTTTTACTCCAATATCAGGAAAACCTCTGACAGAACGTAAGCCATATACTCTGACATTCGGACATATTCTTTCGCCTGCAGGTGAGATAATAGACGAAGTATTGGTAAGCCTTTTTCGTGCTCCTCATTCTTATACAGGTGAAGATTCTGTAGAAATATCTTGCCATGGATCATCATATATTCTGCAACAAGTAATGCAGCTCCTTATTAAGAATGGATGTCGTGCTGCGGGACCAGGTGAATATACTCAACGTGCCTTTTTGAATGGTAAAATGGACTTGAGTCAGGCTGAAGCAGTTGCAGACCTGATTGCCTCGACTTCTGCCGCTACACATCGTATGGCAATGAATCAGATGCGTGGAGGATTCAGTCGTGAATTATCTGCTTTAAGAGAGAAACTGCTCCATCTGACTTCACTCATGGAGTTGGAGTTAGACTTTAGCGACCACGAAGAACTGGAATTTGCAGATCGTTCGGAACTGGAAGAAATAGCTCAACAAATTGAACAAGTTATCAGCCATCTGGTAGATACATTTAGTGTCGGTAATGCTCTGAAAAATGGTGTACCGGTTGCCATCGTAGGAGAAACCAATGCAGGAAAGTCTACCCTATTGAATGCTCTCCTGAATGAAGAACGTGCTATCGTGAGCGACATCCACGGTACAACACGTGATGTTATCGAGGACACTATGAATTTAGGTGGTGTCACTTTCCGCTTCATTGATACAGCCGGTATCCGTGAAACGACTGATACCATCGAAAGTTTAGGAATTGAACGAAGTTTCCAGAAACTGGAACAGGCAAATATCGTACTATGGGTTATCGATGCAACCTGTGCAGAAGAACAATACCACCAATTGGCCGAAAAGATTCTACCACGCTGCCAAGGCAAGCACCTGGTAATTGTACTCAACAAGACGGATCTGCTTCCGTTAACAGAAAAAAGTTTATCTTGTTCAGTAACTGATACTACGGCATCGATGCATAAGCCAATAGATGATCTGAAAGCTATTCTCCCTGATTTGCCTGAAGATGCTTGTGTCATTTCCCTTTCAGCCAAGCAGAAAGAGGGCCTTTCTCTACTTCAGAAGCAGTTGGTGGACTTCGCTGCCCTACCCGACCTTTCACAAAATGATGTGGTAGTCAGCAACATTCGTCACTATGAAGCACTAAGTCGTGCACTGGAAGCTATTCATCGCGTACAAGACGGACTGACCATGCAACTTTCTGGTGATTTGGTAAGTCAGGATTTACGTGAATGTCTTTTCCATCTGGCTGAAATTGTTGGTGGAGAAATCACTAACGATGAGGTATTGGGGAATATATTTAAGCACTTCTGCATCGGCAAGTAAGTGGTGATTACCAACGATTAGCATATATCATCAACGATTATCAAGGCGTTCATTTTGAGCGCCTTTCTTTTAGCCTTATAAGCGATAGTTATCGTTTATAGGGCTTATTCAGCTCATTTTTGTACCGCATTTGTTGCTCGCTTGTTAAAGCCTTGTTTCTCACCAGCAAGGTAGTAGAGATTTGAGACACAGTGAGACGTGGTGAGACGCACTGAAACAAAATTGGAGAAATAAACGGAGAAAAGAATGAGCAGCAACATCGAAATCAAGAAGAAATGCAAATGGTGTGGGCAAATTTTCATAGCTCGCAAAACGACTACGAACTATTGTTCTCATAGGTGCAACAATGCAGCCTATAAAGAACGGATTAGGCAAGAGCGTATAGCGACTTATCAAAAAGAGTTCTCAATAAAGACGGAAAAACCATCTATTGAGGACAAGGAATTCTATACCCCACCTGAAGCAGCAAAACTCTTAAGGATTAGTCGAGCCAGTATTTATCGCTATATGGCAGATAACATCATAAAAGTAGTTCAATTCAAAGGTAAGACATTAGTCAGAAGAAAAGATATAGAGCTTCTGTTTGAAAATGCAGCGGAATACAAAAAGAGAGTACCCATTGAGAAAGCCCCTATCACCGACTTCTACACCACCGCAGAAGTCAAAGAGAAATATCATGTAAACGAGTCATGGATATTTGTGGTAGCCAAGAAGAACAACATCCCCCGAACTTTCAATCGTGGTAAGACCTACTGGAGCAAGAAACATATTGACGCTTACTTTGCCAAGAAAGCCCCGAATCCAGACATTACCGAATGGTACAGCTCCCAAGAAATGCAGGAGAAGTTCGGCATGACCCTATCTGCCATCTATTGTTTCGTTTCCAAGAATGCCATCCCCAAGAAGAAAGAGGGCATCATGGTGTACTATTCCAAGAAGCACGTAGATATAGCCAAGGGAATTGCCATACCAGAAGAACCGCAATATTATACGGTAGCCGAAGCGATGGAGAAGTTCAACCTCACTCGTGACCAACTCTATCACTATGCGAAGTACCATAATATCCCCAAGGTCAAGAAAGGCAAATACACGTTTATCTCCAAGCCCGAATTAGATAAGTTGCTTGCAGCCCCAAAGATTGAATAAGTTATTTCTTGGTGAATATACCCACCATTGAATCACCTTATTCCTTTGCACCAAACAAATGTAAAATTCTAAATATCAAACAGTATGTCACACACATGTACAAAAGTAACAGTTCGTCAGAGAGCGATTCGGAATAATCGCATCTCCTTGTATCTGGATTATTATCCGGCAGTCCGTAACCCCGAAACGATGCAGATGAGCCGCAGGGAATACCTCGGCATCTACATCTATGCCCATCCGAAGAACGAAATGGAACGGGAGTTCAACAACGATATGTTGAACAAGGCAGAGGCTATCCGCTGCATCCGGGTACAATCGCTCATCAATGAAGAGTTTGGCTTCTTGGATAAGACCAAACAGAAAGCCGACTTCCTCGCCTACTTCAAGAAAATGTGCCGGAATAAAGACCAGAAATGGCAGTTTGTCTATCAGCATTTCTACAACTTCGTCAAGGGACAATGTACCTTTGGCGATGTGAATGTGGATTTATGCAAGAAGTTCCGTGAGTACTTGCTGAACGCCAAGCAACTCAAACACAGCAACCGCCACATTTCCCTCAATTCGGCATCCGGCTACTACTCTACATTCAGAGGATTGTTAAAGATTGCCTATCGAGACAAATGGTTTCGAGAAAACATCAATGACTATCTTGATAAAATAGAGCCACAAGATGTGAAGAAAGAGTATCTGACGCTGGACGAAGTGAAGCAACTCGCTGCCACACCTTGCGACATTCCTGTTCTGAAAGCTGCTTCTCTATTCGCTTGTCTGACAGGCTTACGTATCAGTGACATTCTCAATCTGCAATGGGAAGATTTCACTATCGCTCCCGACCAAGGTTATTGCTTGCGCATCAGGACACAGAAAACACAAACGGAAGCGACACTCCCCATCAGTTACGAAGCCTACGAACTATGCGGAACACCCGGAACAGGCAAAGTATTCAAGGATTTGAAACGGAGCATGATTAATTATCCGCTGAAAAGCTGGCTCAAAAAAGCAGGAATAACGAAACCGATAAGCTTCCATTGCTTCAGGCACAGCTACGCCGTCATACAAATATCCTTAGGTACAGATATTTACACGGTATCAAAGATGCTAACGCATAAGAATGTGTCCACAACTCAGATTTATGCCGATTTGGTCAATTCCAAGAAACGAGAAACAGCCAATAAAATATCACTCAAATAGATATAACTATGAAACGAGGAATCATAACAAACAACGAACAAAGCATCCATATTTCCGATGGTGAAATATGGATGACCGCTTGGGAGCTTGCAGACTTGTTTTATACAACTGCTTGGACTATCCATGCAGCAATTAAGAGAATCCTGAAAGCTAATGTTTTGAGGAGCCACGAAGTTTGTAAGTACATCAAATTGGAGAATGGGAACAATGCCGATGTGTATAATCTCGATATGGTTATAGCCCTATCCTATCAGATAGACACCGGGCATTCCGCAGCATTTAGGAAATAGCTAATAAACAAAGTCGCTCGTAAACAAGATTACAACCTCTTGTTATATTTCAACAAGGATACAAACCATACATTGTATTGCTAATAAGCAATATCTCTATACCCTATTGATTATCTGCATTGTTTACATTAAATGATGCAGATAATTTTTGTTTTTAAGATACACAAGCCTATTTACCCAACTATTTTCATCCAAAAACAAGAAATTTGCAATGCGCTTATTATTAAGAGTGTAACGTGGTGAAAAGTGATGAAATATATCGTCAAAAGCCCATTAACAGGCAAAACTATGGATTTTTTCAAAAATTAATCCTATATATTTGCACACAAACGATTAATACATACCACTATGGAGCAGAAAAAGATAGAACATATAACATTGCATCTGATTGTTTTTGGTACAATCGCAATCATTGGTGTTTTAGCCCGCCAGACCGTGCTACACTATGGTTGGGATGAGTTCAGCAGCTACCTCATTTTAGTGGTAAGCTCCATTATCATGGGAGCTATCTATCTCAATCTGCAAATGGTATTCAGACAACTCCTTTCACCTACAATAGAGAAGTGCTTTATGAGATTTGAATGCTATCGCAACAAGGCTGTAGTCGTAGAAGCTCCAGCAGCAAACTCGGAACTTGCCGGAAGTTCTATAAATTCAAAACCTATCATTTCTGAACCTGAACCCGAAATTGAAATCGAAACTACATCTGACATAACAGAAGAAGTTTCTACTCTATCATATTACGAACCCAACGAAGATGTGGCAGAACTTCCAAAGGAGGAAACCACGCCTTCTACCAACAACACATCTATCGAAGAATCCGACCAGCCATCAGAATACGAGACTCTTCGTGCAAACGCTATGGCAGAGAAAGAACGTGCCTCACAAGAAAAACTCAATAAGGTTATCGCATACACAAAACAAACTTTGGTTTCCTATCTTGATGAAACGGCACTTAATCGCTTGTGTGGATATGTGGCAGAATATTACTTGTTAGATACTCTGCCTAAAGTTGAACCAATAAAGGTCGATTCTCAGTTAAAGACCATTGACATCATGCACTTTGGATGGAATATCGGCAAGGCATTCAGTAAGCCACGCTTACAGACCGCCACTTTTATAAAGAGGGTATTTACCCATACCCTCCGTGATTCGGAAATATCTACTATTGAACGTAAAATGTCGCATACAGAATCAGAATGCAAGATTAAATTAGATAGAAAAATTGCATAACGCAATACCATTAGGCATTGTCCATTGCATCCCAGTAGTCCATATCCATTTTCATGACTTTAAGGACTTTCTCTGTTTGCAATCCCAAGCCATAGTCATAAATATATTCTGTTAATTGCTGACCATTTATCAGGATAATAGTTGGTGAACCGTTAAGGCTTTCCACATATTCCATCGCACCTTTAGAATAATCAGAGGTGGTGATGAATACACCTTTCTTGGATGGTGTTCCTGCAACAGCTCCTACAAAGCTCTGAACCTCATGACGCTGAACATTATTATCTAAAGCATATCGCTTTGCCTGTATGGATATATGATTAAATCCTAAAATATCTTCTTTAATGATACCATCTATACCACCATCATTAGATAGTTTCGTTACAACACCTGAGTTTTTGACCTCGCCACCATACCCCATTGCTTGAAGTAATTTCACAACTAACCGTTCAAATTCTTGTGGCTTTTTACTTAATATAGTTGTCAGAATTTGAGATTGCACATTCTGCTTTATCCTATCATAAGAATCAGCTAATTCTTCTTCCGGTGTACGTTCATCATCATTTCCCAAATGGGAAGAAGTGTTGTTAGCATCCTTATTTTTAGAACTTTTCTTCGGAGTTTTCGCATTCACTGTTACTTTGATGAACTCATTTATTTGTTTCTCCGTGCATGAAGAAAGCATAGACAGTCCCTTTTCGCTGATTTTATAATCACCTCTTTGGGGCTTTTCTACAAGACCTGCAATAAAAAGATACGATAAAGCCCACGAAATACGGTCTAAGAATATTTCGCCATTACCAGAAGGATACCAAGCATTCATTTCCTCATCGGTCAATCCAAAATGCTTAGCCAAAGGAATGCGTAAATCTTTAGCTCTCATAACTATCCCGGCACTTAATTCTTTCAATGCCTGTATCCGTATTTCTTCAAATTGCGGTATCATAAACGACAAATTTGTTTTATAGCTTCAATAACCACTGGTATTTCATGACACAAAGGTACTTAAATTACTCGTAATCATCACTTATTACCATCAAAAAGTTATTCATCAGTTATATTTTGGTGAATGATTCCACCATTGAAACACCTGTTTCCTTTGCCGTCGAACAATTAAAAACGATTGGCGTATGCAAAAAGAAACAGTAACATTTGATAAGCTGCCCGAAGCGGTAGGTTATCTGACCGAACAGGTCATCGAGTTGAAAAAGATGGTAGCGGAACTCCAGCCACAGCCATCTGACAAACATGTGTTGGTAGAAATAGAGGATGCTTGCCGTATCATCCGAAAAGCCAAGCCTACCATTTATACATTGGTACGCAAAGGACTGCTTCCTGCCTATAAGAAAGGTAAGAAACTCTATTTCTATGAAGACGAACTTCTTTCTTGGATTGAGAACGGGCGTAGAAAGAGTGCAGAACAGACTTACGAGGAGATGCTGGCAAATATGCAAGGCGGTGTCCGTCATAAGTCCAAATCATCCATGAAGTTTTAATGAGTAGAACTATGGATACATCCTCTATTAATCCGGCATCCATCATTGACGAAGCGGTTGATTTAAGTATGCGATTGGCTGGCACTGATTTTCCTGTCAGCATATTCCCGACAAAAATCCAACGCATCATCAGTGAGGTTCACGAATGCCATAACTACCCGACTGACTACATTGCCTCTGCAATTTTTGCAGCGATTGCAGTTGGCATCGGTAACACGCATCTTGCCCAAATCAAGCAAGGCTGGATAGAAAGCCCTATCCTGTATATGGCATTGATAGGAAGACCGGGAGCAAACAAAAGTCATCCGCTCAGCTTTGCGATGAAACCGTTTCTTGATTACGACTATCAGCAGAATCAAGTCTTTGAAAAGGCTCTTGCCAAGTATGATGAACTGATGAGTATGAGCCGCAAAGAACGAGCGGAAAGCGGTGAAGAACAATTTCCTCAGGAGCCAGTTCGTAAACGCTTCTTAATTTCGGATGTAACGCCTGAAGGTTTGAGCCTTATCCATGCGCAAAACAAACGTGGTTTATGCTTGTGGGCTGACGAGTTATCCGCTTGGTTCAAGAACTTCAACCGTTATAACAACGGTTCGGAAGAACAGTTCTGGCTGTCGGTGTTCAGTGCCAAGACCACTATATCCGACCGCAAAAATGCCAAGAGTTCCATCTTCATCAAGCGACCGTATATCTCAGTTATTGGTACTATTCAAAAGAAGATTCTCAGTGAGTTGGCTAAAGGTGAACGTTCCAGTAACGGATTCATCGACCGCATTCTGTTTGTGATGCCCAATCTGCAACAGAAGGCTCGTTGGAATGACAAGGAACTACCGGAGAACATCGAACAAGAATGGAATGCCATTATTGACAAACTGATACAACAAGAGTATGCCCTCAATGAGTTTGGAGAGATAGAACCGCAGATTCTTCTTTTCACGGAGGATGCCAAGAGACGGCTTTACGAATGGCAGCACCACTTCTCAGAATTGTGCGACCAAGAGACAAATGACACCATTGTGAGTATCTATTGCAAGCTGGAGATATACATCATCCGTTTCTGCCTGATTATCCAATTAGCGCGATGGACCTGCGGAGAGTGTGGTAAAACATATATCGACCTGTTGACGGTAGAACGAGCCATTAAACTGACGGAGTATTTCAAGGAATCCGCATTGAGCGTTCAAAATATACTCAATGAGAACATGCTCAACAGCCAACAACAGGCGATAGTCAATCTACTTCCTCCATCCTTTACAACTGCCCAAGCTATACAGATAGCCGAGCAAAATGGAATGAAGGAGCGCACATTTCAACGCTTTCTCAATGACAACATCGGGACATTGTTCCGCAAAGAGAAGCATGGAGAATATTCAAAGATTAACCCGTGACATTTTTGTCGGTTTTGACACTTTTCCAGCGAAAACGACAATAACGACAAAAGTGACACACCCAAAAAGAAACATACAATGAGTACACATAGATTCATATTAGAACCCTACAAAGGTGTCAGCACTCGACACACTTGCCCGAACTGCCACCACCAAAGATGTTTTTCCAAGTACATTGATACGGAGAAGCAAATCCAGTTCCCTGAGTACGTGGGGCGTTGTGACCATGAGCAGAAATGCGGTTATCACTTCACGCCTCGTGATTACTTTGAGCAGAACCCGTCTGAGAAAGAAAAGTTTGCGGAGAAGGAGAATAGTTTCAGGAACTATGCCCCTATTAAGGAAGCACAACCAATAGCTACTTCCTACATTGATTTGGATATAGTCAACCAATCATTGCGTGGCTATTCTGCAAACAAGTTGTTTCAATTTCTATCGGCTCAGTTCGGAGAGACGGAGACATTGGAACTCATGAAAAGATACAAGGTTGGTACTTCCAAGTATTGGGACGGTGCAACCGTATTCTGGCAAACGGACAATCAGAATAAAATCCGTACAGGTAAGATAATGCTTTACAATTCCGAAACAGGTAAGCGGATAAAAGAACCATACAATCATGTTACGTGGGTGCACTCCGTATTACACAAAGGTGATTACAATTTGAAGCAATGCTTCTTCGGTGAGCATCTGCTTCCTGAAGACAAAAGCCGTCCTGTCGCACTGGTCGAAAGCGAGAAAACGGCACTCATTGCTTCCTACTATCTGCCGCAGTTTCTATGGATAGCATCAGGTGGAAAGAACGGTTGCTTCAATGCCAACAGCTATCCGTTCTGGTAGGAAGAAGCGTTGTGTTATTCCCCGATTTGGGGGCGACCGACTATTGGCAGAGCAAAATCGGTCTGATGAAAAGCTACGGGATTGAGGTACGAATGTTCGATTATATGGAAACCAATGCCACCGAAAACGAGCGAAAAGAGGGGTACGACATAGCCGATTATCTGCTCAAAGTGAAGCCCGACGAAGCTATCCTGCAACAGATGATAAAGAGAAATCCAGTCTTGAAAACACTGATAGATATATTCGATCTGAAGCTCATCAGCATACAAAAAGACACTCCGCTGCCGAAAGTTTCACAGCCTAAGAAACGAGGATTCAGACTTTGAATACCGGAAGAGGAATCGAGACTTTTTTACTGTAGCAAGTTAATGTCGGTGTATTACATTTCCCGACCACTTGCTCCTCAAAAAGTCTGAGGAGGCAGCTCCCGATGGTCACAAATTATTCACTAAAAGCAATTCCAAATGGAAAAGAAATATACGATAACTCTCCGTCTGTCATACGACCAATTCGCATGGCTCGGTGCGCTTTGCAGACGGAGCAAGCAGACCCAAAGCGCAGTCATCCGTTCGCTCATTGAGAGCGGAACAGTACGTGAACGAATCACGAAAGAGCATATCCACATCATCCGTCAGTTGATAGGTGAAAGCACCAATCTTAACCAATTGGCGAAGCAGGCAAACACCTACGGATTCTTTGCTGTTGCCGAAAGATGCGAGGAGATGGCGCAGCGTATTAACCAACTCATAAAGCAACTGAAAGATGATAGGTAAGCAGACCAAAGGGACATCGTTCAGTGGCTGTGTCCGCTATGTCCTCAAAGAGGAGAAATCCAAATTGCTGGAAGCTGTCGGAGTGAATGGCTCACCCGAACAGATGGCGGAGCAATTTGAATTACAGGGCGTTGCTCAACGACAAGGTAAAGAATATTGTCGGACACACCTCGCTCAACTTCTCTCCTGAAGATGGCGAATGCTTGAAGTCTGATGATGCGTTGATGTTGCAAATCGCCCACGACTATATGAAACTGATGGGCATCGAAAATACGCAATACATCATTGCCCGGCATATCGACCGTGAGCATCCGCATTGCCATATCGTTTTCAACCGAGTGGACAATGATGGCAAGACGATTAGCGACAAGAATGATTTTCGCAGGAATGAGAAAGTTTGCAAAATGTTGACCGCCAAATATCGCTTGCACTTTGCCAATGGTAAAGACCATATCAAAGAGGAACGCTTGCGCCCATACGATAAGGCAAAGCACGAGATATACAAGGCATTGAAAGAAGAACTGCCCACAGCTCATAGTTGGGATAATTTGAAAGATGCGCTTGCCGACCGGGAGATTGATATGAAATTCAAAGTCAGCCGGACTACACGGGAAATACAAGGTGTCAAGTTTGAACATAACGGCTTTTCTTTCTCCGGCTCAAAAGTAGGTCGAGAGTTCAGCTACTTGAATATCGACAACCGACTGGAAGAGAATGCTTGTGCATCTTTGTTGGAGTCTGCCAAACAGGAATCCAAACAACAAAAAGAAGAGGTACAGCAAAGCGTTTCCCATTCCGATGATAGCTTTGGCATCAGTCTCGGTTTGCTAAACGGTAGCTCATCCTACGATGCCACTGCCGCAGAAGAAGCAGAGTTCAATCGCCTAATGAAAAAGAAAAAAGGCTAAGCGTAAGCGAGGCTTTCATTTATAATTCTCTATTTATTAATTTTTAAAACCCAATTATTTATGGTACAAAAAGATTTAATTCTTGATTTCAATCTCTACTTGTGTGAGAAATTTGGCTACAGAGAAAGCTGTAGCGTGATGTCCCATGCCAACGGCTTTTGTGTGGACATTCGTGAACGTGATTTAGACTGCTATATCCGCTTCTGGGAGTATAGCTGTGGAAGAGGCAACTTTCCCGACTGGTCTATCATCATTGTGCGCAGTAATTTCAAAAAGAACCAAGAAGAAAGCCTGAAAGACTTGGCTCGGTTCTTCAAGGAGTACATGCCACGCTATGGTTACAAATACCTATGTACCGAAGATGATGACCACAAGTACTATCAGACACTTGGTTTAAAGTGTATAATGGACGGTTTTTGTCCCAATTATGCACTAGCACTGAAAGATTTAAATATCTGATACATGGTCTTTAAGTTAAGGAGGGGATTTTTCCTCTCCTTTTCTCTTTCCGATACGCCCCATTATGAGAACGTGCCGTTTGAAGTGCCGAGTTCATGGGTGTGGTGCAGGTTAGATGATATTGTTAGTTTTCAAGGTGGTTATGCCTATAAAAGTAATACATATGTTAATCAATCTGATTGGCAAGTTATAAGAATTGGGAATGTCAAGAATGACAATCTGATACTTGATATACAGCCCGTGTTTGTTGAAGATGTAATCGGTAAGACAACAGAAAAATACTTGTTGAAAAAGGACGATATTCTATTCACGATGACAGGGACAAAAGGGAAACGAGATTACTTCTACACGGCAAAAGTCCCATCAATTAAAAAGAATTTACTTCTGAATCAACGTGTTGGTTGTCTTAGATGTTTTTCTTCAGAAATCAATATAGATTTCTTATGTCTTGTATTGAAAGGAGAATATGTGTTAGATGCGATATTTTCCACAGAAACAGGAAATGTTAGTCAAGGTAACATTGGTTCAGAAAGTACCTTGAATTTGAATATTGCCATACCTCCCCTTACAGAACAACATCGTATTGTAGTAGAAATAGAGAAATGGTTTGCTTTAATTGACCAAATATAACAAGGTAAATCAGATTTGCAAAGCACTATCAAGCAAACAAAAAGCAAAATTCTTGACCTTGCCATTCACGGCAAACTCGTACCGCAAGATCCGAATGATGAACCGGCAAGCGAACTTTTGAAGCGTATAAATCCCAATTTTACACCTTGTGATAACGGGCATTATACGAACTTACCGAAAGGATGGGCTATATGCAAGTTATCTGATTTGTGTAGAATTGAGAATGGCTTTGCTTTCAGCAGCAATGATTATAAGTCACAAGGAATACCATTAGTTCGTATATCGAATATCACTCATAATACTATAGATATAACTGACTGTGTTTATGTTGAGGGCATTACGGACAATAAATTTAAGATTTCGAAAGGAGATTTGCTGATTGCCATGTCTGGAGCAACAACAGGAAAAATGGGAGTATATTTGTTTGATGAAATAGCATACCTAAATCAACGTGTAGGAAATATCAAAATCTTAAACAAGTCCTCATTGTTTCCCGATTATCGAAATATTTATATGCAATCGAAAGTTGATGAAATACTAAAAATTGCATATGGAGGAGCACAGCCTAATATCAGTGCTTCTGTTATTGGTAATTTTGATTTTCCCTTACCACCATATAAAGAACAGATACGAATTGTAGAGACTGTTCAAAGAATTTTTGACCAATTAGATACTATCACGGAGAGCCTATAAACTCTCCGTGATCAAATCCAGTTGTTTAAACGCAATATTTATTGCCATTACAATCCTTTGTTGTTCCTTGTAAGATGGAATAGGAACTTCTATTGCTTTGAATAATTTCTTATTCAAGTGGGGAATGGCAGAACCAACCTTGCTTTCTCGCAAGACTTTCCTATGCAAGTTGATAATTTGTAGTACATATTCTTCGTTCATATTTTCGTTGATAAGTAACTGTTTGAAAGTACTACCTTGATAACCGTCAATCGGAGTCCTAAATACCTCACCAGAGTTCTCGCCATCTACTAAAATCAAAAGTGAATTTGCAGTAACATACTTTCCAGAAGTCAAAGTCTTGGCATCACGCTCACCTCGCAAATATTTGACATCAAGATTTGTTCGTTCTATGCCATTTTGCTTATCACCATCAACCAAAGAGCATAGTACTTGCATCGGTGCAACAGTCCATCCTTCGGGCAACTGCGTATAATGCCCGATACGTACCTTTATATTATTACCATATTCATTCTAATTCAATGTAGTATGGTAACAAAATTCAAAAATCAATTGGCAAAGAGTAATTTGGCCAAAAACACAGTCTCCTCTTATGTGTGGACGGTGCAGTATTTCCTCAATCATTATGGAGAAGTGAACAAGAAAAATCTTTTGGCATACAAGGGGTATTTGGTGGAGAACTTCAAACCGCAGACAGTGAACCTGCGCTTACAAGGAATCAACAAGTTCCTAGAGTTTATAAAACAGGAGAAACTAAAAGTGAAGTTCGTAAAAGTACAGCAAAAGAACTTTTTGGAAAATGTAATCAGCGATGCCGATTACAAATTTCTCAAAGCCCAACTTAAAGCCGATGGTTACGATGAATGGTATTTTATCGTGTGGTTTATGGCTGCTACAGGCGCACGTGTTAGTGAATTGCTCCACATTAAAGCGGAACATATCAAGGTGGGTTATCTCGACCTGTATAGTAAAGGTGGAAAGATTCGACGGCTATACATCCCAAAGAACCTACGAACAGAAGCCGATAAATGGTTGAAGAATCAAGGCCTGACATCTGGCTATATCTTCCTGAACCGTTTCGGGCAGCGCATTACTACTCGTGGAATTGCTTCCCAACTCAAGCATTTTGCCGAAAAATACGGAATGAACAAGGAAGTAGTTTATCCTCATTCATTCCGTCATCGTTTTGCTAAAAACTTCCTCGACCGCTTTAATGACCTTGCTCTACTAGCCGACCTTATGGGGCATGAGAGTATAGAAACCACTCGAATCTATCTTCGTAGAACTGCTAGCGAACAGCAGAAGATTGTGGATAAGGTCGTAAACTGGTAAAGCCACATTAGCCCTTAGAAGTGTATTGATTTACACTTCTAAGGCTTTTTGAATATTATCAAGAACAGAGAATAGTTTTTTTATCTTTTGAACAATGCGTTGTTGCTCGGCAAGAGGAGGTAGTGGTATTTCAATTTTATGCAAAGCATTAGAAGATAGTCCAAGTAATCCTATACCTTTCCCTCCTATCAAATTGTTCTCTTTTAAATACGCCAATGTATAGTAGTAAAATGGTACACATAAATCAATCTTTGGACGAAGTCTATGAATGTGATTTTGAATGCAAATATCGTAATCATAGTTCCAAATTGCAGAGCGTCCAATATCGCCGCCTTCACACACAAGTAAATCCCCCTTTGTTACAGTGCATTTATCTAATTCACTCTCTTTGAAAGACATTTGCTTTATCACTGTAAAATCAAACTTATTCCAATACACATTTGAAGTAGTCAAATAATCTTTCATTACACCGTCCCTGTTGACTGAATTAAGGGCTTTACCTGTATTATGATTAAAAAGTTCCCCTAAAATTGTTTGTTGCCATCCTGCGGGATAATGCCCGTTATCACAAGGTGTAAAGCCGGGATTTATACGTTTCAAGAGTTCAATGGCTGGTTCATCATTCGGATCTTGCGATACGAGTTTTCCATGAATGGCAAGGTCAAGAATTTTGTTTTTGGTTTGCTTGATAATGTTTTGCAAATCATTTTTCCCATTCTCGATAATATCAATTAACGAGAACCATCTTTCTATTTCAGCTACAATACGCTGTTGCTCTAGAAATGGAGGTAAAGGGATATAGGTCTTTACTATTATTTCTTTTGAAATGTTCGGTTGGGCTCCGCCACCACCTTTTGCGATGAATGCTGTTCTTTGAGACAAAAGGAAATAAAACAAAAACATTGGGTCGATAGCATCGTATTCAATACAAGCACAACATGCTTGGTTTGTTGTTGCCGGGAATGTAAGAATACCCAGTTTGCCAATCGTCGCTCCATACATTGCAATTAAAACACTTCCTACAGGATTTAATTTGCAGAAGAATTCACGACTGCTTCTTCTGTAATAAATTCAGGAATATGAGTAATATATCCATCGTTTAAGTCTCCAGTTTTAAGCCAAGGTATATTCCCACCATAATATGATTTATTTGAACGGCTAGGTGTTCCGCCTGATTGCCAAGTACCGATAACTCCCAAAGTTGTCCACATCCATCCCTCCGGCACTTCAAACGGCACGTTCTCATAATGGGGCGTATCAGAAGTCTTTGCAGACTTCTTGCTCCGCTTGATTTTTCCTTCTTTTATCAGTCGTTCTTTTTCAGCCTTGATTCGTTCGAGCAGACTGATGCAGGTTCATCGTTAGGGTCTTGCGGTACAAGTTTTCCATGTATCGCAAGGTCGAGTATCTTTTGACGTAACGCTTTTGTATCCATTGTTGTATATCTGTTTGTAATTGTGCAGCCAAAAACTGCACAATTACTATTCATTTTCTTCCAGTTTCTTTAATTCCTCATTTTCTTCAAACTCTTCAATCCATTCCTTCACCTTGGCTTGCAATAAAGCCTTGTTGGGGAGATAGAGTTGATAAGCAGAAGCATAGATGTTAGTATCTTTAGGCAAGGTGAGTTCCACAAGTGCATCGTTCTTCTCCCGGCACAACAGAATGCCAATTGTCGGCTTTTCAAAGTCTTGTTTGACATAGCGGTCGTAATAGTTGACATACATCTGCATCTGTCCAAGGTCTTGGTGAGTAAGTTTGTCTATTTTCAAATCTATAAGCACATAGCATTGTAACAAACGATTGTAAAACACCAAGTCAACAAAGAAATGTTGCTCATCAAATGTGAACCTTTTCTGCCTTGCTTCAAAGAGGAACCCTTTGCCAAGTTCTAATAGGAATTGCTGCATCTTGTTGATAATGGCATTCTCCAATTTAGACTCTGAGTAAACTGCATCGGGTTTTAGACCAAGAAACTCTAATGTGATGGGATTCTTGATGATGTCCGATGGTTTCCCAATAGTTTGTCCTTCTTTCGCCAACCGCATTACTTCATCTTTGTTACGACTCAAAGCCAATCTCTCATAAAGACAGCTTCCTACTTGACGGCTGAGTTGCCTTTTAGACCATTGTTGTTGGGTACATTCTATTTCATAGAAGCTGCGGGCATCCGGATTTTCCACCCTCATCAGTATAAGATAATGAGACCATGAGAGAGCGAATGTCGTTTCAGAAAGATGTTCCTCTGCCTTCGGATAATCGGCTAACCACTGGTTAGCCTTTTGGCTCGACTTTGGACAACCACTGGTTAGCCCTTTAGAAAAGACAATATAAAACTGCCGTATATTCTTAAGCGTTGAATACGACCATCCATCTCCCAGCCTATCAGTCAGACGTTTAGAGAGTTCTTTCAGTACAGCCTTTCCGTATTCGGCTCTTGTCTCTCCCTTTTGCTCATATTCTACTATATATTGTCCAATATGGAACTTAGTATAGACCTCAGCAATATTGACGGCTGTTGCCACACGTTCCCTTGCCTGCGTGACAAGGTCAACAACCTTTAAGAACAGATCGTTTATATCTTTATCATTTGTGCTAATATCTTTTCGCATAGCTCAATTTTCTTCAATATTTGCAAGCAGTTTTTCAAGTTCAGTCACCGCTCTACTGATGGTCTGGCTCTTATCCTTGATGTCTGCCATCAGTTCTGCCAATGAACGGTCGTCCACCTCACCACCTTGTTTTATCCAAGTAATGTCAAGACTTGTTTTGTCTCTGGCAATAATTTCATCTACAGGGTATTTACGCCAACGACCTTGCGGATTATTCTCGGCATCGTAGGTCTCTACTCGATTATTGTAGCAAGAAACAAAATCATCCAAATGATGCCGTTCCAGTTTGTTGGTGGCAAGCGTATGCTTTATGTCTGTACGGTAATCGTAAAACCATATTTCTTTGGTTGGGTGTCCTTTGCTGAAAAACAACACGTTGGCTTTTACGCCTTGCGCATAGAAAATACCTGTAGGCAAGCGCAAGATAGTATGTAGATTGAAATCTTGCAATAAGCGTTTGCGAATAGTTTCACCTGCCCCTGCCTCAAAAAGGACATTGTCGGGAAGCACCACAGCAGCACGTCCTCCGGTTTTGAGCATAAGCATCATGTGCTGGAGAAAGTTTAACTGGTTATTCTTGGTTTCTACATAGAAATCCGGGCGGTTGATGTCCACAGAACCAGCCGGACGAGTTCCAAAAGGAGGATTGGCAAGTATCACATCAACAAGAGTTGACGGTTCTTTTTCCAAAGAATCCTCACAAACAATCGGACTACGGTCTGTACCGATACCATGCAAATAAAGATTCATGGAAGCGAGCGTCACCACTAAAGGCGTATTATCCACACCATGCAAAGCCTTGTCACGCAAGAAATCACGTTTTTCTTTACTTGCTGACTGACCTTTCATATAATCGTAAGCTGTAAGCAAGAATCCACCCGTTCCACAAGCCGGGTCACAAACCGTTTCCCCCATTTGCGGATTGATACAATCTACCATTGCCTGAATAAGTGGACGAGGAGTAAAATACTGTCCTGCACCGCTTTTCTTGTCTTGCCCATTCTTTTCAAGAATACTTTCGTAGATAGCACCTTTCACATCACCGTCCATAATGAGCCATTGCTCCTCATCAATCATGGTGATAACTTTTTTAGATAAACAGGTTTGTCTATCTTGTTTTGTGCCTTCGTATAAATTGTACCTATCAGATTATCCTGCTCGCTAAGCAATTTAAGGGTCTCTTCATATTGTTTTACCAAATCCAGACCATCAAGTGCTATCAAATCTGCCCACTGATAACCAGTTGGAATAGCCGACTCTTCTCCAAACATTTCTACATTTTCGACATCCATCTTCAAGAATAAAAGATAGGTCAGTTGGGTAATATAATCAGTGAATCCAATGCCTTGTCCGGCAAGAGTGGTTGCCAGATTCCATACTTTTTTGGTGAGCGATTGCTCTGTTGTATTATTTGTTGCCATTTCTTTATGCTGCTTTTCTTAAAACTACAAATGTGTAAAGTGAATGAAGTGCCTCGTCTGCCTTCTGCATATTGCCAAACGCTCTAATCATTTGGGCTGCATGAGTAGCATCATCTTCACGAATATCTCTGATAGTACAAGCTCCGTTAGAAGCGATGTAATCCACAATACGACTGATAACCTCTCGCTGTTTGTCAGTTATTTCACGCTGGGTTTGTCCTAACCAAAGATTGAAAAACTGTTTAGAGGTAGTAACTACACTATCCAATCGTTCGATTTGGTGGAAAGCAAAGCGTACAAGTTGTATGATATTGGTCAATGCATCGCTTTCTTCTTTGGTAGTGGAACGCCTTACTACTTTAGGATTAACTATGGCATAAGAGTTCCAGAGTTGTTTGGATGTAAAATGATTGTTTGCCATTTTGAGTCTGTTCTCCAAATCCTTTAGCATCGAATAGGTTATAGGCTCTCCCTCATTGTTGTAAATGATGCGCAGTGCCTCTATTTCGTCATAGTATTTTTTACAAAAATCTTCAAAAGCCTCTGTCGTATTTTTTGCTTCCTCAATGGAAAACCCTTTGGAGATAAGCGTATCTTCACCCGGCATCAATGTATTGACGAATCCGGCTGCAAGTATCAGAAGGTATTTCCGGGCATCCGCATGATTGGCAAGCGGAGCGACTAGCCCCTTACGTTCATTGTTAGGCTCATCAGTGCTTACAAACTGTGGAAGAATGCCTTTCTCCAGTGCATCGTATATTCTGGCAGAAAGCTCCTTCATGTCATCATGAGACAGACGGACAAACTCTTTCCGTTGCGAATCATCCGCTTTATTGTATATTCGTGCAAGCGTTGCCGCAAGCCGTTTAAGGTATTCATCAGGAATATAGCCATGACTAATACGTTCTAACAGCTCCTTCAACGTAATTGTCTTTGTTGTAGGACCGTCGTCTATAGGTGCCACTGTTTGCGCATGTTCTGTCACGCCTACCGCATCAACCAAATAAAAACAATCCTTGCTGAATGCGTTCGGGGTAACATTGCGAAGTTGCTCATCACCAATAGTACGCACTCCACGCCCTTTCATCTGAATATACAAAGGCAATGACTCCACATCACGCATGAACATTACCACTTCCAGTGGCTTTACATCTGTTCCGGTGGCAACCAACGTACAGGTGACAGCAATACGGAAATCCTTGTCATTACGGAATTGGCGTATCAGTTCGTTACTATCGCCTGCTGAATAAGTGATTTTCTGAACAAAGCGGTCGTCAGTCCGTCCGAACACCTCTTTAGCTATCTGTACGATATTTGTGGCGTGAGCTTCATTGAGAGCAAATATCAAGGTTTTAGGTAAATAGTCCATATTCGGCTCACGTTGCGGGTCATTAAACAATTCTGTATAAACCACATCCCAATAGGTTGAAAGGATTAACTTTATCTGTGCCGGATTAATGACACTCCGATTAAGTTCTTTATTGGTGTAGGTTTTGGTTTCCTTGTTTCTCACAGTCTTAACCTCACCCGTATATCTCGTTTCTTCCTTTACTCTCTCACCCTCTAATATAGCTCCCCCAGTTTCCGTAACTTGCGTTTTTATTCGATACACCCTACAATCCACATTCACACCATCAACGATACTCTTTTCTAAGGTATAATTGACAATGATATTATAGTTAAAGAATTTCTTTGTCTCTTCAATCGGGGTTGCTGTCAAACCGACAAGTCGAGCCGTATCGAAATACTCCAACACCTTGCGCCAGTTCCCATAAATGGAGCGATGGCACTCGTCTATGATAATCATATCAAAGTAATCGTGCGGTAAGTTGGGATTAGGAGGCAAGGTTACCTCCTCTGCTGGTTCGTTCTCATCATCGTTATCGTTATCCTCAATAGTTTCTCCTTTCAAGAATGAGAATAGACGTTGTATTGTAGAAATAACGACATTGCTATCAGAAGGGATAGAAGACGAGCGAAGACGATTGACCGTAAAGATAGTATTGAAAGCATCCCCGTTCTCTGTCAGACGAAAAGTTCCGAATTCTCCCTCGGCTTGTTTTCCAAGATTATTTCGGTCAACAAGAAACAACACTCTACGCATGGGTGTATAAGAAAGCATTCGGTAGGCAGCAAGACAAGCCGTATATGTTTTACCCGCACCGGTGGCAAGAACCATCAACGCTCGATTTTGCCCAGCACGGAAACTCTTTTCAAGTTCTGTTACCGCTTCATATTGACAATCACGAAGCCCTTTCTTTTTCAATGTTGGAAGTCCGGCAAATGTATCCTCAATCCCCAGTTTCTTAACCAATTCATGTGGCGTAGGGATAGCCATTATCGGCTTGAAATAAGAATCCGGTTCACGAAAATCGCAGAAATATAGTTCCTTGCCATTCGAGGTAAAGATAAAAGGCAATGGCTTTTGGTATGTCTGATAGATATTCGGAACACTTCTTGCGTATAAGGCCGCTTGCTCGCATACTTTTGAAGCAAAAGCATCCGTTTCTTCACGTTTAGCCTCAAGCACGCCCACTGCTTTCCCATTAATAAAAAGGAAATAATCTGCTTCAAGATTTCCTTTCAATAAACCTTCTCTTATAGCTACAGCCGTACAAGTAGGTTCATAAGCATCCCTATTGACAACTTCCCAACCTGCATCAGTAAACCACTGGTCTATCTTTATTCTTGCTTTTTCTTCAGGAGTCATGTTCTTAATATTGTATATTATCGGAAGTTCATAGATACATCTGCAATAAACTGCAAAAGGTCTCCGATCCTCCCAACCTAATTAAATACTATTGTAACCTTTCCTTTTTTATCGGTTATCAAATCTTTCAAATCAACTTGTAATATCTCCGCAATCTGTTGCAAGGTTTCCAAATTAGGCTGAATTCTATTACAGGCATAGGCATTGACCATACTAAAACTCTTGTTGAGCTGTTTAGCTAACCACGTTTGAGAAATACCTTTTTCGGATAAAACAGTCTTTATTCTATTCAGTTTCATTACTTGATATGATTTTATTAGACAAATATAGGGAATTATATTCGATAATAGTGTATATTTGCATTAAGAAAAGTCAGTTCTTAAATGAGTTATACCTCAAAGTAATTGAATTTAGACATATTTATGGGAAAGACAGTAACAACATATCTCATTGATGGAGACCCAAAAGGAACTCAATACGCATTCATTAGCAACAAAATTTGCCAAATGTTTGTCGTACCACGTTCTAATCTCTCTTATTTGAATACACAAGAGAAGTTACAAAAACCTGCATTCTATATATTGCTGGGGGAAGATGAATCAACCAAGCCGCAGGCGTATATAGGTGAAACGGAGAACTTTAAAGAACGTGTAAAAGACCACGATAGCAAAAAATCGTTTTGGCAAAAAGCACTCATATTTGTATCGAAAGACGCCGATATGACTAAAGTTGATGTGCAATACCTAGAACATAAAGCTATAGCCGAAGCCAAGAAAGCAAACGCTTTTGTTTTAAGCGATAATAAACAAATTCCTAAAGCCCCTAACCTACCGGAGCATCAACAGGACTCAATGAATGAATTTTTCGAAGATGTGAAGTTTTTGGCATCATTTATCGGTTGCAATATTTTTGAAGTATCACAACCCAAAGAAGAACATCTATTCTACACCAAAGGTAGAGGATGTAATGCAAAAGGTTTCTACAGTTCCGATGGATTCACAGTCCTAAAAGGAAGTACTGTTGCCAAAACAATGGTTCCGTCTTTCAACTGGAAAGAAAAAACGAGAAAAGATGCTTCAAGATTACACTTCTACTGAGAACGGAATATTGGTATTGACATCAGATAAAACTTTTTCAAGTCCCAGTACTGCCGCAGATTTCTGTATTGGTAGCAGCAACAACGGCTGGTTGGTATGGAAAGATAAAGAAGGAAATACATTGGACTCAGTTTATAGGAAACAGTTGGATTAATAACATATCAGTTGGAGGCAAATATGGAAATTATCAATCTACTAGACTTCACAGACCGCATCGAGTTGAGAGAATGGCTGAAGGTCAACCATAATCGGGTGAAATCGTGTTGGGTTGTAACTTCACGCTCTAAACAGCCCACATACGAATGTATTCCATACATTGAAGTTGTTGAAGAAGCATTGTGCTTCAGGTGGATTGATTCAACTCTAAAGAAATTGCCAGACGGATGCCTTGCACAGCGGCTTTCACCTCATCGCAAAGGAAGTCATTGGACTGAGTTAAACAAAGAACGTTGTATCAATCTTGAAGACCGAGGACTTATGACAGATGCCGGACACCAAGCCTTTGAGAAAGCCTATTCCTACGAAATAGTTCCCAAAGGCTCTCTTATGGAAGAAAAACCGCATTCCTTGATTTAGCCGAGCTCGTACCGAACGGAAAATCATTTCTACAATAGAAAGCCCCCATTCGGGAAAGTCATCGATACCTATCAAATAGTCGAAAGGAAACAGTCTTCGTACCGGTCGCTTCTCCTCCATCGCTACAATCTGCTCACGTCGCAGCAACAACGTTCGCCCCCCAATGATCCGGCAAAGCATCCGAGAAACATCCAAATATATCTTTCTCCGATTGCGTATATTGCTGTCCCTGATAATTATTCAGATCATCGCTCAAAAACAAAATCTCCGTGTTTTTTTCAAAACATCCATCATTGAGAGTAAAAACAATAGCAATCCGAGCTACGAAGAGATTCATAGCCTAACTCACCAACGAGTTCTGTTTCTTCGATCCAATCAAAATCGGCATATACATATAGCGTCTTCATCGCTTACTCTTTCTTCGAAGCACGTTCCCTTGTCTTCAAACTCAAATTCTGCAAAGCTTTTCCCAATTTTATCTTCTTTGACCAGCCACAGAATATCA
>ENA-OQJI01000010-OQJI01000010.1-human-gut-metagenome-genome-assembly--contig:-NODE-10-length-48407-cov-1.627589_pt1 | contig 48407 bp, 46 predicted proteins | sample MGYA00242602_ERZ504768 | MGnify/ENA primary metagenome ERZ504768 (study PRJEB26092, sample SAMD00036368) | human gut metagenome | host: Homo sapiens | study: EMG produced TPA metagenomics assembly of...
TGACTCCCAAAACACTTATAACAAATTGAATTTCAATTATTTCAAAGAACTTCTATGATTTTTTAGTGGACACTAATGATTTTTTATATTCACTAAATATCGACTGTTCCGAAATTTTCTTAACCATTTTACCTCAATTTTTAATCAAATATTATTAAGCTACTCTTTATGACATTGTATATCGTATCAAACTTTACATAATTCAGTTTTTAATTAAAGTCGACAAATTTCGATATACGCTTGTAATATAACAATGATGTTATATAGTCTTTAAAATTTTCCTGACTTACAGGACCTCGTATGATATTACAGACCTCAAACAAGAAATTGTATAAATCTTGTGCTCCTATAAGTTCTTTTTTTATTGTTTTCTTTGCCATTTAGTCATTCATTGATTTTATAAAGTCTTTACCTTTCTCTGTCATGCCTGTCTTTAACGATCCTTGATATTCTACCAAACCTAAAGGCTCTGATGAGAGTTGCTTGAGAATTCTCTCCAAAGTTGCCTTGGAAATATCAATGTTATCCAATAATAATTTACGCTTTATGAAAGGAGTCCTTGATATTGCCAATAACACCAATCGGGCATTATTATTTCAAGCATCATTTATAGCCTCATTTAATGGCTTATTTAATGGCTCAAATCCTCGTCAATCATCTTATCTTTCTTCTCCCCCACCAACTTCTTCACCACCTCCACATCCGCCGGAAGCCAGTCTACAGAACCCAGTTCCTCCCGATTCAGCCAAGCTGCGTTTTCATGCTCCTTCAACACCAGATGACCAGAACGGATAGAGCACAGAAAGCAGTGCATTGTGAGGTGGAAAGCTGGATAATCACATTCCACTGTAGTGAGGAAGGTATCGACACTGATTTCCGTATCCAGTTCTTCACGTATCTCGCGTTTCAAGGCTTCCTCCCGGCTCTCGCCTGCCTCTATCTTTCCACCGGGAAACTCCCAGTAGTCCTTAAACTCACCATAGCCGCGCTGGGTGGCAAAATACTTTCCTTCACGACAAATTATTGCTGCTACAACTTCTATCTGCTTCATCTCAATATGTAAACTATTTTTCCCTTCAAAATTCAATACTATCTCCTTCCCTGCTGATGCACCAGAAAGGAATGTTTTTAGCATCTGTAAACTCTTTCATACGCCAGGCTGACTCGAATCCACTTGCCACAAAGTGCATGGGAACGAGCAGTTCTACCTGAAACGTGTCGATAAACTGACGGGCGCCACGGGTATATCCGTTACCGATACGGCCGTCTACCGGAAACATTGCCACGCTGAAAGTGTCCGTTATTTTTCGGATGTCTTTCAGTTCTCCCAAAAACGTTTTTTCTTCTTTCTCGGGATTGACATCGATACCGAATTCGGCGCTGTAGACCAGCCCGCCCCGATAATCATCGGTCAGGAAACGGGCGTACCAGTTATTCAGGTCGCCTGCATGGAAGATACGCCTGCCATCAGTTTCCACTATCCACGACACACCGCTGTCGTTGCTTCCAGTTGCCGCCACACGAATCAGTCCGTCGCTCCATATACCTCCTTTAGCAAGCCAGACATCGGCTTCTTCTTTCTGTGCCCGGCGATGTTTCAGGATATCTTTCGAGAGGATATAAATGATGTCGGACCTCGTTTGCCGCCACGAAAAGATTTCCCGGTTGAAATGATCTTCGTGAAAATGACTGGAGAACACGTACACCGGCTTCTCAGTTTTTAGCAACTGAGGTACAATACCCTCCGGGTCCATCCAGTAGTCGAATATCAGGATGCACCGATCTGTTTCGATGGCAAAGCCACTGTGAAAAATATATGTAAGTCTCATTTTTTTACTATTGTATATCGAAATAATGCAAGGTTTATATCATCCTTGACTGAATGAGTGCGAATATAGTAATTTTCTCTCGATTCCGCCTCTGTGAAACAAAAGCAAACAGTCTTAAAAAAACGCTTAAAAGAGCAAGGGGAAAGCTAAAACCTGTTACAACAAACCAATATTATTTTTAACTTTAAGGCAGTTTATACAAACAGACATAGGCAAGAACAAATAGGACACAAAAAAATGAAAAAAGGAATATTATTACTTGCTTTCCTGCTGGCTATATGCTGCGGAAGCGGACTATATGCCCAAAATGTATCGTGTAAAAGTTATTTTGAGGTAGTAGAGACAAACGATGAAAATCACCGGCTGGACGAAGTTGCAATTTATCCGCCTGTATTCGGAACGTTGCCTGAGGGAAAAAGACTGAAAATAAAAGTCTGCAACAACGACGAAAAGAAGCTCAAAAAAGCATTTTTTTATGTATATTACAAAAACAAGAGGGTAAGCAAGCTCCTCCTTCCTGACTTGAAAAAGGGTGAAACGTACGAATTTTGTGTAAATATTCACTCGAAAATGACCAGGAAAGACAGACAGGAATTACTCTTTAAAATAAGAAGAGGAAAAACGTATATAAGTTACCGGATAGCTCAGCCTCACAACAAGAAAGGATATTGATAAAAATATTTGCGTACACTTTCTGTCAGACAGCTATAATTTATATCATCCATATCAATTTACTTTTTGTCAAAATAACATTTCTGCCTTTTGAGAATCTCTTTTTCAGTTACTCCTGGAGTGCTGGAATTTATTTCTGATTCTCATAAGGCAGATTTTTTTCAGAAAGCAAGCAAAGCAGCTAAACTGGCAGATGTATTTTTCCGATAGTGCCTCAGCAGATTGCTTTCAAAGAGAATGGACCTATAAAAACTGACTTTCTGCTAAAAGAAAAACAGTGCTTGAATGTCTTTAAGAGATAAAAAAGATCTTTCCGGAGTGTCCATAATAGGACCTTTTTCACCGCAATATGGGAATAGAGAAAAAACATCAGGAAGTTTTTATTTTTTTCCGGCATCTTTTCATTAATCTTTCAGCATGTTTTCGCTGTTTTTTCACCGTCTTTCTTTGCCTCATTTACTGCCATAAAGCATCTTTCAAGAGTGAAAAACGAATAAAAATCTCCTTATATTACTGACGGAAGGGGAATTTTCTTCGGACAGCCTATTGAATAAATAGAAGGAATACTTACAAAAAGAAAGTAAAATATCGGAATCACAAAACAGCACTCTTTACGAAAGCCACAAAATCACCAGCCATATCAATAGAGAAACCACAGCTACAATGGTAATAAATATTAACTTTCCTCGGAAATAACTCTTTTGTTCCCACGCAGTCCGTACTTCTGTTTCGGCCTGAATCTGTTCTAGTTTTTCGGGTGAAATGTCGGACGAACGACGCTTGCCGGTAAGTCCCAGCAAACGACCATGAGTTTCGCTCATACGTTTTTTGCCGACTTTTCGCAGTTCGCGGTTTTCCTTATCGCGCTGCATCATATCGTTTATACATCCTAAAGTTCCCATAGCAGCATACATTTAACCAACTGCCTGAAGATAAGGATTTTTCTCTTCATTCACAAGAAAAGAACGATAAAGGTGTATATCTGTTTTCAGTGTATCTTTTTCAGAATGTTCTTTCTGGCAACTCTCAGGGCGGGAGTTAACGGGGAGGTATCGTCCAGCATTTCGAGTGCGGAACTGAATTCTGCCAGAAGCTCGGGATATAATCTGCATAGAAGATAGGAAAGCTTCATGCTTAGCGCCCGGACTCCTACAGAGCTTCCGGAAGATATCATCTGGTTCATGCAGAAATCGAGAAAGTCGGTACGGAGATTGTCTTCACATAATGGCTGGGCTGCAAGCAGCGTAAGCAGTAACCGGCGTTTTGTTTCGCTGGATGTACTCATGGCTTCTTGCATCAGTTCGTCGCATTTAGGGTATAACCAGCCTTGATGGACTGCATCGAGATGAGTGAACAGCCAGGCTGCATTATCAGCAACTCTTTTCTCGCTGTCGAAGAGCAGAGTGTAAAGCTGTTCGAGTAAGGAATGATCTTCGCAGCACTGGATAACATGACACAACTCATGAATGTCGTTTTCGTGGATTCGCCCAAGAAGTCTGTTGCGAAGATTGTGGGAGTTGTCAGTCTCTGCCATATTCACATGCATTTTTTAATTGCTTTCCGGCAACGGTTCAGCACTTTCTCCCCTGCCGGATGCTGTCTGGTTCCACCAAGTTCAATAGCCGATACGACTTTGAAACCGCTCCATTTTAAGATCTCACGCATAGCTTTTATTGCGCCACGGCTTTGCCCAAACAGGATATTGAAAGGGAAAGGCGTAGTGCTTGTACTTATTAATATGGCTTTTTTGCCTTTATGAAGCGGCAGAGGCAGCCCACGGGTATCTTCTCCTATCATGCCGTATACGATACGATCGAAGATGATTTTCAACTGCCCGGGCATATTTCCCCAATAGCAGGGTGCTCCTACAACCAGCACATCGCAGCTTTTTATGGCAGCAAGTACACACTGTGCATCGTCTTCGGGCAATACACAATGGTGAGTTTCACGGCAGGTCATACAGCCGGTACAGGGTTTTACCTGCAATCGGGAAGCTAAGACGGTAGTGACTTCTGCTCCTCTTTGTTCTGCTTCCTCGCGAATGGCATCCAGCATGGCAGAGATATTTCCGTGAATGCGCGGGCTTCCGTTGATAATCAAAATATTCATGAGAAGTGGAGATGTATTTATAATTGCAGATTGCTGTGTATTATGCTTTCATGGCACGCAATGCCTTGCATAACTGATCGGGGCAGGAAGTAGATTTGTTGCCGCAATGAATTCCTTCCAACCGGCTGATTACATCGTCTACTTTCATTCCTTTGACAAGAGAACTGATTCCTTTCAGATTTCCGTTGCAGCCTCCTGTGAAATGTACGTCTGTGATGATGTCATTTTCTACCTCTATCTCGATATTACTGCTGCATGTACCTTGTGTTCTATAATTTATTTTCATGATGTTGAAGTTTTTGCTGCTATAAAAAAACATTCCGGACAAAGCCGGGCATTCTTATAATGGCTGTTTTCACTGCCTGCTCTGCCGCTTTATCCGGAATGAAATGATGGGTAATATTATTCTTCTACCTCTTCAGGTTTCATGTTTGTATATACAGTCTGAACGTCATCAAACTCTTCCAGACGTTCTATCATCTTGTCGATGGTTTCACGCTGTTCAGGAGTTACATCCTTCAAGTCGTTAGGAATGTATGTAAAGTCACCACCTACATCTTCGAAACCACATTCTTCCAGATGTTTCTGAATTGCTGCGTAGCTCTTCGGATCACCATAGATAGTAATTGTACCTTCTTCCGGATCTTCATCGAATTCGTCTTCTACGTTGTAGTCAATCAGATCGAGAATCAGTTCTTCCATGTCTACACCATCTTTCTTCTTGAATGTGAAGACACATTTGTGATCGAACAAGAAAGCCAAAGAACCAGTTGTTCCCAAGTTTCCGCCGAACTTGTTGAATACAGAACGTACATCGGCAACGGTACGTGTTGTATTGTCTGTCAGTGTATCAACAAATACAGCAACTCCGTGAGGACCGTATCCTTCGTATGTCATTCCTTTGTATTCGCTCTGGTCTTTACCCATTGCGTTCTTGATTGCGCGTTCGATATTATCCTTCGGCATGTTTTCGCGCTTACAAGTTGCGATAACTGAACGTAATGCCGGGTTGTTTTCCGGTTCCGGACCGCCAGCTTTTACAGCAATAGCAATTTGTTTACCCAGTCTTGTAAATGTTTTGGCCATGTGACCCCATCTTTTCAGCTTAGTAGCTTTTCTATATTCAAACGCTCTTCCCATTGGATTTATGTTTTAATATGTTTTTTATAATTGTTGTTTTCTTAATTATCTCAGTTTGGCATCCAGCTTGTTCTGCAAGTTAGCAATCAGCTTCTGCATTACCTTGTCGATCTGCTTGTCGTTCAGTGTAGCATTTTCATCCTGAAGCATGAAGCTTACCGCATAACTCTTCTTGCCGGCTTCCAGATTCTTACCTTCGTAAACGTCGAACAGTTCTACGCTCTTCAGTAATTTCTTATCTGTTTCGTAAGCTATCTTTTCGATTTCGGCAAATTGTACCTTCTTGTCGATCAGCAAAGCAAGGTCACGTTTTACTGCCGGGAACTTAGAGATTTCTTTATAAGCTACCGTATTGTTCTTGATAGCTTTCATCAGTTCTTTCCAGTTCAGGTCGGCATAATAAACTTCGTTGTCGATATCGAAGGCTTTTTGTATTTTCTTATGCAGCACACCGAAAGTTGCCAGCAATTTACCTCCACGTGTATGTACTGATATAGCTACAGAATAAATATCGTCGGTCAGGTTTCCGAATACCAGTCCACCGAAGTTTACTCCCAGACGACGGAAGATATTCAATACGTATGCTTTCAACTCGTATACAGAAGTGTTTTCATCAGGATGTGCCCAAGAGTTGCTTACACGCTTACCGGTAATCCACAAGCCTAAATGCAGTTCTTCTGAATAAGCAGCAAGAACTTTTTCCGGATTCTTCTTTTCAGCATTGAAGTGATAGCAGTTACCGAATTCGAAGAACTTCAAGTCAGCATTCTTACGGTTGGCGTTGTGCTGGATACTTTCCAAACCACCGAACAACAGTGTAGCACGCATTACGTTAAGGTCGTTGCTCAATGGATTCATCAACTGTACCAGATTTTCAGGCTTGTAAGTTTCCAGACCTTCGTAGTAAGTAGCAGCAGTAAGAGAGTTGTTCATTATTTCATTGAATCCACAACCAACCAGCTGTTCTGAAACAAGATTCTGAAGTTTTACAGACTTGTCTACATCGCCTTTTACGCTTAAGCTTGACTTCACAGATGTAGGTATTTCTACATTGTTGTAGCCATAGATACGAAGAATGTCTTCTACTACATCGCACGGACGCTGAACATCTACACGATATGCCGGTACCAGCAATGACAGTCCTTCGGGTGTTTCACCAGTGATCTTCATTTCGAGGCTGGTTACAATGCTCTTGATTGTTTCTGCCGGAATAACTTTTCCGATTAAAGCGTTAGTATATTCATAAGAAAGCTCTACCGGGAAGTCTGCTATAGGTGCAGGATAGTTGTCTTTTATTTCGGATGCAATCTCACCGCCGGCAAGTTCTTTTACCAGCAGGGCTGCTTCTTTCAGTGCGTAAATAGTACCATTAGGATCGATACCACGTTCGAAGCGGAAAGAAGAGTCTGTGCTCAACCCGTGACGGCGTGCAGTCTTACGTACCCATGTAGGATGGAAATATGCACTTTCGAGGAATACATCTTTTGTTGTTTCTGTAGTTCCAGAATCGAGTCCACCGAATACTCCGGCGATACACATCGGTTCTTCTGCATTACAGATCATCAGGTCACGGTCGGAAAGCTTACGTTCTACTTCATCCAAAGTAACGAACTTAGTTCCTTCGGGACAAGTTTTTACTACAATCTTACCGCCTTTAATCTTGTCAGCATCGAAGCAGTGCATCGGCTGACCGTATGCATGAAGAATGTAATTGGTAATATCGACAATATTGTTGATAGGACGTACACCGATAAGACGCAGTTTGTTTTGCAGCCATTCGGGACTTTCCTTTACTGTTACGTTCTTGATAGCAACACCTGCATAACGGGGACAAGCTTCAGTGTTTTCTACCACAATATCAATGTTCATATCGTGATTGTCGACCTTGAATGCATCTACCGAAGGACGTTTCAATGTTGCCTGACGTCCGTTCTGAATCAACCATGCATACAAATCGCGTGCAACGCCATAGTGAGAGCAGGCATCCGAACGGTTAGGAGTAATATCTACCTCCAGCACGTAATCGCTCTTGATATTATAATAGTCTTTGGCAAGAGTTCCCGGTACAACATCTTCAGGAAGTACAATGATACCTTCGTGGCTTGTACCGATACCGATTTCGTCTTCAGCGCAAATCATACCGTTCGACTCAACGCCGCGAAGCTTTGACTTCTTGATGGTAAAGCACTCATCACCGTCGTACAGTTTGGTTCCGAGTGTTGCAACTACTACCTTTTGTCCGGCAGCTACATTTGCAGCTCCACAAACAATCTGAACAGGATCGCCCTGTCCCAAATTAACGGTAGTGATATGCATGTGATCTGAATTTGGATGCGGTTCGCAAGTCAGCACTTCGCCGATAACAAGCCCTTCCAATCCTCCTTTTATCGATTGAACTTCTTCTACATCGCCTGTTTCCAGACCAATGGAAGTAAGTGCGGCTGCCACTTCATCGGGTGTCAAATCGAAGTTGACATATTCTTTCAGCCAATTATACGAGATATTCATATATGTATAGTTTTATGTATTTCTTAAATTGTCGTGCAAATGTAATATAAATATTTGGGATAGAATATGAGTGCAGGGAGTTTTTTACGTTCACTCAAAGACAGATATCCAAATAAATTACTTTATTTTCCGCCTTCTTATCATACGGATGTACGCATCAGAACGGCACATCCGGAACCGGAGCGCCAAACGGATTTTCGGGTTGCGGAGCCATCTCTACTGGAGGAGGAACAAACGATTGTCCGCCGCCGCTGTTTATTTTCGAACGGAGTACAGGAGCTGCACTTTCTTCACCCGGCATCGGCACGATCATTTCGTCATCCGGATTCTGGAAGCGGGCAAACTCGCCGCGGAAGCGTAACAGCACATCGCCTACCGCACCGTTACGATGCTTGGCATAATGATTTCTGCCATACCGTGAGGTCGTTTCCTTTTTCATCGGTATAAATCTTGTAATACTCCGGACGGTGGATGAAGCACACCATATCGGCATCCTGCTCGATGGCTCCCGATTCACGCAAGTCGCTCAACTGAGGACGCTTTCCGTCGATACCCTCACGACTTTCTACACCACGGTTCAACTGACTCAAGGCTATGATAGGGATATTCAACTCTTTGGCAAGTCCTTTCAACGAACGTGAGATGGTACTTACTTCTTCCTGACGGCTTCCGAATGACATACCGCTGGCATTCATCAACTGAAGGTAGTCGATAATGATAATCTTTACATCGTGTTCACGTACAAGTCGGCGTGCTTTGGTTCGCAATTCAAATACAGACAAGGAAGGTGTATCGTCAACATAAAGCGGAGCATCGTACAGTTCCTTTATCTTATAGTCGAGCTGTCCCCATTCGTAAGGAGCGAGCTGACCGCTCTTGATTTTCTCACCGGGGATCTCGCACACATTCACAATCAGACGGTTCACCAACTGCACGTTACTCATTTCCAAAGAGAACAATGCAACGGGAACTTTATTGTTTACGGCCATATTCTTCGCCATAGAGAGCACGAATGCTGTCTTACCCATCGCCGGACGGGCAGCAATAATAATAAGGTCGGAATTCTGCCAGCCGGAAGTCATCTTGTCGAGCTGATGGAAGCCACTCGACAAACCACTCAAACCGTCGGTTCTTGCCGCTGCTTTCTGAAGCATCTCATACGCTTCCTGAATGACAGGATTAATTTGCGTATAGTCTTTCTTCATGTTCTGCTGCGAGATTTCGAAGAGTTTTCCTTCGGCTTCCTGCATCAGATCGTCTACATCCTGAGTCTCGTCGAACGCCTTTGTCTGGATGTTGCTGGTAAAAGAGATCAGCTCGCGTGCCAGAAACTTTTGGGCGATGATACGAGCATGATATTCGATATGGGCAGAAGAAGCTACCTTACCACTTAACTGAGTGATATAAAAAGGTCCTCCCACTTCGTCCAGGTCACCACGCGAACGAAGCTGTTCTGTCACCGTCAGGATATCAATCGGTTTCTGCTGTATTGCCAGATCGGTAATCGCGGCGTAAATCAACTGATTGCGGTGTTCGTAAAAAGACTCAGGACGGAGGATTTCACTGACTAGCGAATATGCATCCTTTTCAATCATCAATGCACCCAGCACAGCCTCCTCCAGTTCAGGAGCCTGTGGCTGCAAATGTCCGTATTCATCAACCGGCTTCGTTTTGGTAGCCTTCGGGACACGGGTAGTTCTTCTCGTTTCTGCCATTTCTCTCTTTTAGATTTTAATTGTGCAAAGATAGAAAAAATGATTCTTATTTCCATAATGGCGGGCATGCCAAACTTTATTGTACATGGCACAGGCTATAATGTTTTACCCTCACCTGATGTATATTTTCCGGAAATGGATGCAGATTTTAAAACTTTACACTATCTTTGAAAAACAAAATTTAACGATATGATTACTTTTCCTAATGCAAAAATAAATCTCGGACTAAACGTCGTAGAGAAGCGTCCGGACGGATACCATAATCTGGAAACTGTCTTTTATCCTATCAAACTGCAAGATGCGCTGGAAGTGAATCGTCTGGAAGGTTCTGATCTTCCTTATAAGATTCATACAAGCGGAACTGTTATCGAAGGAAACCTTGAGGATAATCTGGTTATTAAAGCATACAATCTGCTGAAAGCAGAAAATTACCAGATGCTTCCAGTAGACATTCATCTGTTTAAGCACATTCCGACTGGTGCCGGATTGGGTGGCGGATCGGCTGATGCTGCTTTTATGATAAAACTGCTGAATGAAAAATTCAAGCTTGGAATAAGCGAAGAGAAAATGGAAGAATATGCTGCACGTCTGGGAGCGGACTGCGCATTCTTTATTAAGAACAAACCGGTCTTTGCGTCTGGTATTGGAAATATATTCGAACCTATAGAGATTTCACTGAAAGGTTATTATCTCGTACTAGTAAAACCGAATATATTCGTTTCTACACGTGATGCTTTTGCATGTATCAAACCTCAACATCCGGAAGTTTCATTGAAAGAGATTATCAAACGCCCGATAGAAACATGGAAAGACTGTATGAAGAATGATTTTGAATACAGTGTATTCCAGAAATATCCGGAAATTGCAGCTATCAAAGATAAATTGTACGATCTGGGAGCAGTCTATGCTTCAATGAGCGGATCAGGATCGGCTGTTTATGGTATCTTCAAGGAAGCGATAGAAAACGTAGATGAAAAATTCGGCGAATGCTTCTGCCGTCAGCGTGAACTGGAATAATTTTTTGTATGACAGACTTCATAGACGATAAAATACATTATCTGAATATTGATTCCGACGGAATAGAGCTTCCGTCGGAATTTACTTTTCCTTTTCATTATACTCCTCACCCATTAACTGTCAAGGCTGCGCACGAGGTGCAGAATTATATCGCTTCACGAACAGACTGGACTGAAGAATTGTCAGCAGGAAAAATGTTCGGGGTGCTGATTGTACAGACTCCTGATGAAAAAGTCGGCTATCTGGCTGCATTCTCCGGGAATCTTGCAGGCAGTAACTTACACCAGTTTTTTGTACCTCCCGTATATGATCTGTTACAGCCAGACGGTTTCTTCCGCATCGAAGAAGCAAACATTTCTGCAATCAACAAACAGATTAAGGAACTGGAAGGTAGCCAGCAACTGAAGGACATGCGCTCAAGGCTGGCGGCATGTCAGGCTCAAGCTAGCCAGACATTGGCTGACGCCAAACAGCAAATGAAAGAAGCTAAACTCGCGCGTGAACAACAGCGTGCTGAAGGTATCAGTGAAGAAGAGCAGAAAAACCTGATCCGTGAGAGTCAGTTTCAAAAGGCTGAATACAAACGACTGGAGAAAAAGCTGAAGGAAGAAACACAGCAGCAGGAGGAAGAGCTGAAACATATGGAGCATCTGATCTGTCAATTGAAACAGGAACGCAAAGTACGTTCTGCTGCCCTGCAACAAAAGCTGTTCGAACAATTTCGTATGCTGAATGCCAAAGGAGAAGTAAAAGACTTATGTGAGCTATTTAAAGATACACCACAAGGAGCTCCTCCAGCCGGAACAGGTGAATGTGCGTTACCCAAGCTGTTGCAATATGCTTATCTGCACCAACTAAAGCCACTTGCTATGGGAGAATTCTGGTGGGGGAAATCGCCAAAAGAAGAGATAAGGCATGCAGGGCACTTCTACCCTTCTTGTAAGGGAAAGTGTGAACCCATTCTGAAACATATGCTTGTCGGCTTGCAAGTGGAAAAGAACCCATTGGCAGAAAACATACACCAGGACACAAAGCCTGAAATTGTTTATGAGGACGACTGGCTGGTTGTGGTCAACAAGCCTGCCGGTATGTTATCCGTACCCGGCAAAGAAGCACTGAACTCGGTATACCAGTTTCTGCACGAACGCTATCCGGAAGCAACAGGTCCTATGCTTGTACATCGGCTGGATATGGCAACATCCGGCTTACTGCTTGCAGCAAAAGACAAAGATACGCATCAAAAGCTACAGGCTTTATTTTGCGGAAGAGAGATTAAAAAGCGTTACACAGCTGTGCTGTCCGGCATAGTCAACACTGATGAAGGAACTATCAGCCTGCCGCTTTGTCTGAACTTTCACGACCGCCCGCGACAAATGGTAAGTTTCGAATATGGCAAACCAGCCATCACCCGCTACAAGGTGCTGGAACGGAAAAACAGGAAAACGCTGATTGCGTTCTATCCGCTTACCGGACGTACCCATCAACTGCGCGTACATGCTGCTCATCCACAAGGACTAGCCTGTCCCATTGTGGGCGACGAACTGTATGGGAAACGTGCAGACCGACTATATCTTCATGCCGCCGAACTAAGCTTTACCCACCCTGTGAACGGAGAAGATATTACAATCTGCCGCGAGGCTGACTTTTCTCTTGAATAAACAGGAAATACTAAAATTTGTCATTCCCGATAAACCTTTCTGCTTTCTTTCTGTCATAACACCAGAAAGCGCGCTAAAATGATTTTAGTATAAACCCAAATTACAACAACAATGAAAACAAAACGTTTATTCACAGCACTGATGATGGCTACCATGATGAGTTGCGGCATAATATTGGCACAACCCGGTCAGAAAGAAAAGAAACTTACACCGGAACAACGGATCGAAATGCAAGTAAAGAAAGCACAGAAACGTCTTTTTCTGGATGAGGAACTGCTGCAAAATTTGCCCCGTTGTACAAAGAGTATCTGGAAGCTATGAAACAATGCAAGCCGGCTCCAAAGCAATTACAGAAAGGAGAAAAGAAAGAATTGACTGATGCTGAGATAGACCAGATGATGCAAGACCGCTTTGCTGCTCGCAAAAAGCTTGTGGAAACTCAGGAAACCTATTACAAGAAGTTTAAAAAAGATCCTGAATATCCGTCAGGTAGAAGTTTTATTCAAAGACAACGGTCCTAAACGTCCTCATCGTCCTTGTATAAACAAGCCCCAGTGCCCACAAGGCCCTAAAGCTAAGATGGGGGAAGCTCCGGCACCTTGCAAGCAATGTCCGGCTTCACAAAAGTAAGTATTTACTCATGCAAGATTGATAACTTTGAAAATAGAATCAGCCTCCAACGTCTAACTCACTGGAGGCTGATTTTTTATTATCACCCGCTCCGTTTAAGGTCTTCTTCATCCCGCTTCGGAGCGACCACATTTATCTAATATTTCCCGTCAGAATTAATACGCATGATCGTCTTCTTTCATTTCGTCTACCGTAATCGGCTTGCTGTCTATAGCTCTCCATGCATAAACTATGTAAGCCAAAACAAACGGTACGAGAATAGAAACATATGCCATAGTGGTCAGCGTAAATTTACTGGAACAGCTGTTGGCAAGCGTCAGCGAACTCTGCAAATCGGCTGTTGAAGGATAATAAGCGGTATGGTTATATCCTACACAAAGTAACAATGCCAATACGGTAAGCACCGTACCTGTTCCTGCAAACCAGATGCCCTTCGTATATGTAGCACTGAGAATACTTTTCACCAGACCAAACAATACACCGATAACTCCCACCAAAAACAATATCAGCAGATAAGGCATAGCCAGCAAATTGTTGAAGTATTTATAAGGTTCCATAACAATGGTCTGTGTTTCTGCATCTACAGCAAACCCATCCTTCAGCAACGTACGGATAACAAAAGCCAGAAAAAACAACAGGAAAGGTACTGCATCTGAAATCAGTTGGCGCCGGCAACGAAGAATCAGTCCTTCATGACGAATATTATTGATGAAATACATATTACCCAACAGACGTGCCAGGAAAAATACAGCCAGCCCTAAAATCAAATTCCAAGGATCACCAAAAGCGTCTAATCCATGCCAGCCGTTTGCCCAGCGACTGATGACAGGCATCATTCATTGGTCATATTAGCTTTTCTGACAATGAAGTTTGAGCCATTGAAGAATGTAGCCACAGCCGCTCCCAGCAACACAGGTCCTACAATTCCATTTATCACCAGAAAATACTGATAAGTACGCTTACCCAGCAAATTACCTAACTTTGACTGAAACTCATAAGAAACAGCCTGTAGCACAAAACTGAACAGAATAATCATCCATAGCCAATATGCTCCCCCGAAGCTTGTACTGTAAAACAAAGGGAAAGAGGCAAAAAAAGGCTCCTCCAAAAGTTACCAGTGTAGTAAAGGTAAACTCCCATTTACGACCGGTAGAATTTACCATCAAAGTCCGCTCTTCTTCCGTCTGTCCTAAACGAAACAGTAAAGAGTTTCCTCCCTGAACAAACAGCAGAAATACCAACAAAGCTCCCAGCAAAGAAACCAGAAACCACCAATAGTTCTGTAAAAAAATATATGTTGAATCCATAAATTCTATTATTTAAGTAATAGTTGACTTATCGTTTATTTACACCTCTTCCGGACCTTTCTTGATAGCTTTCAGCATAATACCTATTTCAGCAATCAACAGCACTGTAAACATAATCAGGAAGATGAAGAAAGTTGTCTGTACCGAACCGGTTTCCAGTCTGGAAATTGCAGCATTCACAGGAAGCAGGTCTTGTATAGCCCAAGGCTGGCGTCCTACTTCGGCAACAATCCATCCGGCCTGACTGGCGATATAAGCCAACGGAATACTCCAAAGTGCAATCCAATGCAGCCAGCTGCTTTCGACAACTGATGTTCCATGCCAGAACCAATATCAAAATAAAAAAATGCGATGAAATACATACCCAGTCCAACCATTACACGGAATGACCAGAACGACAACCATACATTCGGAACGATCGAATTAGGATCTTTTATATATCCATATCCGAAATAAGGCATGTTTTCATCCAGCACCTGACGGGCACGCTGCATACCGTCCTCATTTTTTTTCTTCCTTTGCCTGACGGAAATCGGCAAGGGCACTGATAGCCAGTTTTCCTCTTTCCATTTTTTCCATAACAGAAAGTGCCTGAGAACCGTCTGGAAGCGTATATCCTCCCAACAAAATATTATTGATTCCCGGAACATATCCAGCTACATCATGCGTTGCCAAGTATGACAACATTTCTGGAATCTTAAGACTGCCTACCACAGTAAGCGGTTCATGAGTACCTCCATCGTAAAGAGCTTCCATAGCAGCCAGTTTCATTGGCTGATACCTGGCTACCTGATAAGCAGAATTATCACCGGAAAAAGCAGTAACCAACGCTGCAAACAATCCTACTCCTGCCGCAATCTTAATACTGGCTACAGCAAACTCCTTTTCACGTTTACGCAACAGATACCACGCACTGACACCGATAACAAACACCGCTCCCAATATCCAGCTGCTGAGCACTGTATGCAAAAACTTCATAACAGCTACTGGTGAAAAGGCTACCGAAGCGAAATCCATCATCTCGTTGCGTACTGTTTCGGGATTAAATGCCATACCTACCGGATACTGCATCCATGAGTTGGCAACCAAAATCCACCAGGCAGAGAAAGTTGCTCCCAATCCGGTCAGCCAGGTAGACGCCAGATGAAACTTTTTGCTCACCTTATTCCACCCAAAAAACATTACGGCTATAAAAGTAGCCTCCATGAAAAACGCTACGATTCCTTCAATGGCCAGAGGAGCTCCGAATATATCTCCTACAAACCACGAATAGTTGCTCCAGTTGGTTCCGAACTGAAATTCCAGAATCAGTCCGGTAGCAACTCCCACCGCAAAATTAATTCCAAACAACTTCATCCAGAACTTGGCTGTCCGCTTCCAGAATTCATTGCCGGAAACATAATAAAGTGTTTCCATTAACCCCATAATAACAGCCAATCCCAACGTTAGCGGCACAAATAGCCAATGATACATGGCAGTTAAGGCAAACTGGGCTCTTGACCAATCCACCATCGATGTGTCAATACTTTCTAACATAAATTTCTAGTTTTATTTAATAATTGAATTACTTGAACGATTTACAAGCTCTGAACCTACATACTGCTGTTTTTCCTCATCCGTTTTATCCTTCAAAAAAGAAGGAAAGAAAAATAGCTTCAGGATAAAAAACATAATAAAGAGCTTGACCAAAATCAGCATCCAGAGCGTACGGCCGAGCGTCATTTCCCGAAATCCATCCCGATAAAACTCCCAAATTCGAATGATACAGTTTTTAATCATAGTTTATTTTTATAATGATTACAAAGTAAAGTCTTTTATCGGTAAAAAACAAGCCTTTGTCTTGATAAAATCAGGGTTAATCTAGTTCATTTGAGCCGATATATAGTATAATGTATTTTTGCATTAGAAAATTAAATAAACAGAATATGAAACAACAAGCACTATGTTTAATTGCAATCCTTTCGGCAGCCTCTCCTCTTTATGCCCAGGAAGAGAAAGAATGGACTCTGGAAGATTGTATCAATTATGCACTTGAGAAAAACATTCAGTTGCAGCAGAATAAGATCTCGTTGCAAGAGAGTGAAATAGATGTAAAAAGTGCAAAGGCTAATCTTTTCCCAAGTTTATCATTCAGCACCGGGCACAACATGATCAACCGCCCTTATCAGGAACAGAGTGCTACGGTAAGCGGCACGGAAATTATTACCAGTGATAATAAGACGATCTACAACGGGAACTACAGTCTTAATGCTCAATGGACGCTATGGAATGGCGGCAAGCGACTGAACACCATCAAACAGGAAAAAACAAACCGGGATATTGCTGGGCTTGCCGTTACAGAAACCGAGAATACGCTACAAGAAGAAATTGCCAAATTGTTTATTCAGATTCTATATGCAGATGAATCTATCAACATAAACAAAAATACGCTAGAAGTGAGTACTGCTACATTCAACCGGGCTCAAGAATTATTCAAAGAAGGAAGTATTTCTAAAGCAGACCTTGCACAACTTGAAGCACAGGAAAGCAATGACAAATATCAGCTGGTTACTGCCGAAAGCTCCTTGCGCAACTATAAATTACAACTGAAACAGTTATTGGAACTGGATGGTACAGCAGAAATGAAGCTGGCACTTCCCACACTGAACGATGAGCACGTGATGGAAGTATTGCCAAGCCAGACAGACATCTATCAGACTGCACTGGCTACGCGTCCGGAAATCCAAAGCAGCCAACTGAGCATTGAAAACGCTAAATTAGGTATTTCGGTTGCTAAAGCTGGATATTATCCAACTATCAGTTTATCTGCTTCCAGCTCAAGTACGACAAACAGCGCCAGTACTAATAACTGGGCACAGCAGATGAAGTACGGCTGGAACAATATGATAGGAATCAGCTTGAGCATCCCCATATTCGATAACCGACAGAACAAGAGCAACGTACAGAAAGCAAGATTACAATACAGCAACAGCCTGTATGAGCTGCAAAGCAAACAAAAAGAATTATACAGCACGATAGAAACATTATGGCTGGATGCACTGAATGCCCAAGAACAATACGCTGCTGCCGAGAGTAAAGTGGAAAGCAGTCAGACAAGCTTCGATATGGTTAGCGAGCAATTCAATCTGGGAATGAAAAATACAGTAGAGCTCCTTACAGAAAAAAATAACTTACTCAGTGCACAGCAACAACGAGTACAAGCCAAGTATATGGCTATATTAAACAGAACACTGCTCAATTTCTATGCAGGGAATAAAATAGAACTATAAAAAATTTGAATATGAAGAATAAAAAAACAATCATCATTACAGCAGCTGCCATCATCATTATAGCTGGAGGATGCTGGATATTCGGTGGAACAAAAGCGAAAAACAAGATCGACTTTGTCACAGAACAAGTACAGAAAGGAAACGTTAACAATTCTATCACAGCTACCGGAACGATAGAGCCTGTAACAGAAGTAGAAGTAGGTACTCAGGTTTCAGGTATCATCGACAAAATATATATCGACTATAATTCAGTAGTAAAGCAAGGCGAAGTCATTGCCGAAATGGATAAAGTGACACTTCTGAGTGATCTCCAGTCGGCACAGGCTACATACAACGGAGCGAAGGCTGAATACGAATATCAGAAAAAGCAATACGAACGCAATGAACAACTCCATAAAAAACAGCTTATCAGCGATACAGATTACGAAGAGTCATTATACAACTACCAACGCTCACGCAGTTCATACGAACAGAGCAAGGCAGAACTGGCCAAAGCAGAACGTAATCTTTCATATGCAACAATCACATCGCCGATCGATGGTATCGTAACCAGCAAGGATGTTGAAGAAGGACAGACTGTTGCATCTGGTTTCGAAACTCCGACATTATTAACCATCGCTGCCGACCTGACCAAAATGGAAGTCGTAGCCGATGTAGATGAAGCCGATATAGCAGGTGTGGTTGAAGGAGCACGTGTCACATTTACTGTAGACGCATATCCGGAAGATGTATTCGAAGGGAAAGTACGACAGGTTCGCCTGGGAAGTACAAACAGCAGCTCAAGCAGCAGTTCAACAAGCACATCGGAAACAGTTGTAACTTACGAAGTTGTCATTACCGCTGACAATCCAGACCTGAAGCTTAAACCGCGTTTGACTGCAAACGTAACTATCTATACTCAGATCCGCGAAAATGTACTTACTGTTCCTGCCAAGGCACTACGTTTTTCTCCGAACAAAGAACTTGCCGGCAGCCGTAGTATCAAAGATTGCCAGGGAGAGCATAAAGTCTGGACACTGGAAAACGAAACATTCGTTGCACATCCTGTAAAAGTAGGCTTAAGCGATGGATCGCATACTGAAATACTGGAAGGTGTAAGCGAAGGAACAAGCATTGTAACCGAAGCTGTAATAAAAGGCAGCATGCCGGATATGAGTGCTATGGAAGCACAAGGAGAACGCAGTCCTTTCATGCCAGGCCCTCCGGGAAAAGATAAAAGCAAAAGCAAAGGAAACAAATAAAACTCCAACAATAATACAATGAGTAAAGTTGTCATAGAATTACAAAATATAAAACGAAAACTTTCAGGTAGGAGATGAAACCGTACACGCACTGCGAGGTGTTTCATTCTCTATCACAGAAGGAGAGTTCGTTACCATCATGGGAACATCCGGTTCAGGAAAATCTACATTACTGAATACACTGGGATGTCTGGACACTCCCACCAGCGGAGAGTATCTGCTGGATGGAGTTTCCGTAAGAACCATGAGCAAGCCTCAACGAGCTATCTTACGTAACCGCAAGATTGGATTCGTATTCCAGAACTACAACCTGCTGCCTAAAACAACGGCAGTAGAAAACGTAGAACTCCCGTTGATGTATAATTCAGCTATCAGTGCTGCCGAACGACGTCGCAGAGCTATAGAAGCGCTGATTGCTGTAGGATTAGGCGACAGACTGGAACATAAGTCGAACCAGATGTCCGGTGGGCAGATGCAGCGTGTAGCAATCGCCCGTGCATTGGTAAACGATCCGGCGGTTATTCTGGCCGACGAAGCAACCGGTAACCTTGATACACGTACATCTTTCGAAATTCTGGTACTCTTCCAGAAGCTACATGCCGAAGGACGCACCATTATTTTCGTTACTCACAATCCGGAACTCTCTCAATACAGTAGCCGGAACATCCGCCTGCGTGACGGACATGTAATCGAAGATACGGTAAACAATCATATTTTATCGGCAGCAGAGGCTCTTGCAGCCTTGCCGAAAAATGATGAAGACTAACTAAGTCTTTATCGTACGATAACTTATAAATTAAGAACAACATGAACGGAACAAACCTTTTTAAAATAGCCCTCCGTGCGTTGGCCAACAATAAGCTCCGCGCCTTCCTTACCATGCTTGGTATAATCATCGGCGTAGCTCCGTAATTGCCATGCTAGCTATCGGACAGGGATCGAAACGAAGCATACAACAGCAGATTTCGGAAATGGGTTCGAACATGATTATGATTCATCCGGGAGCAGAAATGCGAGGAGGAGTTCGCCAAGACCCGTCTTCCATGCAGACATTGAAGCTGGAAAACTACGAAACATTGTGCAATGAATGTATGTTTCTCTCGGGCATCAGTCCCAATGTATCTTCATCCGGACAACTTATAGCCGGCCCCAACAACTACCCCTCTTCAGTGAGTGGAGTAAGTATAGATTACCTGAAAATCCGCCAGCTCACAGTAGAACAGGGAGAAATGTTTACAGAGAATGATATCCAGACAGCAGCTAAAGTCTGCGTAATTGGTAAAACAATTGTAGACAATCTTTTCCCCGACGGAACCGATCCGATAGGTAAGATTATACGATGCAACAAAATACCTTTTCGGGTAGTAGGAGTCCTGAAGTCGAAAGGATACAACTCAATGGGTATGGACCAGGATGATGTAGTGCTGGCTCCTTACACCACAGTAATGAAGCGTCTATTGGCACAAACTTATCTGAGTGGTATCTTCGCCTCGGCACTGACCGAAGATATGACTCAAGAGGCAGTAGATGAAATCACAACTATCTTGCGCCGTGAACACAAACTGAAAGCAAGCGACGATGATGACTTTACCATCCGTACCCAGCAAGAATTGAGTTCAATGCTGAATACAACAACCGACCTGATGACAACCTTGCTTGCCTGCGTTGCCGGAATTTCACTGGTCGTAGGAGGTATCGGAATCATGAACATCATGTATGTATCCGTAACGGAACGTACACGAGAAATAGGTCTGCGAATGTCAGTTGGTGCACGCGGCATCGACATCCTGTCACAATTCCTGATAGAGGCCATACTGATAAGTATTACCGGAGGCTGATTGGAGTAATCTTAGGATGCGGAGCCAGCTTTGTCATCAAAACAGTGGCACACTGGCCGGTATTTATACAGCCCTGGAGTGTATTGCTGTCATTCGCGGTATGTACCGTTACAGGAGTCTTCTTCGGATGGTATCCTGCCAAAAAAGCAGCCGACCTTGATCCGATTGAAGCATTACGATATGAATAACGATAAATGAGCTTGTGAAAGTTCATCTTTATAACTTTGTTCTTCATAACTTTGGTTTCCTTGTCCGGCTGTCTATGGCAATAAAAGTATTGCTACGCAGCCGGACTTTTTAAATTTTTTAGTTACTTTTGTTTGTACAGACTACATCACCTATGAAACAGCTCACTGATAACACACACCGTTCACTCGAAATCCTGATACACACCATTTGCTGGGGACTCTTTTTCGCTTTCCCGTTGTTCTTTACGCAAAACAATGACGGAACGATAAACTGGAAAGATTTCATGTTTCACTGTATAGTGCCAACCACACTATGCATTATCTTTTATCTGAATTATTTCGTTTTTATACCTCATATTTTATTTCATGAGCAAACCAAACGGTTTATCTTCATAAATGCGATAGTTATTATTATTCTGACCTTTGGCTTACGCTACTGGAACAATATGCACTGCCCTCCTCCACCGTCTCATCGCCCCATGCCGCCATCATATATCTTTTATTTGCGCGATATGGCAAGTCTTATATTCTCGGCAGGCTGAGCGTTGCCATCTGTATGAGTAAGCGCTGGAGTCAGACCGAAGCGGAACGCCGGGAAGCAGTAAAAAGCCGTACCGAAGCAGAACTGAAAAACTTACGTAATCAGCTTAATCCTCATTTTCTGCTGAATACGTTAAACAACATTTACGCACTGATAACATTTGATACAGACAAAGCACAACAAGCTGTGCAAGAGTTAAGCAAGTTATTGCGCTATGTACTTTACGACAACCAGCAGATGTTTGTCCCACTGAGCAAGGAAATCGATTTTATACGCAATTACATCGAACTCATGCGCATCCGTATTTCTGCCCAGGTAGATATACAGACCAACTTCAATATCAAGCCCAAAAGTCAGACTCCCATTGCTCCCTTGATTTTTATCTCACTGATAGAAAATGCATTCAAGCATGGGATTTCTCCCGTGGAGCCCAGTTATATAAACATCTCCATTTCGGAAGATAATGACAAGATAGAATGTACCATACGCAACAGTAATTATCCTAAGACAAGAGCCGATAAAAGTGGTTCGGGTATCGGACTGGAACAAGTACGAAAGCGTCTGGAACTGGTTTACCCCGGAATATATAAATGGGACAATCACTTGTCTGACGACGGAAAAGAGTATTTTTCCAATATCATCATATACCTTAAACATTAACTCTCAAAAACTATAAATATGAACTTAAGATGTGCCATTGTAGACGATGAGCCCCTAGCACTCGGACTTCTGGAAAGTTACATAAAAAAGACACCTTTTCTGGAACTCTCCGGCAGTTATTCCAGTGCCATACAAGCCATGAAGTATTTACCCGATCATCCGGTAGATGTACTTTTTCTGGATATCCAGATGCCTGAACTCAACGGGCTGGAGTTTTCACGCATGGTATCTGAAGACACACGAATTATTTTCACTACAGCTTTCGACCAATATGCACTCGACGGCTATCGGGTAAATGCCCTCGATTACCTGCTGAAACCCATCAGCTATTCCGATTTTATGGAAGCTATCAATAAAGCTGCAAAATGGTTTGAACTACAGCAAAAAGCAGATAAACAAAGCACGGAAGGAGATTCAGACGAGAACAAAAAAGACTATATATACGTAAAAAGTGATTACAAACTAATACAAATAGAGCTTAACAAAATATTATACATAGAAGGCCTGAAAGACTATATCAAAATTCATCTTGAGAATGAAGACAGACCTATCCTGTCATTGGTCAGCATGCGTGTCATGGAAGAAAAGCTTCCGGCCAACCAGTTTATCCGTGTACACCGGTCTTTTATCGTACAGAAACAGAAAATAAAAGTTATCGACAAAGGACGAATCGTATTCGGAAAAGAATTATATTCCGATCTCTGACAGTTACAAACAGGAACTTCAAAATTATGTTAATGAACGTATTGTTTAGTCAGAGCACTATTTATTTTAACTTTTTTTTACTGCACATTTTGAAGTTTTTTGCGCAAAGGCTTGTCACTTCTAAATATAACCTCTATATTTGTAGAGTACATAATAAGAACAGAAGTTGTGAAACTTCTTATTTGAATAGTTTAGTTAAGTCTAGTTTAGTTTTTGTGTTGTGATACTCCTGCTGAAAGTGTTCATCAGGAGTGTCTTTTTTTACAATATTTCTCTTCTATCAATAAATTCGCAGGATAAAGCATAAATTGATTATATTTTCGTATTTTTGAATTCTGTATCGCTCCGGCGGTATCAAGGAATAACTTTTAAAAGCGTTATAACCTCCGGTAAATAAAGAGATTGCAGTTCCACGCTTTTTGTATTACTTAAATGTCTTTTCGGGACTGAAGGACTGTACTTAATATTATGGAAAATCAAGAAAAGATGTCGGGCAATCCCGTACGCCAAACAATTATCATTCGAGAAGAATCCAGAAAATCGAACGGTCTGGGAACTGCCGGATTTGTACTGGCTCTGCTGGCGCTTTTAGGATGCTGGATACCTGTACTCAACTGGATATTGTGGTTGCTGGGATTCATTTTTTCGTTTATCGGCATATTCAAATCTCCCCGCGGACTAGCCATTGCCGGATTGTGCATCAGCTTGGTAGACTTAATTCCGTTAATCCTCCTTTTAGGATTCGCAGCCGCCTTACTAATCTGATAATAAACAAATTACTCCAAATAAGCGATTTGTTTTAAGCTTCTGATAAACCGATTTATCCCTATTCATAAAATATCTAATAAAAGAAGGTAATCTTTCAATAAAAATTTGTACATTTTTTTTCAAAATATCACCTTCTTTTCAGGAAAATATCAGCATATTTTTTATTAGCATTGCTTAACATTATATCAAACCAATATAAACACGTATGAAACAATCTGTATATATCCTTGCCTGTATGGCTTTTGCCTGCATGTTCAACTCCTGTGGCGGAAACAAATTTATCTCCTCGTCAGGATTACACTCTGCTCATTTCCAACAAAAGGTAGACGGAGAAAAGACCTGCCTGTATAGGATCTATAACAAAAATGGTGTTGAAGCATGTATTACTAACTATGGTGCACGGGTAGTATCCCTCATGGTTCCCGACCGTAACGGAAAAATGGAAGATGTAGTATGCGGCTTTTCTGATATAAACAGCTACACCAGCCAGTCACAAAACTATGGTGCTACCGTGGGGCGATACATCGGACGTATCCTGCATGCTAGATATACAATGAATGGTAAGGAATACCACTTGCAAGCCAATCACGCTGACGGACATACCGCTCATGGAGGCAATCCGAATTTCGGTGCACGAATGTGGAAAGCCAGACAAACCTCTCCCTCGTCTGTTACACTGACTTATCTCTCTCCCGATGGAGAAAACGGATTTCCAGGGAATCTGCATATAGAGCTGACTTATACAGTCACTGAAGATGATGCGTTAGATATATCCTACAAGGCTACCACGGATAAACCTACCGTTCTTAACTTGTGTAACCATTCATTCTTTAATATATCGGGAAACCTGAACAGCAGCGTAGAAAATCAGACCATGTGGGTAGATGCCGACTATTTCACTCCTTACGACAGCAAGAAATGCGTAACAGGAGAATTCTGGCCCGTAGAAAGCACTCCACTGAATTTCAAACAACCTCATGCAATAGGTGAACATATAAACGACGACTATGGACAGTTGCATGTAGTGAACGGTTACGATCATGCCTGGGCACTTAACCATCCGGGAGATGATACTCGCCCGGCAGCATGGATATATGATGAAAAAAGTGGACGTAAAATGGAAATTTATACTACCGAACCAGCAGTCCACATATATACAGGAAACGGACTGAAAGGCAAGGTTGAAGGTAAGAACGGCATCTATTATCCGTTCCGAGGAGCCGTATGCTTCGAAACATGTCATTTTCAGGACAGCCCGAACAACCCGCAGTTTCCTTCTACAGCATTGGCTCCGGGAGAAATATTCCAAAGCCATACCATGTACAAGTTCGTTATAGAAAAATAACAGGTCTTTGGGTGATATTCAGCAAATTGGAACAGTTTTTTCTGTATAAACAGTTATCGCAATGTGATATTTTATGGCAACATTTGCATAACAAACAGAAAAACAAAAATATATGTTCAAAAAAAAGCAATATATCCATGTCTTACATAGCCTGTTGGGCTGCTTTTTACTTGGAAGTACAATCATAGTCCAGACAGGATGCGACATGATAGAATATCACCCCTACGATTTAAACATAGAGGGAGAAACTAATATTAATGAAAGGAATATCCAGTCGATAGAAGCTAGTACAGCCGGAAAGCAAAGTATCTCGTTTGCACTTATCAGCGATACCCAGCGCTGGTATGACGAAACGGAAGATGCAGTAAATGCAATCAACGGACGAAATGATATCGATTTCGTAATACACTGTGGTGACTTATCCGATTTCGGTATGAAAATGGAATTCGAAGAACAACGTGACCGTTTGAACCGACTGAACGTTCCTTATGTATGCTTACTGGGTAATCACGACTGTCTTGCTACCGGAAAAGAAGTGTTCAATACAATCTTCGGCAATGAAAATTTTTCGTTTACCGCTGGAGATACTCATTTTATATGCCTGAATACGAATGCGTTGGAGTTTGATTATTCGGAAGCTGTTCCCAACCTTTTGTTTCTAGAAGATGAACTGAAACACGTTCCGCCTCAAGCAAAAAAGACAGTAGTGGCAATGCATGCACCTCCTTACTCTGAACAGTTCAATAACAATATAGCAAAAGTATTCCAGTATTACATTACTCAGTTCCCGTCCTTGCAATTCTGCGTGTACGGACATGTACACAGCTTTAATGAAAATGAGTTTTTCGATGACGGCATTATGTACTATTCTGCTCCTTCCATAAACAAGCGGAGCTATATTTATTTTTCTATCACCCCAAACGGTTACGATTATGAACTGGTCAACTTTTAAATATTTACTGACTCTCCTGCTGGTCATCCCGGTCAATCTGCTTGCTATAACAGATGAACCTCAAGAGGTTTCCGATACTAAAAGATGGGACAAACGTATACACTTAAGATATGAAGGATGGGAACGAATGAAACCTACTCACGTAAAAATGCAATATGCCGGTGGTATGGGAGTACTGTCTACCGGTGTAGGTTGGGATTATGGTAAACGCAGGCAATGGGAAACAGATGTTCTGCTCGGATATCTGCCTGCTAAATATGCCAGCGATTTCCTTCTTACACTGACAGTAAAGCAAAACTACATACCGTGGAGCATGAGTTTCGACAAGCATTGGGCACTGGAGCCTTTTTACTGCGGAATGTATCTTACCACCATTGCCGGAGAAGAGTTTTGGAAGAAGGAACCCGGACGCTATCCTAACCGATATTATAATTTCAGTACGAAAATTCGCCCGTATATCTTTATCGGGCAACGTATGAACTTCAATCTGAAAAACAGTATAGTACAACATATCTCTCTATTTTACGAGGTCAGTACCTGCGAGCTGTATATCATCAGCAAAGCGACCAACCGGAGTCTGACCATGAGAGATGTACTTCGCTTTTCTTTCGGTGCAAAAGTGCAACTGTTTAAGAACAAATAAAGGATTTTAGCTTCCCGATAATTAACAAGGCTTAAAATAAGAAGAATCGTTTCCGCCCAGTGCAGTATTTGCCTGTATCACTCATTTTAAAGATGACTAACAAAAATAATTATGATGATACAGCAAATCGAACATAAATATAGCGAGGAACATATTATGGAAAGTACCACAGTAAACAAGAAAAATACAGCAAGAACCATATGTGCCATTATCGGAGGAATCATTGTACTGAATCTCCTGTGGTGGATTGCTATATTATGTATACGCTAAACATATAATGCAGAAACACTCAAAATAATCTCTTTATAAACTTTCTTCCTATATGATAAAAAAGCTTGCTCTATGTGAATAGGGCAAGCTTTTATTCAGGTCAAAAAGAGAACTGTCAAATCAGAATTACCGTAACACTGCGGGCTCCGTGTGCCCCCATAACAAGCGCCTGTTCGATATCGGCTGTCTTCGAAGGGCCAGAAATGAATACGCCATAGCCATATTCGCCTGTATCGATTCGCTTATAAGCCTCGTGCATGTTATTTACCAGATTGTTTCTGTCGAGTATAATCACCAGCGCTTCGGATATAAAATATACGGCACGTTGTTCCACATCTTGTGTCAACCATACTGCTCCATTCTCACAGACTCCTATACGTCCATCGACGATTGCTACATCAGTACCGTCCAGATCTCCCGATTCCTCTACATCGTCCGGATGAAAAGTACTGCAAGTAATGGGTTGTATTGTATTTCCTGTCTTTATTTCCTTTATTGTTGAAGCAATGCGTTTGGCATCAGGATATGCAGCCTTTATCACGTCATTGACATTTTCCTCATCTTTCAGTATTACAGCCTGTCCGCCTACTTGTTTTATAACCTCGCAAAACTTCGAAAGTTTGTCTTCGTATGTAAGAGCTTCATGCTCCAAGGCGGACAAATCGGGCTTTTCATAACGCACTCTGGTATTGCGGCGTATGCTTTGCAATATGTCTTCTCTGCTACTCATACTCATTTCACTTTATTCTTTTTCCACATTTCATTGAAGCTCTCTTTGGCAAATTCAGGTATTTCACGTTCTTTACCCCAATCATTCAAGTCGTTGTATATCATGCCTCGAGGCAATGAGTTTACAATCGGAGCATTTTTTAAAGCGAAGTTGAACAATGCCGGACGCGACATAAGGAATTTCATTCCACCTGACATCAGTTTCTTGGAAGAGCTGGCTACCCCCAGTGTATGCAACTGCTGTCTCCAGTGATAAATCTGATCGGCCAAATCTACCTTTGCAGGACACACGTTCTGACATGAATAGCACAACGAACATGCCGATACGTTGTCATAGTAATGAAGAGGTGCCTTCAGCATACCCAAATTGATACCGATAGGACCAGGGATAAAGTAAGTATATGAATAACCTCCCGAACGACGATAGACCGGACAGGTATTCATACACGCTCCACAACGAAGGCAGTTCAAGGCTTTTACATGTTCCTGATCGGCCAAAATACGGCTTCGGCCATTGTCTACAATGATGATATGCAGCTCTCCCCCTTTACGAGGTTTCCGATAATGAGATGTATAAGTCGTAATAGGCTGTCCTGTACCTGAGCGAGCAAGCAGACGGGTAAATACTCCCAGTGCATCACGGTCCGGCACAATCTTCTCCATGCCGAACGCCGTTATCTGAAGCTTGGGCTGTGATGTTCCCATATCAGCATTGCCTTCGTTGGTACAAACGACACATTCTCCGGTTGAAGCGACAGCAAAATTCGCACCCGTCATAGCAGCTTCGGCTTCGATAAACTTACGACGCAGGTTTTTACGGGCAGCATGAGTAAGATAGGTCTGGTCATTATTGCCAGGCTCTGTTCCCATCTCGCGGACGAACAACTCTCCGATTTCTTCTTTCTTAACATGGATAGCAGGAAGTACGATATGACTCGGACGTTTATGCATCAGCTGAAGAATACGCTCTCCCAAATCGCTTTCTACGACCTCTATACCTTTCTTCTCAAGAAATTCATTCAGTCCACATTCCTCTGCCAGCATTGATTTGCTTTTGATAAAATGCTTCACCTGATGTCCGTTCAATATATTATAGACAATGGAACAATATTCATCGGCATCTTTCGCCCAATATACATAAGCTCCGTTGGCCAAGGCATTTTTTTCAAACTCCAACAGCAACTGGTCCAGGTGGCTGTTGCTATACATCTTTATTGCAGATGCCATATCACGTAAATGTTCCCATTCAGGAACCTCTTTGCTCACTTTATCACGCTTGGCACGAACCATCCACAATGTTTCATCGTGCCATGCTGCCAGTTCTTTATTCTCCAGAAACTTTCCGGCAGCTTTTGAATGTTTCGTACTCATAATCCTGCAGCTAATACTTGAACAATATGAATGGTCTTTATAGGAAGCTTCTCACGCGAGATAATACCGTTTTGATGCATCAGGCAAGAGCCATCGGCTCCTACAATATATTCGGCTCCAGTCGCCATGTGACGCTTTACTTTATCACGACCCATTTGCCCTGAAACATCGTGTTCTTCTACGGCAAACATACCGCCAAAGCCACAACATTCGTCTGGACGTTCGGGTTCTACGATCTCGATATCCTTTACCAACGACAGCAAATCGCGTAGCTTATTATAATAAGGTATGTTCAGTTCACTGGGAGAAGAGAGTTTCATCAGACGCACTCCATGACAACTGTTCTGAATACTTACTTTATGAGGAAACGAAGCCTGAAGAGAAGATGGCTTCACTACATCGTGGATAAACTCGCAGATATCGTATATCTTGCCTTCGCTGGCACAACGATGTTTTTCTCCTTCCAGCAGATTGCCATAATGATCGCGCACGAATACTACACAACTGGCAGAAGGTCCAACTATATAATCATAACTCTCGAATAACCGGTCGAATCGCTTTGCTAATTCTTTCGATTCATTTTCGAACCCTGCATTCGCCATAGGCTGTCCGCAGCAGGTTTGGTCTAACGGATAGTCTACATCTACCCCCAAACTTTTAAGGAGCTTATATGAAGCAACTCCAACTTCGGGATAAACGGCATTGATATAGCAGGGAATAAATAATCCTACTTTCATCATTTTACCTATTTTGTTTCTGTATAAACAAAGGTATGCGTTATCATCGAATAAACAAAAAAAGAAAAATGAAAAAGTTTAAGAAATATGCGGTTTTTTAAGAAAAAAGTAAGCGATGTCCGGTCTATACTGTATCAAAATTGAGCCAAAGGGATAAAGCGCGTGCACCCCGCGAATCACTTCGCAGGGTGCACCCAACTAATAACTAACTTTTTACTTTGTGGTTTTACGTAATTTCATATGACTAACACTGCAAAGATACGGTCATTTGCCTATCTCAGCAATACCTATTTGTAGGTATTTTAGAAGCATTCCAGATAAGAACGTTATATTTTCATTTTTACCTCGCTTAGTTCCACCAGCTTATTTACAATAGCATAAATAGTAAGTCCGGCCGCTGAATGAATTTGCAGCTTGCGCGTAATATTCCGTCGGTGGGTGATTACGGTATGAACAGAAATATAGAGTTTTTCGGCTATTTCCTTATTGATCATCCCCCGTACTACGCAACCGATAATTTCTTTTTCTCTCTGACTTAGTGTATCCTGATCGGAATCATCTTCTTCTGCAAAATTCATAAGTACAGAGATTTTCTTCTCCAAAGATTCAACATCATCAAACAGATTAATGCTTTCTTCGTATCCCTTCAACTGATTGGCATCTACAAAAGTGCAGATCAATGATACAATCTTTGTTTCCAGATGAGGATAATGTTCTTTGAAAGCATCCACATCGAACCACCCTTCGAACTGAGGATTCACAATCAGAATATTCGGTGTATGTGCTTCCATACAATGCTGAAGTCCCTCTTTCGATGTCACTTCAATAGTCTGTATATTCATGTCAGGCAGGCGCTTCAGCACCGCAACCAGTCCGCTCCGGACTATCACCGAAGTTTCTGCCACAGCTATCAAGATTATTTCCTGAGATTTCATTTTTCCCCCTTTTCCAATTCCATTATGGCAGGGACAAACAAGTAATCTTCTACCCGATTATGCGATGCCAAATCTTCTTCACAACTAAATATATCGAACAATGTTGCGTTCAACAACTGATTATCGCCGTTGGCCGGATAATACTTAATGATGATATTTTTCAATTCGGTCAGCTTTGCATTTATCTGATCGTGATGACGCGCAAAGACTCCTATATTATATTGGGCGGAACGTTCACCATTCAATAAGCCGCGTACGTAGGTAAAGACCTTCTCATTTTCATACTCCATGTGTTTTCTGACCTCACCTACATAGTCATCGAAAAACTGGAGTATCAGAAACGATACTTCATTTTGAGATGAAAAGTCTATAGCCTTAATCAACTTACGGCGTATGGTAGGCAACTGAAAATCCAGAAAATACGAATGGGCCCGCTGCAGATAATCCATCAAAGCAGGTACAGAAAGCCCGGTCACGTGATCCTGCATACGATTATTTTCTTCAGTCAGAAAATTTACGACAGCAAGAAAAGTGGTACAATCTACTCCATTCATGCTGCATACCTCCTGTACTGACTTATCTCCGAATCCCAGTGATACACCAAAACGACTTAAGACTTGCAACAAAGCATAGTTTTCGCAAATCAAGTCACTCATCTTATCGGTTGGCTTATATATTTTGGTTCCGCACATATTAAAAATAGAATTCATACATTATTTTCGTTTACAAAGTAAGACAATCTATACAGGGTACGCAATCCCTATTTATAGGTATTTATTAAGTTCGGCTGTCCCTTAGTCTATCCAAAGTTTCAAAACTCTTTGCGTCTTTTCGGTTACACGAAAACGATTATCAGTACGTTCATTCACCAGCCATACAATATTCTCTCCCGAACAGACTACATACTGGTTCTCTTTTTCAAACAAAGAGTATTTACGATCGCGCAGATAGTCACGCACTTTTTTGAAACTATGCATACCGAAAGGAACAAACTTATCCCCCGACTGCCACCGGCGCAACACAAGTGGTTCTTTTACAGTATCGGCATCCAAACAGGCAAGTTCAGGATTTCGGGAAACCTCAAAACCATCTTCTATTTGACAAATTTCCTGATGTAAAGTGTAAGATTGATCCTCCTTCGATTCTTCTCTTCTTTTCAGAAATAAATAATCGCGGTCACGCAGTAAAACGTAATTCTCTGAATAAAACAATTTACCTGATTCTGTACCTAAACTTCGATATATATTCTTCAGTTGAACAGCATTGAAGCCATAAGGATGTAGTAATTCAAACAAAACAGCAAGGGGAGCTACAGCTTTCATTATTCGGGAAATACTGAATTTACCTTCCCTCTCTGTTACTTCTGTACATACTGTTTGTATCGACCTACGATACACAGCCTCCACATCAGATAGTCTGCGTGCAGTTTCAGTTATTGATTCACAGACAGAAGGATTTATCTCTTTTAATAACGGGATAATATTAAGACGAAGCTTATTACGCAGATATTCATCTTCCAGATTTGTACTATCGGTCACATAATCTTGTTTCAAATCGGCAAGAAAAGCCAATATGTCATCACGGCTGACGTCAAGCAGCGGACGCACCACTTTACCATTGACAGCAGCAATTCCCTTAAGTCCATTAATACCTGTCCCTCTGACTAAGTTCAAGAGAAAAGTTTCTACACTGTCATCACGATGATGAGCTACAGCTATCACACTTGCTCCAATCTGTAGACGTACCTGTTCGAACCATTCATACCTAAGTTCGCGTGCAGCCATCTCAATAGAAATTCTTTTTCGGGAAGCATATCCGTTCGTATCAAAATGTATAACCTGAAGTGGCACATCCAGCCCTCGACACAAATTCTGAACAAATTCTTCATCCCGGTCAGATTCTTCACCACGTAAGTGAAAATTGCAATGTGCCGCAACGCAATTATATCCTTCCAGCAACAACACACGCAGCAAAGCAACGGAGTCTGCACCGCCACTCAATGCCACAAGTATCTTATCGCTACGATGAAACAAGTGTTTCTCATTTATATATTGAATAACCTTTTGTCTAAACATACTGCAAAGGTAAAAAATGTTCTGTAAACACGCAGGTGAATATTTCAAAAGTAGAAAAGTATATCATTGTATAACTTAAAACTTACTTTATAAGGGATGTTGTAAAAAATACTTTCCTGTAAGCAAAATAATCAAATTAAAACATTTTACAGCAATAAAGTAATATATTGTTATTTTTTAATAGCAATAATTAATACATATATAAGAAACTGTAATAGAAAAATATATTTTATCAAAACTCTCTTTCATCTTTATTTGTTTTTTGAAAGCATATATATATTTTTGCAAACACAAAGAAACAACAAACGGATATAAAAACAAAATAAGAAAGCAAATGAAAGAAAAAGGTTACATTTTATCAAATAACAGCGTAAATATATCGCAACATCAATGCGGACTATATAGTCCGGCCAATGAACATGATGCTTGTGGTGTAGGTATGATAGTCAACCTACATGGTACAAAATCGCACGATTTGATAGACTCTGCCCTAAGAGTATTGGAAAACATGAAGCATCGCGGTGCTGAAGGAGCAGATAATAAAACGGGGGATGGAGCTGGAATTATGGTCCAGATACCTCATGAATTCATTCTGCTACAAGGAATCCCTGTGCCCGAAAAAGGGAAATATGGAACCGGACTAGTCTTTATGCCCAAAGATAAAGAGGCTCAACAAGCTATCATGAGCATAATGATTGAAGAAATAGAACGCGAAAGTATGACGCTCATGCACGTACGAAGTGTTCCTGTCAATTCAAATGTGCTCGGAAAAGATGCTCTTGCAACAGAGCCTGATGTAAAACAAATATTTATTACGGCAGAGGCAGACGAACAATTTCTTGAAAAGAAACTATATATAATAAGGAAAAAGATAGAGAACAGAATCGAACACAAAGACTTCTATATAGTATCACTCTCCAGCCGGAACATGGTATACAAAGGTATGCTTACTTCCACTCAGTTGCGAGAGTATTATGCCGATCTGACACAACCCTATTTTACCAGTGCCCTAGCCTTGGTACATTCACGTTTCAGTACCAATACTTTCCCTACATGGAGCTTGGCACAACCATTCCGTATGATGGCACACAATGGTGAGATAAATACGATCCGGGGAAATCGTGCATGGATGGAAGCCAGAGAAAGCGTATTGTCATCGGAAGCACTAGGAGATATTTCACAAATACGCCCCATCATACAACCAGGTATGAGCGACAGTGCTTCGATGGATAACGTACTGGAATTTTTTGTCATGTCAGGATTAAGTTTACCTCATGCACTTGCCATGATGGTTCCAGAATCGACGAATGACAAAAACCCTATCAGCCCTGCATTAAAGGCTTTTTACGAGTATCATTCCATCTTAATGGAACCATGGGACGGACCAGCCGCCTTGCTTTTCAGCGACGGCCGCTATGCCGGAGGTATGCTCGACCGTAACGGACTCCGTCCGGCACGCTGGCTGGTTACCAAGAGTGGCACAATGGTTGTGGCAAGCGAGACAGGAACAATCAGTTTCAATCCCGACGAGATTGAAGCAAAAGGAAGGTTGCAGCCCGGCAAGATTCTACTTGTCGACACACAAGAGGGAAAAATATATTATGACAATGAAGTAAAAGAAAACCTGGCTTCTGCCCTACCTTACTCAGAATGGCTTTCTGCCAACCGTATCGAGCTCGATACATTGCGGAGCGGACGTAAAGTAGAAAATGCAGTAAAAGATGCCGGACGCCGGTTGCATATTTTCGGATTCACACGTGAAGACGTAGAAAGAACGCTGACTCCAATGTGTAAAACAGGGGCTGAACCAACAGCTTCAATGGGAAATGACACTCCACTTGCTGTCTTATCAGAAAAGCCTCAGCTGCTTTTCAACTATTTCAGACAGCAGTTCGCCCAAGTTACCAATCCAGCGATTGATCCAATTCGTGAAGAACTGGTAATGTCACTGACTGAATACATTGGTGCGGTAGGAAAGAACATTCTTACCCCAGATGCCCTGCATTGTAAGATGGTACGTCTGCCTCATCCGATACTGACAAATACACAACTTGATATATTGTGCAACATCAGATACAAGGGCTTCAGTACTGTAAAGCTAAAAATGGTCTTTGACGCCCAAACTGGAGAAGACGGATTGCGTGCCGCTATTGACAACCTATGCAAGAAAGCAGAAGAAGCAGTCGATGGAGGAGCTAATTACATTGTACTTTCAGATCGGGATATAGACGAGAGCCACGCACCAGTTCCCTCCTTACTTGCTGTAAGTGCCGTACACCATCATCTGATATCAGTACAAAAACGTGTACAGACTGCTCTGATAGTTGAAAGTGGTGAAGCACGCGAAGTAATGCACGCTGCCTTATTATTAGGCTACGGTGCAAGTGCGATCTGTCCGTATATGGCATTTGCAGTAATAGACGGATTAGTAAAGAGAGGCGACGTACAACTGGATTACAATACAGCCGAAAAGAACTATATAAAGGCCTTGTGTAAAGGACTATATAAGGTAATGAGCAAGATGGGTATCAGCACCATCCGATCATATCGTGGCGCAAAACTTTTTGAAGCTGTAGGATTGAATTCGGAAATGATGAAAAGATACTTCGGTACTTGTATTTCTACTATCGGCGGAGCCGGTCTGAAAGACATTGCAAACGATTATCTGAAATTCCACACCGCTGGAGTTTCCATCACCGATGATGAAGCAGAAGCAATGCTCGATAATATCGGACAATTCTCTTTCCGCAAGGATGGTGAAATACATGCATGGAACCCTGATACCATTAGTTTGCTACAACTGGCCACTCGTACTGGAAGCTACAAGAAGTTTAAGGAGTTCACACAAAAAGCAAACGAGAAGTCAGCTCCTGTATTCCTTCGTGACTTTTTCAGTTTCCAGAGTAATCCGATAGACATAAACTCTGTCGAACCGGTAGAAAACATTGTCAGACATTTCGTAACCGGTGCAATGTCATTCGGCGCCATCAGTAAAGAAGCTCATGAAGCCATGGCGCTTGCCATGAACAAACTGGGCGCACGAAGCAATACCGGAGAAGGTGGAGAAGACAGTGCACGATTCAGCACCGTATATCATTCCGACAGTGACAATGAAGACATCAGTTTATGCAGTAAGACCAAGCAGATCGCTTCAGGACGCTTCGGAGTCACAACTGAATATCTGGTCAATGCAGAAGAAATCCAAATCAAAGTAGCCCAGGGAGCAAAACCGGGAGAAGGCGGTCAGTTACCAGGATTCAAGGTCAATGAAGTGATAGCACGTACACGTCACTCCATCCCTGCATTTCCCTCATTTCTCCTCCACCTCATCACGACATTTACAGTATCGAAGATTTGGCACAACTTATTTTCGATCTGAAAAATGTAAATCCACGTGCAACTATCAGTGTGAAACTGGTAGCAGAAAGCGGTGTAGGAACAATTGCAGCCGGAGTAGCGAAAGCCAAAGCTGATTTAATTGTTATTTCTGGAGCAGAAGGAGGAACAGGCGCATCACCAGCTTCTTCGATGAGATATGCGGGTATTCCACCTGAAATAGGATTGAGTGAAACACAGCAAACACTCGTACTTAACGGACTGCGCGGACAAGTTCGCCTGCAAACAGACGGACAATTAAAAACGGGTCGTGACATCATCAGCATGGCATTGCTGGGAGCCGATGAATACGCTTTTGGTACAGCTGCTCTGATTGTGTTGGGATGTGTAATGATGCGTAAATGCCACACCAACTTATGTCCGGTAGGAGTCGCTACCCAAGACGAAAAATTGCGTGAACATTTCCGCGGACACTATCGCTACCTGATCAACTACTTCGAATTCCTTGCTCAGGAAGTACGAGAGTATCTGGCTGATATGGGCTTCACACGTCTGGAAGACATTATTGGCAGAACAGACCTTATCGAGATTATTCCGCATGATAATGCTGGAAAAATAGGAGGATTAGACTTCAGCCGTATCCTCCATCAGGTAGATAACGGAACAGATATCCACCATACGGCCGACCATCCTACCGATCTTTCTGAGGTAAAAGACCGATCAATCATTGCTGCGGCACACGAAGCGCTGGAAAAAGGGAAACAGGTAGAGTTGGAATATACCATTTCGAATACAGACCGTTCAGTAGGAACTATGCTTGCTGGAGAAGTTGCCACCAGATATGGACACAAAGGACTACCCGATGGAACTATTAATGTCAAATTCAAAGGCTCCGCAGGTCAAAGTTTCGGCGCATTCCTTACACGGGGTATCAGTTTCCGTCTGGAAGGTGAAGCAAACGATTATGTCGGTAAAGGTTTAAGCGGCGGACGTATAGCTGTACTTCCTCCAATGGGATCTTGCTTTGATGCTTCAAAAAATACAATTGCCGGCAACACCCTAATGTATGGGGCTACAACCGGAGAAGTATATATAAACGGATGTGTAGGTGAGCGCTTTGCTGTCAGAAACTCAGGAGCCATTGCTGTAGTAGAGGGCGTAGGCGACCACTGCTGCGAGTATATGACAGGCGGACGAGTTGTTGTCTTAGGACATACCGGACGAAATTTCGCTGCCGGAATGAGTGGCGGTATCGCATATGTATGGGATCCGGAACGCACATTCGATTATTTCTGCAATATGGAAATGGTGGAACTCAGCCTGTTGGAAGACTCTGCTGCACGTAAAGAACTTCGCGAACTGATAGAATCTCACTGGAAATATACAGGTTCCAAGTTAGCACGTACACTGCTCGATAGCTGGCAGCAACATGTAGACGAGTTTATTCAAGTCACTCCTATCGAATACAAGCGCGTGCTGGCAGAAGAACAAATGAAAAAGCTTCAGCAGAAAATAGCAGAAGTACAAAGAGATTACTAAAGAACAACTAATAAAACTATTGACATGGGAAATCCTAAAGCATTTCTAAATATACCTCGCCAGGAGGCAGGCTATCGCCCCATCCACGAACGCATCTCTGACTTTGGAGAAGTAGAACAAACACTGAACTCAAGCGAACGCAAGTTGCAGGCATCACGCTGCATGGACTGCGGTGTACCTTTCTGTCACTGGGCATGCCCGCTGGGCAACCGTCCTCCCGAATTTCAGGACGCATTAAGTAATGGTAAATGGCGTGAAGCTTATGAAATATTAACCCGTACAAACGATTTTCCGGAGTTTACCGGAAGGGTTTGCCCCGCACTATGCGAGAAGTCATGTGTGCTCAAGCTGAGTATTGACTCACCGGTTACTATCCGAGAAGACGAAGCTGCTATCATCGAAGCAGCATTCAGAGAAGGATATATTACAGCAAAACAATACAAAAGAAACGGATTAAAAGTTGCTGTCATCGGCTCCGGACCTGCCGGACTGGCTGCCGCCAATCAATTAAACCGTCGGGGATATCAGGTTACTGTATTCGAAAAAGACGAATATATAGGAGGTTTATTACGTTTCGGTATACCGAACTTTAAACTGCATAAACCAGTAATCGACCGCCGACTGAAGATTATGGAAGACGAAGGTATTTGCTTCAAGACAAACTCAACAATCGACTTGGAACATTTACCCGAAGGATTTGACGCATACGCTATCTGTACAGGAACACCAGAGGCACGCAACTTGAACATCCCCGGACGTGAACTTCGCGGCATTCATTTTGCCATGGAAATACTGGCACAGCAAAACAGAGTTCTAGCCGGACAGACATTCAGCGACGAAGAACGTATCACGGCAAAGAACAAGAAAGTTCTCGTAATCGGAGGAGGTGATACAGGAAGCGATTGTATCGGAACAGCCAATCGTCAGGGAGCTATCAGTGTATGCCAGATAGAAATCATGCCTAAACCTCCTGTTGGTCATAATCCCGCAACCCCCTGGCCACAATGGCCCGTAGTTCTGAAGACCAGTTCAAGTCATGAGGAAGGATGTACACGCCGTTGGAGTCTTACTTCAAACCGTTTTCTGGGAACTGAAGACGGACGTGTATGCGGCGTAGAAGTTGAAGAGGTGGAATGGATTCCCGCAGCAGACGGCGGACGCCCTCAAATGCGTCCTACTGGCAAAAAAGAAATCATAGAAGCAGATTTAGTATTGCTTGCCATGGGATTCCTCAAGCCACAATTACCCGAGCTTCCTCAAAACGCGGTAGTAGCCGGAGATGCTGCTACAGGTCCGAGCCTGGTAGTAAAATGTATAGCAGCAGGACGCCGGGCAGCCGCTGAAATTGATGCTATGCTGCAAAAGGGCAGCCATTAAAGAACATTTTAAAACAGAAACATTATGTGTGGAATAGCCTGCATTTTCAATATCAAACAGCAAACGCCAGAACTCAGGCAGAAAGCCTTGTCGATGGCGAAAAAGATACGCCACCGCGGTCCGGACTGGAGTGGCATTTACTGCGGTGGAAGCGCCATACTGGCACACGAGCGTCTTTCCATTGTCGATCCGCAATCAGGAGGGCAACCCCTCTATTCAAGCGACGGAAAAAAAGTACTTGCCGTAAACGGCGAAATTTATAATCACCGCGACATACGTGCGCAGTATGCCGGCAAATATAATTTTCAGACAGGCAGTGACTGCGAAGTGATTCTGGCACTTTATCAGGAAAAAGGCATACACTTTCTGGAAGACTTAAGCGGCATTTTTGCATTTGCCCTCTATGACGAAGAGCGTGATGAATTTCTGATAGCCCGTGACCCGATAGGCGTTATACCTTTATATATAGGACATGATGCAGACGGAACCGTATACTGTGCCAGTGAACTGAAAGCTCTGGAAGGATTCTGCGAGGAGTATGAACCGTTCCTTCCCGGACACTATTACTGGAGCAGAGAAGGTAAAATGGAGCGATGGTACAAACGTGACTGGATGGAATATCAGGCCGTAAAAGACCGTTATACTTCATTACCCGAATCAGAAGCATATACCACTCAGGTAAACGAGGTGCGTACAGCTCTCGAAGCAGCCGTACGCCGTCAGCTGATGAGCGATGTTCCTTATGGAGTGCTTTTGTCAGGCGGACTGGACTCTTCGGTTATTTCCGCCATAGCAAAGATTTACGCCGACAAACGTATCGAAACTGATGGGAAAGCTCCTGCCTGGTGGCCTCAGCTGCACTCCTTTGCCGTAGGTCTGAAAGGTGCTCCCGATCTGGAAAAAGCCCGGCTGGTAGCCGAACATATCGGTACTGTACATCATGAGATCAATTATACGATTCAGGAGGGTCTGGATGCCATACGCGACGTTATATATTACATCGAAACATACGACGTGACAACCGTCCGTGCCTCTACTCCGATGTATCTGCTGGCTCGAGTCATCAAGTCGATGGGTATCAAAATGGTACTAAGTGGTGAAGGAGCCGATGAAGTATTCGGAGGTTACCTTTACTTCCATAAAGCCCCTACAGCGGAAGCCTTCCACGAAGAAACTGTCCGCAAGCTCTCCAAACTCCACTTGTACGACTGCCTGCGTGCCAACAAATCACTTTCTGCATGGGGTGTAGAAGGTCGTGTGCCGTTCCTCGACAAAGAGTTTCTGGATGTAGCCATGCGCCTGAACCCGGCTGTAAAAATGTGTCCGGGACATACCATCGAAAAACGTATCGTACGTGATGCCTTTGCTTCTCTTCTGCCAGAGAGTGTAGCATGGCGACAGAAAGAGCAGTTCTCCGACGGAGTGGGATATTCGTGGATTGACACCCTGAAAGCAATTACAGCAGCCGCTGTCAGCGACGAGGAAATGCAACATGCAGCAGAACGTTTCCCGATCAATCCGCCACAGAACAAAGAAGAATATTACTACCGTTGTATTTTCGAAGAACACTTCCCCAGTGCGTCGGCAGCCAAAAGCGTACCGAGTGTACCAAGTGTCGCATGTTCTACAGCCGAAGCACTGGCATGGGACGCAAGTTTCAAAAACCTGAACGATCCGAGTGGCCGCGCAGTAGCCGGAGTACACGAGGCTGCTTACTAAAAAAAGCAATAATACTGCATTGCCATTCAACCAACAATAAACTGATATGGAAATTGAATTTACAAAAATGCATGGCGCAGGAAATGACTATATTTATGTCAACACCCTGCGCTATCCGATAGATAATCCGGAAGAACTGTCAGTCGAATGGAGCCGCTACCATACAGGTATTGGTTCCGACGGACTGGTTCTTATCTGCCCTTCAGATCAGGCCGACTTTAAAATGCGTATATTCAATGCCGACGGCTCCGAAGCTCGCATGTGCGGAAACGCCAGCCGTTGCATCGGCAAATATTTATACGAAGAAGGTCTTACCAACAAGACAGACATCCAGCTCGAAACATTGTCGGGCATCAAAATTTTACACCTGCACCTCAACGATAAAAACACGGTAGAAAGCGTAACGGTCGATATGGGTATTCCGACAGATATTCACGAAGTAGCTTTGGGTGAAGGTTATATCGCCTCCAAAGGCATCGCCGTATCAATGGGTAACCCCCATCTGGTAATCTTTGTTGACGAGATTAACAAAATAAAGCTGGAAGAAGTAGGTCCTGCCCTAGAACATCATCCTTTGTTCCCCGACCGGGTAAATGTAGAATTTGTTCAGGTTCTTACCGACAGCAAAGTCCGGATGAGAGTATGGGAACGAGGCTCTGGAATCACTCAGGCATGCGGTACAGGAGCATGCGCCACAGCTGTAGCCTCAGCTTTTACAGACCGATGTGGCAGAAAAAGTTCCATCGTAATGGATGGAGGAACACTTGAAATAGAATGGGCAGGCGATAATCATATTTATATGACAGGACCTGCTACTAAAGTATTTGATGGTAAAATAGAAATATAATTATACATTATGGCATTAGTAAACGAACATTTTCTGAAGCTGCCGGGAAGCTACTTATTCTCGGACATTGCTAAAAAAGTCAATGCATTTAAAGTTACTCATCCTGGAAAAAATTTAATTCGCTTGGGAATAGGTGACGTCACGCGCCCACTTCCTCCCGTCTGCATAGAAGCCATGCACCGTGCCGTAGATGAAATGGCAAACGCCAAGACTTTCCGCGGATACGGACCGGAACAAGGATACGACTTTCTGATAGAAGCAATTATCAAACATGATTTTGCCTCACGTGGCATCAGCCTCAGCCCATCGGAAATATTCATCAGCGATGGAGCCAAAAGTGATACCGGCAACATTGGTGAACTGCTTCGCTGGGACAACAGCATGGGAATTACTGATCCGGTATATCCTGTTTATGTAGACAGTAACATCATGTGCGGACGTTCAGGAACACTGGATGAAAACGGAAAATGGAGTAATGTAACTTACCTTCCATGCACAGAAGAAAACAATTTCATACCCGAGCTGCCTAAGCACAGAGTCGACCTGATATATCTGTGCTATCCTAACAATCCGACAGGCACTACTCTAACCCACGAACAGTTAAAGAAATGGGTAGATTATGCACTCTCGAATGATACACTGATTATCTTCGATGCAGCATACGAAGCCTTCATTCAGGAGCCTAACGTGCCCCACTCCATCTACGAAATACGAGGAGCCAAAAAGGTGGCAATCGAAATCCGCAGTTTCTCGAAAACAGCTGGATTCACCGGTGTACGTTGCGGGTATACTGTCATCCCCAAAGAGGTAACAGCAGCCAGCCTGGACGGACAGCGTATTCCGCTTAATCCGCTATGGAACCGCCGTCAATGTACAAAATTCAATGGAACAAGCTACATTACCCAGCGCGGCGCAGAAGCAATCTATACCCCCGACGGGCAGAAACAGATAAAAGAAACTATAAACTATTACATGGAGAATGCCCGTATCATGCGCGAAGGTCTGAAAAAAGCAGGATTCAGTGTTTACGGAGGTATAAATGCTCCATATATCTGGCTGAAAGTTCCGGAAGGTATGACTTCATGGAAATTCTTCGACCAGTTACTATACGAGGTAAACATCGTAAGTACTCCGGGAGTTGGTTTCGGTCCCAGCGGTGAAGGCTATTTACGCCTCACAGCCTTCGGACAACGTGAAGAATGTCAGGAAGCCATGCAGCGCTTACAGAACTGGATATAAAATATAATAAAATAAAAAGGGAGGCCGTCGATTACTTCTTGTTTATCAAGTGGTAACGACGGCCTTTTTTATGGCTATAAACCTGCTTATAAATAGTATACTCACCTCTCTCCGAAAATATGCTGATGTTTTAAAAAAATATGCTGATATTTTACTAGAAACTTCTCGATGTTTCTAAAATTTTTAGTACAAAAATTATATGCCCTCTGCTGACGTTATTTGTAAACAATAAGTTATCTATACCTGGAAAAAAGCAATGTTAAGTTATCTCTTCATCCAAATCGAATACAAAAAGATTCATAAAGAACGATATTTGTATCAATTTATCATATATAAAACAATTTAAGTTTCAATTTAAAATACAATACAAGATTTTAGTTTCAAAATAAAACATATATGATTTTATAAGAAACAATTTGCTCCTTCAATGTTCCACACAAAAGCAAAAAGATATAATTTTGCAATACAGAAAAACAAAAAGAAACAAATACAAAATATTATATATAATTTAAACACAAAATAAACAAAACACAATACAAATAGATACAAATACACTAATTTAAAAAGCAAAAGCAATGAAAACAACGATTCAACACAAACTAGCAGCAGCAATAATAGCAATGCTACCTGCAGCCTTATCGGCACAAGAACATATCGAAGCTGATATCGGAGCCGACATCGTCAGTGGATATATTTGGCGAGGACAGGACTTGGGAAATATCAGTATTCAGCCCTCCGCTTCCATCAGCTACAAAGGAATATGGTTATCAGGATGGGGAACGGTAGGATTTGATAAAGATGATACCAAAGAGTTCGATTTGACAGTAGGATATAGCATTAAAGGCTTTAGCGCTTCAATCACAGATTATTGGTTTGACGGAGGAGCCGGTTATTTCCACTATGGCGCAAGAAATACATCGCATGTGTTCGAAGCACAAATAGGATATGATTTCGACTTCATAGCAGTCAACTGGTACACCAACTTTGCCGGAAATGACGGACTTAACAAGAAAGGAGAACGAGCTTATTCATCTTATTTTCCCTAGCCGCTCCTTTCAAGCTGGGAGGTTTGGACTGGTGCGCTGAAGTGGGAGCTACTCCATGGGCTACAAGCTTCTACAACAAATCCGGAAGCGATGACTTTGGAGCTAATGGCTTTGAAATAGCAAATATAAGTCTGGCAGCAACAAAAACACTAGATATAACAGAATCGTATTCATTACCGGTATCGGCTAAAGCCATATGGAATCCGGCAACAGAAGGAGCTTACTTTGTATTTGGCATTAATTTCTAAGAGAGAGAGAAAATTTAGGTATAGTTTTGATATTAAGGTTAAAAAGACAGGATAACGTTTATACATTACAAAATACAAATACAACGCTTATGAAAAAAATTGAGGCAATTATTCGCAGAACACGGTTTGAAGATGTCAAAGAAGCTTTATTGGCAGCTGATATCGAATGGTTCTCTTACTACGATGTAAGAGGAGTAGGTAAGACACGCGAAGGTCGCATTTACCGAGGAATCGTATACGACACCAGTTCGATAGAAAGAATACTTATATCAATTGTCGTACGCGATAAGAATGTAGAAAAGACAGTACAAGCTGTCATGCAAGCTGCCCGCACGGGAGAAATCGGAGACGGACGTATTTTTATCATCCCTGTAGAAGATTCTATCCGGATCCGAACCGGAGAGCGTGGTGACATAGCATTATACAATGCAGAACAGGAGAAATAAACAAACGAAACGATACAAAATACAAAACTAAACAAGAATAATTATGGATACAAACATTATACTCGACACAGGAAACACAGCATGGATGATTGTTGCCACCTTACTCGTACTGCTAATGACAATTCCCGGTATTGCTTTATTTTACGGAGGATTGGTTCGACAGAAAAATGTACTAAGCATTATTATGCAATGTATGCTTATCGTATGTGCCGTCACTATCATATGGATCGCCTTTGGTTACAGTTTTGTTTTTGGAACAGATCTGATGGAAAGCGGCAGTCGCTGGGGATTCCTGATAGGAGGATTCGACAAAGTTCTGCTAAATGGCATTACAACAGGTAGTCTTTCCGCCGGTAACATTCCGGAACTGATATTTGTCCTGTTCCAGTGCATGTTCGCAATTATCACCCCTGCCCTTATTTTAGGAGCTTTTGCCGAGCGCATTAAATTTTCGGGCTTCCTGCTGTTCACCGTATTATGGAGCATACTGGTATATATACCTATGGCACATTGGGTATGGGGAGGAGGATTTCTCCAGCAGATGGGTGCAATAGATTTTGCAGGAGGAACGGTAGTACACATCAACGCAGGTATTTCAGCTCTTGTCATGGCCATTATGGCAGGAAAAAGAAGTGACTACAAGATTGGGCACCCTATGACTCCACACAACATCACATTTGTATTCCTAGGAACAGCTTTTCTATGGCTGGGATGGTTCGGATTCAATGCTGGAAGTGGACTGAATGCCGACGGTATAGCAGCTAACGCATTCCTTGTTACCCATCTGGCCACTTGCGTAGCAGCACTTACATGGATGGCAGTCGACTGGATACACAATAAAAAGCCGACAACCGTAGGGGCATGTACCGGTGCTGTATCAGGTCTGGTAGCAATCACTCCGGCAGCCGGAACTGTAGATATCGTCGGAGCTTTCTTTATCGGCTTAATTACCCCGCTTATCTGTTTCTACATGGTAGCAGTCATCAAACCCAGATTCAAATATGATGACACACTGGATGCTTTCGGAGTACATGGCATCGGAGGTATAGTAGGATCCATTCTTACCGGTGTATTTGCCACTCAGTTCATCTCCGGAGAAGGTGGAGTAAAAGGAGCCTTGTACGGTGACTGGCATCAGTTGTGGATACAAATCATAGCAACAGTCATATCAATCGTATTCAGTGCTGTAATGACCTATATATTATTTAAAATAACTGACCGTCTGGTTGGTATCCGTGTAGATAAAAGAGTAGAAGAAGAAGGACTCGATATCTACGAACATGGAGAATCAGCTTACAGTCATTAAAAATGAATAAATCAAACATCTTATTAATAAATTAATTAAAATCAAGGTATTATGTCAAAGTTAAGATTTAGAGTTGTAGAAAAAGCTTTCCAGACAAAACCTTTAGAAGTAACGGCTCCGTCAGAACGACCAAGCGAATACTTCGCAAAGTATGTTTTCAACCGCGAAAAGATGTTCAAGTATCTGCCTACTCCTGTTTACAGCAAGCTGGTAGATGCCATGGATAACGGTGTTGCACTCGACCGCGACATCGCCGACAAAGTAGCAGAAGGTATGAAAAGATGGGCTATGGAACTGGGAGCTACACACTATACTCACTGGTTTCAGCCATTGACAGAAGGTACTGCCGAAAAGCACGATGCTTTCGTGGAACACGACGGCAAAGGTGGCATGATGGAAGAATTTTCAGGAAAATTACTTGTTCAGCAAGAACCGGACGCCTCTTCATTCCCTAACGGAGGTATCCGAAATACATTCGAAGCACGTGGTTACAGTGCATGGGATCCTTCATCACCAGTATTTGTTGTGGATGATACATTGTGTATTCCTACCGTATTCATTGCATACACCGGAGAATCACTCGACTATAAAACTCCGTTGCTGAAAGCACTGAGAGCAGTCAACAAGGCTGCCGTAGATGTCTGCCATTATTTCAACCCGGATGTCAAGAAAGTAGTTGCTTACCTGGGATGGGAACAAGAATACTTCTTGGTGGACGAAGGTCTGTATGCAGCACGTCCAGACTTGCTTCTGACGGGTCGTACTCTGATGGGACACGAGGCATCTAAAAACCAGCAGCTGGAAGACCATTATTTCGGTGCTATCCCTACCCGTGTGGCTGCTTTCATGAAAGATCTGGAAATTCAGGCTTTGGAATTGGGTATTCCGGTCAAGACACGTCACAATGAGGTAGCACCTAACCAGTTTGAACTTGCTCCGATATTCGAAGAATGTAACCTGGCAGTAGACCATAACATGCTTATCATGTCGCTTATGAGAAAAGTGGCACGTACACACGGGTTCCGTGTCTTATTGCACGAAAAACCATTCAAAGGAGTAAACGGTTCGGGTAAGCACAACAACTGGTCACTGGGAACAGATACCGGTATCCTGCTGATGGCTCCGGGAAAAACAGCAGAAGAAAACCTGCGCTTTATCACATTCGTAGTCAACACCCTGATGGCTGTATACCGCCACAATGGTCTGCTAAAAGCATCTATCATGAGTGCAACCAACGCTCACCGTCTGGGAGCCAACGAAGCACCCCCCGCAATTATTTCTTCATTCCTCGGAAGACAACTGAGCAAAGTGCTAGATCACATGGAAGACAGTTCTACCGACGAATTGATTTCACTGGGCGGAAAACATGGCATGAAACTCGACATTCCGCAGATTCCGGAATTGCTGATTGACAATACAGACCGTAACCGTACCTCTCCTTTCGCCTTCACAGGAAACCGTTTTGAGTTCCGTGCGGTAGGATCGGAGGCCAACTGTGCCAGTGCAATGATTGCCCTGAATACTGCGGTGGCTGAACAGCTCATCGAATTCAAGAAAGACGTAGATGAGCTCATGGAAAAGGGAGAACCGAAAGTTTCTGCTATCATTCAGGTTATCCGCAAATACATCAAACTATGCAAGCCTATCCGCTTCGACGGTAACGGATACAGCGACGAATGGAAAGAAGAAGCAGCCCGCCGCGGACTGGATTGTGAAACCAGCTGCCCGCTTATCTTCGACCGTTACCTTACTCCGGAAAGCATCAAGATGTTTGAATCAACCGGAGTCATGACTCAGAAAGAGCTGGAAGCTCGTAATGAGGTAAAATGGGAAACTTACACGAAAGAAAATCCAGATAGAAGCACGTGTATTGGGCGATCTGGTCATGAACCACATCGTACCTATCGCTACTGAATATCAGACCAAACTGCTGGATAACGTTTATAAAATGAAAGGACTGTTCCCTGCCGAAGAAGCTGAACATCTATCATCGGAAAATCTGGCAATTATCCGTAAGATTTCCGAACATACCATTTACATTAAAGAGCATGTAGATGCAATGGTAGAAGCTCGCAAAGTAGCAAACAAAATTGCCGATGAGCGCGAAAAAGCAATCGCTTACCACGACAATATTTCGCCAATGCTGGAACAGATTCGTTACCACATCGATAAACTTGAATTAATTGTCGACGATCAGATGTGGACACTACCTAAATATAGAGAGCTGTTATTCATAAGATAAAATAACCAAAAACGAACTCTAACCTTAATTCCGCAACACTTTGATTTAAATTAATTTATAAGTTCCTGAGCAACAAAAAGTTGCCCAGGATTTTGCCGTGTCAGATTTTTCACTTATCTTAGTGTTGCAATTAGAAAACAAGCGAAAAATCGTAACAAGGCATGGCAAAGGTACAAATAAAATCTGAGAAACTCACACCTTTTGGAGGAA
>ENA-OQJI01000012-OQJI01000012.1-human-gut-metagenome-genome-assembly--contig:-NODE-12-length-46367-cov-1.440355_pt1 | contig 46367 bp, 45 predicted proteins | sample MGYA00242602_ERZ504768 | MGnify/ENA primary metagenome ERZ504768 (study PRJEB26092, sample SAMD00036368) | human gut metagenome | host: Homo sapiens | study: EMG produced TPA metagenomics assembly of...
CGCTGGATTCCATAGTATCTCATCATGTAAATCTGGAACTTGTCGGTGACAGGCTCCAGTTCTGTATCTACCATTTTCATGAATGGCCGGATTATACGCTTTTCTTTATGCCGATAGACTTTACGGAAAGGCTGCACGGTGAAATTAAAAAGGTCGCACTGGAGTTTATCAGGCGGTTCATCAAGCATCACTGGATGATGGATATAACCGATACCCCATATTTTGAGATGTCGGAATCTTATATTGACTGTGTGGACTTTGAGCAACTTGATAACGAAGAGAAAAAGGATTTGTACAGAAAGGAAAAACTCTTCAGGTCATATGAAAAAGGAAGAATCCACAGAAAACTGTGCCGGATGTACACCAAAGCATTTTGCAGGAATCTGGAAGAGCATATCCGAAACTGTAATCCTTCCAACGCCAATGAAAGAAGACTGCTGGAGCTGATTAATGAAGGAATGTCCCTGATCTCAAATGACAGTCCGCATATCATGAATTATGACTATGATTTTGCAAGCGAAAAGGAAAAGGATTTTGAACCACCACCGCTCAATTACCAGATACTACTCGTATATTCCATCACGGATACGGTTACAAAAGATGTTGAAAGCTGCTTCAGTGCCGACTGTCAGGAGACATATAACCAGACTCCCGTATCTTTTATCTTCATCACACCGGAAACAGAGGAACTGTTCAAGCCGGACAACTATCCGGAACGGTTTGAGAAATGGTTTGAGAAATTTGTAGAACATGTTACCAATAATTTATAAACATCATGAATGAACTGACAAAAAACATACAGAAAATGATGGTACCGAAGGCTGCTATCATCGCCTACAAGTATGAAGACAGAAGAAATTCTGACACCAGGTACTTCATAGAATTGCGTCCCATCGGAAAAAGCGGACAGATGGGGGCAGGTATCCCCGTCACATACGAATTCATGAATACCCTGCTGGAATCCTATACGGAGGAAATGAGCGGGATACCGGCAGGCAGAATCCCCGAAAACATGCTGGCCTGCAATCCGAGAAAAGGACAGGAAGAATATATCTGGTACAATCCGCCAGAAAAAAAGACAGATGTTCTTTCACAAAGACCTCAATATACAGGACGGCACATTCAATCTGCCGGGAATTGTCTACCATGTAAAAAACGGAAGCATGGACGTATTCGCCTTCAAGGGAAAACGTCCGGTGGAGACAACTCCGCTGTTCCGTGCCCCGTTCTTCAACGTGACCGGATCAAGTGTCTGCCTTGGCAGCAGTTCTCTGGAAAAGCCACAGAACCCGACTTTCCTTTCCCTGCTGGAATACTGGGAAAAACGGTTCTGGCTGACTGAATTCTCCCATCTGGGAGGAAATGTCAATCCTACCGTTTCAAATCTTGTCATCGTCACCGAGAACATAAGAAACAATCCGTTCGACATGAACGAACTCAAGCCCATGAATAAAAAACTTAAAGACATACTTCCATGAAAAAGATACATTTTACCGACCGCTACCTGCTCAATCCGCGTCATCCGGTAACGGTGTTTGTCATCGGAGCCGGAGGTACCGGCTCACAAGTGATAACCAATCTGGCACGTATGAGCATGGCACTTCAGGCATTGGGGCATCCCGGACTGCATGTCACCGTATTCGATCCCGACACAGTAAGCCAGGCCAATATAGGACGCCAGCTTTTCAGTGAAACAGAACTGGGACTGAACAAAGCCGTATCACTAGTCACACGCATCAACTGTTTCTTCGGATACGCATGGACTGCCGAACCGCAATGCTTCCCCACCAGAAACTTTTCTGGAGAAAGCACAGCAAATATCATCATTACCTGTACGGACAATATACGTTCACGTCTTACACTTTGGAAGTTCCTGAAGAAAGTCCGCAAAGAAAACTTCAGTGACCATTCGGCTCCCATATACTGGATGGATTTCGGGAACAGCCAGACAAAAGGACAGGTCATCATTGGGACGGTACGTGAGAAAGTTCTCCAACCTTCTTCACAGGAATATATTCCCATGCCTAAAATGAATGTCATCACCGAGGAAGTGGACTATGCAAAAATCAAGGAAAAGGAATCGGGGCCGAGCTGTTCACTGGCGGAAGCTTTGGAAAAACAGGATCTGTTCATCAACTCCACACTGGCACATATCGGATGTGATCTGCTCTGGAAAATGTTCAAGGAAGGAAAGACACTGTATCGCGGTGTCTATGTCAATCTGGATACATTGAAAATGACCGCAATCCCGGTGTAATGACGGAAGTGACCGTATCATCTTTCCATCAGAATACGGTCACTTATTCTATTTGCTACTTATGATTTACTATGTTCTTACCTCGCTGGAGAAGGAAACTCTGAATCTCCGAGGCAAGATAGAATGATTTCCCGTTCTTTTCCACCGAGTAGTATTTAATCTTGCCCTCTTGCCTGTAACGTGCTAGGGTTCTTTGTGACACACCAAGGAGCTCTGCCAAATCCACATTATCAAGCAGTCTGTCTCCGTTCATACATTCCTTCAAACGGTTCATCTGGTCCAGTTTCTTTTCAATGCGGGCAAATCCCTCTACCATTGTACCTATCAGTTTTTCGAGTATCTCATTATCTATGTATGACATAATTCCAATCTTATTAAGTGAATAAATCGATACTCCCGTTGTGCGCACTCTAAGAGTATGTACTTATAATAGTGAAAATAGTATGCCACATAGTTCATATTTATTTAATATTACTGCTTAACTGCTGATAATCCAAAACATACAGAATAATGTCTAAATATTAGTGTAAACCAAAAGTGTAAACTATATAATACGGAAATCAAGTATCGGTTAACATGATTAACTTCCATGACATCTAATGAATTTTGATGCTATCTGATGAAGCAATCAAACATAATATATATTGCTGCAATTACCTTTATCCCAACAATCCTAAAATACCAAATATGGAAATAGTTAATATTGAAGCAAAAACATTTCAAGAAATGCTAGATGCATTATTTGATCTAGAAAAAGAATTCAAATTATTGCGAAATCAACACCCTAATTGTCAGCTAAATGAATGGTTAGATAATCAAGAAGTATGCGAAATACTAAATATTTCACTCAGAACATTACAGTACTTAAAGAACCGTGGAAATATTACATTCACTCAGATTGGCCGCAAAACGTACTATCATAGACAAGAAGTCATGAACCTAATTAAGGAACAGCAATATGGGAAAAATACTGACAAAGAATGATAAAGAAATCATCGATTTCTTTAACCGAATCCAAGATTTAAAGAAGATTTTAAAATCACTTAAAACTGATCAATTGAGAAGTCTCCAAAATGAACAGTATATAACAGACTCTGAACTTGCGGAAAAATTAAAACTTTCAAAACGTACTTTATCCGAATACAGGTGTACTGGAATATTACCTTATTATCAAATTGGTAAAAAAATTCTTTATAAAGAAAGTGATATTGAAGAGTTATTAGCTAAGAACCGGACAAACATATTCGGCACCCATTTTAACTGATAAATTTAAAATCACAAGAAGGAATAGCTTGTAAACAATTCCTTCTTGTGCCTCTTTTTTCATTGTCTAAAGCTCCGTTCAACATTTTCCATATCATTCAATATGGACTGATCCAGAACTTTCGCATAGTGTCTTGTCATATTAAGATTGGCATGTCCAAGGATCTTTGCAACATTCTCCATCGAAACTCTATTTGCCAAAAAGACTACTGTAGCAGCTGTATGCCGTGCAGTGTAAGTAATATTTAGAAATGCAATAAAAAACAGAATGACGATAATTAAACGTAAAACGTTTATAATTAAGCATTTTGCGAGAATTGCAGAACAGACAGACCTGCAAAAGAAAACAAAATATTGCGACGTTTCAGTTACCAGACTGTTAGCCGCCTGTTTCGGAAACGACGGCAGGTAACCGAATTTTTACCGATAAGAACAAAGCGGATTTGTATTCACTGTTTCTCAATGTTTTGCATGCCAAAGGACGCTTTTCAAAGGAGTATTTTTACAACCTAAAAAAGAGCGTTATGAAAGTGGAAAAATTCAAGGTGCTGCTCTACCTGAAAAAGAGCGAGCCGGACAAGACCGGCAAAGCCCCGATCATGGGACGGATCACCCTCAACCGCACGATGGCGCAGTTCAGCTGCAAGCTCTCCTGCACCCCCGGGCTGTGGAACGCGCGTGAGAGCCGGCTGAACGGCAAGAGCCGGGAAGCGGTGGAGACCAATGAAAAAATAGAAAGACTGCTGCTTGCCGTACACTCGGCCTTCAATTCCCTCATGGAAAGAAAAAGGGATTTCGATGCCGCCGCGGTCAGGGACATGTTCCAGGGCAATGCGGGCATGCAGATGACCCTGCTCAAACTTCTCGACCGGCATAACGGGGAAATGAAGGCCCGTGTCGGTGTGGACCGTGCGCCCACCACACTCTCGACCTACCTCTTCACCTACCGCACGCTTTCCGAATTCATCAAGGCGAAATTCAAGGTTCCGGACCTTGTCTTCGGGCAGCTCAACGAGCAGTTCATCCGCGACTATCAGGATTTCATCCTTCTGGAAAAGGGATATGCCGTGGACACGCTTCGCGGCTACCTGGCCATCTTGAAAAAGATCTGCCGCATCGCCTACAAGGAGGGCCACTCGGAGAAATACCATTTCTGCCACTTCAAGCTGCCCAAGCAGAAGGAGACAACACCGAAAGCACTCAGCCGTGAGAATTTCGAGAAGCTGCGTGATCTGGAGATACCGGAAAAACGCAGGTCACATGTCATCACCCGGGACCTCTTCCTCTTCGCCTGTTACACCGGCACCGCCTATGCCGATGCGGTAAGCATCACCCGGAAGAACCTCTTCCGGGATGACGAGGGCAGCCTCTGGCTGAAATACCAGCGAAAGAAAACCGACTACCTCGGACGTGTCAAGCTGCTTCCGGAAGCCGTCGCGTTGATTGAGAAATACCGGGACGATACCCGCGAGACTCTTTTCCCGCCGCAGGACTACCACACGCTCAGGGCCAATATGAAATCCCTGCGCCTGATGGCAGGGCTGAGCCAGGACCTTGTCTACCACATGGGACGGCATTCTTTCGCCTCGCTGGTCACGCTCGAGGAGGGAGTGCCGATAGAGACCATCTGCAAAATGCTGGGACACTCCAACATAAAGACCACCCAGATATACGCGCGCGTAACCCCGAAGAAGCTGTTCGAGGACATGGACAGGTTCGTCGAGGCAACCCGCGATTTGAAACTTATCCTTTAATCCCTAAACAATCATTATCATGCGCAGTACATTCAAGCTCTTATTCTACATCAACCGTAACAAGGTGAAATCGGACGGCACGACCGCCGTCCTCTGCCGGATCAGCATCGACGGAAAGAAATCGGCAGTCACGACAGGCGTCTATTGCAAACCCGGGGACTGGGACAGCAAGAAGTGTGAAATCAAAACAGCCAGGGAGAACAACCGCCTTGCCGCCTTCCGCAGCCGGTTGGAAGAGGCGTACGGGAACCTGCTGAGGAACCAGGGAGTGGTCACGGCCGAACTGCTCAAGACCACCGTGTCAGGCGCCAATTCCGTACCGGAATACCTCCTGCAGGCCGGAGAGGTGGAACGCGAACGGCTCAGGGTCCGCTCCAAGGAGATCAACTCCACTTCCACCTACCGCCAGTCGAAGACCACCCAGCTCAACCTCAGGCAGTTCATCGAATCCCGCGGGATGAAGGACATCACCTTTTCGGACATCACCGAGGAGTTCGCCGAATCGTTCAAGGTCTTTCTCAAGAAGGAGCTGGGACACAGGAACGGACACGTGAACCACTGCCTGTGCTGGCTCAACCGGCTCATCTACATCGCCGTGGACCGGGAAATACTAAGAGCCAATCCGATAGAGGACGTGGCATACGAGAGGAAAGAAACACCTAAACTAAGGCATATCAGCCGCAGTGAACTGAAGCGGATGATGGAAACCCCGCTGCCCGACCCGATGATGGAGCTGGCACGCAGGACGTTCATCTTCTCCTCGCTGACCGGTCTGGCCTACGCGGATACGAGGGCTCTCCATCCCCGTCACATCGGAACGACTTCGGAAGGAAGAAGGTATATCCGCATCCGCCGCGCCAAAACGGACGTGGAGGCGTTCATCCCGCTGCATCCCATAGCCGGACAGATACTGGAGCTTTACAACACCACGGATGACGACAGGCCGGTATTCCCGCTGCCGGTCCGCGACGTCCTCTGGTATGAGGTACATGGAATGGGCGTGGCATTAGGCATGAAAGAGAACCTGTCCTACACATGGCCCGGCATTCGTTCGGGACCCTGACACTGACCGCAGGTATTCCGATAGAGAGCATCGCCAGGATGATGGGCCACACGAACATCGACAGCACGCAGGTCTACGCCCAGGTCACCGACCGGAAGATATCCTCGGACATGAACCGGCTGATGGAAAGAAGAAAGCCCGCGGCCGGCAAGGAAGCCGCAGGCTAAATAAAAACTGCCGCCGGAATCGTAAATGCAATTCCGGCGACAATCCTTAAACTTAAATACGATATTATACCAATGCAGGGTGATAGTTCTCCTCCAGCAGCCTCTCGATGTCCGACTGCCTGTACAGGATCTTCCCGCCAAGCTGGATATAGGGAATCCGTCCTTGGTCCCTGTAATCCTGCAGGCACCTGCGGCTGATCTTCAACATCCCGGAAAGCTCCCTGTCGGTCAGGAACCGTTCCCCGTTGAAGGGAGGACGGTTGTCACGGGCAAGACGTTCCACTTTTTTCTCCATGTCGTCCAGCAGGGCAAAGAACCTGCGGACACGTTCGTTCTCCTTGTCGATAATGCCTTCCATCTCTTCCGCTCTTTAAAGGTTTCCGTTCTTCCTTCTTTCTCTCACCTCCTTCTCCTTGCGTCTGATGCCGACGTAGACCATCAACTTCTCCACATCCCCGGGCTTGTAATAGAACTTGCGCTGGAGGCGGGTGAACGCCAGCCGTCCGGTATCGCGGAGAGTCTGCAGGGTACGCGGCGAGATGTCAAGGCGCAGGCAGACATCCTGGCCGTCCAGTCACTCTCCGGGTTCCTTACAGCGGTTTCTCTCATACAATCTGTCCACACGTGCGGACAGGTTCTCGGCGCGCGCCAGCATCCTCTCAAGGACACCGGCCTCGATGTAGCATATTTCCATATTTTCAACTCGTTTAAATATCAGTGCGAATATAAGGGAAGAAACCATGAGAGGCAAGCACGACCGGCACACTGGCAGGAATAGTCATGGATAGTCGGTTTTTGTCATATGGGAAGGAAAAAGAAAGCCGAAGCAGGTCTGGATCCACTACCCCCTTTGGGTATGTGAAAGGAACGTTGTGGTGAAAGAAAAAACTCCTTTTCACACATGGATGAGGCAATGCCGGAAGTCCGGCAATAAAAAATGTGGCTTCTCTATCCGGGTAAATGCCATGATTACAGACTTCTTCCTGTTCCTATACCATCAGGTCGGTTACCTTCAAGTTAACAACTTATCCAACCTGTGATAGATCCGGATGTGAAAAGATTACTTTGGCTGGCTATTACAATATAATAAGTAGAATCATGTCAAATCTACTGCTGCTATTGTTTGTTGATAATGGCTGGCAGTAGAACAAACTTTCGTTAAACCAATACGTTCATTCTTTATTATCAAGTTTTTAGACTACCTTTGTATTTTATTAACTCATTTACCAAACATTATGGGACTACTCAAACCGAATCAAGTTTTGAACAAAGCATATAGACAGGTTGCGATTGAAACAACAGATTTTGACTTATTCAAAAATGCCCTTCGCACATTGAGAGACAATATTGTGGATGGGCAAAGAGAACACACGCAAAAAGAACATTTACGTAATTTTCTGAGTGAAACGTTCTACAAGCCATACTACATGGCTCCCGAAGAAGATATTGATTTGGCTATCCGATTGGATAAAACTATCAAGTCCAATATAGGGTTATTGATTGAAGTAAAGAGTACCACCAACAAAGGTGAGATGATTTCTAATGACAATCTTAATCGTAAGGCTTTGCAGGAATTATTGCTATACTATCTTAAAGAACGTGTCAATAAGAAGAACAATGATATTAAATATCTCATCGCTACTAATATTCATGAATTCTTTATTTTTGATGCCCATGAGTTTGAACGCAAATTCTATCAGAACAAACAATTACGTCGTGAGTTTCAAGACTTTGTGGATGGACGCAAAACCAGTAACAAAACCGATTTCTTCTATACTGAAATTGCAACAACCTATATTGAGGAGGTGAAAGATAGCCTTGAATACACTTACTTCAACTTACAAGACTATCAACACCTGCTTGATAGAACAGACAGTAGCGCTTCACGCAAACTTATCGAACTTTATAAGATATTCAGCGATACACATCTTTTGAAGCTATCGTTCCAAAATGACAGCAATTCGCTCAACCGTGGATTCTACACTGAGCTGCTACACATTATTGGTATTGAGGAACGCAAAGAGAATAATAAAACCGTGATTGTACGCAAAGCTGTGGAACGGCGTGACGAGGCTTCATTACTAGAGAATACTATTAACCAACTGGATGCAGAAGATTGTTTGCGTCACATAAATGGTCGTTTGTATGGGAATGATTATGAGGAACGGTTATTCAATGTTGCAATGGAATTGTGTATTACTTGGATGAATCGTATCCTTTTCTTGAAACTGTTGGAGGCTCAGATGTTGAAATACCACAATGGAGATGCAATCTATAAATTTCTTTCAATAACTAAGATTCATGACTATGATGATCTCAACACACTCTTTTTTCCAAGTGCTTGCACGTGACATGGGCAGCCGCACACACTCCATTATGCGTGATTTTGCTTACGTTCCCTATCTTAACAGTTCTCTTTTCGAGGTGACAGATTTGGAAAGTAAAACAATTAAGATAAACAGCCTTTCACAACGTACGGTACTTCCTGTCTTGGCGAGTAGCGTATTACGAAATAAAAAACGCAATCTACAAGTCAACGCATTACCCACCCCTGCAATATTTGTTTGCTTTTCTCGACGCTTATAACTTTGCGAGCGAAGGCAGTGAAGAAGTGCAAGAAGAGGCTAAAACACTCATCAATGCTTCTGTTTTAGGGCTTATATTCGAGAAAATAAATGGTCACAAGGATGGTTCAGTATTCACTCCAGGCTTTATCACTATGTTCATGTGCCGTGAAGCAATCACCAAGACCGTGTTGCAAAAGTTTAATGGTTATTATGGCTGGAATTGTACCACCCGTATAGAACTATACAACCATATTGACAATATAGTCGAAGCTAATGAACTAATTAACAGTTTGCGACTGTGTGATCCAGCTGTTGGTTCGGGTCACTTTCTTGTGTCTGCTCTCAATGAACTGATACTCTTGAAATACGAATTAGGTATTTTGGTAGATGCTACCGGTAAGCGTATCCGCAAAGCGGACTATCAACTTGCCATTGAAAATGACGAGCTGATTGTTACCGATACCGAAGGTAATTTATTTGCTTACAACCCACTCAATGCGGAAAGTCGCCGCATGCAGGAAACTCTTTTCAAGGAGAAGCGTCAAATCATTGAGAACTGTTTATTTGGCGTTGATATTAACCCCAACTCTGTGAAGATTTGCCGCCTACGACTGTGGATTGAATTGTTGAAGAATGCTTACTATACGGCTGAAAGTAATTACACTTATTTAGAAACCTTACCAAATATCGACATTAACATCAAATGTGGAAATTCTTTGCTTCACCGATTCGCTTTGACAGACAGTATTCAGACCGTACTGCGAGAGTCTAGTATCAGCATCAGCCAATATAAGGAGGCTGTAGCTAAATATAAAAATGCCCAAAGTAAAAGCGAAAAGCAGGATTTGGAAACGTTTATAACAGAAATCAAGTCGAAACTGAAAACAGAGATCAACCGCCGGGATGCACGATTGGTTAGATTGAACAAACGCCGCTCTGAGTTGGCAAACTTACAAGCGCCTCAACTGTTTGAACCGACAAAAAAGGAAAAAGAAAGCGTCGGACAAGCGCATTGCCGATTTAAAGAAAGAAATTGCGACTTTAGAAAATATATTTGAGGAAATACGCTCCAACAAAATTTATCTTGGTGCATTCGAATGGCGTATAGAGTTTCCAGAAGTACTCGATGCCGAAGGCAACTTCTTGGGATTTGACTGTATCATTGGCAATCCACCTTACATTCAGTTACAATCTATGGGTAAGAGTGCCGATGTATTAGAATGCATGGGTTACATAACTTATGCACGCACTGGTGATATTTACTGCCTCTTCTATGAGTTGGGTATGAACCTGCTTACTCCCAATGGTTTTCTTTGCTATATCACGTCTAATAAATGGATGCGTGCAGGGTATGGTGAAGCCTTGCGAGGTTATTTCGCAAGCAAGACCAATCCTATTATGTTGGTAGATTTTGCAGGTATAAAAATATTCGATGCAATAACGGTAGAAGCAAATATTCTTTTATCTCAAAAAGCAGCAAATATTTTTAACACACAAGCTTGTTTGGTACAAGATTCGAATGGCTTGAATAATTTGAGCCTAATGTTTCAGCAGCCAATATGCGAAGTTCTTCTTCTTGGCTTCATTTTTTATAATGTTCAGTAATGGCTCAATAGCTTTAGCAATAGGTTTATTTCGGAACCTACTTATTTCGCTTTGTATCTGTTTGGTAGTACTTTCCGGACTGTCAATAAGTGCAAAATCTCTTTCAAGTCCTTTCTTTTGGCGAGGAAGGTATTCTAACAATTCATTCACATAGGAAGAATCGTAGAAAGACCAATCGGCAGCCTGTTTCTTCAATTCATTCAAAGCCATATCATGGTCGAACGTGTTGATAGCACTAAAAATTCTGAAACGATGGCGGTTTTCATGTCCGCGTAATAAATAGCTTTCTATCCATGCCGGCAACAATTCCGGATTGCAATTCTTTTCAACGTATTCCACCGCATAACGACGGATCAGTTCATAACTGTCGTTCATGGCTGTCTGCAATACATCGGCAACCTCTGTCGGATAGTTCAAAGCTAATAGGCGTAATGCTTCCAACCGCACAACGAAATAGTTCGATTCGTGGTAACTTTTCTTCAGCAACTCAACGAGACCACTATAATTTGCCATTGACAATTGACGGAGCGCCATTGCCTGCATGTCAGCCATAGGGGAATTCAGCTGTTTTTTCCAGAATGTAACATTTCCTTCCTGCGCAACTAAAGCTTGGTTGATGTCCATATCCAGCCCGGCATTATTGGTGAAGTGAAAAGTCGGGTCACCGATCAGATGATTTTCCAAGAAGCAGGTAAAACGAGTGAACTGCCCGATGCGCATACCGGCAGCTAACAAGCCGAGAAATTCATCCGGCCATTTATCTTGAATGGTGTTAACCGTACATCCCATAGTAGCAATGGTCTTACCCTTATTGAATATATAAGAGCCTACAATGTTGTCATCCAAATGGAAAGAACCGTTGAAACAAGCATCGAACAATATAAAACGCGCATTAGGAGTCAAAAGACGAATATCTTCAGTATAGATATCCATATTACGGTTTACAATGGAATCCGATTTTATTTTCTCCTCATCGAAAGCTTCCGCACACCAACTTTCAGGCACCCCATACTGCTTGGCATATTCTTTGATAGCAGCTTCACGCCCATGTTTCTTGGCGTATGAAGGCACTTTGCTTCGCAAGAATATTTTGGCATTCTCAATACTCAAATTAATACCGGAACCATTTTCATAGCCATTGATATACTGCATGGTGGGGCCACCGTGGTGATGGAATAGCATGACATCTAATCCTTCGCGCTGAATCTCGTTCAAGTATAATGGTTTCATCGGATAGCGCATGTTAAAATCATAGAACTTCACTGTATTACCCGATTTGAATATTTGCGGCAATTGCTCACGTAAGGCTATTTGCTCACCGCTCCATGCCAAAGGATCTTCAGAATTGTAACCATGGCCACGGGCCATAGTCAGTTGGTCAAATGCATTTTGCTTTGCTTTTTCGGCAACTGCCTTTTTTAAGTAATCGCGTAGCATCTGATAACGGTTCTCACCTTCTAAATGTAATGGACGGATACGGGCCGAATAAATATCCGGTGAAATATACTGTTTAGAATCAGCACGCAATGTCATATAATGATAGTCAGGTATCAAACTGTCTTGTTTTTAATATAATCAAATTTTAATCCGAAGTCATCATAATAACGGTCGGAAGGAACGCTTGATTTCTGCCAATTGGCTTTGGGAGACCTTTTGAAAGCCGAAGATAGATGATGTGCATCACGAATCATTGGAATAGGGATGTCACCTATAAATACGCAACCCTCCAAAGGCGTTTTCTCATTCTCATGCAATTTGACAAGTTGCTCACGAATAGGTTCGGGCCTTTTCCAATCATCAATTAGCAAGTAAGTACCTAAACCTTCTTTTTCTATACTGGTACGATAAGCATCAATTTCACTTTTCGCTTCATCATAACTTTTCTGATCGACTACAATTGCAAAAGTAGTCTTTGTTTTTATACTAGGATGTACAACTGTTTGCGCCTGCATATCCTGTAAGCACAAAGCGGTAATTGCCAAAAGGATGTATTTATTCATATTTATAAACTTAATCTTTTGATTGTCTGTTCAAGCTCTGCTTTTAAATCTTCCGGAAGATTTGGCTGTTTGTTGCATCTTCTTTATTTCTTCAAGAATGTGTGGCCGTTGTACAGAATTAGTAAACCAACCTAATGCTTCGGCCATTACTACACGTACTTCCTGTGGATTACCGGCATCACGAATTACATTCAAATAATCATCCACGTGGAAATGGAATGTATAGTTACGCACATTGCGGATTGCACTGATACGTTTTGCTTCCGGTGCAGCTACATCCATCAAGGTCTGATGGACTTTTGCCTCTTGTACAAACATTCTTTCCAGGCTTCTTAGTAATCGTTTTTTCTCTTCGTTTTCATTCAAACGGTCAACTTTTGCATAAAAGTCTTCTATTGTCTTTTCTACTTTCTCTTTCGGATAAAGGCTTAAAGCCTTGTTGGCACTCATTTGTACGCGTAAGCGTTCATTATGTTCGACCAATGCTTCCACAATAGCGGGCAATAAGGAATCGTCACCTACAAATCCAGCATAAATGGCACTTTGGCGAGCTACCATTTCATAAGTATCGTTCAAACCTTCGCGTAATGCTTCGATGAAGTTGTCGTCCTGATAACGGCTCAACAACTTGATAGCTTCCATACGAACCGTATTGAAGCCACTTTCCCGGTACTTCTTCAGGAGCAACGGAGATAATTCCTTTTGGGTATCGGCGTCAGCCAGCATACGCATGGCCAAACTTTGTACATCAGCGTATGGGCTGTTTAACAAATTCTTCCAATAGGCTTTGTCATCTTTGTGTATTGTTATATCGGTACTTAAAGTATTGGCTTCGATAGGAGCAAAACGGAAAGTGGGATCACCAAACAAATGACCTTCAAGTGATACGATTAGCTTATTGTATTGCCCGGCTCGTACACCATGGGACAACAAACCAATCATTTCAATAGTCCAGCGGTCTTGCAATACGTTACGGGTATTTCCTTGTGCTACTAATGTCTGACCGTCATTAAAGATATATTGTCCTGCTATATAGTCGTTTTCGTGAAAAGAACCGTTGTAGCACGCATCAAACATTATCATCTTCGGATTAGTGGAAAGATTTCTCTTCATTAAATCTTCCGTTACGATACGTTCATCAGCGTAGTGAAGAGAGTCTGCTTCCCAGAACTTAGGATTGTCCAGGTCTTTAAAAAACACCTCATTCACTTGTCGTTTTTCCTGCATCTGAATACGTAAGGTGTCTTTGTCACGTTTTCCAACATGGGACATGACTGCATTATAAAGTGTACTCTTCAACATTTTATAACGATTATTGAAATCAGTGCATGCCAATTCATCATTAATAAGCTGCCCTGTTGGCATTCCATGTTCATGAAACATAAATAAGTCAAGGTCCTTTCGTTGCAATTCGCTGAATAACTTATATTTCATAGGGTGTTTCATTCGGAAGTTCCAATGTTTGAATCCCATTTGACGACCAAAAGCTAATGGAAAGTTCTCCATATAAGCTTTTTCGTCATCCATCCATACAATCAGGCAATCGGAATTGTAAGAAGCACCATTGAATGAGAATACCCGATCTAATTGATTATGCTTATCTGCCTTGGCAGCAGCAGCTTTCTTCAGATATGAGGCAATGGCCGCATATTTATCCCCTTCCTTTTTTTCCGGATACTTGATACGAGCTGAATAGAAAGTAGGATTTAGCCGCTGGGGACTGTCTTCTGTCAATTTGTAGTAGAAATGCTGATGATTTACTGAGTCTTGCCTGATGAACTCAAACTTTAAGTTCAGATCATCATAAAAGCGGTCGGTAGGTACGGAAGACTGATCCCAAGGAAAGGCTTTCTCATTCATTTTGAATGCAGTAGTCATGTGTTGCGCATTACGTACCAATGCGACAGGCACATCGCCGATTAAAACCAGACCTTCCAATGAAGGGCATTCTTGATATGTTTTGATGATTATCTGTTTGACTTGATCTGGATTTTGCCAGTCACCGCTGATCAGATAAGTTGCCAAACCATCATCTTCAACCGCAGTTTTGTACTGATGCATGGCATCTTTGGTATTTGCATAAGTTTGGTTATCTGTTATGATAGCAAAAGCGGTAGGTTGTTTGACCAATGGCTTTATGACTGTTGTTTGTGCATTTCCTGCCAATGGCAAAAGAAATGCCAGATATATTATTTTTTTAATCATGGCCAATTAATTTTTAAGTCTGTAATATGTACGGTCGGCTTCTTCACGAAGGTTCTCGGATAAGCTCTTATCTTTTCTCAGTTGATCGCATACCCGAAGGATGTCAGGCTTCCGATAAGAATGAGTGAACCAAGCAAAAGCCTCCAATAAACAGGTTTTTAGCTTTTCACTTTCACTGGAGTCGGTAAGTAAAGCCAAGAGGCCGTCTACACAGGCATGTGCCATATGATTTTTCAGAGAATTGCAATAAAGGATGCGCCAACGTTCGGAAGTTTCTTTGCTTAATAACTCTTTTTGCATGCTACGACTATTATTGGCATTCTCCAAAACCTTACGCATCTCCTCCTTGTCTTGCAACACATAGGTCTCAGCCATTACTTTATCAATTGCCGCCTGTACGGCTGCCTGATCAAAGACTTGAAGCCCCAAACTCACATTAAATGCCACACGCTCGGATAGGTTGTCTTCTACATAGGCTTTGATTTGCGGATAAACATACTCGTTCAGTCCCACATGTTGCATCATACGAACAGAGGTGCGACGAATAAATTCATAGGAATCCGTAATGGCCAAGTGTAAGACTTCCCGGAAGTTTTTGTCACTAATCTTCTCAAGCAATGCCAAGCAGGTGAAACGTACCATCATGAACGAGGAAGTTTCAAAAGTTTTTCTTAATAAATCAGAAATACCCGGATAGTCATTGCGATAAAGGTTGTGCAAAGCAAAATTCTGTATGTCGGCATAGGGCGACTGTAATAACTCCAACATGCGGGACTCGCTATATGGTTCTTTGAACAAAGCATTGGCATCTACCTCATTGATAGATTGAAAACGTAGAGTAGGGTCACCGGTAATGTGCGATTCGAGAATATTCGTCAATTTAGCCCATTGCCCCACTCGTGCTCCCATACCTAACAGGCCGAGCATCTCGTTTGCCATTTTATCTTGCAGTACATTGACTGAATTGGCAAAAGTAGTTACGCATTTTCCTTCCGACATGATATAACGTCCGGCAATGTAATCTTTTTCTCGGAAATCACCATTATAGCATGCATCGAAAATTACCATACGGCTATTAGGCTTAAACTCTGTAACTTCCGACAGGATAATACCGGTGCGCAGGTCTAGTAAAGAATCTTCTGCAATTACTTTGGGATCATCATAGCCTGCAATCCAAGTAGTGTCCAAACCGTATGTGTTTTTCATCATATCCAGCATTTCGTCGAAAGACTTTTTGTTGTTTTGCTTTCTACGCGCTAAACCACGATAATAGTACTTCATTGCATCTACATGAGCATTCCACCTATTAGTAGCGGGACTACCGGAAAGATATTGACGTTCGGGCATACCATGCTCATGAAAAATAGACAAGTCCAGATCTGTGCGTTTCAGCATATTAATGACATCGTCCTTGGGATAATCGCTGAAATTATAACGGATGAAACGGGCCCGTCCCTCTTTATCGAATACGCCCGGCATTTGTTCGCGAATAGTAAAGGTTTCCGGTGTCCATGCAGTCAATGAGTTAGAGTAAGAGCCATCACCTGTATAGGAGAAGAATTGGTCTAATTTATTGTTTATCTGGTGCTCAGCCACCACTTTTTTAAAATAGCGGCTGATTTGCGCATGCGGTTCTTCGCCGTTATCAACAGCTTTGACACGTGCAGAATATATGTCACACCGAATTTGCTGTGGAGATTTTATAGCCAAATTATAATAGAAGAAATTATTTTCGACACTGTCCTGTTTCAAAAAATCGAATTGTAGGTCGAAATCATCGTAGAAACGGTCGCTGGGCACTGAAGAATCTCTCCAGTCATTGTTTTTCTCATCCATTTTAAAAGCGGAAGTCATATGCTGGGCTTTGCGGAGCATTGGAATAGGGATATCACCGACAAATACCACTCCTTCCAATTTATCCTTTTTGTAGAGCTTAACAATAACTTTCTTTACATCTTCCGGTTTATTCCATTCATTGTATACGATGAACGTAGGCAACCCTTCCATTCCTAGAATCTCCTGATAGGCTTTAAGCTCGGCTTCACAAGCCTGAAATGTCCCTTTATCTGTAATTACAGCAAAAGAGGTGTCCTTTACTTTCACAGCCGGTTTAACAAATGTCTGTGCCCGCAGAGATAATATGCTGCAGAGCATCAAACTTCCAGTTATTAATTTACGCATGTTTTGTAATATAGATTTCGTTATGTAGCATTAAAAATTACATCCTAAACTTATCGATAAATGAGTACGCCCATCATAATCATAGTCAGAGGTATTTACACGATCGAATACAACTTTTGCAAATAAGTTCATACGTCTGTTTTCTCTGACTTGTTGCGAATACGTTATCGACCCGCCAATACGATAGTAATCACAGGTATAATAATTAGTCAGCCCTTGTTGTAATTCGGTTACAGTTGGATAGTCTGCATGGCTGCCACCATATACATATTCACCTCCCAGATTATTGTTATACGCAACATGAACATCTATTAAAAGCCTGCGATTCAAACTATTGCCTAAAACAAAATTTTTTTTGCCACCTAAGCCTAAAGATAAATTTTCTGCATTCTGTACAGAATTAGGCATTAAATATTCATCGTCTTGCTTGGTATAATTCACATTTAATTCTGCTTTCCAACTATATTCATTCCCGCGGTTTCTGCTTAATGCATAATTAAGAGAAGCGGTTTGTGCCTTGTACGTAGAACGGATGTTATTATATAATTCCACCCAGCCACTTTGTGATTCAGAGTTATCGCGTTGAGAAATATACTGAATACCATCGATGTTACGATTTGTATATGTGGTTCTCATATAATTGGTATAGTCCTTTCCTTCCTGAATCATCGTTAAAGAAACATGAGCAGTTTTATCTTTTACACCGGCTATTTTTTTAGGAGTCGTATAGCTCTGCTGAACAGTTTCCGCTTTTACATCGTAACTGCCCTCAAGCAGTAAATTGAAAGAGGGCATACTGAAGTTGTACTGGAGAGCTCCACCGAAATGGTCTCCAATATAATTGCTGGTTACACCGCTGCCTATTCCTTTTATGGCTGTTCCCAAACCGTATAATATATAATAGTCCTGATCCACATAAGAGTTGACATTACTCATTCTTGAGTCTTCCTTGATAGAACTATACTTGAAACTTGCACCAAACTTGTGTGAATTATTCAACTTGTAAGTAATCCCCGGCGTCAGTCCCAGCGTATAAAAACGGGTATCCACACGCGGGTCGCGCTGTTTGGCAGCTAATGTAGCTACATAATTACCTTCCAACCCCAATGCCCAATGATTACCAAGTAAAGGAGTAGCTGCACGAAACTTCAGATCGTAATATTGATTTCTCCATTTGCTTAAGTGCTGGTCTGCGACATAGTAAGGCATTCCCCTGAATGGATCGGCAATGGAGGCGTTATATCCGGCATCTGTCAGATTTTTTTGTGCAAAATTAAATGCTCCCCACACATATGCATTTTTCAGATTGATAAAGCCTTCACTGGATACACCTACGATAGCCTCTTTCTGCCCCTCTTGCGGACGGCAATAGTTTCCGTCCTGTAAGTCATATCCCAATATAACATTCGAATAATTCTGAATATCATCGAATGGCATACCGGCAGCATTCTGTGAATGAGACCATAGTCGTCTTGTTTTCAATTGTTCCATAGCGGCGGGAGAGAAGCCCTGTGCCGCTCCCACCATACTTACAAGGCAGGCTATCATTACCAGCAGGCAGCTTTTCATATAGTTCATATATTGTTTTTTCATTGTTCTGTCTTTTTAGTTAATTATTACAATGTGTGATTCCATGAAGGCATTTTTGCTCCATTACGACGCATTACAGGAACAACGCCACGTTCAAAGTCATCCGTACTGTTGTTTGTATCCTGATATATATATGTACCTGTTTCTTCGCGAATAATAGGATTACCTTCTTCGTCTGTGGACAATTTGCGAGCAATACCTAAACCGCAATAAGTAGCTCCTACCCAAGTAATACCTGCATCAAGTACACCGGGGACACGTTTTGCATTCATCTTTGACTCATTGTTTACTGCTTCAACAGCATCCAATACATATTTAATAGGTATTTTTGCATAATAAACATTGCTGTTCGGTTTGCTAAGATCTGTTGTCTTCATATTTTCATCGTTGACCGGATCCCAAGCTTCTCCTTCAGGAACACGAAAAATCACATAAGCACCTCCGAATACGGATGTCAAATATTGTGGTATACTTCCCATCTCTGCTTTTCCTTGGTAGAAAACATGTTGCATATCATAAGCTGCCTGGTCAGGGAAGTTTGGATTATTCATATTAAACTCAAACTCAGAACTACTGCCGTCTATAGGACTTTGAGGGTTATAGATGTCCAACTGATGGTTAGCGGCAAATTGAGAAATGATGCAAGATTCACCTGGCGCTAACGGATATTCGGTTCCATTTCCTGGAAATTTCCACACACGTTCTCCATATGCATAATTATTACCGTCCGCTTCCGGCCAAATAGGTAATTTAGTGGTAGCTGTACCCGGAGTTAAATTTGCGAAATAAATACCGTCCAAATACAAAATGTCAGCAGAGTTATTGTATATCTCATAGAACTGGTCTCGGAAATAGACTCCTCCTTTTTCCGGACGGCTACCGCAATAATAAATCTCCTTGAATATTAATGGGCTCACTTTAAGCCCTTGTACTTCAATATTCAATGCGCTACCATGCTTAAATAATGCCGCATTTACAGAATTGCCATTGATGTAGTATTCATTGTTTTCTGTATCGATCGCTGTACCGGATACTGTTACCGAATAAATTCCGGGGATAATTCCGTCAACTTTCACACTATTATCAGTTACTTCTTTTACATAATGTAAATCTTCATCGTAATTGTCGAACTTTACAGTCAGATCTTTCAGTGTGGATATATTTTCAACGGTAATATCCAAATATACATCCACTGTGATAGGATTCACTTCTGCTGTGCCAGACATGTCCCTGAACGAATCGCATCCTATCAAAAGGGTACTTGCCAATGTAAACAAATATATTAAATTATTTTTCATAACTTCCTAAACATTATAAAGTGAGTGATAATTCCAGCCCAAAGAAAAATCGGTATTCAATTGAATATATGAACCCGGATTACGTTTGGATTCTCTGCGCGGATAACTTCTGAACATATTGTTGGCAAAGAAAGAAACACGTAGCATATTGCTAATTTCTTTAGTTACATTCAAGTTAAAACAAAAATAAGGACTGTATGATTCTTTTATAGCATTATTATGACTTACATTATTCAACATATATCCATATCCTGCATCCTTTACTTGCTGGGTAGTGGTATATTTCCCCTTGGGAAACATATTTACAGACGCATCTTCCAATGCTAAATAGCCCACAGGTATAGAATCGTTTCCAAATGTATTCCAATTAGACTGCTGCCAAATAGCTTGTGCTGTCATCGTAACAACAAAACCGATACGCGGGATATTGTGAGTGGCACGTAAAGTCGTTACAAATTGTTGTTTGTAACTTGCATTGCCTTCTTGAGAATAAATGGCCACCGGTTTACGGGCTGAAGCAGCATCTTCGCTATTGTCATAGAAGCTATAACCCTGACGCCAACTCTTAGTACGCATCCATGAGCCATTTATTTGGAAGGCCGTACGGATAGCATCAATACGTCCGATATTCAAATCAAATTCTAAACCTTTAGTTTCTATATTTAAATTATTAGTTGGTTTTGCATAAGTAGACAATACCGGTAGGCTACTACTAAGCTCTATCCCGTTTTCTGTGCGCTGGTATTCATTGTTAGATAAATGTATTGAAGGTGTTGAAGGTTTGGCTCATTACATAACCATCCTTCAGACGCTCCTTATAAGCTATTACATTCAGATTGGTTTTACCCACTCGTAAATTAAAACCGACTTCTGCTTTATGATTTTGGGCAATCTTCAAATCTGAGTTATCTACTTGCCGAACTTCTGTGGTAGTCATAAACAAGCGCTGGCTTTCCGGAATATTTTCATTGGTAAGCTCATTTATATTGATATATTCAAAATATGCATTTTCTGGATATAAATAGAGAAGAGAAGGCATCTTTGCAGCAATACCGTAACCTCCCTGAAGACTTAATAGATTCGGAATCAAATCAATGGATGCATTTACACGTGGCGAGAAAATGCCTCCTACTACTGAGGTATGATCATAACGCACACCAGCCTGAATGTTCAAATCATGCGTACCGCTTATGGACCATTTGAAATTATCTTCCACATATGCACCAAATTGGTTAATGAAAGGAATATCCTTATAGTTACGTGGACGGAAAGATGAATTATGACTGTATTGACTACGATAAGGAGGAGTACTTGGGTCATAAGTTTTTCCTTTACCAACGTTACCGTCACTCCGGAAATCCGCACCAATCAAGATGCGGTTGTTTACATGACCGCTCGCCTTGAATAGAGAACTCGTCACTTTAGCAAACAAATTAACTTCACGACTATCGATCTCATAGTGTCCCAAATAGCTGCTTGGTAGATAAACAGCATAATGATTTATGTCTTCCGGTCCAAAATTAGTAATTTGATTACCATTGGCATCATAGATATGCTGACCTGCAAAGTTACTAAGTACCGCACCGTTTGTAGTGGTCATGGAATAAGGAGATGTAGCAGAACTGTATACGGTTTCATAATAACTGTCTTTATCCATATACGTACCTGACAATACATAGCGTAGTGTTTTTAACCAGCCCTTATTTATATTCCATGTACCATTGGTATTCAAAGTAAAACCTATATCGCGGCCTTCCGAAGCTGTTTTAGTTTGTTCATCATCAGGATTACGTTCACGTTGATCCTTACCATAAATAAAATCAAAGCTGGAATTGGTACGTAACTTATTATTAAAGAAAGTATTTGAATAGAGCAACTTTGTTGTGGCACGCTGATAGTGCTGGTAACTGGATATTGGATTATTCGTATTATAAGCATAATCTGCACTTACATTTAAAGCGCCTTTCTTTTTTCCAAGTTCAAAACCGGTTCCCATAGACACCTGATAGATATTGGGATTGGCTTTTGCTTTGACACGTAGCGGCTCACGACCAGCTTTTGTATTAATAATTACTGCTCCTGAGGTCAGATCACCATATTCAACAGAAGGGATACCACGAACGATTTGTATAGACTCTATATTTTCAGTAGAAATACTACGAACATCGGTTCCACCAGCCGGCGAGGCACCTCCGGCCAATGAAGCGGGTGTTTCCGTACCACTTAATACCGTAGGGCTCATCGCAGATAGATTAGCATTATTTGAGATGGGGGCACCATCACGAATTATTGCGGTGCCCATAGCATTCATCGGAGCTTCCGGACCACTGGAACTGGAAACTTGACGGATGTTAATCTGTTGTGCCGAACTCATATCTTGATTCTGTGAAATTCCACCTGGCATCAATGACATTACATCATATAAACTGGTCGCTTGCATATGGTCCATAGCAGAGCGGGAAATGTGAGAAGATGTGGATTTGCCTGAACGGCTGTTGGTTGCAGTTACTGTAACTTCTTTCAACTTAAAATCCTCATTCCTCATTGTAAAATTAAGAACCAAATCCTTATTTACATTTATTAAGGTGTCAATGGAGACTTTGCCCAAATATTGAATTTGCATACGAATTTTACCAGTAGGTACGTTTTCCAGTATGTATCTACCATTTTCATCAGAGGTTGTCCCTAGTGCAATTTCAGGAATAGACACAGCTGCAAATTCTAAAGGCAAACGCTTGTTGTTGTGGTCGTACTCATAAACAGTGCCTGTAAGTTTTACTTTGTAATTGTTTTGCGATTTGATAGGGAGGGCAATTCCTATGCAAATAAGTATAAACAAGTATATAATATTACACCCCAAAATACCTTTTTTCATAAGTAACATCATATTTATTAATAATGCAAAATTATATGTAAATTTTAAATTAAAACAAACCATTGTGTGTAACAAAACTAAAATTATTAAAAATACATGTTGTTTTTGTTGGTGCCGTTGCATAATCTCACAGACCTCAACCGTCTGTTGTCTAACAATATAGCAACTGCATTATATTTAGGAAAATCCAATATATATTAGTACTTTATTTAAGTTCCATACATAGTAATACGGATCTTGAGTGATTAAAAGCAAACTGCAAATCTAAATAAAAAACGGGATGGTTGTAGTTCTGATATGCTATATCTTAATACAACGCATATAAATACTTATATTTTCATTGATAGATCTAACTAAGTTAAAAAACGGATTTTCTCCAAAATTCTTCTGATAGCTCCGTTCCAGCCTCATATTTATCGCACTTTACAGAAGCCCCAGTTCAAATATAAGGAAACTGTATCTCTCTTCGATAAAAGATCTATTTTAGGATGCAAAATTAGATATTACAAAAGATTATAAAAATACCATTTTTTGGGTATAAAAACGCATCTAATACCTATATATAGGTATTAAATATCATTGGCAATGTATGTTCCATTTCATTAAGCAAACAATTTTTTGTATAAAATACAAATAGTACTTTTTTACCCACTTAAAAAGTGCAAGAATGTATAAAAGTCCATGTGTCAGCTATAATAGGGGCATGAATAGGCATCCGTTCCATACCTGTCCCTATTTGAATCGGTCACCCCACAGTGACCGGACATTACTCACCCAATTCGGATTCTCATTACAGTAGGCAACGAAAATCTGTATCAAGTTCCAAAGCCCGAGAATCATTCCATTAAACCTGGCAGGAATTGTGACAACATGTCTGCTGAACAGCTACTATTATGGTATCATGCTGTATTGTTATGCTATATACCATGTTCTAAGTCAAAACTCTTTTTTTTTAGAATTGAAGGTTTAAGGCTCCATCCGAAAGTCAATATCACTTTCTCAAAATTCTTTTCTACAGCACCCTTTGTATAAGTTAGGATGTCTTTCTCTAGAAAATTTTTGAAATCAGATGAACTCATGTCTCTAAAAATGTTTATATATTCTTTTTTAAGAAATTCATTTATGGCATGTGCCGATATCTTTTTTTTGCGTGCACTTTTCTATAACATATAAGTTGCTTGGTACCGGTACCATCGTGTCCAGCCCCATGAAGATATTACAGTCTACCATAAGAGTATAAGCGCCGCTCTCGGCAAGAGGTGCGGAAATGCAGTAATTGGCTTGCTCAAGCAGAGAATCCACCAGTTCTTTTGTGGAAGAACTGATACTATTGGCCAATTGTTCATATCCTCTTAGATTCAGTTGGGATATGGTCTTTTTCGATAGCCGGGATGAATTTCATTCCTGGACCCAGGTTCAAATCAAATCTTTTGTAATAGACAAGAAGCTCATTCCAATCTTTGTACCGTGAAGGTTTGATGATATTTTTTACATTGTCTATACCATGTTGTTTAAGATACTCGCCGGAGGAAAATGCATCTTCTTTGAAGGTCTGTGTGTTTCCATCCGGGAAACTTAAATAGATGGTCTTATATGTGTCTCCAGTGTTGGTCCTTGCAAAAGCTTTACATTCCTCACCTTTGAGATAATATGCTGTGGTGATGTCAAAACCATTACCGCTGGCATCATTGTCATAGCAACAATTCCACTTTACCTTATCAGATGGGAATATACGGCTTATATTCTCTATTTGGGATTTGGTGACATATCCCCCCGTGCTTATGAATGCGCATGTGGTTTCTTTAGTATAATGGTTTATTTCGTAGAAACTCATTGCGTCAATAGCGGATTCAAAGAGATATATGTCTGTAACCTTGTCAAAAGGAACAAAATTGGCCATCCAACAGCTTTGTGCCTTGTCACCACCCGTGGCAAAGGCTTTATAATTGGTATTGGTCTCTGCAAAATAGTTCCTCATTTCAAAGTTAAGGATTTCCATCTGGGAGGGTTTGCGGAATGGAAAGCCGATATGATTGTTTTTTCCTACCTGGTAGATGAACAGTCTATTGGCGAAATCCTCCACAGTCTGTGGAGAGAGCTTCCTTTGGACGGTCAAATATGGATTATCCTTTTTGATAGGACGAGGATTCCAATAATTCAAAATTGGATTCAATATCATTTGGATTCAGTTCCCAGCAGAGGATTGTTTACCGTTTCGGTATCTTCATTGGTGATCTGTTGAGTAGGCATTGGTACACCATCAATGACGAAGAGAGGCTGGGTTCCTCCTGTGACGGAGTTGACACCTCTGATTCTGAAAGTCATTCCGCTTGACAATGAACCGTCTGTGGGGATAATCTGTACTCCGCTGATTTTGCCTTGTAGTGCTTGCAACGTCTGCGTAGAACTACTGTTTACAATATCTTTTATATTCACAGAAGCAACGGCGGTTGCAATATCACTTTTTCGCTGGCTACCATAGCCTACAACAACCACCTCATCCATCTCTGTGACTGAAGGGTCTAGAATGATATCAAATCTTCGGTTCTTTCCGATAGTGATAGTTTTGGGCTTATATCCCAGATAACTGATGACCAGTTTTTCAGAAGGAAGTACTTTTATCGTGAACTTTCCTTCTAAATCGGTGATTACTGCATTGGTGGTACCTTCGATATTTATCGTGGCACCGATAAGAGGTTCACTCTTCTCATCCAACACTTGCCCTGAAATAGTTACTTGCTGTGCTAATGCTACAGTGAAATGTAGTATTAGAAACAATGTGCTTAATAGTACTTTTCTCTTCATAGTGCAGATATTAAAGTTTATAATAAGGATTAATACAATTAGATTTAAAATGGTAGTGCAAATAAAGCGAATTATAATATCCATGTTTTGACCTATTGTACTTTTCTCTTGACCAAATTACAGACTTTTTCTTCAAAGGTAATCGCTTTCTATTAATTTCATTTATCACCGCGTAAAATTATTCGATTGGACTTTTTATAGTGAGTATTATCATGCAATACTTCGGTAAATTTTTACCGATAAATTAAAATTAAACATAGAATCGGCATAATCCGGTTCAAAAATATATTCAAGAGATCATTGAAATACTGTCAAGAATGAATCGTCAAGGAGTAAGAAAAGGGATGAAAAAGATATGCTAAACAGCTGAAAACCAACAGAAAAAGTATTGCATAATTTGTTGATTATTAGTAAATTAGAAGTATTCCACCACTTTTAATTATGACTAAAGAATCACTCCTTATGCAATACCAATCCGAGTGCAGAAACGCTCTCGAATCAGTTGTAAATATAAGCAAATCTTTTCAGAAAGTATTCATGGATGCAATGAAATTGTTCATGGCTATACCTAACCGCATCAATTTCCTTCAAATGGGACGATATGGATGTTTCTCGGAACAGACATACCGGAACAATTTTGAGAATGATGACTTTGACTGGTTTTCCTTCAATGAAGCCATCATCAGGGAACACCTTAAAGGTGGTCGCAAGGCGATAGCCGTTGATCCGTCTTTCATTCCAAAATCAGGCAGCAAAACGCCGTGGATTGGCTATTTCTGGTCCGGTTGTGCCGGTGAATACAAACGTGGACTGGAAATAACCGGTATTGGAGTTATAGACGTTGACAACCATGAATGTATGACTTTGGGCTCTGTACAGACACCTGATAACGCAACGTTGGAAAGCTACGGGAAGAATCTTGTAGACTGGTACAGTTCTTACCTTATCAGCATACAGGAACATCTGAAACGTATTTCTGGCACTGTCGTATGTGATGCGTTCTTTTCAAAGGCAACTTTCATCAAACCATTGTGTGAGAACGGATTCCACGTTATAAGCCGCTTCAGAAATGATGCAGTGTTGTTTTATCCCACCTTAGAAAATAGGACAGGAAAACGCGGACGTCCAAAATTGTATGACGGAAAGATTGATTTTGAAAATCTGGACATCACAAGATGTACCGAGTATAAAGTGAACAAGGGTAAACTTTATGGACTGAAAGCATACTCCAAAGCACTCAAACGTTTTGTGAGCTTAGCTGTATGGTATCCTATGGATGGAAGAACGGACAAATGGCAGCTGTATTTCTCCACGGACGAGATGCAGGATGCCAAGGAGGTTTTAGACTTCTACAGGACACGTTTCCAGCTCGAATTCTGCTTTCGCGATGCCAAGCAACATGCCGGAATGACGAACTGTCAGGCAACCGACTTCAGAAAACTGGCATTTCACTTCAATGCGTCACTTGCAGCGATAAACCTTGCCAAAGCTGCCTGTAAGAAGATGGGAATAAAATATTCCATATCATCATGCAAGTCAGTCATACACAATGCTTACATGCTTGAACGATTTATTTGCGTGTCTGGGATTGAGCCAAACACGCAATTAATTGACAAACTTTTCAAAGAACTCATTTTATTTACCGCCAAAGCCGCTTAGGCTTGGCGAATTTTTAACGAACTATTGATCATGGGGAGTATTAAAAAAGATTGGATATGAAAAATAGTATGTTAAATCATTCTGTTTTCTCAAATATGCAGTGGGGTGTGAGCGCAAGGAAAAATATCTGTAGAAATTGATAATAATGTATTTTATTCAAACTTTCCATTTATCCAAACTCTATCAGTTATCTGCACTTAAATCAGGCTTTGATATTTCAAGAGTTTGGATAAATGATTAAGGATTCAGTCTGCATTAATACCGAACATAGCAGTCAGTGAACGATTGATACCTTACGTTCGCATCGTGCGAAGTCTATTCCTTTCCACACGGTTTTGCGTCCGGCTGAAGATGCACACTCGGCTTGCGCCTTGTTCCTTTGCTGTTTCTTTATACTTGAAGTTCTACAATTCGTTTCACAAAGAATTACCCTGTGGAAGTCTGCCCGCTTTCGCGTAGGGTGACGTTGAAACCTTTATCCAGGGCATTACACCATGGCATTCGCTTTCTCCACAATCCTTTACCCGCACCTCATTCGGCCGCTCTTACAATTGGCCACCCATCGGTTATTGGCTGACGGGAGAGATACGGGCTTACCAAGTTTCGCACAAATAACTGACGACCGACTTAGACTCCGCCTATCCACCAGCAGTGCGACATCCGTGTAGCACGATGTAACAGCGTACTATCCTGACTGCTTGCCTTTTGGAATGGCCCATAAATATCCGTGAGCTAATTCATAGTCACGATGGTACGGCGATTCACTTAGGTTACTCATATCAGTCAGCTTTGACATTCTTCGCCTATGATGCTTAGGTTGGAACGTCGTTGTCAAGAGGGCTTCGCACCCGACCGTTGCCAGTCACGTACGCCTCTTCAGGCTACTATTGATGGAACAATAGGTTCAGACACGATGCTGAACAATTACTTGTGTGACCTCTTGGCGCACATTACACTACTAAGGTAATGCTTTTATAGGAGAAGTCACATCTGTAAAAAACTTATTATCATGCAATTATCTTACTTTATCTTAGGCTAAAAGCCCTTATTCAAGGTGTCTGTATCCTATCATCCGCTACCGCTCGGTATCGGATTCCTCCAGACCGATGGCATGGCATATCTCCTCCACCAGTTCAGGAAGGCCGGAGTCTTTCTCCTGACGGGGATCGGGTGGAAACAGCGTGGAACGAAAGACACCCTTACAGACAGGGTCCGCCTCCTTGTTGTAGCGGAGGGTGTTCGGAATGTGTGAGGACAGCAGCCGCAGCCCCATCCTGTGGATGACCCGGTTCCAGGCATCATACAAATTCTTCCGTCCCCTTCTATCCACCATGTTCCAGAACAGCCGGATTCCTTTCAAGTTGCAGTTCCCCTTGGCGATCAGCTCCTCTTCCAGCACCTTGGTAAACTGCAGGGAACTCTGCATGACGATATTGTCCGCCTTGAGCGGGACAAAGATATAGTCCATCGCGGCAACGGTATGAACCACCCCCTCGCTGCGGAGCGTTCCGGGAAGGTCGAAGAGCACGATATCGAAAGTCTCCCCTTTTTCGTCCATATAACGCCGCAGGTCTTCCACCCCCTTTTCCGGGTCGCTTTTGATGACCGGATAGGCAGGCTTACGGATTCTTTCGTACTGCCGGTACAGGTTCACCTTCAGGTCGTCATTTTTCATGACATTCTCCATGTCCCTCTCACGCATCAGGCGATGCTGTGCTGCGGGGAGTCACAGTCCACAACCGCCACACGCACGTCTTTGCGGTAATGCAGGACACTGGCCAGCAGTACCGTAAAGACGGATTTTCCCACGCCACCCTTCTGGCTGGCGATGGCAACCAACAACTCTTTTTCTTTTTTCATCATACTTCTTTTTCATTAAAAGTTAAACACTATTGTTTCAGAAACAAAAATAATGCTCCCATCGGGGGAGATCCCCTGTCATGGGGGACGAGCCTTTATGACCGGGCCGGGCAGGGACTCCTCCAGAATCATGTCCGTCGTTTCCCTGTATTCTTCCAGATGCCGCGAGACAAGGTGGTTGATGAACCCCTCCAGAGTGACCTTTCCGTTTCTCGAGGCTCCCGCCAGGATGGACAGTTTCCGGTGCAGGGCGGCGGGAATATGCAGCGACCGACGCTGCACGCCCGCAATGCCATGCAGGTATTCCTCCCCGTAGACGGACGGTTGCATGGGGCCATTTTTCCTTGCGGGACGTATAATGTCGTTACCGGACGTTCCACGTCTCTTCCGGGGACAGGCAGGCGCTTCCCCCATGATCTCACGGATGCGGTCCGCGTCCATCCCGCCAAGACCAATCCGCTCTTTTACGTTCTTTCCTGTCATGATATGCCTTCTTGGACAATGACAACGTTTTATCGGCGAGGTGTTCCTCCCGGCTGTCCGTCCTCATCCCAGGGACGGTAGACCTCACCGAGCAGGGAGGCGATGTCCTCCCTGTGTTCCTCCATATGGAGTTCCAACAACCGGATGATAAAACCGGAGATGCTGCCGCAGCCGGCGGCCCTGACCAGCATGGCGATCCGGCGGTGCAGTCTCCCATCAATGTAGGCGGTCTTCCACTCAGCGGCTCTGGGAGCGGGAACCAGAAACCTCCTCTTGTATTCCTCCGGACCTGTCACTTTCCCTGCCCGGACCTGACTTCCATGACTTGGTATCTCCACCACTGGTTCCAGGGATGGGGAAACGGGAGCTGACAGAAGGTTCCCCGTGAGTCCGACCCTCTCGAGAACGATATCGGAAAGCCGGTTCTTTTCCTTTTCTGAATCCATATTTTAAAATCTTAAATTATTAAATTACACAACTGGTATTGTCTCGGAATACAAAATAAAGGAAGAAGAGAACAGGATGAAACCACCTGTCACTTATAGTCATCCAAAGTCAGTTATTGTCATGATACACATGACGGGGGGGGACGGAGATGCCGTTCCGTTCGGACGGTTCTTCCTATGCGGAGGCGACATCAGAGGCCCGTAGTGGTGTGGAAAAGCGAGCGGGATTCCGTTTCCTTGTCCACCGTTCCTTTTTAATCCTTATGGGCAGGCGTGAGAGCGCGCATCCGTCCGGATACGGATTCTTAAATTATCGGTCTATGGGAGTGTAAAAGTATTAATCCGTTAATGGAGAATTATGAAGGAAGACCATAAGGTGTACACGGCTACATTCTCCATTTGCAGAAGTGTAGAAGTAGTAATCCATTAATGAAGATAATGCAGAAAAACCATAAACCATATACGGCTCACTGCCGCTCTCCATTTGTAGATGTGTAGAAGTAACAATCCATTAATGGACAATAGGGCATGTAAAGGGCAGATTTCCCGTATATTCGCCTCCTTATTCCCGAATTATGGACGTAAGTCATATGATTATGGAGAGATATCCACCCTTTTATGGGGAGAGCAGCCGGCAAACACCTGATGGAAATGCCTCGTAAATCACAGGAGAATAGCCATACAATGGGCCAATACACAATAATTATTGGATAAATGTGGTCCGCTCCTGCGGACAGCAAGTTGTGTTTTCGTTTAACGAAAACAGGACGGTTTAACGGAGAATACACCGATAAACCGTTACTTATTTCAAGCTCCAGCGTCGCTTTTTACATATCTAACTATAATTCATTTGAAATCACAAAACAGATTGAACCGAATGTGGTTAGTTTGTCTGTTTATTTCATGTCCGAATCATTAGTATGCTATGTTGCAAAGTTCGTATTCATTATGAAAAAATCCGCTTACGAGAACAAGATATTCAGGTAATTTGCCATCCTTTCCCCAAAGAAGTTCGATGTTAAAAAGTTCAGAAAGCGTTTTGGCTATGTCAAATCCGAAGGCTTCGAGTGACGGACGCACTTTTTCCGGGTGTCGGCATGGTGTGCCGCAGTTACGCGTACACTCGTTATCTGAGCAGTGAAGACATTTACCTATATAGGCAAATGAACGCCCTCCATATTTCCGTTCCATATCCAATAATTCGCTCTCGATTCGTATCCGTTCCGGTAAAATGAGTTTTTGTGTATATTCAATCGGAATATCTTTGTCTTCAGGGATTATCTTCGTTGCCATAAGATGTGCATACTTGTATTGTCGGAGAAACGATTCCGTATCAAAATCAAATGGAGGACACCCCCAACTTTTACCGTAATTGGTACATTGTTTGCAAAGTTCAAGAAAATGTAGTTCGTCACGAAATTCGGCGATGTATCCTTCAACAGTGATGTCTGAAGTAAAATTTTCTACAGTGTATATACTCATTGTTTCAAAATCATTGTACCGCATAAGGAGTCGAAACGGATGTTTTCATTTTGGAAAAGTCTGTCAATGTATCCGCTTTTCTGCATTTCAGACGCGGTCAAGCAACTTAAATTCGGGGTATCTAACAATGCTATCGAATCGCACATGGACAACGCGATGTCAAGTTCATGTGTCGAGAACATGATACATTTTTTCTCGTCGTGGACAAGCCTACGAAGCAACGCCACAAGTTCGTAGCGATTAGGCATGTCAAGAAAGGAAGTCGGTTCATCAAGGAGAATGATAGGAGTATCCTGTGCCAATGCACGAGCAATCATCACACGCTGGCATTCGCCATCCGACATTTTATCCATCGTGCGGTTTGCATAAGCCTCCATCCTACCGAAATGAGCGATTGCATGACTATCTCCTTATCTGTTTCTTGCATCCTACCTATCCAGTTGGTATAAGGAGCACGGCCTATGGCTACGACATCCTTGCACCGCAGGTTGGCGATGCGCGTGCGCTCGGTCGTGACGACAGCCAGCGTTTTTGCCATATCTTCGGTTTTCATGCAGGCGATGTCGTGCCCGTCGAGAATGATTTTTCCGGAATAACACCGGTTCAGACCGGCTATGGCGCGGAGCAACGTCGATTTTCCTGTCCCGTTTCTTCCGATAAGGGCTGTCAGTTGACCTTTTTTTATCGTGGCATTTACCTCGTGGAGCAACGAGTTTTCTTTGTAACCTATGGAAAAATGCTGTAATTCTATCATGCGGTGATGGATTTGTTGCGTAAAACCACCCATACGACGATTGGGATTCCCAATAGAGCTGTAATGGCGTTGATCGGCAAGGTGAATATTTTAGAAATGATGTCGCAAAGAAGCAATATCGATGCTCCCGAAAGAATTGTTCCGGGCAGAAGGACATGATGATCGCTATTTTGGAAAAGCATTCTTGTGACATGAGGCATAGCGAGACCTATGAAACCTATCGGACCGCAAAAAGCGGTTATCGTTCCGGCGAGCAGCGTTGTCGAGAGAAACAACAGGCTGCGTGAACGCCGAATATTCAGTCCCATTGTTACGGCATATTCCTCTCCGAACAGCAGGAGGTTAAGCGGTTTGATGGTCAGTACCGCCAACAGCAGTCCGGCAAACACCGATGGAACAAGAATCAGAAGTTGTCCGGAGGTGACGTCACCCAAAGCCCCCCATCGTCCAAATGACAAAGGCTTTCAGCGATTCCTCTTTGCTGAGGTACTGCAATATCTGCACGACAGCACCTACGCCCGATGAGAACATCATGCCCAGAATCAGGATTACCATGATGTCTTTTATTCGCTGTCCGACGGCAGTTATCACGAGCAACACGACAGCCGCACCCACCCACGCTGCTCCGGCAATGCCTATTGATGAACCGATCCCGGCAAGTACCACAAGTGCCACACCGAGACTTGCACCGGAACTGATGCCAAGGACATAGGGACCGGCAAGAGGATTACGGAAGAGGGTCTGCATCTGAAGACCGCTGACCGATAAGGCAGCCCCGGCCAACAGTGCCACTATAGCTTTTATGAGGCGTATGTTGAGTACGATTTTTTCCGTGGCACGGGAACAATTTCCCCCGGTCAGTGCTGCCCATACATCGCGGATCGGAATGTTGACAGCTCCCACGGCCAAGTCCAGTAAAAAAAGACCGACCGTGAGCGTAATCAATATGGAGAATAATATAGTCGAACGGGAACGCATCTATTTCAGTTGCTTGTAATACACACACTCTTCCTGCACCAGTTCAGGATGGAATATCTTCACGAGGTCGCGGAGCACGATGTCAGGATTCACGACGGCAGACTCGTAATAGTCGTTACCCCCGGCTGTGTTGGTACGGGCGTTGTTGTTATACACCTCTCCATTTTTGAAACATCGGGTATCGGTGAATTTCGGACATGATGCCTTCAAGTCGTCAAGGGAGTTCGCCATTCCCACGTTCAGCCACATGTCCGCATCCGACGCGAGCAGATATGCTTCTTCTAAGTCAATGGGGATAGAAGCGTTTCCCGTGTTCTTCTGGTAGATATAGCGGCCTCCCGCATCAGTAATCAAGCGGGCTACATAACTTTGGGTTGAAGGCATGAACCACGAGTCGCCATAGGGAACATTAAGCATAACCGAAGGAGTGCCGAGGGTACTGTCGGCCACTTTCTTTTTCAAGGCGTTGTATCTGACCGGGATTGCGGCAAAGGCTTTTTCACCCTTCTCACGTTTTTCCTGTGACTTCTGAAAGCACTACCATCATTCGGCCTTGCCGAGAGGCGACTCTTCAAGATAATCGCCGACATACATGAACGGTATGTCGAGTTCTTCGAGTTTGCTTTCCATTGCGCTTGCGCCGTTCACCCCATAGAGCAGAACGAGGTCGGGATCGAGCGAGAGCAGCAACTCGTAGTTGATGTTCCCTTCATAGCCGACATCGCCAATACTGTCGCGGCGGGCTTGGATGTCTGGGTTGGAAATGTAGTCGATTCCCGAAACGCCGGTTATACACCGGACTTCACCGATTGCGTCAAGCATGGCGATATGAGTGGAAGACATCGCCACGATGCGTTTGGCGTCTCCTTTGAGTACCTGTCCTGCAAACCCTTCGGGAACCTCTTCACCGTTGCGGACGATAAACAGCCATGTGGTTACACTGTCCGCTCCCTGCCAGGGATTCCTGACGGTTATCAGTACGCTTTCCTTCCCGCCCGCCCCTTTGATGTCGAAGCCGGAGGCATATTCGGGAGCATAAAGCAGCAGGTTGAAATCATTGATTTTTGAGCTTTTGTTGTGGCAGCCTGTAAATGCCAGAGAAAGCAACAAAATCAGGCTTAAATTCTTTAATGCGTTCATATTGATGCAGATTATCGTTTACTATTTTTGTTTTTTCCGAACTTGGGTGTTATGCCGATGAATATCTCGAAATTGATGCCCGGCATGGGACGGGACAATACGGAAAGGTATTCTTCATCGAACAGGTTGTTGATGCTGCCCTTTAGCGACAGATCGGCCCATCGGAAAGAGAGCTGTTTTTCCAGTGTCACGTTATTCATGAAGTAAGGGGGCAGATAGCCCGTCAGGGTATAGTCATTACTCGACATGGTATAACGCTGGCTGTAATAACACCATTTGTAAAGCAGGCTCCATGTCCGCCATGACAGACGTCCGGTCACCGTTGCGGAAAACTCCGGCACGTATGGCAACTGTTTGCCGACGGATTGGTCTGCCGGACTCATCGGTTCGCTCTCGTTGATCGAGGGAGTCCACGAGAAAGTTCCGTTCATATCCAGTTTCCAGTCCTTTCCGAGCATTATATCAAGGTGGGCGTTGGTCTCTGCCCCGTAAGCATGTACCTTTTTGAGGTTTCTGGGGGAGAAGAATCCCTTGGTTGTGGGTAGCCAGATGATCCAGTCGTCGATGTGCGAATCGAACCAGTTGATACCACCGCTCAAAGCATATACATTTTCTTTCCCCACCGAGAACGACAACCCCACGTCGTATGTGAAGCCGTGCTCGCTTTTCAGGTCGGGATTACCGCCCGGCAGAAAATAGAGGTCGTTCAGCGTGGGAAAACGGTAGTTCCGGGAGATGGATGCTTTCGCCACGATATTGCCTTTTTTCGACAGTACCCCGTCGATGAAGAAAGCCGGGATAACCGGGGCCCATTCCGTACCGAACATATCCTCGCGAAGGACAAGCGAGGCGGCAAAACGATCGACAGGCCGCCATTTCGCAGAAACGGAACCGGAAAACTCGACACGTCCCTTGTCATACCCGACAACAGCCTTGTTACCTTCCTGCGAGATGATATTTTTGTCCGCGCTTTCCACCAAATGCTGGTGTACGGAAACACCGGCCGTGAACAGCCATTTCTCTGAAGGAGCATAATCCCCGTCCGCACTTCCGTAGAACGTGTTAATCTTACTGCGTGAGCGGGTCATCGAAGCCATTTCGCCGTTCCCTTGTCCCGCTTGTAATCATAGGCCATCCATGTGTGTATATAGCCGCCTTTTACACCGACCTTCCATTTCTCCCGCACGCGATCCCACGAGAGGACGCCGCGAAACGTCTGCTCCCTTTGGCGGTTCTCGAAGTCCATGTCGTTCCCGTAATCCGTGCTGAGCATCGCCAGTTCCCGGTTGGAATTGATATACCAGGCGTTTAGCCCGAACTTGTCGCCTTCGCCCGTGTTATAATAAATTTCCTGCAAGACGTGCAGATCCTTATAAGCCCCGCTGCGGTTGCGTTCCGTCGGGTAATAGGAACCGATGATGTTCTTGTCCTCGTCATAGATGTTTTCCTTCTTGTCCCGGTTTCGGTATTTGTAGTCGTTGGGGGAAGAGGAATACACCACACGGGTGGAGGACTGCCAGTGTTTGTCACCGTAGGTCAGGCGGAGAAACTCGTCGAACGTGCTGAACGACCCCACTCCCTGCACGTACTGCAACCCGAACCCTTCATGGTTGGCCGGAGAAGTGGAGAGCCTGACCAGACCACCCAAGCCGCCGCCCGTTTCGTTTACCGATGACGTTCCGTGCAGCAGCGAGGCATCATCGATAAAGTAAGAAGGGATGGTGGAAAAATCCGTCATGCCCAGCATCGGGTTGTTAATGCGCATACCATTCCACGTCACTTGGGTATGCGAGGGAGAGGTACCCCGGAAAGCCACGGTGGATAACGTGGCGCGTCCGTAGTTCTTGACAAAAACGGATGAGTTGAATGTCAGCACATCGGCCATAGACAAGGCGATGTTCTCTTTCATGGCGATGGAATCGAAACGGGTTCGTTGCACGCCTATATCCTTCATAGGTCGTTTGCCCACCACCGTAACCTCCGGAATACGTAGTACCCTTTTGGTAATGCTGACGGAATTTTTCTGCTGGGCGGCAAGCAGAAAGGGCAGGCTTACCCCCACGAACAATAGAATAAGATGTCTTTTCATTTTTGTCCTCCTTCCTCGTTATTTCCAGCAGAAAGCTCCCGGAATGATTCCCACGTAAAATTCATCGATCAGCTTGCCTTGCGGCGAATAGCGATACACGATACCTTGTTGCTGGTAATCAATAGCGTCGGCCACATATACCTCCCCGTTGTTGGGATTGACCGTAAGGCCGTAGTATTTGGTGTCCCGAAACTCCAGAAAAGGCCGGACGGGAACACGGTCGGCTTCCACCGGCATTCGCCAAATATCGTTGTTGATCCAGTAAAGTGTATCCCGTGTACCGTTGAGCTGGACTTCCGAAGGCCAGTCGCCCAGCTTAAACTTGAACTGTTTCTCTACGGTGAAAGTCTCGGCGTCTATACGATAGAGAGACGGTGCCTCGTAACCGTATGGGCTGCCCTCGTAACCGCCATCCGTGATGGTCCACATCTTGTTGTATTTGTCCATGACCAGCGAAGTAGGTTGTATGCCGATGGTCAGTTCGTCCACGACCTTGTCCGTCTCCGTGTCGATTTTCAGGATGCGGTTCTGGTACGACCAGCAGTTCACATAGACGTACTTGCCGTATTGTACCATTTGTTCGGTGGAACCCGATTCCATGTCCATGTCTGGACATTCGATATAGCCGGTAATCTCGTATGTCTTGGGGTTGATGATGAAGATACGGTAGTCCCATATCTGCGTCACATAGGCTTTCTCATCCGACAGAAAATGGATATACCGGGGTGAGGTGAAACCTGTGATACGGCCCACTTCCTTGAAAGTATTGATGTCGATGGCGAAAATCACATGCGAGTTGTTCACCACGATCCAGCCTATACCGTCCCGGATAACCATAGACTGGGCCACATCGCCCAACTTGAACCCGTTGGCACGGTAAAACACTTCATTCTCCACTTCGCACGTGGCGGGATCGTAGTAGGAAAGCGTGGCATTGCTGTACTGGAAATTCCCCTCGTTGGTAATGAAAAGACCAGAGGCCGATACAGAGAAATCTTCCATCTCTCCGTAATCCCATTTCATGCAACTGCCGAAAACTGGCAGGCAGAAAAGAAAAAGGCAAATCCGTTGTATTGTTCTGCTCATTGTCATTCGGATAAAAAAGAGTACCCGAATCATTACGGGTACTCTGGTTAAGGTATAAGGTTTAATCCTGCTGCGTATATTGTTTGTCCTTCATATTTTGGAAGGTTGGGTTATACCCACATTTCGTCACGCTCCAACTTTCCCCCGTAATCATTCCGTTTTCTATAAACTTGCCGAAGAAAGTGTAGTCGGTAAATTTCGTCAAACCGTCAAAAACAACCCCATGCAAGGTCTCCAACTTCTCCATGGAAAGTGTTTCCTGAGAAAGAGAAGTCGCACTTTTTATCTGTAGCGTACCATCTATAGTCTGTAATTTATCACAAGTAATGCCTGTTGCTTTATTAACGAACAACCCTTCACCTCCTACGTGAAGCAATTCCGGAATATCCAGCGATTTACTTTGTAAAGATATTGCTAACGAACCCTCTCCCTCTTTATAATATACAGGAGAAGCTGAACAACAAACTTTGGATAGTAAGGGCAAGTTACAACTGGTAAAATTTCCAGATAAATAGAACTGTCCTCCCACTTCTTTCAAGACTGGCATTGTGATTGAAGCAAACATGGGTATTTGGATATATCCATATCCATCTATGATTTCCAAGTCGGGAAATTTGGCATTGCTTCGCATTTGGCCTGTCACATTTAGATTTCCATATACATGTTGAATTGTCGATATGGTATAATCGGTATTGTTGGTGGTTGGCTTACAAGTGAAGTCTTTGATATTCTTGAACGTGATTTCAGGGAACTTATTATTCGTGAGACTGGTGATGACAAAATTTACATTTGACAAATCTTCGGCTGTTTCAATTTTGGAGAGCTGCACCTTGTTTATAATTTCAATCTGGGGCGCTGTTTCTCCGAAGGTTTCAAATCGGGCGTTCGGCAACAGCAGTGTTCCGCTCACATCTTCAAGATAATCCAGCGTGATGCTTCCAAGTGTGGTGATCTTGCTCCAGTCGGGAAGTTGTTTGAGTGCCGTGAAATTCTTTATCTTTATCTGTCCCTTTATCGTTGTCAGTTTGTCCATTCCACCGAAAGCCTGAAGCACGTCATTTCGTTGGGGAACAAAACTACCGGTAGGAGGAGCTTCCATATTGGCTTCCATAATAATACTTCCGTTTACTGTTTCGATTTCCGGAAGGTTGATGGTTTCCAACATCACGGGGACGGTATGGAAATCAAGGCCACCGGTCTCTTTCAGCTTAAGGAAGCTCATGGAAGTCAGCTTGGCAAGATTGTTTACGGACAAGACCCCTCCGACACTTGTCAGTTCCGGTATTTCCAAAGACGCAATCGAACCGGCTGCTGTGTTCTCTTCATTGAGTCCTTGAAGATTCAGATCCTGACCTACAGTAGTCAGAACCGGAAACTCAAAACTCTGTAACGACGACGCATTGAACATCACGCTTCCTTCAATAGTTGCCAGTTTCTCGAATAGGACATACGTCACTTGGTCGTTATATACCGATATGTCTCCGGAGAGCGTTTCCAATGCTTTCATGGAAATCATGTGAAGTTCCGTAGCTTTCGAGGCGACATCGGTCGAACCTACCTGTAAACCTCCGGCAGAAACGATATTATCCAACCCTGTCAAGTCTGCACCGTTGTAACTGTTACGAATGACAATGTTGCCAGTAACCTCTTTCAAAGATGCCAATGCAGATATGTCAGTGATTTTTTCTGCCTCTTCCGCATCAGAGCCGATAATCAGGTTCCCTTTGACAACGGTTGTTTTGGTTGCGGCAAAAGAAGCTACCTCCTCGGTGGTCTTCAACTCCACATCTCCGTCAGATTCTATCTCGCTTTTCACGACCTTATAGGTATATTCGCGGGCATCTCCGTTATAGGATGTCACCCGGAAGGTTCGTTCGTTATCCCAGTCCGTTACCGTTTCAGGATCAGGTATGATTGTTGCAGAAGTTGTGTACTTGAATTCCACTTCGGCGTTGTTCAGCGATACCGTATAGGGAACGGTTATTGTTACTGTATTGTCCGTAATGTCGGCCGTGTACGATTTCCCGTCCACGGTCATCACGACCGATGTGATGAAATTTTCATCTGCATCTTCAGGTATAATTTCATCGTTTTTGTCACACGCTCCCAAAAAGAACAAGGATAGGAGCATGGGAAGAAAATAAATTTTCATACTTGTAATTTTTATTATTTGGTTAGATCCTCAAAAGAAAATACCTCCGTAGAAACTTCGCCCAGCCAGCCGCTTTTGGCCAGAACACCGCATTGTATTTTGATAAAGTCAATATATTGCAGATTGGCTTCCGTTCCATCGGCATGGATGGCATTGGAAATTTTGAAACCGTTCCTTTGTCCGCTTCCATCCACCGTACTGCCGCCTTCTATCTGGTCGTTTCCGAAATTATCCACGTACCCCCAGTCATAACTCTGATTATCCCAATAACCGGTTTGAGAATCTTGGGTGTTGCGGGCGGCCAGACAAGTGCCTGTCAGGGTATAACTGTTTTCCGAAATCCAAGCCGGATAATAATAGTCTTGTGTATGATAAGCGGACAGATAGTCTACCCAGCCGTTTCTACCGTCGGAACTGATCCATTGGACATCCATTTTTTTGCCTTCCGGACGGTAATAGGTCACTTCAAAATTCTGTATTGTTTCTTCCTTGCCTGCTTCAGATCCTTTCAGTTCGTACCACTCGTCATCCGGCAATCCGTTTCCGTTTATATCTTGCATGACCCATACGATACCCGGTTCGGAACTGCCGTCAAAGGCGTTCCCCTGAACACAGAAATCATATTGGTTACCCGAATTGGGAATACTGTGGTCGAAGCCGACGATGATATAACCCCCGAAAGAACCTAAAGAGACGTGCAGTTTGTCTTTCAAACGCTGTGTTGCCCATGCGACAGCCGCTTCAGGGGATGTTTCGTTGCCGGTCATACCGCCTATCGTGCTCGTCTCGTTGATAAATTGGCCGGGAGCTGGGGTATATTCATAGACTTTATTCCAGAGCTTGGAACTTCCCGAAGCCCGGAAGCCGTCTTGTTCCTTTTTGTCCACACAAACGACTTTTACGGTGGCAGTGACAGCCGTTTTCCCTTTGTCGATATTCCTGCTTATTTTTTCCGTCGGTGTGTCTTCCGACACAGTACAGGAGACGGTGTATTCTCCGGGTGCGGACGGCGTGAACTTGAACATGCGTTCCACTTCTCCTTCCATGACCTGACCGTCCACACTCCACTCAAAACGGGGATTGTCGAAATACTCCAACAACGGACGCAGGAAAACAGGACGGTCGGCAAAAGTGTACCTGTCCGTGGATGTTTGCAGGTAAGACGGGGTCGGGAATTTGACAACGTAGGGCATCGTTTCCACGACCTCTACGCTTACGTCTTTCGTTGTTGTCCCATCTATATTGGAAGCGTTGATTGTCACCGTATAAACACCGAGTTCTTTTTCATTGAAAGTATAAGTATTCTCGGTGGAAACGATTTTTCCTTCCCGTACCCATTCGATTTTGAACCCTTCGACATCCGAATGCTGAATATCGGGAGTAAATGTGTAATCGGTATTCCGGACGACTTTTAGCCCCTGCGAAGGTAGTGCCAGTGAGATGACCGGAGGGGTGAGTTCTTTCACTTCTACTTTCAGTTCCTCTTCGGCATAACCTTCCGCATTGTCTACTCTTAGTTTGACATAAAAATCCCCGCATTCATTCCATGTACGTTGAAGAGACGGACCCGAAGAAACCAGCGTACCGTCTATCGTCCAAGCAAAAAGAGCATCTTCAACATTCTGGTATGTCGGGGCGATAGTCAATTCGTGATCGACCTTGACAGTGTAAATACCGGTCTCGCTGTCAAGTTCTATTATAGGTTGTCCTCCTACTTCTTCGGTAATGACTTCATCCTTGTTGCAGGAGGTGAACAGCATACAGGCAGAAATAATAAAATAGTGAAAACGATGCATGATGTGTGGATTTTAGAAAAATAACAGGGATACCCCCGACAGAAGGGATATCCTTGTATTCTTTTTATTGTATGGTGATATCATCAATACAGATATAAGCCGGAGTATTCAAACCGTATGCTCCCGAATCCGAACCCTCGAAGTTGAATTTCACACTTTGCACCCCTTCGGCATTGATTTCCCAATAATCCCATGTCGTGATAGGATCAACCTGTTGTTGGCCGTTACGATAATCGGCTAAAAGACGTTTGTAAGTGCGGATCAGACCGCCATTCACATCATAACATTCCAGATTCACTTGGAAATACCCTTTCATCTCTTTCAGAGGAGTCGCTACCCCCGTAGAACCGAACTGATTACCATAAGTAATGACACCATAAGTGTATGAGGTGTTGCAGATCCACAGGCCGACCAATTTCCGGGGAACATTGAAATAAAATTCTGGTTTAGCCATCCATGCCTGATTGTAAGCATCCACATATCCGTAAACGACACCGAAATTGGAACCGCTGTGCCCGGCTTCCTTATTCTGTCCTTCCGCTTCCACCGCAGTGTTATAGACAGAACATTGGTTTAGATAAGAATACCACCAGTCTCCGGTATTTCCCGACTGATTGGAGCGGATGTTCCAGTTGGAAAGTGCGATGCCGCCGCTGGAATACTCTGTGCTTCCACCTACAGTATTAAACATTGAAAGGAAGAGATATTCTTCCGGAGTATTGTCGTAAATGGTGGTTACTTGAGGATACCCTTGGTACGAATAAAGATTTTCTCCGGCCGAGGTAGGTCCTGCTAACATGCCGGGATCGAAATCATCGAAAGTGATAGTTAAAGTACCGTCCGGATTTGTCACAGCACGGGTTTGCGAAGTTCCGGAATCAACCGGGTCCATCAAAAAGTCATCGTCCGAGCTACAGCCAGAGAACAAGGCGGTTGCGGTAAATAGACAGGCACCTGCCAGAAAGCGTAATTTTCTTTTCATAGGTCACTCATTTTAATGTAAAACATATTATTAACAAACACAAAAAATTCCCGTTCGTGCGGACTTACACGAACGGGAATATGTCTGTCTTCAAATATTGAATGGCCGATGAGCTATTCCTTATTTGATTACGACCCGTATATCCCGCAGGTGTAAATCTCATTCCGGTCATGGCAGGTCTTCTGACTCGTCCCGGTCATCGTGCCTTCCCGGTATTACACCAGTGGCAAAAGTTCGATGTCCGTTTTTGTGGACTCACAGCAGCGGGTACTGTCCCGGATTTTCACCGGGTTCCCTTTTCATTCGGAAGGCGTAAACCTCCCGAAACCATTTCCCGACTGCAAAATTATCTATATTACATATCAATTCCAAATAATTCATAATATTTATAATAAAACACACAAAGCATGACAACCGTACTGTTTTAATTAGAGCATTCAAGTTTACGACAAACGAAGACGGTAATTATCATACACAATATCCATAAACCAACAAAACAGCTTGCCATTTTCCATAACAATGCGTTCTGGAATAGATAACTGTTAGCTGCAATTATGCAAGCAAAAAAAGCAGACAGAATAATGACTATTAATATCATGCACCAGAAATTAATCCTATAAATTTATGGAAAACAAGTAAGGGAATGGAAGTTCCGTTGCCGCATGGATGCAGGTGAAGGACCTTCTCTTTTAACGTTGGATACGCCAATGCACGCCAACGGAAGACTCTGATATTATCTGTTTGGAAAGGATATAGGATGTGCGTTACTTTGTCGCATATTCAGAATCTTAAAAAGAATTTTAGTATGGAACTGACAATTATTGAAACAAGCGCGTATTAGGAGTTGAGAAAGCTGGTCAGCACGCTGGTCGTACAGATGGGCGACTTCCAGAAAAAGATTGCCCCGCCTGCGCCGGACAAGTGAATGGATGCGCAGGACGTATGTGATGGACTTATGCCCAAACACTTTCTGAAGAGTTTCCAGCAGCATCCCCTTGAGTATGGCCAGAACGGCAAATGCGTGGCGTCCGATGTGCGGGGTGACCTCGCCCCGGAGTTGCATTTCCTGCCTATGATTCCAAGACTGAGCCGCATGGCATTGTATTCACCTACCGGAAAGACACATTCGGGGAGTCTTTCTTTTCATCCGTACCCCTATATTTTTCAATCAGTTCGATAGCAATGGGCAATAATTTTACGACATACGCCACTCCCGTTTTTATACGGTTGCCCATCAGCCATGTACCGCCGTCGGAGTCGGTATGGATATTATCGTATGTTATGGCTTTCAAGTCCACATAGGAAAGACCGGTGAAGCACATGAACAGGAACATGTCGCGCATGGCACGCTGGCGTTTGTATCTCGGTTCTATATGGATTATCCTTTGCAGTTCCTCTTCGGAAAGGAAAGAACGCCTCTTGTATTCGGGCATACACTCGAATGATGCGAACGGATGAACCCGTATCCAGCCTTTTTCCTGCGCGATATACATCAGCCACTTCAAGGTATTGACACGCCCGAAGACAGTGGAGTTTGCCAAAGCGCATGTACCGAGCATCCAGTTGTAGTAATCCTCGATGAATGATTTCTCAAGTTCTTCGATGACAATATCCTCTGCATTCTTCTTCTTTTCATGAAAAGCAGGAGACTCTTGTAATCGGCAACCAGACCGCAGTAGGTGCTTTCGGCTTTCTCTATGCCGATTTTCTTTTTATACGGTTCCAGCTGTTCCCTGAAAAGGTTCATAAGGGTGTGGCATTCCTCTGAGAAGCCGACATAGCGGTTATAGACTTTCTTGGCTGTAACAAAACTGTCGTGGTCGCAGATGTACTAGTAGTGCCTGGTGATTTGCGCCTTGATATTGTCAAGCTCCTGATTGAGTGTACGGGCCTCCTCGGACTTGCCTTTGGCCCGGTTGGTTTTGACGTTCCACAAAGCGAGGGACACTTCTTTCTTACAACTGAAACCGGCTTGGGTTCCATTGATGGTGATACGGCCCATAATCGGTGTCTTTCCGTTTTTTACAGACTGTTTATTCTCAAAACACTTAGCTATACATGGTCTGCGATAAGCTAAGAGAGATTCCCCTTACACAAAAGCATGGCATCTCCTTGTCGTATCTCGCCTTTATACTTTTATGTATAGTAGTCTACCGGATCGAATGAACAAGACCTATCCCATACATAAACCAATTTAGACTGCTATGTTATTTTTGAGGAAGAAGATGGAATGAGACCAGATACCCTCTTTAAGGCTGACTGTAAGTCGATTAAATGTAGAAAAAAGATTGCTTTTGTCACAAGTAAAGTGTATATTTGCATTGAAAGAATCGTTCTTTGACAGAGGCAAAAGAAAACAGAATATTGTAATTCGCTCGTTTCTAAATCGTTACCTGATATTAATTAAACAGAAATAACTGTTTAATTTTCAATTAGATAGAGATTGTATGATGTTTCGCAACATGTGTTGTTAATTTCTTCTTTATACCACAAATATCAGCTATTTCTTTCAAATATGCATTGGTTTTCTGATTACTGGAGACCGGCAATAACAACCCATTAGCATTTGTTGATGCAAAATCCTTATACTTTTCTAGAATTTCTTTTGCAGCACTAAGCAAAGGAATGTTACACATTTCCTTCGTTTTCTGTCTCATTTTTCGAATCCACATATTTCCCTGGGCATCTTTAATTAAATCCTCAGCAGTTAATTGAGAAACATCCACAAAAGCCAAACCCGTGAAGCAACAAAACACAAAAATATCACGAATACGCTCCAGTCTTGGTATCGTTATTTTCTTTTGTCTGATACGTTTCAATTCATCGTTAGATAAAAAAATCTACATTAACTTCTTCAGCTTTAAAACGAAGTCCAAAAAAAGGATCTCTTTTAATCCAATCATTACCTATAGCTATACGTATTACTTTCCGGAAATTTTTTATATGCTTAAGAGCTGAATTATTCTGACACGACTTCTCGGTCTTTAAGAAAAATTCAAAATCTCTAACAAATTCCTGATTAATCTCGGGAAGGGGGATATCATCTTTACGATACCTCTGTTTAAGAAACTGCTTTAAATATAACAAAGTCGTATCAAATTTTCTAACCGTCCCTTCCACATATTCTTTACCAATAAGTGCACGACATTTATCATTGTGATCTTCGAAAACCTCCAACAACATCTTTACATCATTACCACAATATCTATTCATTATGGCATTTGCTGTAACTGGAGCAGACATGTCCAAAACTAATTCCCGATGTATCTGGTGTATTTTTAAACGGATAGCTTCAAGATAACTATTCAGTTCTTTTGCAACTCTGTCTTTTCCAAGAGCACATCCTTTAGCTGGACTCCAACGATTAACCAAGATACTGCGTTTAATTCGGATTTCTGCTATTTGCTTATTCAATGTCAAACGCAAACAAATTGGTGCTTCACCATTTTTTAGAAGTTTTGTCTTCTTAATAAAGAACAAAATGCTCATTGTTTCTCTTTCTTCTCTTGCCATAAACCAATTTCTTTTGTTTCTACAAATTTAATTTATTTACCACAAGATGAATTCATGCAAAACACTGATAAATAATGAAATAGAATCATATCCGTGGACTTTTTTAGGGCTAAAAAAAGTCCCACGGATAAGTCCTTTCTTTCTTTCCGAAAACCACCTTATTCTGCATAGTAAAAAACAAAAAAGTTCTGAAAATCAATTGATTTTCAGAACTTTTCTACTTTTTGCACTAATTTGTTGTACACCCTCAGGGATTCGAACCCTGGACCCACTGATTAAGAGTCAGTTGCTCTACCAACTGAGCTAAGAGTGCATCG